>Ga0268299_1003314_pt1 | contig 15282 bp, 11 predicted proteins | sample NOBtaG_FD_193484 | JGI IMG/M metagenome (GOLD analysis project Ga0268299, IMG submission 193484) | Activated sludge microbial communities from bioreactor in Nijmegen, Gelderland, Netherland - NOB reactor | ecosystem: Engineered > Bioreactor > Aerobic > Activated sludge | place: Netherlands...
GATCATTCTCGACAATGACAGCGTGCCGCGGTTCCGCAAAACCTTCGCGCAGAACTTCGGCGCCGTCAGCGATCCGATCTACGACGCGGTCAGCGCCCGCATCCGGCGCCAAGGCGTCGAGCAATGGCTGCCATTCTTCTACGAGCACCTTGAAACCGTATTCTCGTATGCCGGTCCGGATGCGCTGATCGCCTTCGAAGCGCTGGCGGAAGACGCGATCAAAGAACGCGTCGAGTCCGCACATGACCACTACGAGACGCGCCGCACCGCGCCGACGCCGCGCGGCGCCATGCCGTTCCGCGCGCCTGCGCCCGAGGCGTTCTATCTGGAAGAGACCGTCCTGCGTGAACTGCTGGTCGGCCGCCCCGTGCGCCGTTTCTCGCACTTCCAGGGCGCGCAGGGCGCAAGTCTCTCGGTCAACGCCAATGTCGGCCGCAACTTCGCCGCTGAGCGCGCCGCGGCCGAAAGCAACGTATTCGACGCCGCCACCGCGCACGTGAAGGCGCTGATCAAATCCGGCAAGCGCGTGGTGTTCGCCGCGTGGAGCGATGGTTCCGCCGAACGGCTCGCGGGCGTTCTCTCAGATCACGGCGTGCCGGAACTTGCGCGCGTCAAGAGCTGGCCCGAAGCGCTTGCGCTGCCAGTCACGCGCCCCTCCGTCGCCGTGCTTCCCATCGAGCATGGCTTCGAGACGGATTCGACGGCGATCGTTTCCGAACAAGATTTGCTAGGTGATCGCCTGGCGCGCCCGCGCCGCAAGCGCAAGGCTTCCGCCATCATCGCCGAAGCCGCCGCGCTCTCGCCCGGCGATCTCGTCGTCCACCAGGAACACGGCATCGCGCGCTATGACGGCCTCAAAACGCTCGTCGTGCAAGACGCGCCGCACGATTGCTTGGACCTCGTCTATGCCGGCGGCGACAAGCTCTACCTGCCGGTCGAAAACATCGAACTCGTCAGCCGTTACGGTTCGGAAGATTCCGAGGCGCAGCTCGATAAGCTCGGCGGTGTTGCCTGGCAGAGCCGCAAAGCGCGCGCCAAGCAGCGCCTGCGGGACATGGCCGCCGAGCTTATCCGCATCGCGGCCGAACGCGCCGCGCGCGTCGCCGAAGAGGTCACCCCGCCCGAAGGCGTGTGGGACGAGTTCTGTGCGAAGTTTCCGTACGAAGAGACGGACGATCAGCTCGGCGCCATCGAAGACATCACGGCCGATCTGGCCGCCGGGCGCCCGATGGATCGCCTCATCTGCGGCGACGTCGGGTTTGGCAAAACCGAAGTCGCGCTGCGCGCGGCCTTCCTTGTTGCGATGACAGGCAAGCAAGTCGCCGTGGTGTGCCCCACCACGCTCCTTTGCCGCCAGCACTTCCGCACCTTCGAAGAGCGTTTCCGCGGCCTTCCGATCCGCGTGCGCCAGCTGTCGCGACTCGTTAGTTCGAAAGACGCGACCGAGACCAAGAAGGGCATGCAGGACGGCACGATCGAGATCGTGGTCGGCACGCACGCGCTCCTTGCCAAAGGCGTGGCGTTCAAAGACCTTGGCCTGCTCATCGTCGACGAGGAGCAGCACTTCGGCGTCAAACACAAAGAGCGCCTGAAAGAGCTGAAGGCCGATGTGCACGTGCTTACGCTGTCGGCCACGCCCATCCCGCGTACGCTCCAAATGTCGCTCGCCGGCATCCGCGAAATGTCGATCATTGCGACGCCGCCCGTCGACCGGATGGCCGTCCGCACCTACGTGACGCCGTTTGATGGCCTCACGATCCGCGAAGCGCTGCTCAAGGAGCGCTATCGCGGCGGCCAAAGCTTCTACGTCACCCCGCGCATCGCTGACCTCGAAGAGATCGGCGACTTCATGCGCAAGCAAGTGCCCGAAGTGAGCTTCCAGATTGCCCACGGCCAAATGACGCCCACGCAGCTCGATGAAATCATGAGCGCGTTCTACGACGGCCAGTTCGATGTGCTCGTCTCGACCACCATCGTCGAAAGCGGGCTCGATATTCCCCGCGCCAACACGCTCATCATCAACCGCGCCGATATGTTCGGCCTTGCGCAGCTCTATCAACTGCGCGGCCGCGTCGGCCGCTCCAAAGTGCGCGCCTTCGCGTACATGACGACGCCTGCCGATCAAAAGCTGACGGATGGCGCCGAGAAGCGCCTGAAGATCCTCTCCTCGCTCGACAATCTAGGCGCCGGCTTCACGCTCGCGAGCCACGATCTAGACATGCGTGGCGGCGGCAACCTGCTCGGCGAAGAGCAATCTGGCCAAATCCGCGAAGTCGGCGTCGAACTCTATCAGTCCATGCTCGAAGAGGCTGTGCTCGCGCTCAAGGAAGGCCGCGAAGATGGCGTTTCCGAGCGCTCCTGGTCGCCGCAGATCAATGTCGGCGCCGCGGTGCTCATTCCGGAAGATTACGTGCAGGACCTCACTGTGCGGCTCGCGCTCTACCGGCGCCTCGCCGATCTCGATAGCGACGCGGAGCGTGAGGCGTTCGCGGCGGAACTGATCGACCGCTTCGGCCCGCTGCCTGCGGAAGCCGATCAGCTCATCGCCGTCGCTGCGCTCAAGGCGCTCTGCCGCCGCTCCGCGATCGCCAAGCTCGATGCGGGCCCAAAGGGCGCGGTGCTCACGTTCCGCGATACGGGCTTCCCCGATCCCATCGCGCTTGTGCAGCACGTCCAGAAGCGCGCCGCCGAGTTCCGCATGCGTCCGGACGGAAAGCTCGTCGTGCAAGGCGACTGGCCGGAAGCCGCTTTGCGCCTCAAGGCGCTCCGCGGGGCGCTGGAGGGCGTTGCGGGCCTGGTGAAGCGCCAAGCCGCGTGATCGGCTAGGCTCGGCCGAGTCGAAGATGACCGCGCCCGCCGACCCCCTCGCCGCGCTCCTTTCGCCCGCGCGCATGCCGCGCGGCGTGCGTGCGGACATGGCCGAGCTGATCGCGAAAGTCGCCGGCGGCTCGCTGGCGCGCGATCTGGTATTTCTGCCGCCACATACCGCCATCGACCGCCGCAACAAGGTCGCCATCGCCGATACGCGACCCGGTGAGATCGCGACGATCGACGTCGAAGTCGATCAGCACACGCCCTCGTTCCGCGGCTCGCCGTACAAAGTGCGCCTACGCGATGAAACCGGCTTCATCCACGCGTCGTACTTCCGCGCCAAGCCAGACATGATGCAGCGCCTCTGGCCGATCGGTCAGCGCCGCCTCGTCAGCGGTAAAGTCGAAATCTACGACAAGACGGGCGAGCGGCAGATGCTGCACCCCGATCACGTCGTTGATCCCGCGAAAGGCGAAGCGCCGCCGGAGATCGAGCCGGTCTATCCACTCACTGCCGGTCTACCTGGGCGCACGCTCGCACGCGCCATCAACGCCGCGCTCGATGCGTTGCCTGAACTCCCGGAATGGCTCGAAGCGACGACGGTCGCCGCGCATCATTGGCCAAGCTTCCACGACGCGCTACGCACGCTCCACAAGCCGCAATCGCCGGACGACATCAAACCCGAAGGCCCAACACGCACGCGCCTTGCCTATGATGAGCTGTTCGCGCGCCAATGCGCGTTGCGTCTTCGCCGCGCCGTGCGCCGCGAAGAGCCCGGCCGCGCGGTGCACGGCGATGGACGGTTGAAGGCAAAGATCCTCGCGTCTCTCCCCTACGCACCCACCGGCGCCCAATCTCGGGCGGTGGCGGAGATCGAAGCGGATATGGCGACTCCCGCGCCCATGTCGCGCCTGCTGCAAGGCGATGTCGGCGCCGGCAAGACGCTGGTCGCGGCGCTGGCGATGGCGCGCTCGGTGGAGGCTGGCTTTCAAAGCGCGCTCATGGCGCCGACAGACATTCTCGCGCGTCAACACGCCAACACGCTGCTGCCGTTGCTCGAAACGGCCGGCATCAGCGCTGCCGTTCTCACCGGTCGCGATAAGGGCAAAGTGCGCGCCGAAGTAATGGCGCGCCTTGCCTCCGGTGAGCTGCAAGTGGTGATCGGCACGCATGCGCTTTTTCAAGACGACGTCGCGTTTCATGATCTTGCGCTGATCGTGATCGATGAGCAGCACCGCTTTGGCGTGTCAGACCGGATGCGGCTCGTCTCCAAGGGGTTCAATCCGCACCTTCTCGCAATGAGCGCAACGCCCATCCCGCGCACGCTCGCCCTCGCCGTCCACGGCGATATGGACATTTCGATCCTCGACGAAAAACCGCCCGGCCGTCAGCCTATTCGCACAGTCGCGATGCCGGAGAACCGCGCCGATGAAGTCGCCGATGCGATTGCTGCGGCCCGTGAACGTGGTGAGCGCGCCTATTGGGTCTGTCCGCTGATCGAACAAAGCGAAGCCGTCGATCTCGCCGCCGTACAGGACCGCTACGAGATTCTGCGTGAGCGCTTCGGCGCCGGCGTCGAGATCGTGCATGGCAAGATGAGCGCCGCCTCGCGCGATGCGGCGATGGAGCGGTTTCGCAGCGGCGATGCGTTCGTGCTCGTCGCCACTACGGTGATCGAAGTGGGCGTCGATGTGCCGGAAGCCTCCATCATGGTGATCGAACAGGCGGAGCGCTTCGGGCTTGCGCAACTGCACCAGCTGCGCGGCCGTGTCGGGCGCGGCGGGCTGCGCGGGTCGTGCGTCCTGCTGTGGCGCCCGCCGCTGGGCGAGACCGCCAAGGCGCGCCTCGACGCGCTGCGCCGCAACGACGATGGCTTCGTCATCGCCGAGATCGACTACAAGATGCGCGGCGCGGGCGATGTACTCGGCGTTCAGCAAAGCGGCATGCCGCCGCTTCGCCTCGTCGATCCGGAAACCCACAATTCGATGCTTATGCAGGCCGACAAGGAAGCCCGCCTCGCCATCGAGCGTGACCCGCAACTTGCCGGCCCGCGCGGTCAAGCGATCGCCTTGGCGCTCCGGCTGTTCGGATATGAGGAAGCAGCGGCTCTCGCGCGCTCAGGATAGTTCGCCTCACAGGCGAAAACGTAGCATCCGCGCCACATGCAACGCGTAACGATTAACCGTGTCGTTACAACGTGTTGAGTCGGCCGCCCTTGCACCCTTTATCAGCGCCAGCGCACGCCGGCGCCTTTGCACCGGGCGCCTCGCGCAAAATAAGGGACGCAGAATGCGTATCGCAAAAATCTTGGCGGCCGCGGTTGCGGCCGTCGCGCTGACGGCGGGTGCGGCGCAAGCCGAAACCAACACGTCCGTCATCGCGCTCGGTCACGTGGACTGGGCTCAAACCGACACCAATTTCGGTGACGACGATCAAACCAATGGCGGGATCTCCGGCGCGGCTGCGTGGGCGATCAGCGGCAATTGGGGCGCGCAGGTCGACGCCGACTACACCTTCGTGGACGAAGGCGACGACGTGCTCTCGGGCACCGCGCACGTCTTCCATCGCACGGCGGCCGGCCTTGTGGGCGGCTTCATCGGCGCGGCGAAGGTTGATGACGACACCGCCGTCGGCGGCGGCGTTGAACTCGAGCACTACGCTGATGCGTGGACTGTCGGCGGCTCGCTCACCTACGCGACCGTCGATGACACCGACGTCGATGTGTGGGCGCTTCAGGGCCACCTTCGCCACTACTACAACGAGAACCTCCGCGGCGAGATCGACCTCGGCTACGGCAACATCGACAACGGCGTGAACGACGACAACGTCTGGCAAGTCGGCGTTGGCGGTGCCTACCAGTTCGCCTCCGCTCCGGTCAGCATCGGCGCGCGTCTTGGCTACGCTTCGTTTGACGACGCGGACGTGGACGTGACCTCGCTCAGCGTTTCGGTCGGTTACACGTTCACAGGCGAGAGCCTGCAGCAGCGTGACCGTACGGGCGCGAGCCAGAACGGCATCCTGGGTAATCTCGTGGGCTTGTTCTAAGCTCTCAGAACCAGGTGAGACGGGAGAGCGGCCGGGAAACCGGCCGCTCTTTCGTTTGAGGGCTACGATCGCCGCGCGCGCATCCAGCCGGTGATGGCATGGCGCGGCGCGGTCGCGGCAGGCGTCACCATCGTCACGCAATGCGGCTGGGGCACGCGAAAGAGGTTGAGCGCATTGAATGTCGGCGTGAACCCCTCGGCGATGTCGCCGCGTTCGTTCAAGAACAGCAGCAGCCCTCCCCAATCGACATTCCAGACCGGCGTCAAGTTCAGCACGTAAGCGAGCAGCCGGTCCTTGCCCTGGATATCGTCGTCATGGGTCGTGAGCAGGTGCCCAGGCCGATAGCGCGTCGCTTGCGCATCGACGTAGGCGACGCGCGTTTCGCCCGTAATCTCCGCCACGAGCGCGCATAGCTCCGCGCCATTGAGAAACGCATAGAGCCCTTGATCGAACGCGCTCGGCGCCTGGTTCTGTTCCACCACGTCGCTTAGGCGATAGTTGTCGAACATGAAGTGAAAGCGCTCAGCGCCTTCTTTGTAGAAGTCCGCCATCAGCGCTGGCCGGTGCGCTGGATCGATGGCATTCGCGGTCGTGGCCGTCAAATCATATTGGCGGTCCTTGTGGTGCATCGACACCGACCATTGCACCGCGTTCGCCAGGTGGGATTCGGCGCGATACGCGACTTGCTCATCCAGCACGGTGTTGATCTGCACGCGCCCTGTTTCAGCAAAGCGCCGTTGCAAATCCGCTATGTCGCGTCGCGGAGCCAGGGTGAAGCGCCAATCAGACATGCGGGTCGTCGCTCGTAAGATATCTCGTCACGTAGTCGGCGACGCCTGCTTCGATCGGCGTGAACTGGCGCTCATAGCCAAGCCCGCGCAGGCGGCTCATGTCGGCCTGCGTGAAGTATTGGTACTTCTCGCGGATCTCGATCGGGGTATCGACATAGTCGATGCCTGGCTGCTTCCCAAGCGCGGCGTAGAGCGCGCCCGCAAGCTCGGAAAAGCTGCGCGCCTGTCCGGTGCCGACGTTGACGACGCCAGCCTGCTTTTCGCCGCTCAGCAGCCACTCGACGACGTCAGCGCAATCTTTCACGTAGATGAAGTCTCGCAGCTGCCCGCCATCGGCGTAGTTCGGATTGTGCGATCGGAAGAGCCGCACCCGCTCATCGGCGGCCGCCTTCGGGTACATGTGCGCGACGACGCTCTTCTGCCCGCCTTTGTGCTGCTCGTTCGGCCCGTAGACGTTGAAGAACTTGAGCCCTGCCCACACGGGCGGCGCATGGCCCTTGGCGGCCGCGCGCAGCGCGTAGAGATCAAACATCTGCTTGGACCAGCCATAGGCGTTGAGCGGCCGGAGCGCGCTCTGCGCGGCGAGGCCGTTGTCATCGGTAAAGCCGAGCGCGCCATCTCCATACGTGGCGGCGGAGGATGCATAGACCAGCGGCTTCTTCGCGCCCGCGCACCAGTCCCAGATCATCCGCGATAGCGTGATGTTCGTCCGCACGATGAGATCGACATCCGTCTCAGTCGTGGCGGAGATCGCGCCCATATGCACGACGGCTGCGATTTCGCGCGCGTGACCTGCAAGGTAGCCCGCAAGTGCATCGGGCGCGACGAAGTCCGTCACCGGGTGCTTGGCGAGGTTGCGCCACTTTGCGTCGGCGGCGTCGCCGAAGAAGTCGCACACGGCGATTTCGGCATCGCCGCGGGCGCCAAGACGCGCCACGATGTTGGAGCCGATAAAGCCCGCGCCGCCCGTGACCACGATGAGACTCATGACCGGGTGATAGCGGCGGCCCAAGGCGGGGCACAAGCGCGCGCGTGATCCGGGCCGCCCAGGCGGGCGTAGAAAGCGCCGATGGAGAGTTCCGCCGCCCCTGCCCTCGTCTGGTTTCGGCAGGATCTGCGGCGGGCTGACAACCCAGCGCTCGCGGCTGCGGCGAAAACTGGCCGCCCGCTCGCCCTGCTCTACGTCTTGGACGACGAAACCCCCGGCCGCTGGGCCCTGGGCGGAGCCTCGCGTTGGTGGCTGCACCATAGCCTCGAGGCGCTCTCGGCTGATTTTGCCCGCCTTGGAGCGCGCCTGATCCTGCGCCGCGGCCGCGCTGGCGATGTCGTGCCTGCCTTCGCCGCCGAAATTGGCGCGGCAGAGGTGTTCTGGAACCGCTGCTACGAACCCTACGCTGTGGCGCGCGACGCTGCGCTGAAGACCGCCCTCACCAGCTCGGGCCGTATTGTCCACAGCTTCAATGGCGTGCTGCTGCGCGAGCCCTGGGAGGTCCGCACAGGTCAGGACGGCCCGTTCAAAGTGTTCACGCCGTTCTGGCGCGCGCTTCGCCAGATGGGCCCGCCGCGCCAGCCGCTGCCCGCGCCAAGCAAGTTCTCAAGTATCGATGCGGCGAGCGAAGAACTGGATGCATGGGGCCTGACGCCCAAAACCCCGAACTGGGCGCATGGCTTTTCCGAGCGCTGGAAGCCCGGTGAGGCCGGCGCACGCGCAACACTGAAGCGCTTTGTCGAAAAGCGCCTCGGCGCCTATCCTGAGGACCGAGACTTTCCGGCGCGCGACGGCGCCTCGCGGCTCTCGCCGCATTTGCATTGGGGGGAAGTTTCTCCGGTTCAGGTGTGGGCGGCCGCGGAAGGCAACGACGGCGCGGAGAAATTCCTCAGCGAACTCGGTTGGCGCGAATTCTCCACGCATCTCCTGTTCAACGCGCCCGATCTGCCGGAGCGCGCTTGGCGCCAGAGCTTCGATCACTTCCCGTGGCGTACGGACGAAGCTGCTTTCAAAGCGTGGACGCGCGGGCACACTGGCTATCCGCTGGTTGATGCGGGCATGCGCGAACTCTGGGCCACCGGCGCGATGCACAATCGCGTGCGCATGGTCGCAGCGTCGTTTCTCATCAAGCATCTGCTGATCGATTGGCGGCGCGGCCAAGACTGGTTCTGGGACACGCTGGTCGACGCTGACCTCGCCAACAACGCCGCGTCTTGGCAGTGGGTGGCCGGATCGGGCGCGGACGCGTCGCCCTATTTCCGGATATTCAATCCCGCCGCGCAAGGCGCGCGCTTCGATGCGGAGGGCGCCTATATCCGCCAGTGGGTCCCCGAACTCGCCGCACTGCCCGATGCGCATATCCACGCGCCAGCGGAGGCGCCGCCTGCTTTGCTCGCGCAAGCGGGCGTCCGTCTTGGCGCCACCTACCCTGCGCCGATCGTTGAGCATGCGATGGCGCGCGCCCGCGCGCTCGCCGCGTTCGAACACGTCAAAGCCGCGGCCTGAAGGAGAATCCATGCGCATCGCCATCGTCGGCGCCGGCATCTCCGGCCTTTCCGCGGCCTACGCGCTGAAAGACACACACGACGTCACGCTGTTTGAAAGGGAGCCGCGTCTCGGCGGGCACGCCAACACGCTCACAGTAGACTATGACGGCGCGCGCATCCCGGTCGACACCGGCTTCATGGTGTTCAACACGCTCACCTACCCGAACCTGTGCGCGCTGTTCGAACACCTCGGCGTCGAGACCGTCGCCTCGGACATGAGCTTCTCCGTGAGCGCTGGCGCCGGGCGCGAATGGTCGTCCAACGGTCTTGGCGGCGTGTTCGCGTGGAAGCGCAATCTGGCGAGCCCGGCCTTCCTTTGCATGTTGGGCGATATCGTTCGCTTCAGTGCCCAGGCGCGCGCCGATCTGCAGGAACGCACGGTCGCTGCCGCCACGCTTGAGCAGTACGTCGCCCGCCTCAAGCTTGGAGACCGGTTCCTCCGTAACTACCTATTGCCGATGGGCGCTGCGATCTGGTCGACGCCTGAGCGCGATATGCTGCGCTATCCGGCCGAGACGTTCCTCCGGTTTTGCGACAATCACCGCCTCCTGCATGCGAAGCGGCCCAAATGGCGCACCGTCGCGGGCGGCAGCCAAACCTACGTTGCAGTGTTGAAGAACGCGCTCGGCAAGCGCGTCCGCGCGGGCGCGCCGGTGGCCTCCGCGCGCTGCTCGTCCGACGGCATCGCCCTCCAAACGGCGGACGGCGCCGAACACGCCTTCGATCACGTCGTCTTCGCTTGCCACGCCGATGAAGCCGCCGCGATTCTCGCCGACGAAGCGCCGGCCGTGCGCACAGCGCTGCTCGATATGCGCACGGCGCCGAACACAGCCTATCTCCACCGCGACGCGGCCTTGATGCCGCGCCGCCGCGCCGCTTGGGCCTCGTGGAATTATCTGAAATCGAGCGATGGCCGCGTATGCGTCACGTACTGGATGAACAAGCTCCAGCACATCGATCCTGCCCGCCCGCTGTTTGTTACGCTCAATCCGGTAGAGCCGCCGGCGCCTGAAAAGACATTCGCGCGCCTCACCTACAACCATCCGCAATTCGACGCCGCGGCGCTGCGCGCGCAGAGCATCTTGCGCGGCCTGCAAGGGCAAGACGGGATTTGGTTCGCCGGCGCCTGGCTCGGCTATGGCTTCCATGAAGATGGCGCCGCGTCCGGTCTTGCGGTGGCGCAAGCGCTGGGCGCAAGCGCGCCTTGGCGTGCGCACGGCGCCGCGGCGACGAAGCTTGAGGCGGCCGCATGATCTGGGCCTACGACAACCGCACCGTCCATGTCCGTTTCGCGCCGTTTGAGCGGCGGTTCGAACAGCGCGTGTTTCACCTGCTGCTCGACATCGATCGCATCGCGGATGCCGCCGCGGGGCTGCGCCTGCTTTCGTACAACCGCCCTGGCGCCTTTGCATTCTACGATCGCGATCACGGCGATCGGTCGGGCGCGCCATTGCGGCCTTGGGCGGAGAGCGCTCTTCACGCGGCCGGCGTCGATCTCAATGGCGGCGCGATCAAGCTTCTCACCTTCCCGCGCGTCTTCGGCTACGTGTTCAATCCGATCTCGATCTTCTTCGGCTACGGCCCGGACGGGCGCCTGCGCGGCGTCATCTACGAGGTCAACAACACATTCGGTGAAAGCCACGCCTACGCAGCGGCCATTGCGGATGGCGCTGATCACACGACAAAGAAGCGGCTCCACGTTTCGCCGTTCTTCGATGTCGAGGGTCGCTACGTGTTTCGCTTGCGCGCGCCCGATGAACGTTTCGCGCTCGCGATCGAGAACGTCGTGGCAGGCCGGCGCGTCCATTTGGCGACGCTGACTGGCGCGCGTGTGGCCCTTACGGACCGCGCTTTGTTGGCCGCCCTCCTGCGCCTGCCCGCGATGACGCTACAGGTCACAGCAGGTATTCATTGGCAGGCGCTGCAACTTTGGCTCCGGGGCGCGCGTTACAGGCGCAAACCCGCCCCGCCACGCGCTCCGGTTTCCTGCGCCGAAACCGGGCAATCAACGATGCAAAGCGAGGTGAAGACTTAGGATGGACGCGCGCGTCAACTTTACGCCGCCGGGCGCGGTTCGCGGCACGCCAGCCGTGATTGCATCGCAGCGGGAGACATCCGCAGCGATGAAGGCCGTGCTTTTCATCCTCCTCAACCTGCGCGACGGGGCCGTCACGATGCGGCTGCCGAACGGCGCCGCGCTCACGTTCGGCGACGGTGCAGGGCCGCTCGTTGAAATGACGGTGCGCAATCAGGCGTTCGCCAAGCGCGTCATCAAGGACGGGGATATTGGCTTTGCCGACTCCTTCGTCGCCGGCGAATGGGACACGCCGCACCTTGCCGACCTGCTGTGCTTTTTTGCCGACAACGCCGAGCGGCTTGGGCGCATCTTCAAGGGCAACCCAATCGCCCAAGCAGCGCATTGGCTGCGCCACCTCACGCGCGCCAACACGCGCGCCGGCTCTCGGCGCAACATCCACGAGCACTACGACCTCGGCAACGCCTTCTACGCCGCCTGGCTCGATCCAACGATGACATACTCGGCCGCGCGCTACGCGCCGGGCAGCGACGACCTCACGCAAGCGCAGCTCGCCAAGTATCACGCGCTCGCCCGCCATCTCGACCTAAAGCCGGGAGATCGTGTACTCGAAATCGGCTGCGGCTGGGGCGGGTTCGCGCAGATCGCTGCGGGCGAGTACGGCGCGCACGTTACAGGCCTCACGCTGAGCACAGAGCAGCTGGCCTATGCGCAAGCGCGCATCGCGAAAGCTGGCCTTGCAGATCGCGTCGATCTCAAGTTGCTCGACTATCGCGATGTCGAAGGCCGGTTCGACAAAGTCGCCTCGATCGAAATGTTCGAAGCGGTCGGTGAGCAGTACTGGCCAGCCTATTTCGGCAAGATCGCCTCCGTGCTGAAGCCGGGCGGCAAAGCGGCGTTGCAGATTATCACCATCCGAGACGATCTCTTCAGCTCATATCGCCGGCGCGTGGATTTCATCCAACGCTACGTCTTTCCGGGCGGCATGCTGCCGAGCGTCTCTCGCTTGCGCGAAGAAACGTCCGCGGCCGGTCTCCGCTGGGAAACGTCAGATGCGTTCGGCGCCAATTACGCCAAGACGCTGGCGGAATGGGCCGTCCGGTTCGCTGCGCGCTGGGAAGATATTCGCCCACTCGGGTTTGACGAGCCGTTCCGCCGTCTGTGGCTTTTCTATCTGGCGTATTGTGAAGCAGGTTTCCGGACTGGCCGGACAGATGTCATTCAGCTCGCGCTCGCCAAGCCCTAGGGCTCAGCGCCACAAGAAGTGATAGGCGGCGCGCTCGATCAAGCCGCGAAACCGCATTTCGCCAGTTGAGACGATCAAGCAAATGCAATCATCGCCGGCCAAGGCGCGGGGCGCGTGCACATGCGCGTGCGTGCAGAACGCCATGTCGCCCGGCTCATATTTCCCATGTTCGTCCTCGAAAGCGCCGCGCAGCACGAGCGTGCGCTCTTCGCCGACATGCCCATGCGCCGGCAACACGTCGCCTCCGCGCAGCCGGATGAGGCGCGCGCCCGTCGCGGGCAAGCGGATCGTGCGCACGCCGGGGATCGGCGTGCTCCACGCGATGGCATCTGGATCGTGGCGCGCCAGGAGCAGCGCAGCACGCGCACGCGCGAAGGCCTCCGAGTCCTTCGCAGCGCGGACTGGCGCGGCGCCAACCGCTGGCGCCGCCTCATGAATGCGGTCCAGCAACGCGCCGCCGAGCGCATCCGCCAAGCCAACGTCGCGGGCACAATCGCCCCGCAACGTCGCCCGCGCTTCCACAAGCAGCGCCTCGGCCGGTGTGGCGGCGCCGGTCGCGGCGTCGAGCGCGATGGCCAGAAAATCATCTGTTTCGTGGGCGTCCACGGCGAATTTTACGCAACCGCTCCGGGCGCGGATCAGCCGAGCGGCCACACGGGCGCCCGCGGTTGCTGGCGGCGGGCGCGCGGCCTAGCTTGCGCCGTCGCCAGATCTTCGAAGAGAGGCCCCTTTGCCCGAGCGCCAAGACGATCCGCTGGTCAGCGTGGACTGGCTCGCCCAGCGCCTCGACGCGCCGGACGTTCGCGTCATCGACGCGACATGGTTTCTCCCGAACGATGGACGCGACGCCCGTGCGCTCCACGCTGAGAAGCGCATTCCCGGCGCGCTCTTCTTCGATATCGACGAAATCGCCGATACGGCCTCGCCGCTGCCGCACATGCTCCCCTCGCCCGAAAAATTTGCCTCCCGGGTTCGGCGCATGGGCCTTGGAGATGGCGCGCGGATAGTCGTCTACGACGCGCACGGTCTCTTCTCGGCAGCGCGCGTGTGGTGGATGTTCCGCGCGATGGGGCACGAAGATGTCGTGGTGCTCGATGGCGGCCTGCCGGCCTGGGAAGCGGCCGGCCATTCGATCGACGACCTGCCGCCGGAAAAACGCCAGGAGCGCCACTTCACGGCGCGTTTTCGCGCCGATCTCGTCCGCGATCTCAGCGACATGCGCTTTGCCGTCGAAAAAGGCCGCCCGCTCATTCTCGATGCGCGCCCGGCAGGCCGCTTTGCTGGGCGCGATCCCGAACCGCGGCCCGGCGTGCGCGCGGGCCACGTCCCAGGCGCCGTCAGCGTGCCTGCAACCGACCTGCTGAACGCCGACAAAACGATGAAGCCCCGCGCTGAACTCGAACGCATCTTCACGGCCGCAGGCGTCTCGCCGAAAACGCGCGTCGTCACGATGTGCGGTTCCGGCGTCACCGCCGCGATCGTCGCGCTTGGGCTTGCGCGCATCGGCCGGTGGGATGTGCCGATCTACGACGGCTCGTGGGCCGAATGGGGCGCGCTCCCGGATGCGCCTATCGCCACTGGCGAGGCTTGATGGCTGGCGGCGGCGACGACGAAGACAAGCTGCGCCCCGAAACGCGCGTCTCGCGCGCGGGCCGTGATCCGGCGCGTTTCGATGGCGCGGTGAACCCCGCTGTTCACCACGCCTCCACGATTGTCATTCCACGCGCCGACGATCTCTACGGCAAACCGATCAGGACTTACGCGCTCGAAGGCATGGCGGTGCAGGAAGCGTTGCGCGCCGCGCTCGTCGCGGTCGAGGGCGGCGCCGGCGCGGTGCTCGCGCCTTCTGGGCTTGCAGCCTGCACGCTCGCGATCCTCACTGTGGCGCGCGCAGATAGCGAAATCCTCGTGGTCGATTCCTGCTACGGCCCGACGCGCCGGTTCTGTGACACGATGTTGAAGCGCATGGGCTGCACGTCGCGCTACTACGATCCACGCATTGGCGCGGGCATCGCTGAGCTCATTACCGACAAGACCTGCGCGATCTTCTTGGAGTCGCCCGGCTCGCTGACGTTCGAAATTCAGGACGTCCCAGCCATCACCGCCGCTGCGCGCGCTAAGAGTGTCCCGACCATCATCGATAACACTTGGTCAGCGGGGCTCTACTTCAAGCCATTCGATCACGGCTGCGATCTTTCGGTTCAAGCCCTCACAAAATACCAAGGCGGGCACGCGGATCTGCTGCTCGGCGCCGTGATCTGCGCGACCACGTCGTGGCAGGAACGCGTGCGCATGGCCTACAAGCAGCTCGGCCTCGGCGCCGCGCCTGACGATAGCTTCCTCGCGCTGCGCGGCGTGCGCTCGATGCACGCGCGCCTTGCCGCGCAAAGCGCATCGGCGCTCACGGTCGCGACCTGGCTCGCGAAACGTCCTGAGGTTGCGCGCGCGCTCCATCCAGCGCTCGAAAGCCATCCCGATCATGCGCTCTGGCGGCGGGACTTTACGGGCGCCAGCGGCCTTTTCGGCGTCATCCTCAAGCCTGCGGATGATGCGCGGCTCCACGCCATGCTCGAGAGCCTCAAGATTTTCGCGATGGGCTTTTCCTGGGGCGGCTTCGAGAGCCTGATTGTGCCGTGCGATCCAAACATCACCCGCACCGCCACAACTTGGCGCGCTGAGGGGCCGCTGCTGCGGCTTTCGATCGGCCTCGAACACCCCGACGATCTGATCGCCGATCTCGATGCAGGTTTTGCGCATCTGTGCGCCTAGTGGCGCGCCCGGCAGGACTTGAACCTGCAACCATCCGCTTAGAAGCGGGA
>Ga0268299_1003317_pt1 | contig 15252 bp, 9 predicted proteins | sample NOBtaG_FD_193484 | JGI IMG/M metagenome (GOLD analysis project Ga0268299, IMG submission 193484) | Activated sludge microbial communities from bioreactor in Nijmegen, Gelderland, Netherland - NOB reactor | ecosystem: Engineered > Bioreactor > Aerobic > Activated sludge | place: Netherlands...
TTCCCGGCACGGTGACATGGACGGATGTCAACGGCAACCCGGTTCCGAACCCGGCTGCGGTGGGCGCGGGCACGTACATCGCCACGGCGGTGGACCAGTCCGGCCTGTGCACCGACACGGATACGGCGACGGTGACCTTGCAGGATTCGATGGACATTTCCAACCAAATCTCCGTGCTGGAAAAATGCAACAGCACGACAATCAACTTTGCCAACACGAGCGGATTGACCGGCACCTGGACGTTCGGTGACGGCATCGGCACGAGCACGGCGACCAACGGTACATACACGTACGCAGGCTTTGGAACATTTACCGTGACGTTCACGGCAGACGCGGACTGCGTTTCTCCGGTTAGTGAGGATGCCACTCCAGCGCCGAGCAACTTTGCCGTAACTGCGCCGGATGTAGCGGGCTGCGAACCATCGGCCAGCCTTTCGGCGACCACCAACGAGCCGGGTACGGTAACCTGGACGGATCTGAATGGCAACCCGGTAAATCCGGCAGCCGTGGGCGCAGGCACGTACATCGCCATGGCCACCGACCTTTCCGGATTGTGCACCGACACGGATACGGCGACGGTGACCTTGCAGGACTCGATGGACATTTCCAACCAAATCTCCGTGCTGGAAAACTGCAACAGCACGACCATTAATTTTGCCAACACCAGCGGGCTGAATGGCACTTGGAATTTTGGCGACAGCCAAACCAGCACCGCCAACAGCGGCACCCACACGTACGCGGTTTTTGGCACCTACACGGTGACGTTTGCGGCGAATGCGGACTGCGTGGCGCCGGTGTCGCTGGTGACAAGTCCTTCCGGGGACGACTTTGTGGTGACGGCACCCGACGTGACGGGCTGTGAACCATCGGCAAGTCTGTCGGCGAACACCAACCTTCCCGGCACGGTAACATGGACGGACGTCAACGGCAACCCGGTTCCGAACCCGGCGGCCGTGGGCGCGGGCACCTACATCGCCACGGCGGTGGACCAATCCGGCCTTTGCACCGACGCCGACACGGCGACGGTGACACTTCAGGATTCACTTGACATTTCCAGCCAAATTTCCGTGCAGGAAACCTGCAATAGCACGACGATTTCCTTTGCGAATACCAGCGGGCTGAACGGCACCTGGAATTTTGGCGACAGCCAAACCAGCACCGCCAACAGCGGCACGCACACCTACGCGGCTTTCGGAACCTTTACCGTGACATTTACCGCCAGCGCAGACTGCGTTTTGCCGGCCAGTTTGGAAGCCAACCCCGCGCCGAGCAATTTCTCTGTAACGGCTCCGGACGTGACGGGCTGCAAACCAGCAGCAGGACTGACGGCGACGACTAATGCACCTGGCACGGTGACCTGGACGACCCTCAGCGGCTTGCCGGTGCCGAATCCGACGGCTGTGGTTGCGGGTATTTATGTAGCTACTGCTGTTGACCAATCGGGATTGTGCACGGACACCGACACGGCGACGGTGATCTTGCAGGACTCGATGGACATTTCCAGCCAAATATCCGTGCAGGAAACCTGCAACAGCACGACCATCAACTACGCCAATACGAGCGGATTGACCGGAACCTGGACGTTCGGTGACGGCATCGGCACGAGCACGGCGACCAACGGTACATACACGTACGCCGGATTTGGAACATTTGCCGTGACATTCGTGGCGGACGCGGACTGCGTCATGCCTGTAAGCCTGAACGCCACCCCTGCACCGAGCACGTTCACCGTAACCGCTCCCGATGTGCTTGGCTGCAAGCCTTCGGCCAGCCTTTCGGCTACGACCAACGAACCCGGTACGGTAACCTGGACGGATCTCGCGGGCAACCCGGTTCCGAACCCGGCAGCCGTTGACGCGGGCACATACATTGCCACCGCCACCGACCTTGCCGGGCTTTGCACGGATACGGACACCACTACGGTGACCCTTCAGGACAGCATTGATGCGAGCAACGCCGTAGACATCGCGGTGCTGTGCAACAACCTTCGGGTAACGTTTATCAACACCAGCGGCCTGCCCGGAACGTGGTTTTTCGGCGACGGCATCATTCAATTTTCACCCCTTGATACTGTCGTACACACCTACGCTGGATTCGCGACGTATTCCGTGCAATTTGTCCCGGACGGCAACTGCGTAAAGCCTTTTTCGGAACTGCTCCAGTTGACGCCTTCGTTTTTTTCCGTGACAGCACCGGACATGACGGTCTGCGACACGATAGCCGCCTTGAGCGCCAGCACGCCTTTCCCGGCAACGGTGACCTGGACGGACTTGCTCGGCAATCCGGTGGATCCGACTGCGGTCGGCGCCGGCACGTACATTGCCACGGCGATTGATCCCACCCAGTTTTGTGTGGCCTCCGATACGGCGCTTGTGACGCTTGTGGACAGCATTGACATCAGCGCTCAGATCAGTATTGCCCAGTCTTGCGGTGCCGCGACGGTCATTTTTGAAAATACCAGTGGCTATCCCGGGACCTGGACGTTCGGCGACAGTAGCCCAAGCATCACACTTGATAGCGTGGCGCACCAGTACCCGCAGCCGGGGGCCTACCTTGTGACGCTTGTCAGTAGCGATTTTTGCGTGAAGCCTTTCGCAACCGAAGTAGTCGTCACCTCGGATGTGTTTGGGGTGACGGCGCCCGATCTGATCGTGTGCGAGCCGGAAGCCGAATTGACGGCGACGACGAGCCTGCCCGGCACGGTCGTCTGGACCGATCTTGACGGCAACCCGGTGAATCCGGCTGCGGTAGGCGCGGGAACGTACATCGCGATTGCCACGGATGTCTCGGGCTTGTGCGTCGTGCGCGACACCATGACGGTGGAGACGATCATCGTGGGCGTAACTGCCGAAGTAACCGGCAAAGACACGGTTTGCCTCAACGAGTCCACCACCTTGTTGGCCATGCCTGTCGGAAATGCCACGGTGTACACCTACTCCTGGTCGCCCGACGAAACGCTCGAGGGCGCGGATACGCCCACGCCGACGGCTACGCCCAACGGCCCGCAGACCTACACTGTGACGGTCACCGGGGATGGGCTATGCACCGCAACGGCCTCCGTGGAGGTGTTTTTCATGGAAACGGAGTGCCGCGACCCGTACATTTTTGTGCCTCAGGCATTCACGCCCAACGGCGACGGGAACAACGACCTGTTCCGCGTGCGCGCTACCGACATCACCGAGTTGTATTTCATCGTGTACAACCGCTGGGGCGAGGAAATGTACCGGACGGAAGACCCCAGCCATGTCGGTTGGGACGGCACCTACCGCGGCAAGGCCGTCACACCGGATGCCTTCGGCTGGTACCTGCGGGTGCGCTGTGGCAACGGGCAGTACTTTGAGAACAAGGGGAATGTGACGCTGCTGAAATAATGCCGACATTGGCCGTATCTTTGCAAAAAAGAATACCATGACGGCACTACAGGAACGCATTACGATTGACCCGGCAGTTTGCCATGGGAAACCAACCATCCGTGGCTCAAGGTTATTGGTTTCCACAATTTTGGAACTTCTTTCCTCAGGAATGACGCATGCGGAACTGATAACCGATTATCCCGGGCTTGAAGAAGCAGATATACTTGCATGCCTTGAATTTGCGGCTCGGTTGTCGCAGTTTAAAACTTTTGCGTTGGAGCCAGCAGCATGAAATTTATTATTGACGAGCAGTTGCCCTATTCGCTATACCTTTTTTTACTCGAACAAGGGCACGATGCCGTGCATGTGAATACATTGCGTTCCGGACAAAAAATGTCTGACGAAACGATCTCCGATCGGAGCATGGCCCAAGAGCGCGTTGTAATTTCCAAAGATGTAGATTTTTTAAAACGGTTCCTAATAAAGCGAGAGCCCTACAAGTTGCTTTTTGTCACAACGGGAAACATCAAAAACAATCATTTACTCGACCTGTTTGAAGCCAATTTCCCAATGTTGCTTCGAGAGCTGTCTGTCAATGATGTTGTGGAAATGAGTCGAACAGCAATTGTCGTTCTCCTTTGACCGTAGGACAAAAAAATACCCGGCAGTATTTCACCGCCGGGCTTTATCACAATCGGTACTGCTAAAAAGGCAATTTAAGATGCCGCCTCACTATCCCCCATGCGGTAGTGATGGCGCCGATTTTTCCCGCAAGATCATCAGGATGTTCGGCAGGGGCGCCAGCGGTTGCGCCCAGGGGGCGTGGCGTAGTTCTTCCATTTGGCGACGAATGGTCGTATTGGGGGCCTGAGCACTGCCGGGCAGGGGGATGCTGCCGGTGGCTTGCCGGGCGCCCGGCGCGTCCGGGTGTTGTTCCGCTTCCGGTCGCAGGGATGTTGGTTGCGTCCGGCTGTCCGGGCGGCGGATTTGCGGTGCCGGAGCGGTCGGACGGGCCGGCATCACTGCGGTTGCCGTTGGCGCCTCCACGGGTGCTTCGGTTCGGGTCATGGCGGGAGTTGTCGCTACAGCGGGTTGTTCCGTGGCGACGGGCTGAACGTCCGTATCGGGGAGAACGGGGCGGGTGAGCGCCCAGTAAAGTCCGAGCAGGAGCACGACGGCCATGCCGGCCACGAGTAGGAGCGATTGCGTGGTCCAACCGCTTTTTGGCGGCTTAATGTTTGCTTGCACCTGCTCCCACACCCGGGGAGAAGGCGCATCCCAGCCCGAGGGGGAAGGGCTTTCCGGTAGTTCCTCGAACGTCTTGCGAAACAGGTCGTCGAGGGATTTGTACTCTTGCGGATCTTCCATTTTGACAGAGAGCCGGGCACACCGGCGTAGTTGAGCGATTTTCAGGTGATGAAGGACTTGTCCAAGATGCGCTTGAGGTACTCGCGTGCCTTGAACAGCTGGCTTTTGCTGGTTCCGATGGAAATGCCGAGTTGTTCGGCGATTTCTTCGTGGCTGAACCCGTCAATAGCGTAGAGATTAAAAACGGCTCGATAGCCGGGCGGCAGGCGTTGGAGGTATTTCAGCAGTGTTTCGGCATCCATATTGGAGGCAAAGTCCTCGTCGGTGCGAAACGCGTTTTCAAAGGGACTAAAGTCGGACGTGTCGCGCAAAAAGTCGCGTTGCTTGCGCAGGTGGCTGAGCGCGGTGTTGACCATGATCCGGCGGATCCAGCCGCCCAGCGCGCCCTCACCCCGAAACTGCCCCATGTCGCGAAACACCCGAATGAACCCGTCTTGCAGCATGTCCTCCGCTTCGGCCCGGTCGCGCGCAAAGCGCAGGAGTACCCGGAACATCGGCGTGCTGTACTGCCTGTACAGGGCGGACTGATGCGTCGGACTGCCCTGAAGCACTCCTTGCACTAATTCCTGGTCGGTCAGTTGCTGCATTATGGTTGCACGGTTTAGGCTTGGCGGCCAATGATGTGTTTCGGTTGTCCGGTGTAACAAGATTTTTTTCAAAAAAGATGTCGGAACTCAAAACTTGGTTGTTGCGCTCAGGTTTCTCCCAAACGAATTTTGAGGTGTACCCGGAACATGCCGTCTTCGCGGCCTACTGCCAGCTCGTACCTGTCGGGATAAATCAGGTCTAATTGGCGCTTCACGTTCTTCAAGCCGATGCCTTCGGGATTGGGTGGGCGATCGTTGCCTTCCACAGTGTTGCGCACCTCGAAGTCGAGCAGGCTGTCCTCCAGATGCAGGCGAACGACAATATCTGCCTTGCCGGTTGTGCTGGTGGCGCCGTGTTTGAAACTGTTTTCCACAAAGGGCAGCAGCAGCAGCGGCGCGATGAAGCCGCCAGGCGTGGCAATGGTTTCCTCATACTGCACGCGCAGGCGGTCGTTGTAGCGCAGTTTTTCCAGTTCGATGTAATCCTGAATGATCTTGGCCTCGTCGGCCACGGGAATGCGCGGCGTCCGGCAGTCGTACAGTACGAAGCGCATGATCTTGGACAGCATCATGATGGCGTCGGCGGTTCGGTCGGATTTTTTTCGGGCCAGCACGTACAGGTTGTTCAGGGTGTTGAACAGAAAGTGGGGGTTGGTCTGTGCGCGCAGGAAATTGAGTTCCGATTGCAGTTTTTCCCGGAGCAGTTCCTGCTCGAACTCGAGGCTTTTGTAATGCACCCGGATCATCTTGATCGTGGTGGCAGCCGCCACGGTGATGAACAGGTCGAACGCCACGAGGTACAATCCCGGCCAGTTGAAAAACGGCACGGCCCGCCCCGGGTTGGTGATCGGGAACAGCACCCATTCGGTCACCATGCGGTACAGCAGGGTGCCGACGATGAAAGCCAAAAGCGACAGACCTACCAACTTCCACACCTTGTCCCGGTCCAGGTAGAGCGGGATGATGCGATAAAACACAAAATAAGTGAGCAGGATTTTTACGGGCAGCACGGCGGCTTCGCCGTAAAAAGCCCGTTCCAGCTCGATGTTGTTGTAGATGCTGCCCAGCCACGAGTTGAGGAATAGGTACACCAACCAAAAGCAGATGTGGTAACCGATGCGGGTCCAGTCTATGCGCTCCATAGTATTTTATTAAAGTCCGGCGAGACAGTGAAGGTGTACAGCGCGCGGTCGCGCAAACGTATTTCTTTAATCGGCATCTCGGTGTCGTCCACCGTGCAGTACCGCAAATAGGTGGGAAAGCCCACAAGAAAAATTTTCACTTTCGGATAGGGCGGCTGCCAGTCCCCTTCGCCCTCCTGCAGCAGGGCAAAGCTGCGGTCGTCGCCCTCGGTTGTCCAGGTTTTCAGACAAAATCCGCCCGTTCGGTACGCGTAGCCCTCGCCGGCGTCCTCGTACAGGCGGCTGGTTTCCGAGCCGTTTTTGTAGTACACGTACAGCGTGAGCTCGTCCACGGGTTTTTCACCGGTATGTTGGCGCACGGGGTAGGTGGGCAACACGGCGCCTGCGCGGACAAAAAACGGAATCTGGTCGGGCATTGCGTTTACGAACATTTCACCTGCGGCGGGCTGGCCGGTCCAGAAGTAGTACCAGTTTCCCTTGGGCAGGTACACCAACTGGCGCTGTACCTTGGGTTGCACCACAGGGCTGACCCACAGGTGTTCGCCGAAGAGGAAGTCGCGTTCGCAGTCCCAGAGTTTGGGGTCTTCCGGGTCGGCGAAAGCGGCGTGCCGGAGCGCCGGGGTACCGTCCTGTGCGTTTTGCCACAGCGCGGTGTACAGGCAAGGTAGCAGGGCATAGCGCAGTTCGATGGCCTTTTTCGCCAAAGCCGTCCATTTCTCCCCGAAAGACCAGGGTTCCTGGTCTGAAGTGTGCAGCGTAGGGTCGGTCAGTTGCGCCTCGTCGGTCACCACGATGTCGCCAGCGGCGTGTTGGCCCATGCTGTGTACGCGCATGAGGGGGTGGAAAACGGCGAGTTGTAGCCAGCGGACGAACAGTTCGCCGTCGGCATTTCCGGCGAAGCCGCCGATATCGGTGCCGCAAAACGAAAACCCGGAAATGCTCAGCCGCTGGCACTGTACGTTGGCGATGGCGAGGTGCTCCCAGTCGGAGAAGTTGTCGCCCGTCCACACGGCGGCGTAGCGCTGGCCGCCGCTGAAGGTGGCTCGGGTGAGCAGGAAAGGGCGTTTTTCGGGACGCAGGCGCCGGAAACCTTCCCACGAAGCGCGATTCATCAGCATGCCGTACACGTTGTGTACTCGGCGGTGCCCGGCAAGGTGGCCCTCGAAGTGGTGCAGGACCGAGTCGGGCAGGGTCTTGTGGTGGACGTGGAACACCGCCGGCTCGTTCATGTCGTTCCAAAATCCGCTAACCTCCGTGTCTTGGTACAGTTCGGCGTACAGGTCGCCCCACCAGCTGCGCACCTTCGGGTCGGTGTAGTCGGGAAAAGCGCAGAAGCCCGGCCACACGGGGCCTTTGGCGATGGCGCCGTCGGCGCTGCGCAGGAACAGGCCCTGCTCGATGCCCTGCTGGTACACGGGGTAGTCGGGGTCTTCCTTGATGCCCGGGTCAATCATCACCACCGTCTGGAAACCGCGCTCGCGCAGTTCGGCGACGAGGCCCTTGGGGTCGGGAAAATGCTCGCGGTTCCAGGTGAAACAGCGGTAGCCGTCCATGTAGTCAATGTCGAGGTAGATCGCGTCGCAGGGGATGTCGAGGGCGCGGAAGGTGTCGGCTATTTCCAACACCCGGCTATGGGGGTAGTAGCTCCAGCGGCACTGGTGGTAGCCCAAGGCCCACAGCGGCGGCAGTTCGGGGACGCCGGTGAGCCGGGCGTAGGCGCGGGCCACGTCGGTGAGGGTGGGGCCGTATAGGAAGTAGTAGTTCAGTTCGCCACCTTCGGCCCAGAACGCGGTGACACCGTCGCCTTGGCTGTCGAAGTCGAAGTGCGTGCGGAAGGTGTTGTCGAAAAAAATACCGTAGGCGATGCCTTGGTTCAGGCCGTAGTAGAACGGCACGGCGCGGTAGAGCGGGTCGGAGTCGCGGCCAAAACCGAAGGCGTCGGTACACCAGTTTTCGAAGGTTTTTCCGGTCAGGTCGGGGCTGCACGTTTTGTCGCCGAGGCCGAAGAAGGCCTCCTTGCGGGGACGTTTTTTGGAAAGTTTGAGTTCGCACCAGCCCTTGAGGATGGTACGCCGGGCCGAGTATCCGGCATCGTCTTCGTTCAGGAGGCGGTCGTCGAGGTCGTAAAATCGCACGCGGGCGCCGGTCTTTGCCACCACCACTTGCAGGGGGCCGGAGCTCAGAACGTACTCGTTGGTGCTTTCGTTGAGGGTGGCAGTCACCTTGTCGGTGTTGCGCGCGGGGTCGAGGGCATACGAAAAATCGGGCTGAAAGAGTCCGTCGGGGCTGTAGCGCAGGCGCACGATGCCCGTTGCGGCCACCTGTACGCGCAGGCAAACGCCGTTTTGGCACACGAACTCGTAGGCGCTGTCTTTCCACCGCACGGTGGTCACCTCGTCGGGGGCGATGGTCTCGTACACGTCGTCGTAGCGTGTGCTGACATCGGCTTCGGCGAAGGCGATTTCCGCAGGCGGTTCCTGCTCTGCCTCGATTTTCGTCGGTTCTTTGATTTCCTCCATGCTGCAAAAGTCGGGTATGGGGCTTGCATTTTAAACACGCTCTAAAAATGAGGCGGTCTACTTGAAAACGCGCATTTTCTGTACCACGGTTTTATTTTACTGTTTGTCAGTAGTTTATTGATTTGGGTTGCCTGTCCGCCACTCGAACAGTACGGTCTTTTGCCGCCTCCCGTTTTGTAAATCGGGCAAAAAACGTACTTGAACCGCCCTTTGCCCTGCCGCCATCTTTGTCCTGCCACCTGGTTTTGTGCCGTGCCCTCCCCGGCACGAGGGCGGGCAATCTGCTTATACCCGTGGACAACGCAGGGTTTACTTCTTTCACTATACAACTTTTATGGTTCAACCTTAACACGTTCATTATGAAAAAAACACTCCTCTTTTTAGCAACATTCGTACTGGTTTCGTGCGCTTATGCCCAACAGTACCAACTGGATGGTCAACGTATTCCGGGTTACCGAAACACCGTCCTGCAAAGCCATTTTGCCGAGTATGCTGTCTTCCAGTTGGATGCCGATGCGCTGTTGGGATTTGCCTCGCAGACGCCGGGAGCGTTCAGCATGCAGTTCGAATTGGACGGATTTCCCGCGATCGTGGCAGCGCTGAAACCCAGCGAGGTGACCTCCGACCGGTATTTCACTACCGTAGGGGGGGATAAGAAAACGGGCATAATCGAGCGTCCGACGGTATTTACCTATCTCGGGATCGCCGACGGGCAAAAAGCCGACCAGGTGGCCATCACGGTGGCGCAGGACTTTGTTTACGGGTTTTTCGAAAAAAACGGACAACGGTTTTTTATCGAACCCCTGCGTTATTTCGTGCGGGGCGAAGCCGCTGACCGGTTTGTCGTGTACAACGGCGACGACGTACACTACACCGAAGGACTCGTTTGCTCTCCAATCGAGATAAAAAGTCATATTGAGGACGTGCCGGAGAGTACCGACCCACCGGGGCCGCAGAATTGCAAACCCCTGGAACTGGAGATTGCCATAGCCAGCGATTATCAAATGGTGCTGCAACACGGCAGCGTTTCCGCCACTATTGTCCACAACATCGGGGTCATGAACAATGCTCAAGCCAATTGGGACGACGAGTTTGCCCGAGTCATTTTGTTTAAAATCGTGACGCAATTTGTGCCTTCATCTCCCGCAAACGACCCATTTCCGTCTAGCACCGATCTGGAAGACATGTTGTTTTTTTTCCGCGATTGGGCCAATAACGGCGGCTTCGGCGTTGGCATTAATTACGACTTGGGGCACTTGCGTTTGACGCGTAAATTATTTACCGATACGGGTCAACAGGCGGCCGGGGCAGCCTTTACGAATCAAGTTTGCACATCATACCGGTACGGCATTTTTTCCGAAACAAAACCCAATAACCAACCCCATAGTGCTTGTGAATTGCGCACGACGGTTTCGCATGAAATGGGCCACAGTTTCAATGCATCGCACACGCCCCAATCGGGCAACGACATCATGCGACCGGTGTTGGCTTGTTCGGATACATGGCATCCGAATTCCGTTGCAGAAATTGATGCCAGAACCGCTACCGCCACCTGCCTTTCGCTGTCCAATTGCACGGCGCAGCCGCCTGCTCTTCCTGAATCGCTGGCGTTCATTTGCACACCGGATGAAGAATGCTTCACGTTTACCGCGCCTTGCGTGGGCGGTTACATTGTCGGCACGAATGACCCAAATCTACAGGTAACCACATCCGGCACCACCATCTGCTTGAAAAGCCTGTCGGAGGGCTTCCGCAAATCCAGGGTCTTCGTTTCGGCTTACGACCATTGCGGCATTCAGGACCCGTATGGCCTTGGCGTAGCCTGGACCATAACCATTGACGATGAAGCGCATTGCCCGGGCCTCCAAGGCTCAGAGCCCCGCAACTCGGCGGGCACCTTCCTTGCCGGAACGCTTGCGTTGCGCAACCTCAACAGCTACCTGAGCATCGAAGACCAAGCCTCGGCAACCCGCAGCAAGGACATCCAGATATTTGACATGAGCGGGAAATTGGTATTGCATCAGGTGGATGATGCCATGCTATTTCAACTACCCTTGGCAAGCCTTCCCCAAGGCCTGTTCGTGGTGCGCGTCAGTGCGGGAATGGACGTTCTGGTGGCCAAGATCAGCCACTGGTAGAAGGTTACGGGTTAGGAAGTTTCGGGTTAGGGGGGTGCAGGTGTCTCCCTCCTAACCCGAAACCTCCTAACCCGAAACCTCCTAACCCGTAACCTTTTTACCCTTCTCCACTTTTTAAATCTAGCTCACTATGACTACTCTTCGTAAAAATGTAAACACCCAGCCTGGCGCACTTTGGCCGGCAATATTTTTGCTCCTCGGCTTGTTCAGCGCCTGTACGCGCGACAACGCCGAACCCCAGCCCGCTGCGGTGGACGTATCGCACCCGTCTTTCACCGAACTGGTTTCCCAGAATCCCGAGCGTTTCGTTGAAATATTGAAAACGTTTTCGGCGCAGGCTAAATCCATTCGGGAAAATTCGGCTGCCGACCAGCATGGTTTTCCCGACACACCGGCAGAGGATGCCCTGGCTTTGCTGGAGGGTACATCACACCTCGATTTCTTGGTTCGGAAAAACGCGCTGTCCGGTTTTGCCAAAAAAGATTTGACGCTCTCGGTGGAACAGGTTTCATCCGGAGCGTTGAGCGGTGCCGGTTTGCAACATGCCTACAATCAATTGTACGCGGCCGTTCAAACCGAGCTCCGCCAACAACCGGGCCGGATTTTGTTCTTGACGGATGCTACGGTAAAGGAGAACCGGGAAGGGTACACCGAGCTGGCCGTTACGATCCTTACCGCGATAAATGAGGAAGGAGGCCCCATTCCGCAATTCGAATGCGGCGTACAGCCCGATGACTATTGGCGTCCGGGCGGTGATTTGGGGAAATGCGATGGTACCCAACAACCCAAAGACGCGGCGGACAGGGAGATGGCCATCATGAACCAGTCTATCTGTCGGCCGGTATGTTACGGGGAGACGGTTACACTTTCTTTAACCACATTGGGCCAGCCCTTCGGCTACAACGACAGCCCCTTGGGCAACCTCTTGTGGCCGATGAGCGATGGCGGAAACGGCCTGAATTGCCTTTCGCCGGCACAAATGCAAACCAATATGAACATCCTGAACGATATCAAAAATATTTACCACCCGCCGAGCGCACCGCCCGCCATCCCGTTCGTTTTTTCCAGCGCATGGATTCGTTCAACGGAGTTTTTTAACAGCGATCTGCCTTTTACCTACCACGACGGAATCATGTTTTATGTACGGCAATATTGCATACCGTACAATGGTGGCGGGGAGCAACCTTGATGCGTACGCGAGCAGGTGAAAACCCGTGGAGATGCAGGCCTGTCACCGCTTCGGTGTTGTCGGCGGGGTCGAGCGCGTAGGAAAATAGGGCGCGACAAGTACATTTTATACTTTTGTGCACGCGTAATGCGCCTATATTTGCCGCCGCCGACCCCGCCACTTGCGCTACACTGCCATGACTGGACACCTCACGCCTACGCTGGTACTTGCCATAGTCCTCCTGTATTTCGCGATGCTGGTGGGCGTGGCGTACTTCACCGGGCGCAACGTGAGCAACGAAGGGTTTTTCCTCGCCAACCGGCGCGTGCCCTGGTACATCGTGGCCTACGCCATGATCGGCACCAGCATCAGCGGGGTCACGTTCATCTCCGTGCCGGGCGCCGTGGGCCTCGAGACCGGGCTGAACCGCGGATTGGGCTACATGCAGATGGTGTTCGGGTATATGCTGGGCTACCTGTTCATCGCCACGGTGCTCATGCCGCTGTACTACCGGCTCGGCCTCACGTCCATCTACGGATACCTGGAACAGCGGCTCGGGCATTGGTCGTACAAAACCGGTGCGGCGTTTTTCATCCTTTCGCGTACCGTCGGGTCGGCAGCGCGCATGTTTCTGGCGGCGGTGGTGCTGCAGAGTTTCGTGTTCGAGCCGATGGGCGTGCCGTTTCCGCTCACGGTGATCCTCATGCTGGCCCTCATCTACGGCTACACGTACCGGGGCGGACTGAAAACGATCATCTGGACGGACACCATCATGACCACGTTCTTCCTCGTGGCCGTGGTGTGGACGGTGGTCACCGTCGGCAAAACGCTCGACCTCGGCGTGGGCGACATCTGGCCGGCCGTGCGCGATAGCCGCTATGGGCAGATGTTTTTCTTCGACAACTTCTTGTCCGACCCCAACCACTTCGTCAAACAGTTCGTGAGCGGGGCGCTCATCGCCGTGGTGATGACCGGCATGGACCAGGATCTGATGCAGAAAAACCTCGCCTGCAAGAACATCCGCGAGGCGCAGAAGAACATGACGGTGTTCTGCGTTTACCTTGTGCTCATCAACCTCGCGTTCCTGATGCTCGGCGCGTTGCTGTATATGTACGCCGGCACGCTCGGCATCGAGATACCGGCCAAGACCGACCAGTTGTACCCCAAGATCGCGTTCTACCACTTGGACACGGCGGCGGGCGTGTTTTTCATCCTCGGCCTCATCGCCAGCACCTACGCCAGTTCCGACAGCGCCCTCACGGCCCTGACCACCTCGTTCTGCGTGGACTTCCTGAATTTCGAAAAAAAGCGCGAGCACCCCGATCCCTACGCCGCCGAGCAGGATAGAATCGCCTACGCCGAGGCCACCGTGGCGCAGCAGCGGCGCGCGCGCACCATCGTACACCTCGGGTTTGCGCTGGCGTTCGTGGTCATCATTCTGCTGCTCAAGATGTTCAGCGGCGGCGCGGTCATTTCCCTAATTTTCAAAATCGCGGGCTACACCTACGGCCCGCTGCTGGGGCTGTTCACCTTTGGCCTGTTCACCGACCTGAAACTGCACGACTGGGCGCTGCGCATCCCGCGCGGCAACGCCAAGACCTTCGAGCTACCGGCCGTCGTGTTGCTTTGTTTGCTGGCCCCCGTGCTCACCTGGGCCATCGAAGCGGGCTGCAAAAAATGGTTCGACGTGGGCTTCCTGACCATCCTGCTCAACGGGGTCATTACGTTTGCGGGCTTGTGGGTGATGTCGTATCGGGAGGAGGGGGAGGTTTAACAAAAATAATTTCAACAATTTAAAACATCATCAAATTATTGGTGTTCAATTTTTTGTTTTTCAGCACAAAAATATTTGCTGAGGGATTCCACATTTTTGCTATTTCGTAATCCATCTGATGGGCATGGCCGTTGACGCGCGGCAGAACAACTTGTAACTTTTCAAGCCCATACCCATGACAAATTTACACCAGAACAAATTTCTCATCGTCGTTTCGATCCTTCTACTGACGTTTATTATCATAACAGCACAGGTCGCTGTACGAGCGCCCGAGAAAAGGGGCACCAGTTATTCTCCGGTCATAGAGGAGCCGTTTGAAAAGGTGCTTGCCAACGATAAGGCGCAGAAAGATGGCGTGATGAAACGGCATCTGAAGTTGTTGAACGACCGCTACGACCTGTCGAGAAAGGTAAGTTCCGATGTGACGATGTCAAATGGGAAACCGTTGCCGACCGGCCCTACCGCCCGATTAAACGGGGTATCCTGGGATCAACTTGCTGCGATGTCGCCCGAAGAAATCAAAGCAAAAGGCATATTTCCCTACCTGCCCTTGCCGCACCCCAATCACCCCGTTGGCGGAATGCTGTTTCCGCAGATGGAAATAAAATTGCTTTCCCGGCTAACCCGGTTCGATCTCGATTTTGACCTGCCCGAGCACTTTTTGCCCGAGTTTCCGCCACCGATGTATTTGATCACGCACAAAGAGTTGGGCGACGTGTCACAGGGAAAAATGGTCACTATTGACAACTTTTATGACTTATTCAACGGATTACTCAATCCAAAACAATTAGAAGGGCTGCGCCTGTTGGTTTCGCAGTTTCCACAACAACAGTTCAATTCGACAGCCGATCGCAAAACGGAATTGATAAGCCTTGGCGTCACGTGTTTTGACTGCCACGTCAATGGGCACACCTCCGGCGCGATCCATTTGGTGGGCGACATCCGGCCGCAGGAAAACCGAAACCGCATCGAAACGCCCACGCTGCGCGGCGTCAATGTTCAGCGCCTGTTCGGCTCGCAGCGCGCGCTCAAAACCGTGGAGGATTTCACCGAGTTTGAACAACGCGCGGCCTACTTGTTTATTCCGGAGTATCTGACCCCCTCATTCCGGAGGTTTGACCCCCTATGTGGATAAGTACGGCACTAATTGGGTGTCAAGGTACTTGGTTTAGATTTTTTCGTCTGCTTTTTCCTTTCAATTCG
>Ga0268299_1003318_pt1 | contig 15247 bp, 15 predicted proteins | sample NOBtaG_FD_193484 | JGI IMG/M metagenome (GOLD analysis project Ga0268299, IMG submission 193484) | Activated sludge microbial communities from bioreactor in Nijmegen, Gelderland, Netherland - NOB reactor | ecosystem: Engineered > Bioreactor > Aerobic > Activated sludge | place: Netherlands...
CCGTTGCATGGCATTCCGATCGCGCTGAAGGACAACGTTGCCACCAAAGGCACGCGCACCACGGCAGGCAGCAAGATTCTGGGCGACTGGAAACCGGCGCAGGATGCCGCCATCGCAATGCGCCTGCGTCAGGCCGGTGCGATCTTCGTGGGCAAGCTCAACATGCATGAGTTCGCCTGGGGCGGCACGTCGGACAACCCGCACTACGGCGCGGTGCGCAACCCCTGGAACACCGAGCACTTTCCCGCCGGGTCCAGCGGCGGCTCAGGTGCAGCGGTCGCCGCGCGCACCTGCTACGGCGCGATCGGCACCGACACCGGCGGATCCATCCGCCTGCCCTCGGCGATCAACGGCATCGTCGGCATCCGCCCGACCTATGGGCGCGTGAGCAACCGCGGCATCATTCCGTTGGCCTGGAGCATGGACACTGCCGGGCCGATGACACGCACCGTCGAGGACTGCGCGCTGATGTTCGGATCCATCGCCGGACACGATCCGGATGATCCGACCACCGCGCGCGTGGCCACCTGCGACTACACCGCGAGCCTCGATCAGGGCGTGGCCGGCCTGCGCATCGGTGTCATCCCCGGCTACTTCTTCCACCATCTGCAGCCCCCGGTGCTCGCCGCGGTGAAGCAGGCGCTCGACGCGCTGGTCGGACTCGGCGCGCAGATCGTCGAAGTGGACATCGAGAACATCCACGGCAACATCTCGGCGCAGCTGACCATCGAATCGGCCGAGCCGAGCACCTATCACCAGCGCTGGTTGCGCGAGCGCCCAGACGACTACGGCGCCGACGTGCGCGGCCTGCTCGAGATCGGCGAGATGCTGCTCGCCACCCACTACCTCCAGGCGCAGCGCTATCGCAGCCTGCTGCGCAACGAGTTCATGGACGCCTTCCGCAAGGTCGACGTGTTCATCTGCCCGACGTTGCCGTTCACCGCGACCAAGGTCGGCGCGATGACGGTGGTGATCGAGAACGGCGTGGAAGAGGACATGCTCTCCGCGATCATGCAGTACACCGGGGTACCCAGCCTCACCGGGCTGCCTTCGCTGAACGTGCCCTGCGGCTTCGATCCCAACGGCCTTCCGATCGGGATGCAGGTCATCGGCAAGCCGTTCGACGAGGCCACGCTGTTCCGCGCGGGGGCGGCGTATCAGTCCGTGACCGACTTCCACACCAGATCGCCGAAGCTGTGATCTCGAAACACAAAGGGCGCAACTGCGCCCTTTGTGTTCATTCTTCACGTCTGCATCAATCCGCCAGCGCCGGCTCAGGCGCTTCCGCTTCCTCGAACGGCACCAGTGCCGCGCGCATGGCATCGTCGACCGTCTCCAGCCAGACGAAGTGCAGGCGATCCTTGGCTTCCTGCGGCACCTCCAGCAAGTCCTTCTGGTTGCGCCTGGGCATCATCACGGTGGTGATGCCCGCGCGCATCGCCGCCAGCACCTTCTCCTTGATGCCACCCACCGGCAATACCAGACCGCGCAGGCTGATCTCTCCGGTCATGGCCACGTCGTGGCGCACGTTGCGATTCGCCAGCAGCGAGGACAGCGCCATGAACATCGCCACGCCCGCGCTCGGCCCGTCCTTGGGGATTGCGCCCGCGGGCACGTGCACGTGCACGTCGGACTTGTCCAGACCCGAGGGGTCGATGCCCAGTTCGACTGCGCGCGACTTCACCAGCGTGAGCGCCGCCTGCGCGCTCTCCTTCATGACCTCGCCCAGCTGACCGGTCAGAATCAGCCGTCCGCTGCCCGGCGTGCGGCTCGCCTCGATGAACAGGATGTCGCCGCCCACCGGTGTCCACGCCAGCCCCGTCGCCACGCCCGGGACGCTGGTACGCTGCGCGACCTCGTTCTCGAAGCGTGCAGGCCCGAGAACCTCCTCCACCTGCGCACTGTCGATGCGCACGCGCTCGGCCTCGCCGCCGGCGATCTTCACCGCCGCGCTCCGGCACAGCGAACCGATTTCGCGTTCCAGGTTGCGCACACCGGCCTCGCGCGTGTAGTCGCCGATCACCGTGCGGATCGCCTCGTCGGTGAGCTCGAACTTCTCCGCCACCAGACCGTTCTGCTCGAGCTGGCGCTTGACCAGATACTTGCGAGCGATCTGCAGCTTCTCTTCCTGCGTGTACCCGGGCAGCTGAATGATCTCCATGCGATCGCGCAGCGGTCCGGGAATGGTGTCGAGCATGTTCGCGGTGGCGATGAAGGTCACACGCGACAGGTCGAACGGCACGCCCAGGTAGTTGTCGCGGAAGTTGTGGTTCTGCTCCGGATCGAGCACCTCGAGCAAGGCCGAGTTCGGGTCGCCATGGAAGCCGCCCAAGCCGACCTTGTCGATCTCATCGAGCATCATCACCGCCTCGCGGCTGCCTGCCTTCTTGATCGCCTGGATGATGGTGCCAGGCAGCGCACCGACGTAGGTGCGCCGGTGCCCACGGATCTCCGACTCGTCGTGCACCCCGCCCAAGGCCACGCGGGTGAACTTGCGCCCCAGCGCCTTGGCGATGCTCTGGCCGAGCGAGGTCTTGCCCACGCCCGGAGGGCCCACGAAGCACAGGATCGGCGACTTGCCCTGCGGGTTGAGCTTGCGCACCGCGAGGAACTCGAGGATGCGCTTCTTGATCTTGTCCAGTCCGAAGTGATCCTCGTCCAGGATGCGACGCGCCTGCGCCAGGTCGATCTCAGCCTGCTCAGTCGCTTTCCACGGCAGTTCAACCAGCCAATCGACGTAGGTTCGCGCCATCGAATACTCAGCCGAGGCCTCGGGGATGCGCGCGAGCCGCTTCAACTCCTTGCGCGCATGCGCCTCGACCTCCTCGGGCATACCGCCTTCATCGATCGCTTTCTCCAGGTCGGCCAGATCGGTGCCACCGTCCTCGTCCTCACCCAGCTCCTGCTGGATGGTCTTGAGTTGTTCGCGCAGCATGAACTCACGCTGGCGCTTGTCCACGCTCTCCTTGGTGCGCTCGTCGATCTCCTTCGACAGCTTGAGCACCTCGATGCGCCGCGCCAGGATCTCCAGCACGCGGTCGAGCCGATCCTGTACGTTCAGCGTCTCCAGCAGCTGCTGCTTCTCCTCGAGCTTGATGTCGATGAAACCAGCGACCATGTCCGCCAGCCCACCCGCAGAACTGAAGTTCTGCACGGCGCCAGCGAGTTCCTGTGGCGTCTGCGGCAGCAGTTCGAGCGCCTCGGCGGCGCGCCGCTTCAGCTGGATGAAGCGCGCCTCGATGTCCTGATTGGCGCCATTGCTGTCGGCGAAGCGCTCGACGCGTGCGACCAGGAACGGATAGCCGGACAGGAACTCGCGCACGACGAAGCGCTCCTGGCCCTGACAGATGATGTGATGCCCGCCGTCCTGAGTCGTGACGTAGCGCAGGACTTGCGCGACGGTGCCCAGGCCGTTCAATTCCTCCGCTGTGGGCGAATCGACCGAGGCGTCCTTCTGCAACAGCAGACCGATCGGGCGCTCGCTGCGTACCGCTTGCTGCGCGGCGGCGATCGAGCCTTCACGGCCGATGGTGAGCGGCAGGATCATGCCAGGGAACAGCACCATGTTGCGCACCGGAACGATGACGATGGCGTCCTCGGGCAGGTCGAGCGCGTGCGGCGCACCCTTGGCGGACGGGGTGACGTCCGGCGTCGGAGCCTGCGTGGCGTCCATTCGTGCTTGGTTTTCTTGCATGTTCGATTCAGTCATGTCGCGACCCTCAAGACAACGGACGCAGCCCGATGATCAGGCAGCCGTTCTCGACCTGTTGCTGGAACAACTCGAATTGGCCCGCGGGAATGGGGATGCGCCGCTGGAAGCGTCCGTAGGGGATCTCCAGACGACGGATCGATCCGCCGTGACAACTTGCGGGCAACGGCCGTTCGCCGGTCACCACCAGGGCCGCGCCATCGAAGTAGACGCGCATGCGCGATGCGTCCACGCCCGGCAATGCAACGATGATGTGATAGGCGTCGTCGTGCTCGACGATGTCCACCGGCGGCTCCCACGCGGAGGCAGCCGTGGCACCGGGCTGGAAGAACTGCTGATTCAGGCGGTCGGCCTGCGCCAGCATCTCCAGCGCGTGCGCCCACATGGAACTGGTTGAGTATCGTGATCTCATGCGTGCTCGCCAGGGTCTCCGATTGCTACGAGGGCCTTTCCGGCGATATGCGGGTGAGGCAGGGGGATTTCAACGCCGACGCGCAGGACGCGTCCGGTGAGGCGGCAACAGGCGTTCCCGCGCGGCCTTCGTCGGACCGGCAAAAGCCAGGTGCCCAGCGGGCAAACTAAGAATGGATTCCGGCTTGCGCCGGAATGACGAGGTGGACGTCGCCCCGGCGAAAGCCGGGGCCCACGAAGGGGAAACAACTCGCTGCGCTAGACCCAGACTTGCAGAACGTAGTCGAAGACAGCCTGCGCGTTCGCCATGTCCACGCGCTGAAGCACGATGCGCCATCCTTGCGATGTGCTTCGCAGCCGATGCAGGTAACTGCCCGCAAAGTGACGCACGTCGTCGCGCCGCAGTTCCATCATGTGGAAGCGCGAACGCACCACGACCTCGTGCGCGTTCGCCGACTCGATCACCACGTTGCCGACGATGTGGCTGGTCCCCCACAACGGCCGCTGCGACCATGCGTCCGGGTGCAGGACGCGTTTCATGCGCACGGCCATCAGGCGTGTGTCCTCGGCGAAGATCGACGGTACACCGTCCCAGGTCGTGTGCTCCGGAGACGCCGGCATCCAATAGACGCCATCTTCGGTGAACAGGTCGATGTAGTCCTGCCAGCGCTTGCCGTCGAGAAGGTTTGCCTGCGCATACAGGAACTGCTCGACCTCGTGCTGCAAGGTGCGCGCGTCGGCTGGCTTTGCTGCGCTTGCAGGCGGGGCAATGGGTCTGCCAAGCGCCACGCGCCGAGCCGCCCCCGCCGTGGCGGTGCTCCTGCGCGATCCCGACGGCCGCGCCACGCTGCTGCGCGCGCTGCTCGCCGCCGTGGCTTTGTTCGCGATGCGCTTCATCGCCACGTCAGCGCTCCGCACGCATGAACTGCGTCCACGCTTTCATCTGGTTGCGCATCGGCGCCTCCGAAGTGCCTCGGCCGGGTGCCGACTCGACGCCTCCCTCTCGTGCGATGTCGGAGCCGTGATGACGATGGAAGCTGACCCAATCGCCGCCCTGCGAGGACAGTCCTTGCTGGCACTTCCAGAAATTCTCGAGATCGTCGGCATTGATCATCGTGGACGGCGAGTTCACCAGGTTGTAGTAGGCCAGCGCGCGCCGATAGATCGGCTCGGGCGCGCCTTTCAGCCGAAAATGCCAGATCTCAGTCAGCGTCCGGTCCACCGACAGCGGCCGCACCGCGCGCAACTGCTGCAGCGGGGACTGCACGGACAGGCCGGGATAGAGCAGCACGTGGTGGATGTCGGTCGTGAGGATCTGCTCCTTGCGCGCCTCGCCGCAGGCGCGGGCCAGCACACGTTCGTACTCGAGCGTGTCGGGATCCTGCGGGCGCAGGCCCATGTAGCCGGTCAGGATGCAATGGCCGTTGGGGTAGTTGAGCGTCTTGAAGTCGTCCCACTTGTCGATCGTGACCGTGGAGAACGCCGACAGCATGTGATAGGCCAGCGGCGCCTTGCCGGTGCGTTGCTCGATCTCGAGCTCGACCTCGCGCGCCGCGCGCCCGGTGGACTGATGCGTCACCGACGGATGCAGGGCGTCGAGCTGGTTCTCCAGGAAGATCTTCCAGTTCGAGTGCTGCACCATGCGGAAGCAGGTGGGCACCACTTCGACCTCGCCCTCCGGTGCGCGGTCGCACATGTCGTCGAAGGCGATCTTCGCCGGACCCAGAAACGCCTCCAGCGTCGGCCCATCCTCGGCCAGGCTGGCAAACACGAACCCGCGGTAATTGCGCACGCGCGCAGCGTGCCTGACATGGCAGTCCGGGTTGTCGCGGCCCCAGCCCGTCCCGGCGTAGCCGGATTCCATCATCGGGATGTTGCGCAGCGAACCGTCGTGATGAAAGGTCCAGGCGTGATACGAGCAGCGGAAGAACTCGCCGGTGTTGCCATGACGGTCGCCGCACAACATCGCGCCGCGATGCGGGCAACGGTTGTACAACACGTGCACGGCGCCATCCTTGGCACGCACCATCATCATGGGCTGGCGCCCGATCTGCACGGTGTAGTAGTCGCCCGGACGGGGAATCTGCGATGCGTGACCGCAGTACACCCACACGCGCTCGTGGATGCGCGCCATCTCCATATCAAAGATGTCCGGGTCGGTGTACACCTCGCGGCGGACGCGGTCGGGTTCGACCAGCAGTGCCGGGTCGGGGATGCGTGCCTTGGGCATGCGTGGGTGGACTCCTGGGTGGAAAGGGAGTTACGCGGAAATCATACGCCCAGATATCGATGCCAGATCGAATGATCCTGGTCCAGTTCGTCCGAACTGCCGCGCCAGGCGACACGCCCGCGCTCGAGGATGGTGTGATGCCGCGCCAGCGCGATCAGACGTTGAACGTACTTGTCGATCACCAGGATGGTCTGCCCCGCCTGGCTCAGGCCGTGCAGGCAGCGCCAGATCTCCTCGCGCACCAGCGGGGCGAGGCCTTCGGTGGCCTCGTCCAGGATCAGCAGATGCGGATTGGTCATCAGCGCCCGGCCAATGGCGAGCATCTGCTGCTCGCCCCCGGAGAGCTGATTGCCCATGTTCGTGCGGCGCTCGCGCAGCCGCGGGAACATGTCGTACACGCGGGCCAGATCCCAGGGCTTCGCGGCCTTGCCGCGATTGGCGCGAAATGCCAGAAGGTTCTCCTCCACGCTCAGGTTCGGGAAGATCTGCCGCCCTTCGGGAACCAGCGCGATTCCGGCGCGCGCGATGCGATCCGCGCGCCAGCCCTCGATCCGCTCGCCGCGAAAACGGATGCTGCCTGCGCCCGGGGCAAGCAGTCCCAGAATACTGCGCACTGTGGTGGTCTTGCCCATGCCATTGCGACCGAGCAGGGTCGCCACCTCGCCGGCTTCGATCGAAAGCTCCAGGCCAAACAAGACCTGACTGGTGCCGTAGCCCGCATCCAGTCCGGCGACCTCAAGCAGCGCGGCCAAGCTCTTCTCCCAGGTAGGCGCGGCGCACCTGAGCGTCGCGGCGGATCTCCTCGGGCTCGCCGCTGGCGATGATGCGTCCCGATACCAGGACCGAGATGCGATGCGCAAGCTTGAACACCGCGTCCATGTCGTGCTCCACGAGCACGATCGTCACCTCCTGGGCGAGCCGCTGGATCAACTCGATCATGCGCTGCGACTCCTCGGGGCCCATGCCGGCCATCGGTTCGTCGAGCAGCAGCAACGTCGGCCGCACCGCCAGCGCCAATGCGACTTCGAGCTTGCGCTGTTCGCCGTGCGCCAGCGTGCCCGCGGCCACATCGGCGCGCTCGTCCAGTCCTACACGCGCGAGCAGCGCACGCGCGTCGCGCGCGATTCCCGCGTCCGCCTGCGGCGGCGACCAGAACCGCAGACTCGAGCCCCTGCCCGCCTGCACCGCAAGCATCGCGTTGTCCAGTGCGCTGAGCCGCCGGAAGATGCTGGTCACCTGATACGAGCGCACCAGTCCGCGGCGCACACGCGCATGCATCGATGCACGGGTGACGTCGCTGCCGGCGAAGTGGACCTCGCCTGCATCGGGGCTCGAAGCACCGGAGATGAGGTGAACGAGCGTGGTCTTGCCCGCACCGTTGGGACCGATGAGGGCGTGCACCTCGCCCTGCGCAACCGACCAATCGACGCCGTCGGTCGCCGCCAGACCGCCGAAACGCTTGACCAGCCCGCGCAACCGCAGCAGCTCAGCCATCTCTTGCCTGTGCCCCGGTGGACTTGCGCAGCGTCGACAGTCCATTCGGGGCGAACAGGACGACCGCGAGCAGCACCAGGCCCACGCCGAGCTGCCAGTGGATGGTGTAGGTGGCCAGCACCTCTTCGAGCAGCAACAGGACCACCGCGCCGATCGCCCCGCCCCACAGGAATCCGACACCGCCTAGGATGACCATGGTCAGCAGCATGCCCGACTGCGGCCAGTTCAGCATCGCAGGACTTGCCAGTTCGTTCTGATTGACCAGCAATGCACCGCCCAGCCCCGCGGCCGCCCCGGCGATGACGAAAGCAACGAGCTTGTAGCGGTAGACCGGGTACCCGACCGCCTCCATCCGCGTCTCGTTCTCGCGGATGCCCTGCAGGACCCGGCCGAAGCGCGAATTGACCAGGCGCGCGAAGAGGAAGAATCCCAGCAGCACGAAGGCCAGCACGACGTAGTAGAAGGCCACGTCGGAGCTCAAGTCCAGCGCGGGGGCCACGATCGAACGGGACGGCAGCGGAAGACCGTCGTCGCCGCCATAGGCCTTCAGCGACACGAAGATGAAATACATCATCTGCGCGAAGGCGAGCGTGATCATGATGAAGTACACCCCTCGTGTGCGCAGGCTGATCGCACCGATGAGCAGGGCCGCGACGCCAGCAACCGCCACTGCTGCGGGCCACGCGATCCAGGCAGAGGTCACGCCGTGCTGCATCAGGATCGCAACGACGTAGGCGCCGGCCCCGAGAAATGCCGCATGCCCGAAACTCACCATCCCGCCGAAGCCGACCAGGAGATTGAGGCTGGTGGCCACCAGCGCGAAGATCAGGATGCGGCTGGCAAGTACGACATAGAAGGGTTCGTCGATCACCTGCATGAGCAGCGGAAAGGCGATCAGCGCGATCAGCACCGGCAGCGCCACGACTGATCGCAGGGGATGATCCAGGCGGACGCCCATCAGCCGCGGGCCGGGAACAGGCCCTGTGGCCGCCAGAACAGCACGCCGGCCATGAGCACGTAGATGAGAATGGACGCGAGCGACGGGCCCAGGTTGCTCGCGACCGCCGGAGGCAGCACTGCGCGCAGCGACATCGGCAGCAGGGTGCGCCCGAGAGTGTCCACCACGCCCACGATCAGTGCGCCGGCGAGTGCGCCGCGGATCGAGCCGATGCCGCCGATGACGATGACGACGAAAGCAAGGATGAGGATGCTCTCGCCCATGCCCACCTCGACGGCGAGCAGCGGACCGAGCATCGCGCCTGCCAGCGCGCACAGCGCGGCACCCACGCCGAACACAGCGGTGAACAAGGCCTTGACGTTGACGCCCATCGCCAGCGCCATCTCGCGATTGGAGGCGCCGGCGCGCACCAGCATGCCCACGCGCGTCTTCGCCACCAGCAAATAGAGCAGCAGTGCCACCGCCAGGCCGACGGCGATGATCAGCAGCCGGTAGGCGGGATAGAGGAAACCGGGGAGCAGTTCCACTGGACCGGACAGCACCTCGGGCGGATTCAGCGCCAGGGACTGGGACCCGAACAGGATGCGCATCGCCTCGTTGGCGATGAGCAGCAGCGCGAACGTGGCGAGCACCTGCGACAGATGATCGCGCGCATAGAGCCGTCGCAGGATGCCGATCTCGATCAGCATTCCGATGGCGGCGGTACCCGCGAGCGCGCCGCACACGGCGAGCAGGAACGAGCCCGTGCTACCGAGCACCAGCGCCGCGAGATAGGCGCCGATCATGTAGAGCGAGCCGTGCGCCAGGTTGATCATGTCCATGATCCCGAACACCAGCGTCAGCCCGGCTGCGAGCAGGAACAGCATGAGGCCGAACTGCAGGCCGTTCAGCCCCTGCTCGAGGATGAGGATGAGGTCCATCCCCTCACTTCATCTTGCACGCCGCCGCATAGGCGTCCTTGTGCGCGGTCAGGATCGTGGATACCAGCTTGTTGGTGAGCTTGCCGTCGGCGCCCTTGACCACCTGGCGCAGGTAGTAGTTCTGGATCGGCACGTGATTGACGTTGAACGCGAAGTCGCCACGCACAGATGGGAAGTCGGCCGCCTCGAATGCCTTGCGCAACGCGGCCTTGTCCTCGATCTTTCCCTTCACCCCGCGCACCGCCGCATCGATGAGCTGCGCGGCATCGTATCCCTGGGATGCGTACACCGTGGGGGTGCGTCCGTACTGCTTGCGGAAATCGGCGACGAAGCGCTTGTTCTGCGCATTGTCCAGGTCGTGCGCCCACTGCGCGGTGTTGAACATGCCGGCCATGGGCTCGCCCACGGCCTTGATGACGTCCTCGTCGGCGGAGAAGCCGGGACCGACCAGAACCATGCTGCGGTTCAGTCCGGCCGCGTTGTACTGCTTGATGAAGTTCACCCCCATGCCGCCGGGCAGGAAGATGTACACCGCCTGCGGCTTGGCCGCCCGCACCTGGGCCAGTTCGGCGGCGTAGTCGAGCTGGCCGAGCTTGGTGTACATCTCGTCGATCACTGTCCCCTTGTAGAAGCGCTTGAAGCCGGTCAGCGCGTCCTTGCCCGCAGGGTAGTTCGGCGCGATCAGGACCACGCTGCTGTAGCCCTTGTCGGCGATGTACTTGCCGGCTGCCTCGTGCGCGCCGTCGTTCTGCCAGGAGGTGCTGAAGAACCAGGGACTGCAGCCTTCGCCGGAAAGTTGCGAGGGCGTGGCATTGGCGCTGATGAGGAAGGTCTGCGCATCGAACACCGCAGGCGCGACGGCGAGCATGACGTTGGTGAAGACGATGCCGGTGACGAAATCGACACGGTCCTTCTTCAGCAGCCGCTCGATCAGCTGCTTGCCGGTGTCGGCGTTCTGCTGGTCATCGCCCACCACCAGCTCCGCCGCCAATCCGCCTAGTTTTCCGCCGTTCTGCTGCATCGCCAGTGCGAAGCCGTCGCGGATGTCGATGCCCAGCGCAGCCGAGGGCCCGGACATCGTGCTCAGGAAGCCGACTTTGATCTTCTCCGCGGCGTGCAACGGACACACGCTCAGCAACAGCGCCGCGAGCGCAACGATGAACCTGCTCATGAACTCTCCTCTGGGTATTCTTGTGCCGGCCACGGCCGGCTTCGCGGAGAATCATAACCCAGGCCGGCTGGCGCTCAGGCGTCCAGGGCGCGCCTCGGGCGCGCACGTCATTGGCCGGTGAGGATCTCGGCCAGGTCCGGGTTGGTCAGCGCGGCAGCCAGCAGTTCACGGGTGAGCAGGCCCTGCAGCAGCTCGGTCTTGGCGACGATGCCTTGAGCTTCCTGCGTGGCCAATATGCGCGCCAGGAACTCCATCTCCGTTACGGTATAGGCCTGCGCCATGCTGCGCGCGATCACCCCGCGCAGGGCCTGGACCACCCGGGGATCCTGCAGCGCTTGAACCGAGGCGCTGTACTGCGCTTCGGGTAGCGACTCCAGCGCACGGTACAGCTGGCTGGTGGCCAGTTGTCGATACACCGGCAGATCGAACAGGCGTTCGGCAGCCTTCAGGGATTGCGCGGTGAGCGGCACCGCCTGCGCGACGCTGGTGACATCCGCCTGTGCGGAGCTGGTCACCTCCTCCTGCGCCTGGGCACCGGGCAGCGCCAGTCCCCACAGCGCGCCCCACAGCAGCATGCATCCAAGCCTGACTGCGACGGTCCTGTTCATGTCGACCTATCCGAAATGCGCACGGGGATTGAATGACGACGCCTTCGCCAGTTCGCGATACAGCGTCTTCTCGTGCTCGCTCATCGTGGGCGGGCTGACCACCTGCAGCACGGCGTACAGGTCGCCATGCTCCTCGCTCCTGGGCCGCGGCAGGCCCCGACCGCGCACGCGCAGCTTCTGCCCGCCCTTCGACCCCGGCGGTACCTTGAGCGCAACCTTGCCGGCAAGCGTGGGGATGTCCACGCTCGCGCCCAGGGCCGCTTCCCACGGGGTCACCGGGACGTCCAGGTAGAGATCGTGTCCGGACACCTTGAACAGGTCGTGCGGGCGCAGCATGATGTTGATGTACAGGTCCCCCGCCGGGCCGCCCTGCCCCGGCGCACCCTTGCCAACGACGCGCAGGCGCTGGCCGGCGCTGGCGCCCTTGGGGATGCGCACCTTGGTCGTGCGCGTCGTACGCTGAACCCGCCCGTCAGGCTGCATCTGCGTGAAGTTCAGGGGGATCTCGACCTCCGCGCCACGCGCCAGATCTTCCACGCCAACCGATACCGAGACCTCCGCGTCCTGCCCAGCGCGAGCGCCCGCTGCGCCCCGCCGTCCGGCGAAGCCGCCGCGTCCGCCCAGCCCGGCCAGAATGTCGAACAGGTCGATGTCGTTCAGATCCTCGAACCCGGCCGTCCCGCCGGGCGCACCGCCCGCGCCGAAGCGCTCGCCCCAGCCGGGTGGAGGGCGGAAATCCTGTCCCGGCTGGTAGGCGCCCATCTGGTCGTAGGCGGCGCGCTTCTCGGCATCCTGCAGCACCTCGTAAGCCTCCCCTACCTCCTTGAACTTCTCCTCGGCGTTCTTTTCCTTGGAGACATCCGGGTGGTACTTGCGCGCGAGCTTGCGGTAAGCCTTCTTGATGTCTTCATCCGAGGCTCCACGCTCGACACCGAGGGTCTTGTAGTAGTCCTTGTATTTCATCCTTGCTTCAGAGAAGTCGGTCGGCCGCCTTGAAGTACTTGCGAGCATAGGCAAGCAATTGGCCGTCCGAGGGATGATCCACGGTTTCGACCGCGACCAGGCACGGTACCAGAGCGTGGTCGTGCCGGTGGATATGCTTGACCAGGTCGAGCTTTGCCGAGCCGGGACCCGCCACCAGGATCTCCTTGGCGCCCTTCAGGGCCTCGGCAATCTGATGATAGAAGCCGCCGTCCTCATGGTGCTTCTCGTGCAAGGTGTGCTTGGCGTGCAGGTGCTTGTGCGGCTCCTTGGCGTGAATGGCGGTCTTCTCCACCTCTTCGGGCGTGAAGTGCATGACGCGGGCTTCGCTGTGGTCGAGCCAAACGACTGCGTGAAAATGGGACACGTATGGATCCTTTTCTGTGAAATGACGTATTGGGATGCCCGCCTGGAATTCAAGCGAGGGCACGAACAAGCCTAGCGGCGAGGGCTCCGGCGCGACTTGACGCCGGTCAATGCCTGCGCGGGTGGGGTCGCGCAGTCAAGCCGTGTGCAGTCGGCTGTGGCGCGGCACCCGCACCATGAGGTATTCCATCTGGTCCTGCAGGATGCGGCGGTTCTGCAGGATCAGGTGCTCGTGGCGGTTGGGTACGTAGGGTGCGAACAGCAGCGGCATGCGCGCCGCTTCGGGGCTGCGCCCGCCCTTGATCGTATTACAGGAGCGGCAGGCGGTGACCACGTTCATCCAGCGGTCCTTGCCGCCCTGATGAAGCGGGACGATGTGGTCGCGCGAGAGCTGGTACTCCCTGTACTGCCCGCCGCAATATCCGCATACATGGCGGTCGCGCCGGTACAGCGCGGCGTTGGTCAGGTGCGGCTCCATCTGGTGCTCGCGTACGAACTCGGACGCGCCCCGGATGGCGATGATGCTCTTGGTGGACAGCGCCGAGCGTACGCCGGTGACGCGCGATACGCCCCCGTGAAAAGTGCACACGGTCCTGCCCAGCGACCAGGCCACCATGTCGCGCGCGTAATAGGTGATCGCCTGTTCGACGACCAGCCAGCGGTTGGGCAGGCCCGCCATGTCCAACGCCAGAATCAGGGCCACTCACCACTCCTTGTCGTGAAGGACTCGAACGGCGGCCGCGCCCTCCCTGGACTGGCGCTGGCCTCCGAGCGTGTGCACGTTGTGCAGCAATACAACCCTTTCCCCCGATTCTAGGGGAAAAACCGCGCAATCGGGAATAGCGCCCGGCCACCTTGGTATCCTGCATTCATGGAGTACGCGCAACTCAAGCTCGTGCACGTGGGCGCAGTGATGCTGAGCCTGGGCCTGTTCGTCCTGCGCGGGGTATGGATGCTGCGCGGGGATGCACGGCTGCAGCAGCACTGGGTGCGCGTGCTGCCGCATGGCGTGGACACGGTTCTGCTCGCTTCGGCGATCTGGCTGGCGGTGCGCATCGGCCAGGCACCGCTGCGCGACGACTGGCTCACGGCCAAGGTGATCGGGCTGCTGACCTATATCGTGCTGGGCAGCATCGCGCTCAAGCGAGGCCGCAGCCCGGCGGTGCGCCGCGGCGCCTTTGCCGCAGCCCTGTGCACGTTCGCCTACATCGCCTCGGTCGCATTTGCCAAGCGCGTCCTGCCCTGGGGTTGAGCCTGTCTCAGGAAACCGGGGAAGCGTCGGGCTGCTCGCGCGCCTGCGCCTCGCCGCGGATCTGGTAGAACAGGCTGGACTCGCGCTTGTAGAACCCCTGCGTGTGGAAGGTCTCGGGCAGCGCGTAGAGTTCGTAGTCGAGGTGGTGGCAAAGCTCATGCAGGATGGTGCGCAGCAAGCTCTTGAAGGCGACGACTTGTCTGCGGGCCACCGTGCGCATCCACACCGTGATCAGCGGCGGCCTGCCGTCCTCGAACGGCTCGTACAGCCCATGCAGTTCGCCCCAGTGGCCGCTCGGCCTGACCGAGAGCACACGCACCCGGACCCGCGGCACCTGCAGGCGGGATGTCAAGTCAGCGCACATGGTCTGCGCGTGACGTTCCACCTGGGCGCGGTTCTCGGTGCGCAGCGCAAGCGCCATCTCGTCGAGCAGCGCGCGCAGGTCTGCACCAGGGGGCAGTTCCACGCGCTCGATGGCGTCGCTGCGCAGGTAGATGGCCTTACGCGGCGCGGAAAGGCGGTCGAAATAGGCGAACGGCATGCGTGCGAATCGTCGTGGTCGCGGTCCGGCACGACCGCTCGAGAATGATAGCCTGCAGCGCGCGGACCGGTACGCAAGCGCCACCGTGCCGTGTATTCTTACCTGCGACGCCCATTGTTCTGTAGGCAACCGGCGACATCGACAACAACTGGAGGAGCACCATGCGACATTCCCTCATCGGCGTGGCACTGGCCGCGGTGGCTGCCGGCTCGGCCGGCGCGGCGGAGTTCAGTCCCGAGGTGGACCGCGCAATCGACGCGTGCCTGACCGCGGCGCGTCAGCAGCAGGTCGGCCAGGTGATCGAATGGAATCTCGATTGGGCCAGCGGGCTGGGCTTCGACGTGGACCTGGTGGCGCCGGACAACCGGGTCTATCGCATGCGCTGCGAGGGCGGGGCCATCACCAAGTCCGACCAGAAGGCGGGCACCAAGAAGTACGACATGCTCAGCACGCGCCACCGCGTGGAGGAGAACGAGGCCCGCCAGCTCGCTGGCACCGAGTTCCGCGCAGGCGAGCTCCACCGGATGCAATACGAACTGAGCTGGCGTGGCAATCCGTACTACAGCTATTCGTTCAACCTGCCCGACGGCCGCACCGGCAATGTCA
>Ga0268299_1003319_pt1 | contig 15237 bp, 9 predicted proteins | sample NOBtaG_FD_193484 | JGI IMG/M metagenome (GOLD analysis project Ga0268299, IMG submission 193484) | Activated sludge microbial communities from bioreactor in Nijmegen, Gelderland, Netherland - NOB reactor | ecosystem: Engineered > Bioreactor > Aerobic > Activated sludge | place: Netherlands...
ACAGCTTCTTGAGCAAGGGGCGAAGCTCCTCGCTCGGCAGCAGATCAACTTGTTCAGGTGATAGAAGCATCGTCGCCATTCGCAGCCGAAGAATAACACAATGTCAGAAAATCCCGTGAGTAATTACCTTTTTGAAGCGGTCAATGCTTTGGCCGGAAAGACCGTCAACTACGATTGTCGCAGGCTGTATAGCCGCCGACTTGTACTGAATCGCGCGCGCCGTAGTCTCGACCGTCAATTCAAAATAGTCCTGGCTCTCGGTGTAATGCGAAAAGAAGATCGTTCCGGTCAGCAAAGGGTTGGCGATGACGGCTTGCAGGTAAGCCAGACGGGCTGTGAAACGCGCCTTGTGCCATTTGTCCAGGCGCTTATTGCTACGCTGCTCAATCTCGATCAAAGCTTCGTTGATGCGGTCATACTCGTCGTCGGTGACCACGACGGAAACGATGAACATTTCGCCTTTGGTGTCCTGGCCGGTTTCGTCAACGAAAGCGTAAATGGCCTGGCTTGGTTGAGGCAATGGCATGGTTGATTCCTTTCAATGGTGAAGCGGTATGGCGAAACGAGTATAGCGGCAGAGGTGTTCGCAGGGAAGCTGCGGATGAGTGCTGGGAACGCAAGCGAGGGCGCTTGCGTTCCCAGGCGGTTTCGCGCTTTTATAGATTGCAAGCGAGGGCGCTTGCATTCCCAATTTGTATGGCAATCTTGAATTGCAAAATCGTGCTCGTTCGCCCGCGTGATCCGAATAACATCGGCGCGGTGGCGCGAGCCATGAAAAACTTCGGTTTTGCCGATCTGGCCGTAGTCGCTATCCATTCGCCGACCTGGAACGAGATCACTTCGGCGGTCAACGCCTCGGATGTGCTGGCCAGCGCGCAAGTTATCGCCACGCTCGACGAAGCTATCGCCGATTGCAATCTGGTCGTAGGCACAACCGACCGAACTCGTGTCGAAGACAAACAAACACTATTCACACCGTTTGAGCTGAGCCGCGAACTGGCCGCAGCCGATTACAAACTGGCGCTGGTCTTCGGTTCGGAAAAACACGGATTGACGAACGAAGACCTCAGTCGTTGTCATCGTGTCATGAGCATTCCCACGTTGCCCGATTGCCCTTCGATGAATTTGGGACAAGCGGTTGCCATTTGCTGTTACGAACTGATCCGCGACAGCGCGCAAGCCGGAATAATTCCCCGCCCCGCCGAAACCGCCACTGCCAGAGCCGTCGAAGAAGCCTTTGACCTTTCGCTGGACGTGCTGCGCCAAATTGATTTCGTTCTGCCGGGCAACGAACCGGACTTGAAGCGGCGAATCCGCAGCAGCTTTTTCAGATTCAATCTGACCAGGTACGACGTTGAAATGTTGTGTGGAATTTTGAGCAGGATCAAACGCGGCTTAGACCGAAACGGCAAATAGAGCCATTGTCAAAACGTCAAAAGGCCGGAAACACGATATGTGCTTCTGGCCTTTTGAGTTGGTATTCCAACCAGACAGGTTAGAAGGTGTAGCGCAGGCCCATCAGGATGCGGCGGTTGCCGCCGTTGGTCGCCCATTGATTCAGGAAGTTCGCGCCTGAGTTGATCGCAGTGTTCGGCGTGCCGAAGTTGCGAGTGTTGGTCAGGTTGAAGAACTCAGCGCGGAATTGCAGGTTGTGGCCTTCAAAAATCTTCGTGTTCTTGAAGATGCCGAAGTCCAAGTTTTGAATTCCGTCGCCGCGAATCGTGTTGCGTCCGATGTTGCCAGTGCGCTGTCCCGCTGTCAGAGCCGAAAACAGACTGGCGCCGCCCGCCGCGCGAATCTCAATCAGATTCATGTTGGACAGGTCGAGCGTAGTATTCAGGTTCGGACGAATGGCGTTGCCCACCAGCGCGTCAATGCCTTGCAACGTGCCCGCCGGATCAGCGCCGTTCAGGATGGTGAAAGGCGTTCCGCTTTGCAGCGTGAAGAAGGCGTTGGCCTGCCAGCCGCCCAGAACGTGTCCCACCAGTCCGGCCTGGTCGCGGAAGAACGGAAATTCATAAACCATGTTTCCCGTCACGCGATGCGGGCGGTCGTAACTGGAACGCGCGCGGTCGGCGTTGCGGTTGAAGGGGTCTTGCGGCGTAGCGACTTCGCCCTGCGGTTGCGGGTTGAAGATTTCCGACGCCGTGTCAATGAAGGTGCTCCAGGTGTAATGCACGCCCGCGCTGAAATTCTTGCTCAGGCGTTTGTCCAGACTGACCTGCAACGAGTGGTAAATGGATTGCGCGCAGTTGCAACGCAAACGTTCGACGCCACGGGTCAAATCCACGCGGCGCGGCTGGTTGGTCAGCGTCGTGCCAGGTGGGTTGTACAAGAAGGCCGGATCGGTGCGGTTGGTACGTTCCCGAACCACCGGGTTGCCGTCAACGGTCTGGAACAGGCCGTTGCCTTTGGTGCCGACATAACCGACGCGCAAAACCACGTCTTTGGACAATTCACGCGAAACTTCCAAGCTGAACTGGTCGGCGGAAGGCGAACGGAAATCCGCTCCCACTGTGGTTTGAGTGATGAACGGCAGGTTGGCCGTCGGCGGCGCAGCGGCAGACAACAGATTGGAGTAAGCGTTGTTCAGCGAAGGATTCAACGCGAAGACAAACGGGAACGCGCTGGCGATATTCAGGTTGATGTTGATGAACCCGTAATCGTTCGTGCGCGAATAACCGCCGCGAACGACGGTCTTGTCGCCGCCGAAGAGCATGCCGGCGATTCCGCTGTCGCCGAAATTCGGACGCCAGTTGAACCCGAAACGCGGTTGCAGGTTGTTCGTATCACGCCCCGGATTGCGGAACCGGAACACAGGGTTGTTGCCATTGGCGGCCAGAATCGCGTCATTGAACGGTTGCAGCGAGCCGATGGAATTGCCCGGCGTTTCGTAGCGCAAGCCATAAGTCAGTGAGAAATTCGGTCTGACCTTCCATTCGTCCTGGGCATAGAAGAAATAGTCGTACCAGTTGTAGTACTGAATTTCCGAACCGCCCGGAACCGGTTTGTTGATGGCCGACGCGATGGCTACGTCATTGACGAAGCTGTCGAGCGTGGCGTAAGCCAGACGACCGCGAATGGTCGGAAAGAAAAAGCTCTTGACCTGAACGCGGCGGAAGTCGAAGCCAAACTTCATAGCATGGCTTCCTTTCGTCCAAGAAAGGTTGTCCAGAATTTGATAAGTGTTGTTGAAGCGGAATTGCGGCAGGTTGACCGCCAGCCCAATCGCCGTGCGCGTGGCGGCGGCGTTGAAACCGATCAAACCGAGTTGGTTGATTTCGATGGATGGAATGGTTTCCGACGACGGGTCCTGAGCATTGGTGACGGAGCCGAACCGCTGATAAGCGACGCGGAGTTCATTGACCAGCGAATTGGACAGAATGCTGGTGAAGCCGATGTTGGCCGATTGATTGCGCGCAGTGACCAGATTCGCCAGCCCTGCCGGCGTGGCCTGCCCGGTTCCGGTGCTGTTTTGATCGTTGAAAAAGAAGCGTCCGTTGATCTGGTGCTTCTCATTGAAACGATGATCCACGCGCGTGCTCCATTGATGATTGTTGAACGCGACGGAATTCGCGCCGGTCAGCGATCCGAGCGGCACGGTGAAGGTCTGGTTGTTGATCGTGAAATTGGCCGACGTATTGTTAGCGATTTGCGCCGCAGGCAGGAATTTCAACAAAGCCGCGACCTGCGGACGGCTGCCTGCCTGAGCCTGTAAAATCTGGCGACCGGCTTCGGTCGGCACGCCGTTGATCGTCGCGCCCGAACCCAACTCACGATCCGTCCAGCGCTGATAGGAACCAAAGAAAAACGTCTTGTCTTTGACGATAGGTCCGCCCAGCGTTCCGCCGTATTGCGCTTCGTTGCGGCGCGGCGCATCCGTGAATCCGGCGGCTTTGTCCAGATTGCTGCGGGCGTTGAAAACGTCGTTGTTGTTGAAGAAGAAGGCCGAGCCGTGCAGATTGTTCGAGCCGGATTTGCTGACGATATTAACGACTGAACCGGCGGCGCGTCCATATTCAGGCGCGAACTGGTTGGTCACCAGACGAAATTCCTGCACAACGTCGGGATTGTTGATCGGCTGCTGCGAACCGCTGACGCTGGGATCGTTGCTGTCCTGGCCGTCAATCATGAAATTGTTCGAGCGCAGTCGCATTCCGTTGACCGAAAAGTTCAAGCCCTGCGCGAAACCGGTCTGGCCGCTGCCAAGCTGGCTGACGCCCGCCGCCGACAGCGCCACAAAAAGCACATTGCGATTCGGCGCGAGCGGCAATTCGGACAACCGTTTGCTGTCAAAGCGCGTGCTGACTTCGGCATTGGTCGTGTTCAGCAAAGAAGCGTTTTCGTTGATGGTCACGACTTCTTCGACAGCGCTGGTCTTGAGCGGCGCATTGACGACCGCTTCCTGGTTGAGCAGCAATTCGACGCCAGTGCGGACATATTTGGCAAAGCCGCTGGCTTGGATGGTGATTTCGTATTTGCCGACAGGCAAATTCGGAAATCGGTATCGGCCTTCTCCGTCGGTTGTCGTCGAACGGGATTCATTGGTGCCGATGTTTCGAGCAGTTACCGCCGCATTGGCAATCACTGCTCCTTGCGGATCGCTCACCGTCCCGGAAATGGTTCCGGAAGTGGATTGAGCGTTGGCAGCCCACGAAAGGCTCATCAAAAGCGCAAGCGTGGTCGCCAGAAAGCGAAGTGAATTTTTCATATCTACTATCCTCCTGAAACTCCTGTGGTTAGGTTTTCGATTTTGGACTGGATGGCGCTTCCAAAAACCAAGTGTCGTAGCCTGCCATCTTGGAATGTGAAAGCTCGCGTGTGAGATTGCAAGTTGTATTCCGCTAAATTGTGATGCCTGAGACCCATCTAAATTAAACATAATGCTGTATTAACGCGGCTGAGAAAAAATGTCTCACGCTCAAATCTGCGAAATTCTGTAGCGACTTTCAAATTTTCATATTTTTTGCCTGTCTCCACTGCTCTACTTCATTGCCATTTCCTACTCCTATGCAATGCGTTATTTCAATTGTCATCAGTCCGGGCACTGTTCAAACTTTTTTGGTTTCCACGTTTTTCGGTAAAGAACCAACAAGGAGTCGGGGATTTCGATGTACCAACAACGCGCTTTTGTGTGAAGAAAAAAGTGAGGCGTTATTTCCAACGCCTCACTTTTCCATTCTCGTTCAACCTGCGACTACTTATTTGGCTGCGGAACGATGCGCAAGTAAGGTTTGATGGTCTTCCAACCGCCGGGAAATTTCTCTTTCGCTGCTTCGTCGGAAACCGCCGGGACGATGATGCAATCATCGCCGTCTTTCCAATTGACCGGCGTCGCCACGCTGTACCTGGCCGTCAATTGCAATGAATCAATGACGCGCAAAATCTCGGCGAAGTTGCGTCCGGTGCTGGCCGGATAAGTCAACGTCAGTTTGACCTTTTTGTCGGGCCCGATGATGAAGACCGAACGCACGGTGAACGTGTCGCTGGCGTTCGGATGAATCATGTCGTACAGGTCAGAAACCTTGCGGTCGGCATCGGCAATGACCGGAAAGTTCAGCGCGTGCCCCTGCGTTTCGGCAATGTCCGCCGCCCAACCTTTATGCGAATCCAGCGGGTCTACGCTGAGGCCTATGACTTTGACGCCGCGCTTGTCGAATTCGGGTTTGAGCCGCGCGCATTCGCCGAGTTCGGTGGTGCAGACGGGCGTGAAATCCTTAGGGTGAGAAAACAACACCGCCCAGCCGTCGCCTATCCAATCGTAAAAATTGATGTTGCCTTCGGTGGTCGTTGCCTGAAAGTTCGGCGCTTCGTCGCCTAATCTGATTGCCATAAATGTTTCCTTTCTTTGGTAAATGGTTATTGGTTGGAAATTCCGCCCGGTGGCGAATTTTTTGAACCACGTTTCGATCCAATCACTGTGCGCACATAAGCCTGCGCACGGCATGCAATTCTTCTTTCAACACGTAACCGGACGCGCCTGCCGCCGCAGCCGCGTCGCGCCACTCCGGCAGGTCGTAACCAGTGACGATGCAGACGCGCGCGTCCGGCCAGATGCTTTTCAATTGCCGCGTCGCTTCCAAACCGTCCACTCGCGGCATCTCTATGTCCATCAAGACCCAATCGGCGGCGGTCAGGCGTTCGGCGGCGTAAGCGTCAACGGCCTGCGCGCCGTCTTCGCATTCGTAAACGGCTTCGGCCAACTGCATGACATAACCGCGCAACAAGCGTCGCATCTCCGCATTGTCATCCACGATCAAAACTTTCATCATCTTTTCGCTCCTTCCCCCGTCGTTCAGGACGGCGTGCTTGCGGATTGCCGATTCATTGCCAGATTTTTTAGTGATGCGTTGGTTGGTTCGAGTTCGGTGACTGCTGGTTTCAGCAGTCACCGAACCCTTTCAGAGCGGTTCCGGGCGCGGCGGGAAAATGGTCACGGACAACCTGGCGAATTCGTCGCCACGTTCACCGACCTCAACAGGTTGTCCGGTCCTTTCAGATTCCAGACTCCAAGAGTGTTGCCGGCGCTCATCGTGAATGTAACGCTGAAGGCATTAACGATGCGTCCCGGCTTGAAGACCGTCGCCTGGCCGCGGTTCTGATTGCCCGGCGTGAAGTAATTGTTTGCTCCAACAGGAATCGTCACGGCTGCTCCGGTCGTGTTGTGATAGCCAAAGCGTGCGGTATATGTGCCGCCGTAGTTGTACTGCACACATTCCAGAATTGGCACAACCGCCGACGCAATCGTCACGGTGTAGCTGCGCGTCCCCTCGCAAGCAAAGTTGTTCATCTTCGCCTTGATCGTGAAGTTGTACGTGCCGGGCGTGGTGGGTGTGCCCGCAATGGTCATCAGGTTGGAAAACGCCATCAAATGCAATCCCGGTGGAAGCTGTCCCGCCGAAACACTGTATGTATAAAATCCTGCCGGAGAAGCCGAAAGCGGTTCGACGTAAGACACAGCCAGATAGGGCTGCGATATCGTCGCCGGATTGACCGTCACCCCACAACTCGATCCGATTACTGTCAGCGCGAAAGTTCGAGTCGTCTGAGCGCCACAGTTGTCGGTCGCCCTCACAGTCACAGTGTAATTTCCTGCCGGGTTGGCATTCGTAAGCGTGAGTGTGCCCGTCGCCGGGTTGCCGACAAATGTGCCGGTGAATCCGGGCGCCGAAGCCGTCAAACTCGCTACCGAGCCGTTGTCGGACGGAGCCGCGCTTGACAGGATCGTTATAGCGCCGCCCAACGAGACTGAAGTGGCGAGATACGTCCCGAGCGAGGGCGGCGGGTTGGGATTGACTTTAACTTCGAGTATGGCTTCGTCAAACAAACCGCCACTGTCGGTGACGCGCAGCGTGAACGCAGCGCCGCCCGCTGCACAATTCGCCGCGACTGACGCCGTAACCTGCCCCGAAGAATTGACGCTGAGTTTGGAGACGGTAACGCCATTGATCGTAGCGCTCGCCGCGTTATTGACTGTCACTACGAGAGAAGTGTTGGCCTCTTCGGGGTCGTCAACAGAAGCGATTTGAGAATTTGATGCAGGACTGCCCGCCGTGCGCATTACGGCTGTTCCCGCGATCGTTGGCTGCGTATTGGCGCCCCCTTCTGTTTCCACCGAACCGCAATCGCAACCGATGGATTGGGGACGCGAAACACCACGTTGATCGGTGGAACCGGGCGTACAACCAGCGCTGCCAGCAGGAATCATGTTGAGCACAGGGCTGTCCGCGAGCGGCAAGTGTGTTTTGGTCAGACCGCCATTGTTGGCCAGCGCGCTGAGCATCGCTCCATTCGAAGCTACGACTTTGGTCGTGCTCTCTGCCCCTGAAGTGTCAACGCAACTGCTGACAAGCACGTTGTAGCCGTAGTCGTGTTTGAAGTCATGGTAAAAGCCGCTGCAGTCGGGAACGCTGTCCAGGCCGTTGCCGGCGATAATCGAACGCCGCACAGCCAGCCCTGGGTTTGGCACGCCGCCAGTGTCATCGCGGATTGCGTCGGAGTCGAAGCCTGCGCTGTTGCCTGTGATCGTGGAATCGTTGATTGTCCCTGTCACGGTTCCATTCAGGAACATCGCGCCGCCAACCCTGTCGGCGCGATTACCGCTGACGGTGCTGTTCGTAATTTCCAGGGTGCTCTGCCTCTGCGCTGAATAGTTCACCCACAATCCACCGCCCAGACCGCTGGAGCTATCGCCCGGCGTATGCACCGCATGATTGCCGCTGATCGTGCTGCGAATGATGCGAATGGCGCCGCCATTGAAGTCGGGATGAATCCATAAACCGGCGCCGTAACGCCCAACGTTGTCGCTGATCGTGCAGTCAATCAGCGTCAGACTCTGAATTCCGTCGCTGGCCAAAATGCCGCCACCAGGGTCTATCGTCGAGCGGTTGCCGGTGACAACAACGCGCTCAAGGGTGACATTGCTGCCCGGCGTAAACATCCCGCCGCGCTGCGTGCTGTTGATGACGCGCAGGTCGCGGACTGTGACGTTGGTTCCGAGTACCGTCGCGGCGTAGGCGCTGTTCGACAAGTCAATGGTCGCGCCGTTGCCTTCGAGCAAGCCTGGGAAACCGCCGAAATACATCGAAGGATAAGTGCAGGGTTGCAAACGCACTGTGATGTTGTTGCCAGTAACATTAATCGGCGTGCCGCACGGCACATCAATGATATTGGCGGCTTGCACTGGCTCTGCGCTTCGCAACACAGCGCCGACAAACAGCGCCGCCAGCACGCACAGAAGCAGACCACCTTTCGACCAATGACGAATGTCTACACGTTGCTGACCGGACTTTTGAAATAAGTTGACGATTTGACCGCTCAATGTGATTGCCATAACTGATCTCCTTTGCTGATAGGTAATGCGCTCATCGGATTCTTTGCCGGGAAGCGTTTCTTCCAACGACGGGCGGGATTGTGCGCGAAAGGCTGATTGTCGCGCGTCAGCAGGAGTACTCATTTTTCTTGAGCAGTTCTGCTCAATTTTCTGAGTAGTTCTACTTACGGTCTGATGTTACGCGATGGTGAATCTTACAAAGCGTTTGACAGGTTCTTCGTCCCGATAGGGACGGTTGATATTAGCGCGGCGATTTATCGCCGGGTGGCGAAACCTTGCTGCCGCGTCCTGTAGGGACGCTTGAGCTTTATGCTGGCAGGGATTCAAGCGTCCCTACAGGACGCGGACTCATTCACTGCTTTTCCCGGCAGTGAACTGCCGGGCTACTATCAAACCGTCCCTGACGGGACGAAACCCGTGTCAAGTTCAATGCTCAGTTCTTTAGTGCGTAACTTCAGTTACGGTGTTAGATCAATTGCGGCAGTAGAGACGCAAAATCTTGCGCATCTATTCAAAACAATTCGGATTTGTGCTGGATGGCGAATTTGACCAGCGCGTGGCTGCCGCGCAGATCGAGTTTCTGGCAAATGTGCGCGCGATGATTTTCGATAGTGCGAACGCTGACGCCGAGTTCGTCGGCTATTTGTTTGCTGGTTTTGTAATCGGCGAGCATGGCCAGCACGCGGCGTTCAGTGGCAGTCAAATCCTGCAATCCTGGCTGTCGCAACAAAGTCGAAGCGCGGTTGTGACGGCTGAGCAACAAGGTCGAAAGCGAAGGGCTGATGTAATTCTGCCCGGCGGCGACGGTCTTCAGACAGTTGACGACATCCGCCGCCGCGCTGTCTTTGACGACGTAGCCTTTCGCGCCCAGATCAAGCGCTTCGTTGAAGTGCATTTCGTCCTTGTGCATGGTCAGAAAGACAATCGTTACCGGCCAGCCTGCTTCGCGCACCTGGCGCGCGACCGCAAAACCGTCGAGTTCCGGCATATCCATATCAAGCAGGGCAACTTGCGGTTGCAGCGTTTCGATTTGTTCCAGCGCCGCTGCGCCATCGTCGGCTTCGGCAACGACCACCAACCGCGAATCGCGTTCGATAATCTGTCGCAATCCGTGGCGAAAGATCGGATGGTCGTCAGCAATCAGGATGCGAATCTGGTCTTTCATAGGTTCTTTTCAGGAATCGTCAGCTTGACGGTAATTGTCGTGCCCTGTCCCGGCGCGGGATCCAGAGTGTACTGGCCGCCCAGCAAGCGCACACGTTCGGCCATGCCAATCAATCCGAACCCGCCACGGCGCGGCTCGTTGGCGCTGTTTTGAGGCGCAGCGCTGAAACCCTGCCCGTTGTCTTCAATCTTCAGGCGCACTTCCCGTTCGTCTCGCTCAATCGTCAGTTTAGCTTCGGTCGCGCGCGAATGTTTGAGAATGTTATTTACGCTTTCCTGCACAACGCGATAGAGATTCAATTCAGCCTCATTCGAAAACACCCCGTCAATGTTCTCCAAGCCAGTGACAAAACGAATGCCGGAAGTGCGTTCGGCCTGCTGGCACATGGCCTGAAGCGTTTTGGTCAGGCCGAAGCGTTCCATTTTGTACGGGCGCAGGTTGTAGGCGATTTCGCGCACTTCCTCAATCGCCTGAGCGCTGGCGTCGGAAATCTCGGCGATTTGTTCGCGCGCCGCTTCGGGGTCGTCGAAAGAATCCAGCGCCAGAAAGCTGCGATTTTTGATGATCAGCAGCGATTGTCCCAAACTGTCGTGCAATTCGGCGGCGATGCGTTGGCGCTCCTGTTCCTGCGAATCCAGCAACTGGCGCGAAAACTTCTCCTGCGCCGCGTGAGCCTGTCTCAACCGGGCAACGCGCTGTCGGAAAACCAGCCAGATCGCTCCGACAATGCCGAGCGTAACCAGCGTAATAAACCACCATCTGCGCCAGAACGGCGGTTCGACCACAACTCGCAGGCTTGCGCCCACTGTATTCCAAACTCCGTCGCTGTTGGCCGCCAGCACATTGAAGGCGTAATTGCCGGGCGGAAGACTAGGGAAATAAGCCACTCGCCGCGTTCCTGCCTCCACCCAATCTGTATACAACCCTTCCAGCCGGTATTTGAACTTCACCTCTTCAGAGTTGGTGAGACTGAGTCCGGTGTATGCAATTTCCAAATCGCGTTGGCCCGGCGCAACGGTCACGCCGTTCCTGAAATCAACCAGGCCGCGTTCCAGCGTAACCGATTCGATCAACACCGGCGGCTCTAACGCATTGACCGGCGCGGCTTCGGGATCGAGCGTCACCACGCCTCCCATGGTTGGAAACCACAGCTTGCCGTCTTGCGCGACAAACCCGGCGGATTGTCGTCCGCCATTGCATTCGGTGTTCAGCATTCCATCCCGCTTGCCGAACGCGACGCTGTTGACGCGCGAAATGCGGCCGTCAGCCAGATCATTCAATTCGCGGCGGCTGACGCGATAGATGCCCTTGTTGCAACCGATCCAGAAATAACCGCGCCGGTCTTCCAGAATCTGAAAAACGCCGTTGTTGTGCAAACCATGTTCTGTCCGGTAATTGAAAAACTTACCTTCACGCAACCGGCTCAGCCCGTCGTCATACGTTCCGATCCAAAGCGTTCCTTCAGCGTCTTCATAAATCGTCCGCACTCTGTTTCCCGCCAACCCGTCAGCCGCCGTGTAAGAAATGAATTTCCCATCCTTGAGTTGCGCCAATCCGCCGTAAGTCCCGAACCAGACTGTGCCACGCCGATCTTGGTGAATCGTCTTCACGTCATTGTTCGGCAATCCTTCTTTTGTAGTGTAATGAGCGACGATCCGGTCGTTGTCAAATTTGAAAACTCCCCGGTTGGAAGCGATCCAGTATTTGCCCTCGCGGTCTGATGTTATGCCGTACACCGCCGCGTTTACCGGAAGCTCCTGAATTTTTCCATTTTCATAGCGGTGTAAACTGCCATCCATCCCGATCCATATTCTCCCAGCCGCATCTTCCCAGATAGATTCTATGAATCTGTACAGAATCGTAGAGGAGCTTTCAAAACGTCCGTCACCGAATCTGATCCGGTTCAGCCCTCGCGTAGTACCGATCCAGATTTGGCCGTCGCGCGATTGCGCCAGTGGATAGACTTCGTGGCTCGCCAGCCCGCTTTCCGTCGAAAAGGCCGCCATCAGCCGTTTGCGCGCGCGATACAACCCGCGCGTCGTGGCCACCCAAATCGAACCTTCACGGTCACGAATGATGGAACGGACGGAAGATTTGAGCACTCCGTCGGCTTCTCCAAACATGGTAAAGCGCCCATCTTTGAACCGTGCCAAAACGTCGCCCGAATAATTAACCCTGAGCGGTTTGCCAAACCAGATGCCGCCATCGGCATCTTCACCCATTGGACGAAACGGCGGCGCGCCGGAAAACGGCGTAATTTGGCCGTCGCGCAGCAAATAAAGGTTCTGCCCTTCACGAATCCACAGATTTCCCCGACTGTCTTCATAAGGCATTACCCATAGAAACAAATCCGTCGTGTTGAATTTGATCGGATAATGAATCGTGCGCCCATCTTTGACTCGCGTCACTCCGCCGGCGTCAATCGTCACGCGCGCTCCTGAAGGAGCCAGATACAGCTTAACCTGTGGGTTCTGGTATTGAGGCGGCGCGGGGACGATTTTACCGTCGCGCAAATAAACATGACCTTTGGCTGTAGCAATGACCGGCTCGCCATTGAAGTCCGGAAAAAACTCCAAAACCTGATTGCTCGGCAAGCCATCAGCAATGCCGTAGCTGGAAAAGACGCCATCGCGGTAAACGAGCACCCCCGCGTCTTCAGTCGCAATCAGCAGTGTTCCGTCACCAGTTTCGTAAAGGTTGGTGAACCGGTTGGTGCTGATCCCTTTGGAATTGCTCTTATCGAAGACAGTGAAGCGCACGCCGTCAAACCGCGCCAGCCCGTCAAACGTCGTCAGCCACAAATACCCATCGCGCGTTTGCACAACGCTGGTCACTGTGTTCTGCGGCAATCCGTCATCGGTCGTCCAATGATCGAACCGGTAGGGGCCGTATTGAGCGGTGGCTGTCATGACCAAGCAGCAGAGCAAAAAGACCGTGCGCGGCAAAGCGCAAAAGATTGGGCTTACGGGTGTGGTCTTCGTCGGGTCAACAATGAATTGGGGGAACATGGCCAGCCATCCTGAAATGATTTTGATACCGTTTGACCGTCCGTTTATCCCTCATCATGTCTGTGCTGGCAAGCTGAACGTTGCTTGCCCGGCTGAAATGGCTACGGCGAGGGGCCAAGGCTGAGAAGGAATCATCGTCTTCGAATCGCTCAGCGACGACGACCTGCTGGGCATTGTCGGATTGCTGGTTCGCCAGATGAACCGGACGCTGCAACATCGCCAGCTTCAGATTCAACTGACCGAAGACGCCAAACGCTTGAGTGGTCGAACAAACCTGCACCGACAGCAGTTACGGCGGGCGCCCTTTGCGCCGAGCCTTGCAGAAATTCGTCGAAGACCCGCTCTCCGAGAGCTTTGATCGAAGACCGCCTGACCGGCTCATCGCTGATCGAAATTTACAAAGCTGATAACGAAACGCTGGCAATTCGCCCGCTGGCCGAAGAAGGTTTGGCTGTTTATTCATTGAAGAGCGCAACGCGAAAATGTCAAAACTGACGCCCCCATCGCCGAAGGCATCCCCGAACACCGCAGCCCATCGGAGCGGATTAAGGCATAGATCAAATTTCATGTTGACGCGTGCGGTCGCCGCTGAAAGGCTGTAGGGTAGATAACTACAATTTACCCATCGCAAATTCATCAAATAGAATTTGGGCTATAGAAATTATTCGTTTAGCTTCATCGCATTCTGCACGCTGTGGATTGCGGTAGTAATAACTCCTGTAGCCTTCGTTAAAGTTAGTTTCTACCGCCAAACCTAATCCATCAAGACCAACTATGTTGCAATTGACTTCAGATGCATCTGGGAGTGTCAAAATATCAGCATCTAAAAGTTTTGCCCAAACTCCATCCCAACCAGATTTTGGCGCGTCAAGCTTTTTTTGAGTTAGCTGAAAATCCTGATGCTCTTTTTGCCCATAAATACTAATTGCAAACCATTGATTGTTTATTCGCCTTAAGATGACGCCATTGAGATTGCCGGGAAGAAGGTCTGCCCAAAAGCGAACTTCAAAATCATCTTTGTTTGGAAACACAGTGGCTTTCAAGCTTGGCAGGTTTAACTTTCTCGTATGTGTTTCAAGAGAGTTGAAGAAAGTAGATGTTCCAATGCTCTCCGGCATCGAATTTGATAGCTTCCTATCGTCCTGGCTTGCGGTCACCACGCCATCAGGCTTGCTTTCCATTTTGGGAGCGCAAGCTGTGATAGAAGCAATAAGGGTAATTATGATAATAAGCGATTGGTTACTAATTTTGCGCATCTCTAATTCCTCCCTGCTTGCCTTGCAAGCATTAGCGTTCTCGCTCTTCTTTTACAATATCCCATATGCATTTATTTGCTCTGGGATCATCGGCGCGAAAAGTTTCGAACCCCATGTGAAAGAAATATCCGTTTCCTGTTTTTATAATTCCCAATGGGTATCCGAACCTCTCCTGTAATCCCACATCACCCAATCCACCACTCGGCTCATCAGGCCGGCTTTTCCCATTGGAATAGTTAGGATGTGTATGGAAGATGGCCATAAAAAAGACGTCCCGCTTTTCTTGCGTAAACTTATTTAACGCATTCCTTATATCTCTCGGGGCATCTGGCATAGAAGGGTTTTCAATGACAACTCTCTGTCCGTCCGTAGATAAGATTTTTTCATGCCTCCCCTCGGCAAGCCTGATCTTATGGTAAGTATTTGTCGCAGATTCATAGAAAATAACTGCTCCATTTTCTTCTCCAGACACCATTGTCCTATCCCAAAGGCTTTCAAACAATTTCTTGTGCTCAGGGTCGTTGACAAGACTGTTGGGAGTTGCACAATTTTGTTGCGATGTTGGAGTTTGAGCTTGCTGCCTGCCACCTTGCTGCTGTGGCATAGGCAGCCAGAACGCCCCAATATCTACCAGCATATCGCCCGCAAAATCTCCATTCACAAGCTTCTGTCCAAACACCCCATACAAAATCGTCCCGCCCGCCAAAGCGATAACGTCATTGCCGTTCCTGTCTACCACACTCCCTGACATGGAGAGGCGATAAGCCTCGTTGCAACTGATCGGCAAGCCGTCTCGCGTACAACCTGACCTTGCATTAAATGGATCGCCGCCTTCGATGTAGAGCGGCTCGCTGCCTTTCAATTCCTGGTACGTCGGAGTCGGATCGTTCACCCAGGGATCGTAATTGCCGATTTCCGCGCCGAGCGGGTCGAACTCCGAGCGTTCCGCGCCCTGAAGCATTGTTCCCGTGACCG
>Ga0268299_1003320_pt1 | contig 15227 bp, 9 predicted proteins | sample NOBtaG_FD_193484 | JGI IMG/M metagenome (GOLD analysis project Ga0268299, IMG submission 193484) | Activated sludge microbial communities from bioreactor in Nijmegen, Gelderland, Netherland - NOB reactor | ecosystem: Engineered > Bioreactor > Aerobic > Activated sludge | place: Netherlands...
TCGGGTCCGAGAAAGCGCCCGCTGCCAACAAAGACGTCCACGCCGAGGGTGGTGTAGCGATGGACCGAATCGTTCTCGCTGATCCGCGCGCGCAACTTCCTCATGCGCGCCATCACGGCTCCGAAGTCGTACTTGATCCCAGCAGGAATCTCGAGACCAAACTCCTTGGCATGCCGGAGATCGGCCCAAGCCCTAGCCGCTCGGATCACAGCTTTCGATGGCACACAGCCGACATTCAAACAGTCTCCACCCATCAGATGTTTTTCGATCAACGCGACTTTGGCTCCAAGGCTTGCAGCGACAACCGCCGTGATCAGTCCTGCCGTGCCGGCTCCAATGACCACGATGTTATAGCGATCGGTCGGCTCCGGATTGACCCAATCGGCAGGATGCACATTGGCGACGAGTTGCTGGTTATACTCATCATTCGGGAGAACCAACGGCTGCTCGTGCTCACTCATTCCAACGATCTTTGATAGAGGCTTCATCGTCGCGTGGCATCCTTCCTTGTCAATCGTACATCGAACACGAGCTTATGATGTCTGCTTGGCCCCGAACTTTTTGTAAAGGACCGGTACGAGCGCGAGCAGTCCTAAGAGGATAAAGGCTCCGATCACATTCGGCGACACGATTTCCTTGAGTGAGTCAATGTTTCCCAGCTGGCGTCCTGCATAGGCGTACACGAATGAACCGGGAAGAATGCCGAGCGCCGTGGCTCGGATATAGGTCCCAGCGCTCACGCGGGTCAGTCCTGATACCAGATTCACCACGAAGAACGGAAAGAGGGGAATCAGTCGCAGTGTCAGCAGATAGCTGAAGGCATTCTTGGCGAAGCCCTCTTGGAACGAGTTCAGCGACTTCCCGAATTTCCGTTCTACGGTATCCCGTAACACATGTCGTGCGGTCAGAAACGCAAGGGTCGCGCCAGTCGTCGCCCCGAGATTAACGAACAGCGTTCCAAGGACGGCACCGAACAAGAACCCGCCGGCCAGCGTGAGAATGACCGCGCCCGGCAGCGACAATCCGGTGACGATCGCATAGGCCACGATGAATATGCCGACCGCTGCGACATAATTCTCATCCGTAAATGTCTGCAGATGGTCTCGATTGTCTTTCAAGGCGGCTAACGATAAGAATTGTCCCAGATCGAAATAGAAGAATGCTCCGATGGCCAGTCCGATCACCAGAGCGATGATCACCTTGCCCGAAGGATGCGCCTTCGTGGAGCCATCAGCCAACGTGCCCTGACGCAAAGCTGGGATTGGATGGGTTGTCTCATCCTGATGTCCGTCCACGCACGGTGTTTTCATCGACTGGACTCCCTTCGTGTTGTTGTGTGACACCTGATGGACGTTATGCTGCACATCAGACTTTCCAGGAGCATCTCCGCTCAACATGATTCCACTATACTTCACTCGCTGATGAGATACTGTGAGCCAGTTCACAGTGTGATGGGTAGAGGACAACCAGGAGAAAGTCCCACAACATGCCACGATTCCGTCGGTATATCACTTATGTGTCAGGTGGATACAGCCCCTTCTTAAAAATACAATTCGACCTCCGAGGATCTTGGCATCACGCGATCTATTGCCTCATGGGGGAGAAATCTTTAGACTGTCGCTCTGAACCGCAGTTGACCACGTGGAATAGCCTTCCTCATCATCGAATAAGCTGTGGTATCTCAAGCACATTCGCTTGTTCGACGGAATTACTCCTTCTGAAATGCAGGAGATGGAGAAGATTACACGTATGGAGCAAGTTAAGAAACGGCAGCCCCTCTATCTTCCCGGTGATCCGCGCAGCAGTGTGTATTTACTGAAAAAGGGACGTGTCAAAATTGCCAACACTGCTCCTAGCGGGAAAGAGGTCACGTTTGAAATCCTGGAGCCTGGCGAAGTCTTTGGAGCTGGAGGTGCTGGACTTCGGCCGGTATTTGGCGATGCATCCCAACGTGACGGTGAAGCTGACCAAGCTCATCGGCCTGCGGCTCAAGAAAATCCAAAGCCGCGTCGAGAATCTCGTCTCTCGGGATACCGGCACATTCGGCCCATCTCCTTTCAGAATAAAGCAAGACCGATGGCGTCGCAGACGAACAGGAGATTCGCCTCAAGGCCAAGTTGATCCATCAAGATATTGCAAACCTGATTGGCTGTAGCCGCGAAACTGTGAGCACCATTATCGGGCAGTTTCGGGATCAAGATGACCAAAGATGGTATCCAGTCGCGAGCAAAACTCCTCGCTCGAAATCCCGTGTCGTTGGAACTCGAACGGAAAGGGGACGGTGAATGACCGGCCCAGGCGTTAACCGAGCCGAGCAGACAGACGAAGAGCGACTGCGACAGGGAACGGCGACCTGAGCACGTCCCGCGAATATTCAGAAGGCGTCGCGAGAACTCGACATATCTAAGCACTAACCCTCTGTGTTCCCGGCGTGTTCTGTTTACAGCACAACTCGCCCCAATTGCCCTCAATTCCACTGAGCATAACTGAGTCTGTAAAACAGCCAAACTCATCTGCTAGAGCGGTGTTTGGCTTATTAGACAAGCACAAGTGGGATAGTATCTGAACGGTTTACAAAACCACTGCTCTGCCATTGAGCTACGCCAGCTCGCCGGGCAGTTTCTCGGAGTGTGTGCCGACAGTCAACGGCACTTCCGCTCACGAGCAATGCAGCAATGTCAGTTGGCAGGAAACATGGGAAGTTCGCCTGAGCGTTCTATCCCATGCTGAATACGAGCGCGCTCGGCCCGTGACGCCTCAAGAACCTGCTGGAGCAAATCATCGTTGAGGTGGGTGAACTGCGCCGCCGCGTCTTTCATGTCCGCGTGCTCGACGGCCCGCGACAGGACCTCGGCTTTCGTCGCACCTTTCTTTTGCCCGAGGAACGGCTTGAGAATAAGGTACACCACGTCACGAACCGGCATGTATCGAAGAAAGCGGCGCAATAGCTTGTAGGTCTGCAGGGGATACCGGGTGAGTTTGTATATGAACAGTCGCTTCAAGCCCGCTTGCCTGACACGATTGATCGTTTCTCCAGGGAGGCATGTCGGATCGATCTCGGAGCACTTGAAATACTTGTACCAATCGGTTGTCTCGTTGACCAACCTCCGCTTCACGTACTCTTTCCACAACGGCGTCCCACGATACACACATAACCGGTTGAACCCGAAGGTATCGAGCGGCAACGTCGCGGCAAAGTCGAACGTCGCTTCCATGTCCTCGACGGTCTCGTCTGGATTGCCCACGGTGAAAAACCCGTGCACGATTTCAATGCCGGCCCGCTTCGCGTTGCTCACCGCGGTGCGCACCTCTTCAAGCGTCTGCTCTTTTTGCAGGCGATCGAGAATGGCTTGGCTGCCGCTTTCAATACCAAACATGACGGTACGGCAATGGGATTTCGCCATGGCCGGGAAAAGATGCTGCGCGACCGAATCCACTCGTCCCTCGATGCCCCATTGGATGCACAGTCCCTCCTCCGTGATGCCCGCGCAAATGGCCTCGATGCGCTTTGGCTGGAGCAGAAAGTGATCATCGACAAAATAGACGGACCCGTAACCCTGCTCTTCCAGAAATTTGAGCTCGGCAACAACGTGCTGCGCGCTGCGGGCGCGCCACTTTCCTTCGTTAAAAATGGGAATGTCACAGAACACACAGGGCCACGGGCAGCCTCTGGAAGTCTGCATCGTCGTGAACCGGTCCATAGAGAGGACCGCGGGCACATCGAGCGGCATCGACTCCACAAAATCCAGCTTCAGACTCTCCCGATCTGGGAACGGCCATTGATCCAGATGACGCTCCATCGGGCGTCCCGGATTCTGCATCACCTTGCCGTCCTTCATCCACGTCAACCCTGAGATTTCTTCCGGATCGTTTAGCCGCGCGAGCAGATCGAGAATCAACTGCTCCCCATCACCTCGGCACACAAAATCGACCTCCGGACACTGAAGCTTGACCAACGGGGCGTTGAGACTCGCAAAGACCCCTCCAAAGGCCAGTTTGACGTCGCGATTCGACGCGCGAATTTGACGAGCCAGTATCTTGGCATGGGGATAACTGGTGGTGCTCAGAAAGCTGATACCCACGAGGTCCGGCTGATAGCGGTTGATCTGTTCGATAATGACGCCGTTAGGCGTCTCGGGATTGGCTTGATCGAACATCAGGCATTCATGTCCGGCTTGCTTGACGACTGCCGAAAGCGACATGATCCCGATGGGTGGGAAGCCCATGACGCGGACATTCCCATTTTTTGCGCGAGTCTTTGCGGGAAGAGCGTAAAACTGCGGGTCTCGAACGTGGATGAGAAACGTGCGCAGACAGACTCCTTAGCGGTCCCGTTCAGCAGGCGGCCAGTGAACCGCGAGGAACGCTACGCGAGCTTCGTGAATTGATCCGTCGGAAGTTCGATTCGCAACCACTGAGTCACGACACGGCGATACTCGACATTCTCTTTCACCATAAGCACGACTCCGTCGGCATCCGTGAGAACGAGCAACCCATCCTGCGGCACAAGGACCCGCGCACCCGTCCCGATCTTGATCCGGTATTGAGTGCGGCCATCCGGGTTACGGCCGGTGCCAACCACGAACTCGGTTAGCCCGTCGATCACACCTTCTTGGTCGCCCGGCAACAGCCGTACCTTCGTGCCATCCGGGATCCGCATCCAATTCTTCTTCGCATTAACCGCATCTGGAGACATATGGGCCCCTTTCGCCGTTCGTGCTTCGCCGAACCATGGTGGAGAAACACGGCGCGGAAACAGATCCTAGAACAGTGGTGCTTGCGGCCCCCATCGAAGTCCCTCCAGATCCGGATCCTCCCCTTCGGCTGCGGGAGGCCGCGCTGCTTTCTCAGCCTTGCGAAGCTCTCGCTTGGCTTCTTTTTCTTGTCGTTTCCGCTGCAGGGCCTTTTCTCTGTCACGTTTCGCGAGCGTGGCGTTTCCTCGTCCGATGGCGTCCTCCTTGGTGAGAGGGGAAATCCGTGCCGCTGTCCCTGGCGTTATTCCAACGGTTATCCGCTTACACGCCGTCGCCCAGCTTGGCTTCCGCGCGGTTGACGGCCGCGACCTTTCGTGTCTTGAACGATAGACCGCAAAATGGTGTCCTGCCCCAGTCCTCGACTCGCAAGGGATAGCACCTCTCTTCTGATTGTTTCGATCGAAGTCGTCGATTCGGAAAGATTAGGATCAGACAAGCCTAAAACGTCCCATCGGATTTTCGGCTTGCTTGCCCCTCTGTTTTTTTTCGCCTTTGCAGCGTCTCGCTTCCACGCACTGGAAATTTTCATCTCTAACCTCCTCTTGCACACGCATCTGATGCCCGAGCAACCGAAGTGCATACGGGACACACACCTGCATCGGCACCGACACACTGACTCCATCCTCTACAACTGGCGAGGCAACCTCAGGGAGAAATCGTAAGAGCGAGAATGAATGGGATCGCGCAGAACCAATCGATAGGAAGAGCGGATGCGCGATAATAGGGAAGCCCGTACGTTCAGCGATAATCTAACATAGTCCCCCCCGGCCTGTCACTCAGGAATGCGGGACCTGAATTTGAGGGCTTGAGGCCGAAGCCGATCACGACTGCAATTCCGGGATATCCCGAACAAAGAGATCGAAGATCGGCCCGTCCGCCGGTTGCCGGGCTTCACACTTCGCGACGAAATCGATCGGGATCTCGAATAGCGATGGAGCCTTACCCGTTGCCTGGTTATAGGTCTGGATGTGAAAGTTCTTGAGCCTGGCGAAATACTTTCCGATGTCTTCATCCGACGCATAGCCGACATAATAGGCGATCCCATCACGCCGTTTGTGCACCTCCAGCGACGGCCTCGCACCACGCTTCGCCTCGAGCGATTCGCTGCATCCCGAAAAGCCGAACACGCCCATTGGGAGGCTCTGAATCTTCGCACCGTTCTCTTGATCGGTCAGCGGTCGGAGATGATGTGCTCGCCGCAATTCCTCCAACAGGACATCCTGAAGAACGGTTTTCCCCTCCACGGACTTTTCGCTCGCAGCTCGCGTATCTGCAACCCGATTTCCTTGATTCCACAAGGCGGACAGCTTGAACGACGGACTCCATGCAGCAGTCAGGTAGGCTGTCAACACCAACGCCAGCAATACGACGACGAGCGCTGAGTACATCCATTTCATGTCTGCAAGAATACGCTCGTTGCCTTCTTGAAGCAAAAGGATCGAGGCCACTCGGCTCTAGTCGTCGGGAAAGTGTCTATTTTGTCCTTCACCCATTTATCTTCTTGCCCCTGGAATTGCCGTTTTCCTACAATGCCTTGAACTGACCGAACCGGAGCCCGACGGAGCATCACCGGGCTCATGCACGGAACGACGCGCAGAGGAGGTCAATCATGCGGGCACTCGTTGTCGTATTTCTGGTGATGCTCGTCGGATGCAGCAGCGGCGGCGGAAGCGCCTCGGACCCTGCACCGACCAGTTCGGCTCCCGCATCACCGGCCGGCGTGATCTGGGGACGGACGGCAGGCTCGCAAGAGTCTCTCTTTCGCAGCCAATCCGACGGAAGCGGCCAGGTCACGCTGGTGGACGAACCAGGAATCCGTGCCACGTTCGCCAAGCTTGCCGGGTCGCTCGTCATTTATCAAACTCAGGCTGTCCCCTTTTCCGGTGCTGACCAGCGTGACATCTGGAAGGTATCCACGTCGGGCACAGGCCGACAAGCGCTGGCGAATACCACGGATGACGAGATCGTCCGGGATGTGGTGGGATCCCGGGTCGTCTACGATCAGGTCTTCTCCCTGCCAAGCGGCGTTCGGTTGAACGACCTGACTAGTGTGGTGACAGACGGCAGCGGACGACAGGTCATCGGTCTCGCCGTGAGAACGCCGGGAAGCGAATCGATCGCGAACTACGAAGGCAGCGTAGGTGGCCGAGTCATATACGGCCGGAACAACGAGCTTCACAGCCTTTTGCCGGATGGCAGCGATCCACGCCCGCTCGTCACCGCATCCGGCGGCTCCGGCGCCCAATCCACCATCATCGGCATGCAGGGATCAATTGGCTCATCCGTGATTTACTCCGCAAAGCCCTCGTCACAATTCTTCCCCGATCTCTATGACGTGCCCGCAAATGGAGGCGCCGTCGTACCTTTGGCTTCCGACCCCGATAACGACATTCTCGGCGGCGTCAGCGGCAACCGCGTCGTGTACCACCGTTGCAACGGCCCCTGCGATCTCTACAGCGTCGCGGACGACGGGACCGGGACCATTCCCCTTTCCACCGATCCCGGCAATAAGTTCGTGGAGGAGATCGTCGGCGGACGCATCGTATATACCCGGTCCGTCAACGGCCAGACGGACATCTACAGCGTGAACGCGGATGGAACGAACACGGTACCCCTCGCGACGTCGCCTGCAAACGAAGGAATCGAGGGAAGCGTGGGTTCCAGGATCATCTTCCGCCGCGCCGACAACAACGGAAATGACAATTTGTACAGCATTCAGTCGGACGGGTCCGGCGGTGAAATCCCGTTGGCGACTTTTTCGGAGGATGATTCCTTCGGAGGTGTGGTCGGCTCAAGGGTGATTTTCGAACGCGTCATGGGTTCGAACGTCATGACCAGTCCGCGCGCGCTCTATAGCGTGCAGGCGGACGGCACAGGTCTGGTGCAATTGACGCCCGGAACCTCGTTGGATGAATTTGCCGGGGCGGCGGGAGGATACGCCTGCTTTGAACGCACACAGTCAGGCCAGCACGACCTGCTGTGCGTGCCAGCCGACGGGAGCGCGCCGGCATCGCCCATCGCAGCGACTTCGGCAGACGAGTACTTTATAACCGGCCTGTAATGTTTGATGCCTGGAACCCCGGACCGCTGTAAGGTCCGGGGGCGAGTCAGCTTGCGACAGGGACTACCGCTCTGCTTCGGTGAGATCGCTCTCTTCGTCCAATTCTTCGACTTCCGGAGCGGGCTTGCCCTTCGTCATCGAAGGGTGGAGCCCGTACTTCTTGAGCATTTTGTAGAAGTCCGCGCGGTAACGGCCGGCGAACTGTGCGGCGCGTGAGATGTTCCCGCCTGTCAATTGCAGCACGTTCTTGAGATAGGTCTTTTCAAACTCCTCCTTCGCTTCGGTCAGGGGCTTCAATTGGGCGTCAGGAGCGCTGCCGGTTGAGGGCAACAGGTCCGGTGTGATCATGTCCTGCCGCGCCATGACGACGGCCTTTTCGATGGCGTTTTCCAGTTCGCGCACGTTCCCAGGCCAGAGATTGGTGACCAAGCGATGCAACGCCGCCGGGGTAAATCCCCGCATGTCCTTATTGGCGCGTTTCGCGCTGATGGCAAGAAACTGCTGGGCCATAATGGGAATATCCTCACGCCGGTCCCGAAGCGGCGGGATGAACAAGGGTACGACCGAAATGCGATAGTACAGGTCGTTTCGAAACGTCCCGCTCTTGACGGCTTCGTCCAGGTCCTTGTTCGTGGCGGCGATAATCCGCACATCTACTTTGGTGGCGTGTTCGGCGCCGACTTCCCGTACTTCCCGCTCCTGAACGGCGCGCAGCAGCTTGACCTGCATGGACAGCGGCATTTCCCCGATCTCATCCAAGAATAGGGTTCCCCCGTGCGCGCTCTGGAACAGTCCCTTCTTGGCTCCGTGCGCGCTCGTGAAGGCGCCCTTCACATGACCAAAGAGCTCGGACTCGAACAGGGTTTCGGGGATGGCCGCACAGTTCAACGCCACAAACGGCCCCTTGTTCCGCCGGCTATTGGCATGCGTCACACGGGCGAAGACTTCCTTGCCCGTGCCGGTCTCCCCGAACAGCAGCATCGTCGCATCCGAATCCGCCACCTGCACCACCTGCTGCAGCAGCCGTTGCATGGCCGGGCTGCGGGCCACCACATTCTCCATCCCATACAGCTCGTTGACGAGCGATTTCAGACGCTGAATTTCACGGCTCATCCGTTGCGGCGACAATCCTTCTTCGATTCTGGCCTTCAGTTCCTTGTCATCGAAGGGCTTGGTCAGATATCCGAAGGCGCCGCGCTGGACGGCTTCGACCGCATTGGGAATACTGCCGTGCGCGGTGAGAATGATGACCGGAAGTCCGGGATGAATGCGCAGGAGTTCCTCGGTCACATCCAGGCCGTCCTCCCCGCCCAATCGGAGATCGGTGATTGCCAGATCAAACCGATTTACCTTGGCTGCCGAGACGGCTTCGCGGCCGGTCGTGCATGCCGTCACGGCAAATCCCATTGCTTGCAGCCGCATCTTGACCAGCTGCAGCAATCCTTCTTCATCATCGACTACGAGGATATGTTCCTGTTCCATGGTGTCCTTTACTGAGGTGTCGTCGGCTCAGGGGTCGGCAGCGGCACCACCGTTGAGGGTGGACGAATCGGGCGAATCTTCTCTCGCGTTTCCTGATCGATACGCTTGAGAGCCTCGAGTTGGTTATACAGTTCGTCGATCTTCTTCTCACGCTCGGCCAGTTGCTTCTGCAAGGATTGAATGGTTCCGCTCTCGACAGGCGTTTTCTGCGATTCCTTCTTGCCGATCAGGGCATCGGCCTTCCGGTCGCGATCAGCGAGATCCCTCTGCAGTTGTTCAAGAACCTGAGCATCGGCATCCCTTGTGGCCCGCAATTGTTGAATGACCAGTTCCCGATCAAGCAAGTCCCGCACCAGGCGATCAGATGCCTGCCCGAGGACAACTTGTCCCTCGGAAACCGCCGGCGCCCCCACGACGGACGAAAACCAGGAACGATTGCTCGGCGTCGGATATTGTTGCAAGAGCTGAAGCCAGAGCCGACTCGAGGAGGCCAATTGACCTCGAGGAGCCACCGCGATCACCTTCTCGAAGTTCTTCACCGCAGCGTCGTGGCCCTCGTAGAGGCTCATCAGCGCGCGAGTAAAGTAGGCATGATCGCAGGTATTGTGTTCCGCGCACTTTGCAATCATCGAGTCCTGCTTCTTGGCCAAATTATGAATGGTCTTCGCATCCGCCGGATCAATCATAAAGTAGGGTTGCGTCCGTGACGGCTCGGGAGCCCATGATGCACACCCGGATAGGATCACACAGGCTATCGCTCCGAGCCATAAGGCCTTCATGCTGCTCCCCCGCGCTTGGTGAGGCGTAGGATAAACCGTACAGTCGTTCCCTTCTTCAACTCGCTTTCGATCCAAATGCGTCCTCCATGCGCTTCAACCACTTTCTTGGCGAGGGCCAGACCCAAACCGCTCCCCGGGAGCGCCTGCTTGTTTTTCTGACGCCCCTGGTAGAACCGCTCGAAGATATGGGGTAATTCGTCGGGAGGGACGCCGGGACCCACATCGGATACCGAAACCTCCAGGACCCCGGCCTTCAAATCGGGCCGCATGTGAATCTTAACAATGCCTCCTTCCGGACTGAACTTCAAGGCATTTGATAGCAGATTGTCGAGGACCTGCTCAATACGGATCGCGTCCGCCTTCACCCAGACCCGTTGCGCAGGCGACTCCACAACCAGTTGAACATGCTTGGCATCCGCAAGCAATCGAATCTTGTTCACCGAGATGTCGGCAATACGCCGGAGATCCGAGGAGACGATGCGATACTCCATCATGCCGGCGTCCATCTTGGACAGGTCCAGAATGGTGGAGATCAGGTGAATCAGACGGCGGCTGCTGTCGGCCATGATCCGCAACGTCGTGCGCTGTTCCGGCTGAAGAGGGCCCGGAATCTCGTCCAAGAGCAGGTGCGTGCCTTCCTGGATCGAGGCCATCGGCGTCCTCAGTTCGTGGGACACGTGCGCGAGAAACTCCCCCTTCATGTCGTCGAGTTCCTGAAGTTTGCCTCCCATCCAGTTCACGGTATCGACCAGGCTGCGGAGCTCGCTGGGTGCGCGGATGTTCAACGATTCCCGAAAATTCCCCTGCCCGATTTGCTTGATGTGACTTTGGAGTTGGCGCAACGGCTGCAGAATCGTATAACTCGCGATGCCGGCCAGCCCGATCCCAAACAGCAGGGCCAGCAAGACCAATTGTTCGGTCACGGCCTCCGCTTGCGCCGAACTCTCGCGGGAGCGCCGCACTCCTGCGCTGATGCCGGATTCGTGAAAATCAACATAATGTTGGAGAGTCGTCGTCATCTGGTCCATGACAAGGTCTCGACGGCTTTCATAATCAGGAGACGCCCCTCCCTTGCCATGGACCGGCTGTTCCAGCTCAACATTCAACATGCCCAAGCGTTCCTGTTGAAGTCGTTGGACATGTTCGAGCAGCTGCAATCCCTCCGGAGAAACTTCCTGGGCAACGAGCGTCGCCATGCCCTTGCGAAACTCATCCATTTCTTCGTCCAGATGCGTGAGAAACGTATCGTCCCGTACCGCCAAATATTTCTTCTCACTGTTCAACTGGACGTAGGCCAACGTCAGCAAGCGCTTGGCCGCCTCGATTGCCGGATAATGCTGGGCGGCCATGCTGGTACTGAGGGCAGAGAGCTGACGTAACTGAAAGAGAGCATAGAGGTTCACCCCTCCCATCACGACGATGATGAGCAGGGAGGTCAGCACGATCCGCCAGAAGATCGAGATGCGCACGAGCGGTCTTCCTTCTTATAGAGTAGAGCGAGCCAGGAACCATGAAATAAGTGTAGGTAAATCCATACACTACCTGTTCCTTCCTCTTCAAGGCAAATAGAAAAACTGGAAGCTCGCTGGAATCCGCCGAAAGAAGTCCGACAGCGTCAAACGAGGCAGGCTCTTCCTCTCTTGAACGTCTCGGGGCTGGTGAACTCTATTCGCCCCGGTTGTGCTGGGAAGCGAACCGTCGCTGCCGACGGGAAGAGCCTGATAGTAATGCAAAAAGATGGCCACGAAACAGCAGCATGGCGACCGCCGCAGGAGGTGTGAGCAGTAATATCAGATACCAACTCATACTCGAGGGAATCCCAAGATACCCCAGCCATCCTCCAAGGATGACGAACGGAAGGACGAGCAACTGAAAAAAATCTAGTCCCGCTCCCCGTCCTGCCCGACTCGATAGAGAGAAGACCTCCCGAATGCCGGCAGGCGACAGCACGATTGGGAGCAGGAGCACAGTAATGGGCAGGAACCATTCCATCCAATTCTCCAAAACAAACTCATACGAAGTTTTCATAACATCGAGTGGAGAATCATGGCGAACCTGATAGATGATCTCGGGAGCAGGATTCAGAAGGAGGAAGAGCAGCAGCAAGACCGCATAGGACATAAAAGGCCCATACGGGTTGGCTTGGGTTCCCATCTCCAATGCCAAGAGCGGCAGCCACAGGACGAACCCGACTCCGATCACATCCCAGAAGTAGCGGCCGAAACTGTCGAACACATCTTGCACGGTGAGCATGCGGCCGTATGAGATGGATTGCTCGATCAAACTCAGGACCGAACCCACGAGCAAAGCATTAACCGCTCCGAGCAGGAACCCTCCGGCGATTCCCAACGGCCCTGCCAGTTGGGCCGTCACCGCCAAGATCATCATGAACCCGACGAGGACCACCATGATGATCCACCCTCGGATGAGCGATTGCCAGGTCTTTCGGAGGACTTGGCGATACAGATCGATGGTCGCGCTGACCAATTCAGCCATGAACGCGACAATAGCGAGGCCGGGGCCGACGGGTCAAGCGGATGCGGCAATCCTCAGGCATTGACTTGGATAGGCCCATGATTATGTGATGTCCAAGAGTATTCGTACGGAGGTGACGACTCAAATGGATATGAATCGCGCCACGATCAAGCTTCAGGAAGCCCTGCAGTCCGCGTCCTCTCTGGCCATGAGACGGAATCATCAGGGTATGGACGTCGAGCATCTGTTGCTGGCCCTGCTGGAACAGGAGGGTGGAATCGCGCCCACCCTCTGCGAGCAGGCCGGCATTTCCGTGCAAGCCGTCAAGCAAGCGGCCGAGCAGGTGCTTTCGAAGACGCCACAGGTTCAGGGGGCGGGCGGCGGTCCGGGCCAGTTGCACATCACACCGCGACTCAACCAGGTCCTGACCAAAGCCGAGGATGAACAACGGGCACTGAAAGATGACTATCTCAGCGTCGAACATGTCCTGCTGGCCATGGTGCAGGAGGGCGGCGTTTTCAAGAAACTGAACCTCACGCGAGAACGACTATTGGCCGCGCTCCAACAGATGCGCGGCAACCAGCGTGTCACCAGCCAAGATCCGGAAGGCACCTATCAAGCGCTTGAAAAATACGGCCGAGACCTCACCAAACTGGCCGGGCAGGGCAAACTGGATCCTGTTATCGGTCGGGACGAGGAAATCCGCCGGGTCATCCAGATCCTGTCCCGTCGGACCAAAAACAATCCGGTGCTGATCGGGGAACCCGGGGTCGGCAAGACCGCCATTGTGGAAGGACTGGCCATCCGCATCGTCAAAGGTGACGTTCCCGAGGGACTCAAACACAAGCGCGTCGTGGTTCTCGACATGGGGGCCCTCGTAGCCGGCGCCAAGTTCCGCGGCGAATTCGAAGAGCGTCTCAAGGCAGTCCTCAAGGAAATCCAGGCGTCTCAGGGACAAGTCCTGTTGTTCATCGACGAATTGCATACGGTCGTGGGCGCGGGAGCGGCCGAAGGCGCCATGGACGCCGCCAATCTCTTAAAGCCCATGCTGGCGCGCGGCGAGCTCCATCTGATCGGCGCTACGACATTGGATGAGTACCGCAAGCACATTGAAAAAGACGCGGCGCTGGAACGGCGTTTTCAGACCGTGCTGGTCGATCAGCCGACCGTGGAGGACACCATCTCGATCCTTCGGGGATTGAAAGAACGCTATGAAGTCCACCACGGTGTCCGGATCAAGGATGCCGCGCTGGTCGCGGCGGCGAAGCTTTCCCACCGCTATATCACGGACCGATTCCTACCCGACAAGGCCATTGATCTCGTCGATGAGGCCGCCGCCCGCCTGCGGACGGAAATCGACAGTTTGCCGGCCGAACTGGACGAAGTATCCAGGAAGGTCCTTCAGCTGGAAATCGAGCGCGAAGCGTTGCGAAGGGAAAAAGACCAGGCCAGCCAGGCGCGTTTGGCGACGCTGGAGCAGGAACTCCAAGAAAAGCAACGGGACCTTCAGGCACTGAAAGCCCGATGGGATTCTGAAAAGGCGTCGGTCTCGCGCCTCCGAAAGACCAGAGAAGCCATCGAAGAGATCAAGCTCGCCATGGAAAAAGCCGAGCGGGCCTACGATCTCAATCGGGTGGCCGAATTACGCTATGGAGAGCTGCCAAGACTCGAACGAGAGCTGGCCATCGAGCAGCAACAGCTCGGTAAGAAGCAGGGGGAAAGCCGTCTGCTGAAGGAAGAAGTCGACGAAGACGACATCGCGGCGATCGTCAGCCGTTGGACCGGAATACCGGTGTCCAGATTGGTCGAAGGCGAGATGGAAAAATTGCTGAAGCTCGAAGCCCTGCTCCATCAGCGCGTCGTCGGTCAAGATGAGGCGGTTCAGGCCGTGGCTGACGCCGTGCTGCGCGCGCGTTCCGGCATCAAGGATCCCAATCGGCCAATCGGCTCGTTTTTGTTTTTGGGACCGACCGGCGTCGGGAAGACCGAACTTGCGCGAGCGCTGGCCGCCACCTTGTTCGATGACGAGGCCAACCTGATTCGCATCGACATGTCGGAATACATGGAAAAGCACACCGTCGCCAGATTGATCGGCGCTCCGCCAGGCTACGTGGGATACGAAGAGGGGGGGCAGCTGACGGAAGCCGTCCGTCGGCGCCCGTTCTCGGTGATTCTTTTCGACGAGATCGAGAAGGCTCACCACGACGTCTTCAACGTGCTCCTTCAGGTCTTGGACGACGGGCGGCTGACCGATTCGCAAGGCAGGACGGTCGACTTCAAGAACACCGTGCTCATCATGACGTCCAACATCGGCAGCCCGCAGATCCTGGAATCCCAACAAAAACGATCGACCTACGAAGAAGTGCGGGACGTGGTCATGGGCGAACTACGGCGGCACTTCCGTCCGGAGTTCCTGAACCGCGTCGACGAAACCGTGGTCTTTCATCCGTTGGAGAGCGATCAACTCACCAAGATCGTGGACATTCAACTGGAGCGCTTGCGGATCAGGTTGGCCGAGCGACGTATTACGCTGGCCATCACGCCGGGGGCGCTCGAACAGCTTGGCAAACGGGGCTATGACCCGGTTTATGGGGCCCGCCCGCTCAAGCGGCTCATTCAACAGGAAATCGAAACACCGATCGCACGGCAACTGGTCAAAGGGGAATTGCGGGACGG
>Ga0268299_1003321_pt1 | contig 15223 bp, 17 predicted proteins | sample NOBtaG_FD_193484 | JGI IMG/M metagenome (GOLD analysis project Ga0268299, IMG submission 193484) | Activated sludge microbial communities from bioreactor in Nijmegen, Gelderland, Netherland - NOB reactor | ecosystem: Engineered > Bioreactor > Aerobic > Activated sludge | place: Netherlands...
TGAAGTCGCGCGTGGTGAGGGCGTAGAGCATCGCCGCCGCGGCGGTCAGCACCAGGCCCCAGACCGCCAGCGCGGCCTGCTCGCCGCTCGCCACCAGCTCCACGCTGCGGCGGCGAGCGCCGACCAGCGACACCGCGATGCCGTAGCCGGTCAGGCCCAGCGCCAGGACCAGGGCGAGGGCGCCGATCTCCGTCATTGGTTGCTGGCCGTCTGCGGCTTGTCTTCGGCCTCGTACTTCGACGGGCAGCTCGTCAGCACGGTGTGCGCCTGGAAGACGCCGGCGTCGGTGTACTTGCCCTCGACGATGACGTCGCGGCCCTCGGCGAACATGTCCGGCAGCAGCCCCCGGTACTTGACCGGCACGCTGTTGGTGGCGGCCTGGTCGAAGTCGCCGAGGACGAAGGCGAGGTCGAGGGTCTTGGCGTCCCACTGGATGGTGCCGTTGCGCACCCGTCCGGCGACCCGCACGCTCTCGTCGGTGAGATCCTCGCGCTGCGGCATGAACTCCGCGATCGTGAGGTAGTAGACCGAGGTGCTGCTGGCCGCGGAGTAGATCAGGAAGGCGATGGCGACCGACAGCAGGACGCCGCCGACGAGAAATCGGTGCTTGCGTTCCATGAGCTGGCCGGGAGGCTAACGGATGGGGTGTGGAGGCGCAAGGGAGAGGTCGGGAGGGCCCGGCGCTAGAAGTGATCCTTCAGCTCTCTCGTCTTGCCGAACACGGCCACGTCGGTCATCGGCAGGTCGGGGAACTGCTGCTGGAGGGTGGCGCGCAGCTCGGCGCTGCGCCAGCGGAAGAAGGGATTGGTGGCCTTCTCGGAGGCGATGGTGGTGGGAGTGGTGCCGAGCTGCTGCCGGCGCTGTTCGGCCACCCACTCGCGCTTGCGCTTCAGCTCGGCGTTGCCGGGTTCGAGGGTGGCGGCGAAGCGCAGGTTGTTCTCGGTGTACTCGTGGCCGAAGTAGACGCGGGTGTCGTCCGGCAGGGCGACCAGCTTCGACAGCGACGCCAGCATCATCGCCGCGTCGCCCTCGAACAGCCGGCCGCAGCCGCCGGCGAAGAGCGTATCGCCGGTGAACACCGCCTTCTCCCGCTCGAGCCAGTAGGCGATGTGACCGGTGGTGTGCGCGGGGATGAACAGGATGCGGGCTTCGAGGTCGCCGAGGCGGACGCTGTCGCCGTCGTCGACCTCGCGCGTGCACCCGGGGATGCGATCGGCCTGGCCGCGGTAGCCGATGACCTCGAGGCCGGGCCGGGCGGCGAGCAGGTCGGTGTTGCCGCCGACGTGGTCGAAGTGGTGATGGGTCGGCCAGATCGCCTTCAGCTCGACGCCCTCCCGCTGCACCGCCTTCAGCACCGGCTCGGCCTCGGCGCAGTCGACGATCGCCGCCGCGCCGGTGGCCTCGTCGACGACGAGGTAGGCGTAGTTGTCCATCAACTGCGGCACGGCGACGACGCGCATGGGCCTCACTCCGTCGCGGGCTTGCGCGGGGCGCGTTTGCGCGGGGCGCGCGCCGGCTCCGCCTTCTTCGCCGCCGCCTTGCGCGGCGCGGCGCGGCGCGGCGCGGGCTTGGCCTTCTCGGCCGCCGCCTTGGTCTTGGCGGCGGCGCGCTTGCGGGCCGCCTGACCGCCGCGCGAGCCGCGGCCGCGGGCGCGCGCCGGGCGCGCGGCCGCGCCTTCGTCGGAGGCGGCGATCTCGTCGCTGCTCGCCAGCGGCGCGACCGTCGCTGCGGCGTCCTCGAAGTGGGCGTCTGCCGCAGACGACTCGCCGCTCAGGTCCTCGGCGGCGGCCTCGCGCGCGGGCCGCGGCGACCCCCGCTCCTCGGATCTCTCCTCCTCGAAGGCCTCCTCGGCCTCGAGCTCCGATTCCTCGAGGTCGACGTCGTCCTGCGCCAGCAGGGCGGTCACCTCGGGCTGGGGAGCGACACCCGAGTTGAGGCCGGCGCTCGTGCCGAGCGCGGTCAGCGCATCGCCCAGGGCCGCGGCGGCCTGCCGACCGCGCCCCCGGCCCCGCCTTCGGCCGCGGCGGCGCTTCTTCTTCGCGTCGCCGTTGCCGTTCTCGTGCGCCGCGGCGCCGTTGGCCGGCGCCGCGGCCGCGACCGCGGCCACCGGCTCGACCACCGCCTCGGCCACCTCGCCCGGGCGCGGCATCTTGGCGGCGGCGCGCGCCGGTTCGGTACGGGCGCGCACCTCGAACTCCGACTGGTGCGGCATCAGCTTGTCGTTCTCGGCGATCAGCAGGCGGGCGGCGTAGCGGCGCTCGAGCAGCGCCAGATCCTCGCGCTTCTGGTTGAGCAGGTAGAGGGCGACGTCGGGCGGCAGGCTGACCTTCATCGTCGCCACGTCGCTCTGGGCGATGCGGTTGTGGATCTTGCGCAGGGCGACCAACGCCGCCGACTCGGTGGTGCGCACCAGGCCGTGGCCCTCGCACATCGGGCAGGCGGCGTACGAGGTGGCGGAGGCCGCCGGCCGCAACCGCTGGCGCGAGATCTCGAGCAGGCCGAAGCGGGAGATGTGGCCGATGTCGTGACGGGCCTTGTCGGGCTTCATCGCCTGACGCAGCGTCTGCTCGACCTCGCGCGCGTGCGGCGCCTGGCGCATGTCGATGAAGTCGATGACGATCAGCCCGCCCAGGTCGCGCAGGCGCAGTTGTCTCGCAATCTCGTTGGCGGCTTCGACGTTGGTGCGGAAGGCGGTCTCCTCCTGGTTGCCGCCGCGCACCGAGCCGCCCGAGTTCACGTCGATCGCGGTCAACGCCTCGGTGCCGTCGATGACGATGCTGCCGCCGGAGCGCAGCGGCACGCGCCGCTTGTAGATCGACTCGATCTCCGCCTCGACGTTGAAGGCCGAGAAGATCGGCTGGTCGCCCTTGTAGACGCGCAGCAGCTCTTCCTTGCCCGGCATGACGTTGTGGAGGAAGTCGCGGGCGCGCTGGAAGACGTCCTCGTTGTCGACGTAGATCTCGTCGATGTCCGGGGTGAAGTAGTCGCGGATGTTGCGCATCACCAGGTCGTGCTCGCGGTACACCAGACCCGGCTCGCGCTTCTGCTGCGCGCCGCGCTGGATGTTGTCCCACAGGCGGCGGAGGTAGGAGAAGTCGCGCTGCAGCTCCTGCTTACTCTGGTCGACGCCGGCGGCGGTGCGGATGATGACGCCGAAGCCCTCCGGGGCGTTGAGCTCCTCGATCAGGGTGCGCAGGCGGGCGCGCTCCTCGCCTTCGATGCGGCGCGAGATGCCGGACTCGTCCGAGCCGGGCAGCAGCACCAGGTAGCGCCCGGGCAGGGAGAAGAAGGTGCTCAGGGTGGGCGGCTTGCTGCCGAACTCGTCCTTGACGATCTGCACCAGGAGTTGCTGCCCGGGACGCAGGATCTCCTTGATGCGGGGCTTGCCCTCGAAGCTCGGGTTGCCGGGCAGGTTCTTGAAGCAGATCTCGTCGAGCGGAAGGAAGGCGTCGCGCTCGCCGCCGATGTCGACGAAGGCCGCCTCGAGCGCCGGGTGGATCCGGTGGACGGCGCCCTTGTAGATGTTCCCCTTCAGGTGTTCGCGCGCGAACGACTCGATTTCAAAGGACTCGAGAACCCCGTTGTTGACGATGCCCACCCGGCTCTCCTCCGGATGGGTCACGTTGATGAGCATGATCTTCGCCATTGATGCTTCCAGCCTCTCTCATTCGTCCACACCCGCCCCAAGAGGGTTCCGACAGGGGTCTCGGACGAGACTGCCCTACCCTCTTCCCGCACGGTCGGCGCAGGCACATGCCGGGGGAGGTAGCACGGATGCCACGGCGGATAAAGCGAGCGCCGGGCGGGGGCTGGCTCAGGAGCGGAGGAGGTGGCGGACCTGCTCGACCAGCTCGTCGACGTCGAACGGTTTGGTCAGGTAGGCATCGGCGCCGGCGGCGCGGGCGTGCTCGATGGTGGCGGCATTGCTCTCGCTGGAGAGGACGAGGACGCGCACGTCGCGCGGCGTCTTGGGCGAGGGCAGCAGGTCGGGGGCGCGCCGGCGGAGGTGGCGGAGGACCTCGAAGCCGTTCATCCCGGGCATGTAGAGGTCGAGGACGAGGAGGTTGTAGAGGTCGTCGCAGACCGCCTCCGAGACCTCGGCGCCGTCCTCCAGCACCCGCACCCGGCAGCCCAGGCGCTCGATGCTGCGGCGCACGACGAAGCGCACGCTCGGGTCGTCGTCGGCGATCAGCACGCTCTTCCGGATCGGCAACGGGCGCTTCATGGCAGACCTCCGAGTGGCCCCTGGAAACGAGTGCGGGGCGGGGGACATCCGATCCCACCGCCCCGCTGAGCCTGCCGGAGGTGACAAGGGGGATCACTCTCGGCAAGCACCGGCTGTCGTCGACCTCAGGGGAGCGTCCCTACCCCCCCACCGCACATCCCACCGCCGGCAACCGTGCGATCGACGCGCAATGCACTGCGATCGCTCACTTGGCGCCCTCGAAGCGGGCGGCGCCGAGGGGGGCGGCGGCGGTCATGCCGACGCCCGAAGGAAGGGCGCTGCCGTGTCCGTGGACGCCGACGGTGCCGAAGTCGGGGTACGCCGAGTTGCCGTGCTCGCCGACGTCGAGGCCATCGAACTCCTCCTCCTCGGTGACGCGGATGCCCATGACGGCCTTGATCACCAGCCACGAAGCGATCGCGGCGAGGAAGGTGAAGACGGCCACCGCGCCGATGCCGGTGAGCTGCGCCATGATCAGCGCGCCGCGGCCGTTCTCGAGCAGGGCGGCGCCGTTGCTGTACTCGGCGCTGGCGAACAGGCCGACGGCGAGCGTGCCCCACATGCCGTTGACGAGATGGACGGAGAGCGCGCCGACCGGATCGTCGACGCGGACGCGATCGAAGAAGATCACCGCGAACACCACCAGCACGCCGCCGATCGCGCCGATCAGCACCGACGCCGGCACGCTCACCCAGATGCAGGGAGCGGTGATCGCGACCAGGCCGGCGAGGCAGCCGTTGGCGATCATGGTGTAGTCGGGCTTGCCGAGCATCAGCCAGGCGGTGATCATCGCCGCGACCGAGCCGGCCGCCGCCGCCATGTTGGTGGTGACGAAGATGCGGGCGATGTCGCTGCCGTCGCCGACCGCCATGGTGCTGCCCGGGTTGAAGCCGAACCAGCCGAGCCAGAGGATGAAGCAGCCGGTGAAGACCGAGGTCATGTTGTGACCCGGGATCGGATTGACCTTGCCGTCCTTGCTGAACTTGCCCATGCGCGGACCGAGCACGAGGATGCCGGCGAGCGCGGCCCAGCCGCCGACCGAGTGCACCACGGTCGAACCGGCGAAGTCCCACATGCCGGCGCCGGCGAGCCAGCCGCCGCCCCAGATCCAGTGTCCGGTGATCGGGTAGAGGATCGCCGTCAGGATCGCGGAGAACACCACGAACGACATGAACTTCACGCGCTCGGCCACCGCGCCCGAGACGATCGTGGCGGCGGTGCCGGCGAACACCAACTGGAAGAAGAATTTCGCCAGCAGCGGCACGCCGGTCCAGGAGATCGCCGAGTAGGCGCCCTGGTAGGCGTCGCCGGTGGCCGGACTGTTGTCGGCGCCGCCCAACATCAGCAGACCCTCGGTGCCGAAGAAGGACGTGCCGTTGCCGAACATCAGGCCCCAGCCGAGGAACCAGAAGGCCAGCGAGGAGACCGCGAAGACGACGAAGTTCTTCGCCAGGATGTTGACCGTGTTCTTCTGGCGGCAGAGGCCGCTCTCGAGCAGGCCGAAGCCGGTGTTCATGAAGAACACCAGCGCGCCGGTCAGCAGCACCCAGAAGGTGTCGATGGCGAGCGCGTAGTTGGGCGCGGCCGGAGCTTCGGCCGCGGCCTCGGCGGCTTCCTGGGCGCCGGCGACGCCGGCCCACATCGCGATCAGCGCGGCGGCGCCGATCGCGGACTCGAGGTACTTTCGATTGACCATGGGGTCCCCCTTCTCTGAATTTTCTGTTGGCTCAGACGGCGGCATCGCCGTGCTCTCCGGTGCGGATGCGGATGATGTCGCCGATCGGCATGACGAAGATCTTGCCGTCGCCGATGCGGCCGGTGCGCGCCGCCTGCTCGATGATCTCGGCGACGCGCGCGGTCTTCTCGTCGCTCACGCACACCTCGACCTTGATCTTCGGAAGGAAGTCGACGACGTACTCGGCGCCGCGGTAGAGCTCGGTGTGCCCCTTCTGACGGCCGAATCCCTTGACCTCCGAAACGGTCATGCCCTGGATTCCCTCGCGGGCCAGTGCATCCTTCACCTCGTCCAGCTTGAATGGCTTGATGATCGCTTCGATCTTGTTCATGGCGCTCCTCCCTGTGATCGTTAGAGCAACGCCGATGCCAAGCGGCGCGCGGCGCGGTACCGCCGCGCCGCGCGCCGCGCGCGGGCGTGCTGCCGCGCTGCTAGGCAGGGCATGCCCAGCGGCGGGGCATGCGGGCCGCGGGTGCCGGCGGGACACGCGCGGTACACCCGCGGCAGAACGAAAAAGGGCGCGAGGCCTGTGGCCTCGCGCCCTTCCGTTCCGGAGGAACCGAGTGGCGTTCTGCGATCAGAACGCGACGATGAACTCGGCCGTCAGGGTGTTCGCGATGCTGGCGTAACCCGACTCCTTCTCGAAGGCGAGCTTGTTGGCACTGTCGTGCCGGTACTCGAGGCGCGCCAGCACGTGCTCGTTGAACGAGTACGCCACCGTCGGCGAGATCTCCCAGATGGTGAGCGGAGTGCCGACGACGTCCGGGTTGGTCGTGCCGGTCGGGTTGCGGTAGCCATCCGGATCGCCGAACCAGGTGGCGCGCAGGTTGAGGCTGAGTCCGTCCACCTCCTCCCACGGCAGGGCCCACATGACGTAGCCGGCGGCGCCGTACCACGAGGCCGACTCGGCCCACATCGCCCCGGTGTTGGGATCGGGCAGGACGTTGCTCTCGTTGGCGTAGAGCGAGTCGACCGCCAGCGAGAGGCCGGTCTCCTCGGGCAGGGCGTAGGCGACGTTCCAGGTGACCGCGCCGCGCTTCGAGCCGGCGCCCGCCGCCGGCAGCGCGGTGCACTTGGTGCTCGCCTGGCCGCAGACCTCGGAGCCGTAGATGCCGGCGAGGTAGGTCGTCATACCCTCGATCGGCGCCGCGCCGATGCCCATCAGCAGCGACTTGGCGTCGTTGTTGTCGACCACGTTGTCCCAGCCGTTGACCACGGCGACGTCGAGCGAGGCGATCTCGCCGAGGGGGATGTTCGCCATCAGACCGGTGTTGGTGTAGGGCACGTTCATGAAGAGGTAGTTGAGGGTCACCGTCGGGTTGTAGGCGGTGTTCGTCATCAGGACCTCGTAGCCGAGCAGGCTGACGAACTTACCGACCTTCAGCTTGATGCCGCCGAACGGCAGCTTGTAGGTGCCGTAGAATTCGCGCACCTCGATGAACTCGCCCTGGGTCGCGCCGTCGCCGTCCCAGTCCGAGCCGGCGTACTGGGCGGTCTCGCCGATGTCCATGTTGAAGGTGAAGCCGAAGTCCTCGTCCTCGCGATGGCGGCTCACCTGGAAAAAGCCGTCGTACAGCGCGATGGTGTTGTCGTCCTTGTTGATCGGCAGGTAGGGAAGGAAGTCGCTCTGCGGCTTGTTGAATGCGTAGGTGTAGGTCGTGGCCACCATCACGTTGATGTCCACCAGGCGAGCGAGCATCTCCTTCATCTGCGCGTCGAGGTTCTCGAGAGAGATCTTGTCCTCGGGTGGATCCGCCTTGCCGGGCTCGAGTCCGACCTGCGCGAAACCAGGGCTCGCCAGAAGCGCGAGCGCGGCGACTGCCACAAACAGTCTCCTGAACTGTTGCATTCATCCCCTCCTCTCCAGGGCAGACCCCTGGGCTTGATGTGTTTGGGTCGCTCCCTGAGCAACCTGTGTACCGCCAGCCTCCGTTCTCACCGGCACCACTCGCCACCGCCTCCGGGCCGTGTCTGCTGCGCGGAAACTAGGCAAAGTCCACAAAATTAGCAATAGAACCGGAGGCCCCCGGGGGTGATAAGCAAAGCTGAGGGATGGGCCCCGCTCGATCAGCCGACGATGGCATGCCGATCCGCCGCGGTGCTATGGTCGCCGCCGAGGGAGGTCCGAGCGATGCTCTACCTGATGGTCAACTGGTTCCTCAGCGCGCTCAGCCTGGTCATCGTCGCGCACATCGTGCCGGGCTTCACCGTACGGAGCTTCGGCACCGCGCTGCTGGCCTCGGTCGTCATCGGCCTGATCAACGCGACCCTCGGCCTGCTGGTAAAGGTGCTGACCCTGCCGCTGACGATCCTGACCTTCGGCCTCTTCCTGGTGGTGGTGAACGCCCTGATGCTGATGCTGGCGGCGTCGATCGTCCCCGGCTTCCGGGTCGAGGGGTTCTTCCCCGCGCTGCTCGGCGCCGTCGTGCTGGCGTTGGTCAGCACGGTACTGAGGAATATCGCCTTCGGATGAAGCCCCCGCGGGACGGTCACTCCCAGCCGACCGTCTGGTACCCCTTCTCCTGCAGGCAGGTATTGACCCAGTTCATGTAGGCGCCCGAGGGCTCGGTCGCGCCGCGAAACAGGCTGCCGAGCAGGCCGGCGGTTGCGCCGGCGGCGGCGCCCACCGCCGCCCCCTGGCCGGGATTGCCGCCGATCGCGCCGCCGACGGCCCCACCTGCGGCGCCGACGGCGCCGCCGATCGCGGTCTCCTTGGCCATCTCCTTGCCCTGGACGTTCGAGGACGAGGCGTACTGCTTGGCCTGCTCCTGGCAGAACTCGATGTCCGCCTTGGCCTGCGCCTCGCCCACCTGCCGCAGGTGGTCGTTGGGGTACAGGACCGGCCGCTTGCTGGCAGCGCAGCCGCCGCCGGCCAGCAGGGCCGCGCCCGAGAGGACGGCGAGGAGAGTGCGGGTTGGGGTCATGTGCGCCTCCGGCTCCGGCAGGCACTCAACACCCGCCAGGGCAGGCGGTCAAGGCGGACCCGGGGCGGTGTCGCGGCTGGCGGTTCGCGCTCGGGGGCGCCATCCCTTTCCTCCGCGCCCGCGTTCGTCGTAGCATCCCGCGATCCCGTGCTCGACGACTCCACCAGACAGAAGCTCCGCTGGGTGCAGGTCTCCGACCCCGCCGGCGTGCGCCTCGAGCGCTTCCCCGACTTCCTGATCGTCGGCCCGCAGCGCACCGGCACCACCTGGCTGCACGCCCATCTCCGCCTCCACCCGCAGATCTTCCTCTCCGAGCCGAAGGAGCTGTTCTACTTCAGCAGTCTGAAGGAGGCGGACAAGCCGCGCTTCCCCAGCCGCGAGCTGTCGACCTACCTGCGCTACTTCCGCGATCCCCCCTGGCGCTTCGCGCTCCGCAGCGCCCTGGCGCTGTGGAACTTCGGCGAGCTCTACCGGCCGCGCGTGCGCGGCGAGGCGACCGCCAGCTACGCCGCGCTCGATGCCGACGTGATCGCCGAGATCGCCGCGCTGCGGCCGGAGGTGAAGGTGATCCTGATGGTGCGCGATCCGATCGAGCGCGCCTGGTCGCACGCCAAGAAGGACCTGGTTCGCAACCGCGGCCGCCGCTTCGAGGACGTCGGCGCGAGCGAGTTCGTCGACTTCTTCACCAGCGACTACCAGCGCCGCTGCGCCCAGTACGTCGCCAATGCCGACCGCTGGAGCGCCGCACTGCGCCCCGGCCATGTCTTCGTCGGCCTGTTCGACGACATCGCCACGCGCCCGGTCGAACTGCTGCTCGACGCCATGACCTTCCTGGGCGTGCGCAGCGAGCGCCGCTACGTCTCGAAGGAGGTGGGCGAGCGGGTCAACCCGACCGGCGCCTCGCGCATCCCGGAGGAGCACCGGCGCTTCCTCGAGGATCTGCTGGCGCCCGAGGTGGCGGCGCTGCGCGAGCGCTTCGGCCTGTCGTGGCAGGACGGCCGCGGCCGCGCCCAACCCGTGGGAGGAGGAATGCGATGAAGCTCTCGAAGAAGGTGGTCGTGGTCACCGGCGGCGCCAACGGCATCGGCGCGGCGCTCTCGCGCCGCTTCGCGCGCGAGGGAGCGGACGCGGTGGTGGTGGTCGACCTCGACCGCGCCAACGCCGAGCGCGTCGCGGGCGAGATCGGCGGTCTGGCGCTGGCCGCCGACGTCGGCCGCGAGGAGGACGTCCGGCGCGTGGTCGAAGAGACCGAGAAGCGCTTCGGCCGCATCGACCTCCTCTGCTCGAACGCCGGCATCCTGTTCATGGGCGGGGTCGAGACGCCCAACGAGCAGTGGCAGAAGATCTGGGACGTGAACGTCATGGCGCACGTCTACGCCACCCGCGCCGCCCTCCCCGGGATGCTGGCGCGCGGCGAGGGCTACCTGCTGCACACCGCCTCGGCCGCCGGCCTGCTGTCGCAGATCGGCTCGGCCACCTACTCGGTGACCAAGCACGCGGTGGTGGCACTGGCCGAGTGGCTGTCGATCACCCACGGCGACCAGGGCATCAAGGTCTCGGTGCTCTGCCCGCAGGCGGTGCGGACCAACATGATCCTCGGCAGCGAGGAAGGCGGCGTCGCCGGCGTCGACGGCGTGGTCGAGCCCGAGCAGGTCGCCGACACCGTCGTGCGCGGCCTCGAAGCCGAGTCCTTCCTCATCCTCCCCCACCCCCGGGTGGCGGAGTACATCAAGCGCAAGACCGGCGACTACGATCGCTGGCTGGCGGGGATGAGGAAGCTGCAGGCGCGCTTCACGGCGGGCTGATCGGCGGCGCAGCGCCGCCCTAGACCCGACTCCTCCTCCCCTCCCAGAACGGCTCGCGCAGCACCCGCTTCAGGATCTTGCCGGAACCGGTGCGCGGGATCTCGTCCATGAACGAGACCGAGCGCGGGATCTTGTAGCCGGCGAGGTGCTCGCGACCGAAGGCGATCACGTCGTCGCCGCTGAGGGTCGCGCCGGGCGCCTTCACCACCACCGCGTGCACCGACTCGCCCCACTCCTCGCTCGGGATGCCGAACACGGCGACGTCGACGATCGCGGGATGGTGCTCGAGCGCAGCCTCGATCTCGGCGGGGTAGATGTTCATGCCGCCGGAGATGATCATGTCGCTCTTGCGGTCGCAGATGTAGTAGTAGCCCTCGGCGTCGCGGTAGGCGACGTCGCCGACCGAGTGGTAGTCGCCGCGGCGCCCCTTCTCGTACTTCTCCTCGGCCTTGTAGTAGGCGTCGAAGACGCTCTTGCTGCGCACGTAGATCTCGCCCGGCACGTCGGGCGCGGTGATCTCGTTGCCCTCCTCGTCGAACAACGCCAGCTCGACGCCCGGTGCCGGCCGGCCGCACGAACCCGGCTTGCGGCGCTGGTCCTCGGGGCGGAGGATGGTGTCGACGCCGAGCTCGGTCGAACCGTAGACCTCCCACAGCGAGTCCTCGGGGAAGTCGCGCAGGTACATCTCCTTGAGCGCGAACGACCAGGGCGCGGCGTTGGCGATCATGCGCTTCATGCTGGAGCGGTCGTAGCGCGCCTTCACCTCCGCCGGCAGGTTGCAGACCAGGCGGATGGGCGTGGGGGCGGAGAAGGTGGTGGTGACGCGGTACTGCGCGACCAGGCGGAGCCAGTCCTCGGCGTCGAACTTGCGCTGCACCACCACGGTGTTGCTGAGCGCGTGCGCCAGCGCCATGAAGCCCCCCGGCCCCGAGTGGTAGAGCGGCCCGGTGGTGAGATAGACGTCGGTCGGCTGGTAGCCGATCTCGGCCAGCAGCAACTGCACCGCCTGCGGATCGCCGGCGGCGCGCCGGACGGCGCCCTTGGGGTGGCCGGTGGTGCCCGAGGTGTAGATCATCGTCGCCGCCGCCTCGGCGGCGTGGTCACGCGGCGGCTCGGCGCTCGACGCCGCCGCCACCAGCGCCTCGGCATCGGCGAAGCCGTGCGCCGGCGCGCCGTCGTAGACGAGCACGTGCCGCACCTTCGGGAGACGGTCGCGGATCTCGGCGAAGAGGGCCTGGTGCGCGCCGTCGACGTACACCAGCACCGCGTCGCAGTTGTCGACCACGTAGGCCGCCTCGTCGGCCGTCAGGCGGTAGTTGAGCGGCACCGCGGTCGCACCGAGCTTGCGCGCCGCGTGCATCATGCGGACGATGGCGGGCGAGTTGAGGCCGCACCAGACGACCTTGTCGCGCGCCGCGATTCCCAGCCCGCGCAGGGCGTTGGCGAGGCGGTTGGCCTGCTGCTCGAGCTCGGCGAAGGTCCACGACAGGCCGCCGCCGCCGGGCGGATCCTCGACCACGGCGATCTTGTCGGGTTGGGTTTGGGCGTGCAGCGTCAGGATGTCGGGGGGCTGGGTCTGGCCGCTCATGGGGAACCTCCGGCGGCGGACTATCGCCGACCCCGGGCGGAGGGGTCAACGGCCGGCGTGAGGCGTTTGCCACAGCGTCAGAAACCGCTCCATCCCGCCTTCCCGGGAAGCGAGACGGCATGCCCTCGTACTCGTGCAAGCGCGCCCCTCCGGTCGTCGGTACGACTGTTGCACGAACGGCGAGCATGGATCGTCTGCCTCGATCATGGGATCGCAGGCCCGATCGCGTCGGCCCAGGGAAGGCCCCAGGGCGGCCTCGATCGCGCCGGCGCACGCCGCCGTCGGCCTGCTCCCCCGGCTACACGCTGGTCGAGTTGCTGGTCGCGCTGGTGATGGTGGCGATCCTCGCCCGGCTGGCGATCCCGGCGTACGACGGGGTGAGACGGGTGAGCTACAACCAGGTGGCGCTCAGCGACCTGGTCTCGGCGCGCGCCGCGATCCAGGGGCAGACGGCCACCCTGCCGGCCAGGGGCACGGTGGTGGTCGTCGGGCCGGGGCGATTGAGTTTCGCGACCCACGTGCGGGTTTCGCGCGACGTGCGGCTCACGGTCGCGCGCAACAACCCGTCGGCCGCCGGCGAGCCGCAGTACACCATCACCGCGCGCCACACGCGCGGCACGGCCACGTACACCGTCACGCAGACGGGACGAATCACAGCCACGGGGGCAAAGCTATGACCGCCACGGGAAGCGAGATGCCACGCGCCGAGATCCGGCGCCGCATGGACGAGACGCTCCAGCAACTGGAGGAACAGGGACCGCCGACGAGCCAGCCGGGCGAGATCGCGGCGCCACCGCCGCCGCGGCGGCGCAACTGGCTGCTGTTCATCGGGTTGGGCCTGGTCATCGCCGCCGAGTTGGCGGTCCTGGGAGTGGTGGCGCGGATGGAGAATCTCGAGGCCGCGCCGGCAGTCGCCAAGACGCCGTGCGAGAGCGCCCTCGCGGTCATCGAGACCGGCGTCATCGAGTACCGCGAAGCCCACGGGCAGGCGCCGGCGACGCTCGAGCAGCTCGTGCCCGACTACCTGCCGGGCGTGCCGCGCCCGAGTGGCGCCGTGGTCCAGTACCAGTCGCAGGGCGAGGGCTTCTCGTTGCGCTGCGACGAGGTCGGCTGAGGGGAGCGACGCATGGAAGCGACGAAGACGATGGAACTGCGCGGCTCGCGGGGCTTCAGCCTGGTCGAGATGCTGATCGTGACGGCGCTGGTGGGAGTGATCGCGGCACTGGCGATCCCGGCCTACGACGGCGTCCGCCGGGTCAGCTTCAACGCTACGGCGCTGTCGGACCTCGTCTCCGCCCGCACCGCGGTCGCCAGCGACACCGCCAAGCTGCCGGACAGCGAGGCCATCATCGTCACCGCCGGGCCGGCATCGCTGTCGATCGCGCCGCACGTGCGCGTCTCGCGCGGCGTGAAGCTGACCGTCGAGGTGACGCAGGCCGGCGGCAAGGGCAAAGGCAAGGGCAAGGGGCTGGAGACCGCGCCGGGGCAGAACAAGGGCGTCGACGGCTACACCATCACGGCCAGCCACATCTCCGGCTCGGCGACCTACGAGATCGACGAGACCGGTGTGATCAAGACGACCAAGCCCTGAGGCAGCGACCCCCGCGGCAGGGCGGTGAGAGATGTCGAGCGGGAACGGCTGGACGCCGGCCGCCGCTCGCCTTGCCCGCTGCCCTCAGGCGTCGCGGTGGACGATGTCGGGTGCGAAGGCGGGCAGGCAGACGGCGACGTACTCGGCACCCTCGGCCTCGGGCGTGCTGTACTGCACCCACTCGCCGCGCGGCGCGACGATCGCCTCGCCGGCGCGCACGTCGGTCGAGCCGGAGCGGCTGGTGACGCGCAACAGGCCGCGCAGCACGAGGGTGTACTCGTCGAACTCGGGCGTCTGCCCGGGCTCGACCCAGCCGCCCGGGCTGGTCATGCGGGCGATGCTGACCGCCGCGGTCGCGGAGTTCACCCGGCCGACGAACTCCTCGATGATCTTGGGCTTGTTGCCCGCCGCCTGGATACGGGTGGCCTTGGCGATGTGCTGCAGGGGCACGTCGCCTCAGGACCCCTGCTTGGCGGCGGCCGCGGCCTTGGCGCGCTGGCACGGGCAGCCGGCGGCGGCGCCGCTGGCGGCGGCTTCCTTCTGCTGCTGGGCGCAGGCGGCGCTGCCGCAGCAGGGACTGCCGTCTGCCTTGGCCTGGCAACCCTCCATCATCGGCTGACCGGACTGCGCCGGCGCGGCCTGGGCGGGGGCGGCGGGCTCCTCCGCGCGCGCCGCGGCGGCGGTGCCGGCGAGCAGGGCGAGGGCGAGGGCGAACGTGGCGATGCGCTTCATGGGTGACCTCCGATGGCGCAATGCTAGGGGGCGGGTGGGCGCGACGCAACCTCCACCGGCACGTCGTTGATGCGGTCGATCATCTGCCGCAGGCGGCCGAAGTGCAGTCGGTCGAAGCGGAAGGCGAGCCGCGGCAGGTGCGCGATCTCGGGCTCGTCGCGCTCGAGCGAGAAGGCGTGCCGCTGCACCAGCGCACCGTCGGTGATGATGTCGCCGAACTCGCGCGCCAGCTCCGCCAGGCGGCTCTTGGGCAGCGGGTAGCGCAGCCGCAGGACCAGCAGGTCGCGGACGTAGCGCGACGAGTGGTAGACGCGGAAGAACTGCGCCACTTCCTTCGCCGCCGTCTCGACGCTGTCGGTGACGCGGTAGAGCGACAGATCCTCGGCCGAGATCAGCCGCCGCTTGAGCAGATGGTCGCGGACGTAGCGATCCCAAACGCGCCAGTACGTGCCGCGCGGCTTGTCGAGCATCACCAGCGGCATCGGCTGCGACTTGCCGGTCTGCAGCAGCGTCAGCAGCTCGAAGCCCTCGTCGTGCGTGCCGAAGCCTCCCGGGAACAGCGCCGCCGCGTGCGCCTCCTTCACGAAGAACAGTTTGCGGGTGAAGAAGTACTTGAAGTTGAG
>Ga0268299_1003322_pt1 | contig 15223 bp, 12 predicted proteins | sample NOBtaG_FD_193484 | JGI IMG/M metagenome (GOLD analysis project Ga0268299, IMG submission 193484) | Activated sludge microbial communities from bioreactor in Nijmegen, Gelderland, Netherland - NOB reactor | ecosystem: Engineered > Bioreactor > Aerobic > Activated sludge | place: Netherlands...
CGTCAGCGGTGACGAGGTTCGCATGATGTTCCACAAGATGCGCAGATTTTGATCGGTAATCCATTTACGTTCCCCGCTGCTTGCCAGTTCAGACAGGCGTAAGCCCGCAGCCGCACCGTCCCATAATAAACCCGGCACATTGGGGTTGTAATCGACTGCCTGCGCCGAAAACCACGCACCCTGCGGCTCGAACAAAACCGGCGTCATGCTGATCGCCTTGCATGTCCGCACAATACCCTGGAAATAATCGTTCTCCCAATTCGCGAACGAATCGGTTGTATGGGTACGACCATTCACAAAAACGGTGAGCGTTTCAACAACGGGTGTCACGGCGCTTGGCGGCTGCAAATCGGCCTGGGCATCATAGGTGTAAATGCGCTGGACAATCGTCAGATAGGATATAAAATCCTGAATTTGTTGATCGGTGAGCTGATCCCACAAGACCTGGGTTTCAAAATTGCTGAGTTCGTTCGTCCAGACAATGCGGTTGTCGCCATAGATCGTGCAAATGGGAATCTCATTGCGGGCGCGAAGCATGTTAGCAGTATCGCCCCCAACCACATCGGCTCGAAAAACAACCGTCTGCGGACTGCGATCCCATTGAATCACACTGCTGCCGGATGCTGCACCATCTGTTGGTGTCTGGCTGGCACAAGCGGCTAGTAAAAATGCCATCAATAACAAGAGGCATGTTTTCATCATCTTTCTCCTTGCAAGGGAAATCAAGCCTATCAGCATTGTAGTACAAGGGTGACGGGCTGGATAGTAAAGGCATCCATTTCAGAAGTTTCAAGGCGTCATTTCAGAAGTTTTCAGAACATTCACTTCAGAAGTTTTTAAGGTATCCATTTCGGAGGTTTTTGCTTGAGCGCACTGAACGCGCATATGATAGAATTTGAACCACACACACGCGGAGTGCAGCTATGTCGAAACAACGATTGATGGAAGCGCGCGAACTCATGAACGCCAAACGCTATGACGAAGCGCGCGCGATGCTTGAAGGGCTTGACCATCCCAGAGCAAAAGAATGGCTGGCGCAGATCGAAAAAGAGCAGCCACGCGCCCGAAGAAGCTCAAGCGGGGGTGGGGGTATCGGCGGCTATCTGGTCGCGATTTTCCTCAGCCTCCTTTTGACGGCACTGGTGATCGCCGGCTTGCTGCTGGCGACACGCTCATCCTGGTATAAACCATCAACGGTTGTTGTCCAGGGCATCGCGACAGCCACGCGGCAGCCAGATGCCAATCAGGATACATCGGCAGAAGCAACAGAGGCCGCTACCGAAGAAGCGACAGAAATTCCAACTGAAGAAGCTGCATCGGGCTTAAGCGGTGTCGTTCAGTCGAGCCAGTCGATCAACGTGCGCAGCGGGCCAGGGACAAATTTTCAATCCGTCAAATCGCTGCTTCCGGGTACACAAGTTGAAATTTTGGGTCAAAACCCGGACGGTACATGGCGCAATGTCCGGTTAAGCGATGGGACAGAAGGCTGGGTCTCGGCATCCTTACTCAATATCTCAGAAGAAGCCTTAGCGACAGCAGAAGCCACCGACGATGGCGCACCACCCCCATGCCAGGGGAGTGAAGCGCAGACGTGGTGGAACGGTGGGCCGAATATTATCTATAACATGTCCTTGCTCAACGTAGGGCGATTTGAGGCTGGGCAGATTACCCAGGTCAACTTGCCAACTTTTGTCGCCGACCTGGATACGCTTCGCCAGCAGCTTGAGCAAACGACTCATCCCGATTGCGTCGAGACGATTCATGAGACATTTTTATCCATACTCAGCGAGACTCACGCCTTGGCTTCAGCTTATAACGAAGCGATTCAAAACGGCGCGAATGCCAATGCCGCCTTTACCGACCTGCAAAGCGCCGTCGCAAAATATCCCGAATTAGACTCTCTGCTGGAAACGGCTGCCATCGTCAAATTTTCGACGACCTGTGAAATCGACGACTGGCTGGTGGAAATCATGCCGGATTTCGAAGCCGCTGTGACGCTCATCAACGCTTATGATCCAGCGACGATCACGCCGCAGTTGGCGCGTCCCCAGATTTTTGACCTCCGGGGCTATGGTCAAACGATTAAAGACGCCGAAGCGCCGGAATGTGGCACAACCGCAAAGACTCATCTGGTCAATGCATTTGGCGCGGCAGAAGCGCTTTTCCAGGCCATTTATGAGGGCAATACAGCGGGAACCCAAACCAACCAGGGCATGATGTATGAGGGATTGGACGCCTTCTTCCGCGAGATGAACCGCATCGGCTTCCCCATCAACAGGCCGCAGTAGCTCGAAAAAATCATTGAGGAGTCAAGGCGTAAAAATGCCTTGACTCTATTTTTTATCCCAAATTTGGATATTTGACAGGCAGGCCGCTCACGTCCATCGGCGCGGTGGTGATATTCCAGCCACACAAGCTGGCGATAAGCAGCGTTTTCATATCCGCGCCACCGAAGGCAATGTTGGTCGGGGCGATCAGAATCAACTGCTCCCAATCGTCATACAGCGTCGTCAGCACACCGTCGACGCTGAATCGAAAAATGATGTTCGGGTTGTAGCAGCAGATATAAAGGTTGCCCTGCGTATCGAAAGCCACGCCATCCGGCACGGTGCGCGGAAGTTCGACCACGACGGAGCGCGCCCCGGCTGAGCCATCGGCATTAAACGGAATTTTTGAGATCAGCGGCGGGGTCGATTCTACGATGTAGAGCGAACGACCATCCGGCCCCAGGCACATGCCGTTGGTGAAGCCTTTGGCCTCGCGCGACCAGACTTCGGCCTGACCACCCGGCTTGACCTTCCAGATAAAGCCGTTGCCTTTTCCCCAATCACCGGAATCGGACACATAGAGGTTGCCATCGGCATCGAACACCGGATAATTTGGCACATACATTTTTAAGTCCGCCGAGCCGTTGGAATAGGTCGATACCGTTCCGTCCGGCGTGACCTTGATGATTTCCTTGCGCCCATTATCGCAGGCATAGGTATTACCAGCCGAGTCATGCGCCATCCCCAGCACGAATCCGCCCGAATTGGCAAATGTTTCCGATGTGCCGCTTTCCAGGTCAATGCGATAGACCTGTCCGGCTTCACCGCCTGCATAGATTTTGCCATCCGGCCCCCAGGCCACGCCCTCCGGGTGATCGAGTCCGGGCGGCAACACGGTCAAGGTTAAATGTTTATGTTCTTCCATCGTTTATTCCCTCAAACAAGTGATATTTTTTCGGCGTATAGGTCGCTGCCATTTTGCTTCAGCGTGAAACCCGTAATTTTACCCTGGTCGTCGCGCTCAAAGGCAAGCGTTGTGTCGAGTGGGCTGAGTGAAAATTCGTCTTTAGATTTTTGGCTCAGGGTCAGCGGCGGTTGACCCTCTGATTCCAACGCAAGCGCGCCATTTTTCAGCGTAAAGGTCATCGTCAGGCGCGAATCAAGCTGATACTCGCCCTCAAATTCCGCATCTGCGATGGGTGCGGCGTCAAAAGTTTCGGCTTTCGGCAAATACCCCTGCCAATCGTAAATTTTAGCCATCCCGCGCTCCAGTTCGTCCACAACATGATGACCGCCATCAGCATTGGTCATGATCGCAGCGCCTTTGCCGCTTTCTGCATAGATCATGAAATGGCAGCGAAAGCCGACATTCCCGCCGCTGTGTCCGAAATAGGCTTCTTCGCCTTCGCCTTTCATAAACACGCCCAGGCTGAAGGCAAACGGAATCTGGTTGTCAGGGTGGAAAGGAATCGGCGGCGAGAGCATCCACCGCGAGACCTGCTGCGAGACAAGCTCGTCTTTGCCATGATACCCACGCTGCACCGCCATCGCAAAGCGCGCAATGTCGGAAGGCGTCGTCCACAAGCCTGCCGCCGCCAGTTCTGGCATGGTGAACCAGTGTCCATCAATCGCTTGCCCGGTGTAATAGTGCGCCGTCGTCGCGTTATCGCGAAATTCGGCAGGCAGCGGTTGCAGATACATGCTGCGCGTCATCTTCAGCGGTTCAAGCACCAGTTCACGTGCGGCTACTTCGAATGGCTTGCCCGTGACATCCACAATCATCTGCTGCACGATGCTTGTCCCACCGCCGGAATAGCGAGAACGGACGCCGGGGAGCGTATCGACTCGGATCGGGTCGGAGTTGGCTGGCGAGAGGCCATCTAAAATTTGCAGCAGCGTCGGAACTTTTTCGGTGTAGTTGTAGCCGAGGAAGCCGGATACGGTTGTCCCGGCGCTGTGGCTGAGAAGCTGGCGCAGCGTGATCTGCGGCTGCCAATCGCCCACCGCAGGCACTTTCCATGATGTCAGAAATTCATTCACATCGGCATCAAGTTTTAATTTTCCCTGCTCGACCAGCAGCAGCGCGGTCAATGCCGCGACGGGTTTGCTGATCGATGCCGCCTGAAATAACGTTTCGGTATCGACAGGCTTATCGGAATCGCGGAAGCCAAAACCGCGCGCCCATTCGATCTGACCACCTTCAATGACGGCGATGCTGATCCCTGGCGTGTAATTGCGCGCCATGCTCTCCGCCAGCGTGGTAAAAGTCGGATTTTCTTGATCCGCTTCCTCCTCTTTGAGCAAGCTGTTGATGACCTGGGCAATCCGCGATTCGACATCCATAATTTTTGTTGATCGCCTTGATTATTTTTCGTTCGCCGTCGTGAAAGCCGTTTCGAACGGATAAAACAGGTGATAGGCTGCCCAACCGCCGTCCACTCGCAGCACTTCGCCTGTGACGAATGAGGCTTCGCTGCTGGCTAAAAAGGTGATCGCCTCGACGACTTCGCTCAGTTCGCCCAGGCGTCCCATCGGCGTCCGGCTGAGATAGGCTTGCTCGGTGACGATGCCTTCTTCAATATTGCTGCGCACGAGATCGGTCATGACGACACCGGGCGCGACAGCATTCACACGGACGCCGTATTCCGCCCACTCCGACGCCAGCACTTTGGTGAGCATAATCAACCCGGCTTTCGAAGTCGAATAGGCACCCCGCGCCTGCTGCGCCTGCAAGCCGTTGACCGAGGCGATATTGACCATGTTGCCGCTTTTTTGCTCGATCATGATTTTGCCGACATAATGCGCGCAGTAAAACGGCCCGGAGAGCATCACGCCAAGCTGCTTATCCCAATCCTCCGGCTCTAAATTGACCGCCAGCGCTTTGTTGGCAAGGCCAGCATTATTGACCCACACGTCGATTCGCCCATGCCGATCCGCAATCGATTCGACGACGCGGGCGACGTTTTTTTTATCGCTCACGTCAAGCTGCTCGAACGTGCCGTTGAGTTTTTGGGCTGCCGCAGCGCCCGTTTCGGGGTTGATCTCGGCGATGACGACTTTTGCGCCTTCCTGGGCAAAGCGTTCGGCTGCTGCATAGCCGATGCCGCGCCCCGCGCCTGTCACCACCACCACTTGGTTTTCAAATCGCATCATAAAGGTTTGCCTCTAAAAGTGTAAAGTGCTAAGTGCTGAGTCAAAGGCAATGGTTGAGTGATGAGTAATGAGTGATGAGTTAAAAACAAAATTCTTAAACTTATCACTCAGAACTTTAAACTCGGCACTAAAAACCTGACAGGCTGAGACGCAGAGAAGCGAGGGGCGCAGAGCAATTGAAATATTTCCCTTTGCGTTTCTCTGCGTTCTTTGCGCCTTTGCGTTAAAACTTGCATTTAAGTTTCCACTCAAAGCGGAAGGTTTCCCCACGCCGTCCAGCCGCCATCGACGGTCAGCGTGGTCGCGGTGATGTAGCTGGCGCGGTCACTCACTAAAAATTGCACGGCGCTGGCGATTTCTTCGACTTCCGCCACACGTCCCATCGGCGCGCGTTTGTTGTACTGCGTCAGCGAGGCGATCCCCTCATCAACCATCTGTTGCAGCATCGCCGTGCGCGTCACCCCCGGCGCAACACTGACCACGCGAACACCGCGCCGCGCCCATTCGCAGCCGATATTTTCGGTCAGGCTGATAACGGCGGCTTTGGCGCTGTTATAGGCCGAACGCATGGGCCATGCCCCCAGCCCGCCAATTGAGCTGATATTCAAAATCACGCCTTTATGCTGTTCCAGCATCACGCGACCAATCGCCTGTGTGCAGATAAAGACGCCGTTGAGCATGACATTGATTTGTATATCCCATTTGTCGAGCGGAAAGGTTTCGGTTGGGCCGATTTCTGCCAACCCCGCATTGTTCACCAGAATATCAATGCGCCCAAACTGCGATTTCACCGCCTGCGCCAGCGCTTCAACACTTTCGGCTTTGGTCACGTCTACCTGCTGAAAATGCGCCTTGTGACCGCTGTCGCGTAGCGATTTCACGGCTTCTTCGCCCAATTCCGGCCTGAATTCCGCGATAATGACCTCCGCGCCTGCCTCACAAAGCTGCTTGGCGATGCCGAAACCGATGCCCCGCCCCGCGCCTGTGACGATGGTGATGCGCCCGTCTAGTTCACCCATACATAGCTCCTTAGCATTTCAGCTTGTCAGCGTCTCAGCCTGTCAGCTTTTTAGTGCTGAATATAAAGTGCTGAGTATAAAGTGCTGAGTGCTGAGTAAATTCATGTATAAACAATTCGCCACGACAATTTGCGTAGTCTGTGCCGCATCTCTAGCTTTATGCTAAGTAAATATTGGCATTTCACTCAGCACTCAGCACTTTCAACTTTTGAAAAGCTGACGGCTGATCGCTGACAGCTAGAACGTACTCATCACGCCGCCATCGACCACGAGCAGTTGACCGGTCATGTAGCGGCAGTAGCTCGACGCTAAAAAGACGACTGTACCCGACACATCCTCCGGCAATCCGGTGCGGCGCAGCGGCACTTTGCCCCGATTCACATACCACTCGATGAAATCAGGTGTCGTGGTTTCGTCGATCCCGTCAATGAACGACATCGGAGTCCGCATGAATCCCGGCGCGACAGCATTGACGAGAATATTGTATTTGCCGAGTTCAACCGCCATCGACTTCGTGTAAGCGAGGATACCGCCCTTCGCCGCGTTATATGCACCCGCGTCGCCGCTGGACGCAAAGCCCTGAATCGACGCGATGCTGATGATGCGACCATACTCGCGCTTGACCATGTGCGGTGCAACCAGTTTCGACCCCATGTAGACCGCTTCCAGATTCACGGTGATCTGCTTGCGCCAATTTTCGAGCGTGTCATTTAGAATTGTGCCGTAAATCGCGATGGCGGCGTTGTTGACCAGCGTGTCAATTTTGCCACCCCAGGCAACCACATCCTCTACCACTTTCCCATAAGCATCGTAATCGGTAATATCGAGCGCATATGCCCTTGCAGTGCCGCCGCTGGCCTCGATTTCCGCTCGGACGGCTTCGACGGTCTGCGGATTGCGTTCGAGCAGCGCCACCGCCGACCCTTCACGCGCAAATTCGAGCGCGATGGACTTGCCTAAGCCCTGCCCCGCGCCCGTAATGATGGCAACTTGTCCATCGAGTATGCCCATAATAAAAAATCTCCTGTTTGGCGATCAGCCGTCAGCTTAAAATCAAAAACTTAACGCAGAGCGCGCAAAGAAGCAAAGAACGCAGAGAAAAATGGTATTTCTTTGCGTTTAATTGCATTTCTTCGCGTTCTTGGCGTCTTGGCGGTTTATAATACGTTCACCTGTGCTGCCAGCGTCGTCGAAAATTTTTCGCCCGGATTGAGCAGAATCGCCTCGTCCGCTTCAACGGCTGCGCCCAACGGCTTGTTGCTGATCCAGGGTTCGATGCCAACGGCGTGAGCTAACCCCTTGAAAGGCAGCGCTTCCGCGCCACCATACGGCTGCCAGCTAATAATCCATTTAAAGACTGACGCATCCCAATGCAGGCTGAAGCCCAATTTCAGGCGCGGATTGGTCACGCTGATCCAGCCATCGGTCAAATCGGTCAGATACACGTCGTCGTGGCTGTGAACTTCCGGCCCTGGGATGATGCTCAAATCTACCGTGCCGCCGTCGCGTGTGCGGGCATGAGGCCAGGATTCGCGCTGACCAGGGGCGAGACGCGCCGTTTTTTCCTCGTAAATCTGCTCAATCGTCGTGATGGTTTTCGCCGCCATCTCCAGCTTTGAGCCAGCTTCCAGCCAGGGGCCGCCGACCACACAGTGATGCCCCCAGACGAAGTGCTGCGGCTTCGTGCCGATATTCGTCACCGTTTCGTCCAGCGTCAGCCGGGTTGAGCCGCGTTCCAGCGTCATGACCCGTTCGAGATGGAACGTGGTCGCCTGTGTTTTGGTGTGAAAGCACACCGAGACACGATCTTCGCTGTTATCTTCAATCCGATATGTCCAGGGCAGGCTAACCACCTCGCCATGAAACGGAATTTTGATGTTGTTATAGGTGGTCGGGTCATTGCAGCTTGGGAATAACTCCTGCCAACTGCCCTCGTAATTTTCGAGAAAGGCCATCCCCCCGCTGCCATCATGCGGCGGCGAGCCAGGAGGCCACAGACCAATCGGATTTTTCCACAGGAAATCAATCCCGTTCGGCTTGTAGATGAAGTTATAAATATCCGCGCCTTTGATCGGCAAAACGGTAATTTTTAACAGATCGTTTTCGAGATAAAGCGCCGGGTGTCCGGCTTCCATTCCGGTTGTGACACCGCAGGTCATAAATGATTAGCCTTTCACCGCACCTGCTACCAGGCCGCGAATAAAATAGCGCTGAAATATAATATAAATGATGAGCATCGGCGCACTTGCCAGCGCCATCCCCGCCATGCTCAGGGGAATATTTTGCAGATAGCGCCCCTGGAACACGCTCACGCCGACCATCAGCGTCCGCAAACGCTCATCCGGCAAAAACAGCAGCGCGATCAAGAGGTCATTCCACACGTAGAGAATGTTGACGATAAACAGCGTCACCAGCGGCGGGCCGGAAAGCGGCAGCATGATACGCCACAGCAAGCCAAGCGGTGATGCACCGTCGATCAACCCGGCTTCGAGCAGTTCCATCGGGATCGTGCGGAAAAATGTCACCAGCAGGTAGACCGAAAACGGCGTCAGCAAGCCAGCATAGATCAAAATCACGCCCTGGTATGTGCCAAGCAAATCGATCTGCGAAAACAGCACAAACAGCGGCACAACCATCACCACAGGCGGCACCGCCATTAGCGAGGTCGAAATCGCCAGCAAAAATTCGCGCCCCCGAAATTGCATACGCGCAATTGCATAAGCCCCCAGCGCCGCGATAATCGTGCTGACAATGACCGCGCCAATCGAGATCAGGGCGCTGTTGCCCAGCCACAGGAAAAAGGCATGTTGGGTTAGCGCTTCGCTGTAGCTATCAAAGACGATTTGCGAGGGGAAGCTAATGCGATCCAGGTTGTATGCTTCAGGCGTTTTCAGCGACGAGATTATCATGAAATAAGCTGGGACGAGCGCGATCAACGCGGCAAAAACCAGGATAGCTTGCAGCGAGAACACGGTGATTCGGCTTCGATGCTGCGAAGGTGCGCCTTCTCCTGCTTCGACGTGTTGGGACAATCGAATCGTATCCTGCGCCATTATGCCAATTCCTCAGCCGCCGCCTGCCGCCGCACACGGAACAAAATAAACATCAACGTCGCCGCCACCAGAAACAGCAGCACCGAGGCCGCCGCGCCGATTCCGGGTTGATGCTTTTCGAATGCCCAATTGTAAATATACAGTTCCAGCACCATCGTGCCATTCGCCGGAGAGCCTTTACCTGGCACAATATAGACATAGGCGAAAACCGAGGCCGTCATCGTAATCAGGCCTATGACGGAATAAAATTCGATGACGCCTTTTAACTGCGGCAGAACGATATAGCGCGTCCGCTGCCACCAGTTCGCGCCATCAAGCTGCGCCGCTTCGATCAATTCTTCGTTGAGGGATAGCAAACGTGATAAAAACAGGATGATCCCGAAGGCTGATTCGCGCCAGACGATCATCGCCAGCACCGTCCACAGCGCGATATTTTTATCGCCCAGCCAATCCTGCGCCAGAGTCGGTAGGCCGATATTGCGCAGCGTTTGGTTGATCGGCCCGTTGAACTGAAACATATTTTTCAGCACAACGCCAACAATCGGGACTGCCAGAATGTAGGGCATAAAAACCAGGGTGCGGTAAAAACGCCAGCCGCGCAGCCGTTCGTAGAGCGCGATGGCGATGAGCAGCGAGATCAGCAGCAGAGGCACAACCGCCAGCAAAAGTTGGAAATTGTGGATGACGGCATCGCGGAAAACCGGGTCTTTAAACAAAAACTCGAAGTTGGCGAAGCCGATAAATTCGCCATCAAAGCCGCGCACCCGTTTTAAGCTGAAATCGAACAGCTTGATAATCGGGTAAGCAAAAATAAACAGCAGCAGCGCGACGAGCGGCGCAACCAGCAGATAGGGGGTAAGGCGATGGGTACGAATCATAGAAAATTACGAGTCGGCCTTCTTCATCAAACCAAGCGATTCAAAAATGAACAGGTTCGCCGTCAGGCCGCCATCAATCGTGATGTTTTCGCCCGTGATATACGGCGCTTCGTCCGAGGCGAGGAAGGCTACCAGCGCGGCGCATTCTTCCACCGTTCCCAGGCGGCGCATCGGTACGCGGTCAAAACGATTCTGCAAATAATCAAGTTCTTCGGTGGTGACGGCATTGCTCGTCATCTCGGTCATGGTAAAGCCGGGTGCGACGCTGTTGACGCGGATTTTGTGCGGCGCAAGCTCAAACGCCATGCAGCGCGTCAGATTCACCAACCCGGCCTTTGAAGTACAATACGCTGAATATGGGCCGTCCGCTGCCGTCGCGTCAATCGAGGTGATATTGATGATGCAGCCACCTTTGCCACCTTCAACCATCGCCTTTGCCACGCGCTGACCTGTAAAATAGGCCCCGCGCAGGTTCGTCCCCAAAACGTGATCGTAATAATCCGGCGATACATCTAAAAATGCACCTTCGCCGGGGACACCCGCGTTGTTAATCAGCACGTCGATATGACCGCTGCGGGCGATGACAGCATCCACCAGCGCTTGAATCTCGTCCACGCTGCGCACGTCGCAAATATGTGTCCAGGCTTTACCGCCTGCGCTGGCAATTTCGCCGACTACCGCGTCGAGAGGCTCCTGCCGCCGCCCCGCGATGACGACCTCCGCGCCCTCGCTGCCGAAGCGCTTTGCGATTCCACGCCCGATGCCTGTGCCGCCACCTGTGATGACGATAACCTTATTCTCAAACCGTTTCGACATTAATTTTTTCTCCTGAGAGGACAGAAATTTCTAATTTCACTGAATCACAAAATCTTTCGCGATGCAACCCTATTCGCCGTTTCTTAAATACACGGACTGCCCAACAGCTAATGCACCGGGACGGATCACCACCCCATAGACGCCCGCACAATTCTGATTCAGTTGAACAACCGTTTTCATTATAGCCGGATCGGGTTGGGCGGTGTCGGGATTCAAATTAATCATTGAGCAGCGCTTATCCCGAAGCGTTACTTGAACGGCGGGGCTGTCGTCTGTGTCGCCCAAAATGACGGTTTTCCCAACCCATTGATCTTCCGCAAAAGGTTCATTTTCTTGTGTATCAATGACAATATTCGGGCGGAAACGACGTATATCCGGTGGTTTTCCTGAGTCGTCGGTTATCTTGTGGCTCGTTGCCAAGCTGAACAATGAAACAGCCGCCTCATCGAAAACACCTTGCCTGAGATACATCAACTCGACATCAGCCCCATAGCGACGAATGATTTCATCACGCAGTTCATCGCTTCTGATCTCCAACATTTTCCCTTCAGGTGTCATAACATGCGTAGGCAAATGGTTATCCTGAGAGGTATCCTGCCGAATCGGTTTGTAAAGGAGCAGGGACGGAAGTTGACTCGCGCTCAGCCAGGGAAATCCGCCTCGCTCGGCAACCCGGCGGAACGCAAAACGGCGATCTCCTTCAAGGCCATGCCAGCCTATTTGTGTATGCTCAAGCGCTTGACCCGCCATCGATTTCACCGGATAGCGGTAAATAGCCTGAATACACCCTATTTCAATATCCATTCAAATTCCTTATCGATAAACTCAGCAGACCACGATTGGGGGATTAAACAGGAAGTGCGCCTTAGCCCGTTCAGCCCATTCTGAAATCGTGATCTCCTGAATTTGGTTCTCCGCCCTCATCGCTGCCCCTCTCCAACGCATCTTCGCGGCACGACACTTTTAAAGTGACACCTTCAAATGTGCGGTCTGTAGGGGCATGATATATCATGCCCCTACGGTGAAACACCTCACATTTCCCAAAAGTGTCATCCCGTAAACCGACGCATCGGAGAGGAGTCAAGTCTATCTCCGCCCTCTGCGCTTAAAAGACCAAACGGGTATCGAACGTAGAAAGGATCAGCGATGAAGGCAATTTTTTATTCTGCTGCCAGCCCTGCTGCCCAGGTCTGATATTTTTCGATCATATCGGGGTTGAGGTCGCGCCACTGCTGAACGATGCCCGCGTTTTGTTCGCCAGCCTGCTCACCCGTCATGTTGCCCGCGATAATTTCCTGCGCGGCGAAGAACATCGCATCCGTCCAGAACTGCGTCGGCATCAGGTCAGGGATATAAACAGCCGTTGTGCCGCCCACCCACGTATCATACATCTGCTTCAGCACGGGATCGGTGACAACGCTGGCATCCCAGGTCTTGTTGCCGGGGAAGAAATTATGCGTTTCCCAGAAAGCGGTCTGGCGTTCTGGCGACTGCATGTAAATCAGGAAATCGGCGGCTTCCCGCTTGTATTCCGTGCCGCTGGGGATGCCCCAACCCTGCGTATCGGTGATCGGCACACCGGCAAGCGCGCCATCGCCAAACACGGGCATGACCATCAGGCCGACACGATCCCCCATAATCGGAATATGCGAGGCCGCAACCGAACCGACGACCTGTGTAGTCGCAATTTCGCCTGTCGTGACTTTGGTGGCGGCGGTGAACAGGTCAACCGAGAGCATATCGTCGTTCATGTAACCGGCTTTGACCATTTCTTCCAGGCGTGACCAGAACGCATAATATTTTGGATCGCGGAAATCTTTGTCGCCGATGAACAGGTCAATCGCGTCGCCGGGGGTATCCAGGCTTTGCGTCAGCGAGTTCGCCAGATACCACTCGCCCCAGAAGCCGTCGCTGATGCCGCCGCCCATCGGCGTAATGCCCGCCGTTTTGAGCTTATCGCAGGCCGCCATCCACTCGTCCCAGGTTGCAGGTGGGTTATCGGCGTCCAGGCCAGCCTGATCGTAGGCATCCTTGTTATATTCCCAGATCAGCGGGACAGGATACCAGCCGAGGCGATACTGCTTGCCATCGTAGACGCTGAGCGCAGTGGCGTTGGATTGTTCGAGAATTTCCGCCGGAACCCAGTCATTCAGCGGCTCGATGTAGCCCAACCAGACATTTTCCATGTGGTAAATGCCGTTGAAGAAAAACTGAATGTCGGGAGGTTCTCCCGCTGCGGCAGCGGTTGTAAATTGGGGGATAACGGCGCTGGTATCCATCTGGAGCGGCGAAATCGTGATGCCGGGATTCGCTTCACCATATTTGGCGGCGGTGTCTTCAACCCAGGTTTTATAAGCCGGATCGTCCGCCCACCACCACAGGCTCAAATCCAGCGCATCCTGGCGAAGACCTCTGGCGAAGGCCGGCAGCGTTTGTGCTAAGCCAGCCCCCAGGCCCAACGCCCCCGCGCCTTTTAAAAATGAACGGCGTGACAAACCAGAAGTTTTTTTCATCGTCTTCATAAAAGGTATCTCCTAGTGAAAATTTAAGCTTTTGGTCATTAGCAATTAGCTGTTAGCTTATTTCCAGATTCAAAAATTTAAGCGTTGAGAATCGATCTATTTTGCTAAAGCCAACCGCTCGGATATAGGTGAAATGTAGCGCAGTTTAACGGAGATGACAAACTACGCAATTAGACGAACCGCATAGAAGATTTTGTAATTACTTGGTGAATGATGCTTGATTCGTCCAGTCATCATAGGCTGAAAGCAGCGCCGCACGTCGCGCCCGTCCCTCGTCCGTATCGGGAAACACCAGCGGGAACGTCCCCAAAATGTGATCGAACTCGTCACGGCTGAGGCCGTAGAGATGGGCGACGATGGCGTCGATTTCGTTTCGGAGGGTTGATCGCGAAGGACTGAGGGCTGAGTCGGGAGTCCAGGGCGTACCCATGACAGCCTGCCACAGATCGGCAAATTCGGGGCGCGTACAGGTCAGGCGGGCAGCACGCGGCACAATCGCGTCGAAATAGGGGTTGCCGGGAGTCAGGCGGGGCATAGGCAATTGATAGGCGTAAAACATACTGACATGGGTGCTGACTTTGTAGCGAACAATATAATCTTCGCAAAAGCTGTTCAATATGGCTAATAAAAATAGCATATCTTTGTCGTGCGTTTGAGATTCATATACCCCTGTATTTCCAATAAAAACATTGGGTGGAACTATGGCGGCAATTAATGTGCGCTCGTTAGTTGAATTTGTTATATCCCTATAAACTAAGCGTGAGCGTTGATAATTTAACATCTGCCCATTATCGGTTATTTTCCCAAGAATAGCTTCCTTACCATTTTTTTCTTCAATCCAATACTGAGGCTCAGCATAAAAAGCGTCGAACTGGTGAATCATTTTGCCTTCATATAACGGTAAGCCGTGTCCCTGCGTATTAAACAGATGGCGATCATTAGTCATGTGAAATTCATTGGATAGTTTCACATTCCACATGTTTTCAACTTCTGCCCCTAATAACGGCCTATCATCATAAATCTTTTCGGCGATCTCATAATCCCGCCGCGTCTGAAATTCCATCAGACTCAGGCTGTCCGGGCTGAATTTTTCCAATGATTCGCGGCGGACGTTAATCAGATTATGGGTGTCAGCCAGAAACGCGGGCAGATCATCCGGCCTGACAGCCACACGCGGATTAAAACGGAAGGTCGCCCAAAAACTGTCACTTTGCCGACCTTTCTCTGCGCCAAGTAACGTAAATTTGAACGAATGATGTACGCCAGGAAAGAAAAAACGCTCGTTGCTAAAGCTGAACACGTATTGAATATTGCCCTGGTTGAGCAGCATTTCGCGCAAATCTTTTGTGCCGAGGTCGGTGTAAATACCGGATGGGACAACGTAGCCGATGCGCCCCTCACTTTTTAAGAGGCTGTACATGCGCTCTAAAAACAGCTTGTGGGTGGCGGTATCGCCTTTGCCCTGGCGCGTGTAGTCCGGCGATGAACGCACCCAGGCGGCGGTCTGCTCGACAA
>Ga0268299_1003323_pt1 | contig 15221 bp, 18 predicted proteins | sample NOBtaG_FD_193484 | JGI IMG/M metagenome (GOLD analysis project Ga0268299, IMG submission 193484) | Activated sludge microbial communities from bioreactor in Nijmegen, Gelderland, Netherland - NOB reactor | ecosystem: Engineered > Bioreactor > Aerobic > Activated sludge | place: Netherlands...
AAGATCCGCGCACTGCTGGAACGCGACGGCATCACCACGCTGCTGGGCAGCGACCCGCAGCTCTTCACCATCGTCAAGCTGCGCGTCATCGGGCGCTCGCAGCAGCTGATCCGCGTCGACTTCGAGAACCAGCCCGACCACGAGATCCTGTCGGCGATGCTGGCCGACTTCGAGCGTGCGCTGCCCGACCAGGACGCGCTGCTGTTCTCCGACTACGGCAAGGGCGGGCTGACGCACATCCCGCGCATGATCGAACTGGCACGCCAGGCCGGCAGGCCGGTGCTGGTCGACCCCAAGGGCAGTTCCTGGCAGCGCTACGCCGGTGCCGACGTGATCACGCCCAACCGTGCGGAGCTGGCGCAGGTCATCGGCCCCTGGAGCAGCGAGACCCAGCTGCGCGAGCGCGCCCAGGCCCTGCGCACCGAACTCGGCCTGCAGGCGCTGCTGCTGACGCGCAGCGAGGAAGGCATGACGATCTTCGACGCCGCCGGCGACGCCAGCGTGCCGGCCGAGGCGCGCGAGGTCTTCGACGTCACCGGCGCCGGCGACACCGTGATCGCCGCGATGGCCGCGCTGCTGGCCTGCGGCCTGACGCCGCGCGAGGCCATGCCCATCGCCAACCGCGCCGGCAGCATCGTCGTGGGCAAGGCCGGCACGGCGAGCGTCAGCTACGCGGAGCTGTTCGCATCATGAAGGTCGTGGTGACCGGCGCGGCCGGCATGATCGGCAGCAACCTGGTGCTGGGGCTCAACCGGCTCGGCATCGACGACATCATCGCGGTCGACAACCTGACCCAGGGCGCCAAGTTCAGGAACCTCGTCGACGCGCGCATCGCCGACTACTTCGACAAGACCGCGTTCTACGAGCGCTTCGCGCGCGGCGACTTCGGCAAGGTCGACGTCGTCTTCCACCAGGGTGCCTGCTCCGACACGATGGAGCACGACGGGCGCTACATGCTCGACACCAACTACCGCGCGTCCAAGGACCTGCTCGATGCCTGCCTGGCCACGGGCACGCGGCTGCTGTACGCGTCGTCGGCCGCCACCTACGGCGGCAGCAGCGCCTTCCGCGAGGAGCCGGCCAACGAGAAGCCGCTCAACGTCTACGGCTACTCCAAGCTGCTGTTCGACCAGGTGGTGCGGCGCCGCCTGCCCGCGGCACGCTCGCAGGTCGCGGGCTTCCGCTACTTCAACGTCTACGGCCCGCGCGAGGGCCACAAGGGCCGCATGGCCTCGGTGGCCTTCCACCACTTCAACCAGTTCCGCGAGCACGGCACGGTCAAGCTGTTCGGCGACTACGGCGGCTACGCGGCCGGCGAGCAGGAGCGCGACTTCGTCTGGGTCGACGACGTGGTGGCGGTCAACCTGTGGTTCCTGCAGCACCCGCTGGCCAGCGGCATCTTCAACCTCGGCAGCGGCCGGGCCCAGCCCTTCAACGACGTGGCGCACGCCACGGTCAACGCCTGCCGCGCGCTCGCAAGCGAGCCACCGCTGACGCTGGCCGAGCAGGTGGCGCGCGGCCTGGTGCAGTACATCCCCTTCCCCGAGGCCCTGGTCGGCAAGTACCAGTGCCACACGCAGGCCGACCTGGCGGCGCTGCGCGCCACCGGCTGCGACGTGGCCTTCGCCGACGTGGCAGCTGGCGTCGACCGCTACGTGTGCTGGCTCGCCGCGCAGGCCGCCTAGTCCCGGACCCTCCGCCGGGGGACGTCTCCGCAGCGTCCCCCGCACGCAGGTCGCGGCCGCGACCTGGCGCCTCTAGAGTGAATCCGTCGCCTCATCCGGGGCGACGACCACTCAAGGAGGATCACCATGGTCAAGCTCATCGTGGGCGCGCTGCTCGCCCTGTCCTGCACCCTGGCCGCGGCCATCGACGTCAACCGTGCGGACCAGGCCGCGCTGGAGGGCGTCAAGGGCATCGGCCCCGGCCTGTCGACCAAGCTGATGAAGGAGCGCAGCAGCGGCGCGTTCAAGGACTGGGCCGACCTGATCGACCGCGTGCCCGGCGTCGGCGCCGGCAACGCGGCACGCTTCTCGGCCGCCGGCCTCACCGTCAACGGCAAGGCCTACGAGGCCATGGTCAAGGCCCAGGCGCCCAGTCGCTGAGCTGCGGCGGCGGGTCGGTCGCCTCGGCATCGCCGGCCCAGCCGAAGAACCTCAGCACGTCGTCGCGCCGCGCCATCGTGTCGGCCTCGCCCAGTGCGATCAGCTCGCGCGTGTAGGGCGCCTCGAACAGCAGGTAGCTCGCCAGCGTCGCGCCGCGGCGCGTGTCCTGCGCGACGTCGCTGACGCCCACCGAGCGCAGCATCGCCCGCACCGGCGTCGGCAGCGCCTGCAGGTGGCGCGCGGCGATGTCGTCGAGACGCTGGCTCGGCGCGATCACCAGCAGCTCGATCGGCCGCAGGCTGGTGCGGGCGCGCTGCTCGGCACTCAGCAGCGACAGTGTGTGGTTGATGCGCTGCAGCCGCTCGATGTCCACCGCCAGCGCGTCGAGAAAGATGTTCGACAGCGCGTGGCCGGCGATCTGCGCCAGGCTCGGATAGCCGGTCGCCGCCTGGCGTGCACCCGCGGGCTCGTGCAGGCGCCCGGCGCCGATCACGAGGATGCGCTCGGCGCCCAGGTGCACGGCCGGCGAGATCGGCGCGGCCTGGCGCATCGAGCCGTCGCCGAAGTACTCGGGCTCGCCGTCGCGCAGCAGCGGCACCGCCGGAAAGATGAAGGGGATGGCCGATGAGGCCATCAGGTGCGCCAGCTCCAGCCGGGCCCGCGTGGCGACGCGCTGCGAGCGCGTCCACGGCGGCAGCTCGAGCGGTGCGTCGTAGAAGGTCACGTGTTCGCCGGCGCTGTAGCTCGAGGCGCTGATCGCCAGGCCCTTGAGGGCGCCGCCGTCGATCAGCTCCGGCACGCGCTCCAGCGGCAGCAGCTGGCGCAGCAGCTCCTCGAGCGGCGCGTTGTCGAGCAGCGAGCGCGGCCGCGCGCGGCGCCAGCGCGCCAGCGCCCAGCCGGCGGTGAACAGCGTCAGCCAGCGCGCGCCGGTGCGGATCACGCCGAAGGCGTCGGCGCGGTAGACCTGCCCGGCCTCGAAGTTGCGCCAGACGCGCAGCAGCAGCTTCACCGCGCGGTCGAAATCGTCGGCACCGCAGGCCAGCGCTGCCGCGTTGATCGCGCCGGCCGAGGTGCCGGCGATCACGGGGAAGGGGTTGCCCTCGCGCACGCCGGCCTGGCGCCGCAGCCGGCTCAGCGCCGACAGCACGCCCACCTGGTAGGCGGCACGCGCGCCGCCACCGGTCAGGACGAGGCCCGTGGTCGGTGTCACGGGGCCAGCATAGTCGCGGCCCCGGGTGGAACGAAGGTCGGAATTGGCAGGTCGCGGACGCGCTGTTCCGCGCCGCGGGTCTCAGTCGTCGCGGCCGTGCTTGCCGTGACCCTTGTCTTTGCCCTTGCCCTTGCCGCGATGGTCGTCGCGGTGGTCATCACGGTGATCGGAGCGGTGCGCCTCGCGGTAGCGCGGCGCGTACACGTCGTTGTACCAGCTGTCCTGCACGAAGTAGACGCGCTGGCCGCAGGCGTTGTAGCGCCCGCAGTGCTTGCCCCAGTTCTTGGCATGGCCCGGCGGCACGCGCAGGTAGATCGGTTGCTGCACCACCGCATAGGGTGCCGGCGCGATCACCACCGGCTGCGGATAGATGACCGCCGGCTGCGGATAGTTGCCGATGTCGATGCGGCCGTAGAAGCCCGGCTGGCCGATGCTCACCGAGACGCCGACATCGGCCGCCAGGGCGGGGGCACTGGCCGCGACGGCCAGCAGGGTGCTCAGGATCAGGCGCTTCATTCGTGACTCCTCGGAACTGGCATGACAGTTCCAACGCAGGATGCTCGCACCGCGCCGACCGGCGCCTGTGACAAGACCTTTCAGCCGGGTGGGCGGCGGTTTACTCGTAGACCACGGTCGCCTGGCCGTGCGCGCTGGCCTTCCAGCGCGACAGCGCGGCGTCGGTCGGGAAGAAGCGGCCGTCCTCGCCGAGGTCCAGTTCGCCCTGCACGCCCGGGCGCTGCAGCACCAGGCGCACCGGCAGGCCCTGGGTCAGCTCGCCCTGCTCGGTCTGCACGTGGCGCGGCGGGAAGGCCCGCAGCAGCTCGCCGACCGGCGGCGTGCTGCCGTTGACCGCCACGCGCAGGTAGCGCCCGAAGCGGCAGCGCGCGCCGGCCAGGTCCCAGACCTGGTTGACGTTGAGCCGCAGCCCGCCCGAGAAGCGGTCCGGCTGCACCTTGCCCTGCACGACGATCAGCTCGTCCTCGGCCAGCAGCTCGCGGTGCGCGTTGAGCAGGTCCTCGTTGGCGACCGCCTCGATCGCCTCGCTCTTGTCGTCGAGCTTGAAGATCGCGACGCGGCCGCGCTGGCCGTTGACCACGCGCAGGTCGCTGACGATGCCGGCCAGCAGCTGCGGCTCGCGCGAGTCCAGCAGGTCGGCGATGCGACGCTTGGCGAACTGCCGCACCTCGGCCTCGCACTCGTCGAAGAGGTGGCCCGACAGGTAGAAGCCCAGCGCCTGCTTCTCCTGCGCCAGCCGCTCGCGGATGCTCCAGGGCGTCGCCGCGACCAGGTCCGGCTCGTGGGTCGACGCGGCATGCGAGTCGCCGCTGTCGAACAGCCCGCCCTGGTCGGCGTGGGCCGCCTGCGTGTCGGCGTAGTCGAAGGCCAGCGGCACGCTGGCCATCAGCACCGCGCGATCGGCTTCCAGCGCATCGAAGGCGCCGCCCTTGATCAGCGCCTCGACGACGCGCTTGTTGACACGCGTGCGGTCGACGCGCGCGCACAGGTCGAACAGGCTCTTGAACGCTCCACCGGCCTCGCGCGCCTCGACGATGGCCTCGATCGCGCCCTGCCCCGTGCCCTTGATCGCGCCCAGGCCGTAGCGCACCGTGCGGTCGCCGACCGGCTCGAAGCGGTAGCCGCCGCGGTTCACGTCCGGCGCCTCGAACACGATGCCCAGGTTGGCGACGGCATCGTCATGGAAGATCTTGAGCTTGTCGGTGTCGTCGATCGACACGCTCATGTTGGCCGCGGTGAACTCGGCCGAGTAATGCACCTTGGCCCAGGCCGTGTGATACGCCAGCAGCGCATAGGCCGCGGCGTGCGACTTGTTGAAGCCGTAGCCCGCGAACTTCTCCATCAGGCTGAAGATCTCGTTGGCCAGGCCGGCCGCGATGCCCTTCTTGTCCGCGCCCTCGGCGAAGATCACGCGGTGCTTGGCCATCTCCTCGGGCTTCTTCTTGCCCATCGCGCGCCGCAGCAGGTCGGCGCCGCCGAGCGAGTAGCCGCCCAGCAGCTGGGCGACCTGCATCACCTGCTCCTGGTAGACCATGATCCCGTAGGTCTCCTCCAGCACCTCGCGCATCAGCGGGTGGGGGTAGTCGACCTCCTCGCGGCCGTGCTTGCGCGCGCAGAAGCTCGGGATCAGGTCCATCGGACCCGGCCGGTACAGCGCCACCAGCGCGATGATGTCCTCGAAGACGCTGGGCCGCGCGTCGCGCAGCATGCCCTGCATGCCGCGGCTTTCGAGCTGGAACACCGCGACCGTCTTGCCCTCCGACAGCAGCTTGTAGGTGGCGCGGTCGTCCAGCGCCAGCTGCTCGAAGGCGAAGTCGCGGCGGTCCTCGTGGCGCGCGCGGATGAAGTCCTTGCACAGCTCCAGGATGGTCAGCGTCGCCAGGCCCAGGAAGTCGAACTTCACCAGACCGATCGCCTCGACGTCGTCCTTGTCGAACTGGCTCACCGCCGCGTCGCTGCCCGGCTGCTGGTACAGCGGGCAGAAGTCGGTGATGCGGCCCGGCGCGATCAGCACGCCGCCGGCGTGCATGCCGACGTTGCGCACCGTGCCCTCGACGCGCTCGGCCAGCGCCAGCAGCTCGGCGACCTCTTCTTCCTTCTGCTCGCGCTGCTCGATCTCGGGCGCCTCCTTGCGCGCGTAGATCAGGCCCGGGTCGGGGTGCTCGCCCGGCCGCTTGAGCGTCACCGTCTTGCCGGGCGGCGCCGGCACCAGCTTGGCGATGCTGTCGACGTGGCCGTAGCCCATGCCCAGCACGCGGCCCACGTCGCGCAGCGCGGCCTTGGCCGCCATCGTGCCGAAGGTCGCGATCTGGCTCACCGCGTCGCGGCCGTACTTGGCCTTGACGTAGTCGATCACGCGATCGCGGTTGCCCTGGCAGAAGTCGATGTCGAAGTCCGGCATCGACACCCGGTCCGGGTTGAGGAAGCGCTCGAACAGCAGGTTGTAGGCCAGCGGATCCAGGTCGGTGATCTTCAGCGAGTAGGCCACCAGCGACCCGGCCCCCGAGCCGCGCCCCGGCCCCACCGGGCAGCCGTGCGTCTTGGCCCAGTTGATGAAGTCCGCGACGATCAGGAAGTAGCCCGGGAAGCCCATCTTCAGGATGGTCTCGATCTCGAACTCCAGCCGCTCCACGTAGCGCGGGCGCTCGCGGTCGCGCCGCGCCGCGTCGGGATACAGCTGCACGAGGCGCTCCTCCAGCCCTTCGCGCGAGGCGTGGCGGAAGTAGGCCTCGGGCGCGAGCTGCACGCCGTCGACCTCGGGCGTCGGGAAGTCGGGCAGCTGCGGCTTGCCCAGCACCAGGCTGAGGCTGCAGCGCCGCGCGACCTGCAGCGTGTTGGCCAGCGCCGACGGCAGGTCGGCGAACAGCTCGGCCATCTGCCCGGCCGTCTTGAAGTACTGCTCGCGCGTGAAGCGCTTGATGCGCCGCGGGTTGGTCAGCGTCTCGCCCTCGGCGATGCAGACGCGCGCCTCGTGCGCCTCGTAGTCGTCGGGCGTCAGGAACTGCACCGGATGCGTCGCCACCACCGGCAGGCCCAGCTTCGCCGCCAGCGGCACCGCGCCGCGCAGCTGGGCCTCGTTGCCCGGCTGTCCGGCGCGCCACAGCTCCAGGTAGAAGCGCTGCGGGAAGATCGCCGCCAGCCGCTGCGCCAGTGCCTCGGCACGCACGGTGTCGCCGGCCAGCAGTGTCTGCCCGACGGCGCCGAGGTCCGCACCCGACAGCGCGATCAGGCCGGCGGCATGCTGCTGCAGCTTCGCCCAGCCGACGCAGGCCTGGTGGCGCTGCACGTTCTCGGTCCAGGCATGCGAGATCAGCGCGCACAGGTTGAGGTAGCCCGTGCGGTCCTGCACCAGCAGCAGCAGGCGGCTGGGATGGCGATCGGTCGCGCCCGGTCCGGCCTCGGGCTCGAGCCACACTTCCGCGCCCAGCAGCGGCTGCACGCCGCGGCCGCGCGCCTTGCCGTAGAACTTGATCGCGCCGAACAGGTTGGACAGGTCGGTGATCGCCAGTGCCGGCTGCCCGTCGGCCGCGGCCGCCTCCACCATGTCGTCGATGCGCAGCGTGCCGTCGACCACCGAGTACTCGGTGTGGGTGCGCAGGTGGACGTAACGCGGCGGCAGGCTCACGCAACGATTCTACGGAGCCGCCCACCGCGGACCGCGCTCGCAGATGTGCTAGCGCGGTGCTGGGGCGGTGCCAGGGCGGTGCTAGGGCGCGCCCGGGTTGTCGCGCGCGACGCGCGCCAGGTAGTCCGCGACGCCCGCCTCGCCCAGCGGCTTGACCATCACGCGCAGGTCGTTGACGCGCCGGCCCATCGCGACGCCGAGGCGCTGACGCACCTCGACATAGCCCTGGCGCCACCAGAAGCGCTCGGCGCGCGCGTACCCCTGCACCGCGCCCAGGCGGATCCAGCGCGCGCCGCGGTCGCGCATCCAGGCCTCCATCGTGGCGTACAGCGCCGGCGCAACGCCCAGGCCGTGCAGCGAGGTCGCGACGACGAAGAGCCCGATGTGCCAGACCTCGGCCGCGAGGAAATCCTCGACCAGGCTGGCCATGCCGACCAGGCGCCCGTCCGCGTCCTCGAAGGCCAGCAGCCAGCGGCGCCGATAGGCCATGCCGGCCGGCGGCACATCGTCGAACTCCTGCTGCGCTTCCGTGGCGTGCGCCGGCTCGCCGTGCACGGCCAGGAAGTAGGCCGGGTTGTCGTCGAAGAAGCGCTGCAGCCCGGGCACGTCATCGGGCTGCAACTCGCGCGCGCGCAGCGCGTGGCCCGCAGCGGCGGCCGTGAACAGGGCGACCGCGCTCATCGGCCCGCGTCGCCGAAACGCAGGGCCGAGCGCGCCCTCGCCTTCGCGGCCTCGGCCTCGCGATCGCGCGGCTCGGCGTTGGTCACCAGCGCGGCCATCAGCCGGCGCGTCGCCGCGGCCACGTCCTGCACCGCCTGGTCGAAGGCGGCCTCGTTGGCCTTCGACGGAACGTTGAAGCCGCTCAGCTTGCGCACGAACTGCAGCGCCGCATCGCGGATCTCCAGCTCGGTCGCCGGTGGCTCGAAGTTGAACAGCGTGCGGATGTTGCGGCACATGCTCGGTGCTCCTCGTGACGATCAGGCTCCGCCGGCACCGGCCCCACCCGGCGCCCGGCGGACGAACAGCTGCTCGTTGACCTCGCGGCCCCACTGCGCGCCGCGCTCATCGCAAAAGGCGAGCGCCTCGCGCAGCAACGCCCGGCCCACGCCGCGGCCGCGCGTGGCGTCCGACGCGATGAACCAGCGCAGATGGGCGCCCTCCTCCGCGGTACGCGATCCGTCGATGGTGACCGAGGCCTCGATGCGCAACACCCGCCCGGCTCAACGGTCGGACACCGCCAGCCGGGCCCCCAGCCCCGCGAAGATCGCCGCGAAGCCGCGCCGAAGCCAGGCCTGCACGCGCGGCGACTCGACGACGGCGCGCCGGAAGGCGTTGGCCAGCAGCCCGTAGACGACGAAGACCACGAAGGTCATCGCCATGAACACGCCGCTCAGCAGCAGCAGGTGCAGCAGCGGCGACGGCGCATCCGCCGCCACGAACTGCGGCAGGAAGGCCAGGAAGAAGATCGTGAGCTTGGGGTTGAGGATGTTGAGCAGGAAGGCCCTGGTCATCAGGCTCCACGCCGAGGCCGCGGCCGGCGCATCGCCGCCGACGGCGAATGCCGCCTTGTCGCGCCAGGTCGCGACCGCCAGGTACAGCAGGTAGGCCACGCCCGCGAACTTGAGGACCTGGAAGGCCAGCGCGCTGGTGTGCATCACCGCCGACAGGCCCAGCACCGTGGCCAGCAGGTGCGGCACGATGCCGGCCGTGCAGCCCAGCGAGGCGTAGACGCTCGCGCGCCGGCCCAGCGCCAGGCCGGTGGACACGGTGAACACCACGCCGGTGCCGGGGATCAGCACGACGATGAGCGAGGTGATCAGGAAGTTCAGCGTGACCATCGATCAGGGTCTCCTTGCCATGTGATGCGATGCCCGCGGTTCAGGCATCGGCGACGACCAGCGCGCCGAACTGCTGCGCCAGCGCGGTGAACCGCTCGGCCAACGCGCCGGGGGCTTGCACCCCGCGGAAGTCACTGACGACGAAACTCTCGTTGCCCTTGCGTGCCTCGAAGCGATAGCCGTCGGCGCCCATCGCCCGACCCGACACCACCATCTCCGACGTGTCCGAGATCAGCACGCGATTGCCGACGGGCGATTCGGCTTCGTAGTGCTTGCTGCCCTTGACCACTTGAACGAGATACCACATGGCTGCCTTTCGGGCGTGGGAACCACCGACGGGCCAAGGGGCCCAGGGCAAGCCTGCTGTCGACCGGATACACGCGGGTGAACCCCAGCATACCGGGTTCGGCCAATCAGGCCCCGTGGCGGGCCAGGAACCCGGCCATGGCCTGCGCCACTTCGGCCGGGCGGGTGAGCGTGGGCACGTGACCGGCGCCGGCCAGCGGCTCAAACTCTGCGTGGGGCAGGGTCTGTGCCAGTGCACGCCCCTGCGCGATCGGAACGATGGCGTCCAGCTCGCCGTGAAGGACCAGCGTCGGCTGCTCGATGCCGGGCAGGATCGGGCGGATGTCCACGTCCGAGCCCAGCACCCGCAGCGCGATCGCCGCCTCTGGTCGCGCTCTCGCCAGGATCTGTCGTCCCCACGCCTTGATGTCCTCGCTGTCGGGCTCCGGCACGCACAGCTGCACGAAGCGCTCGATCGTCGCGGGATAGGCGGCCCGGAGCCCCTGCAGGAAGGGATCCTGCTCGCCCGCCACGCCCCGGTGAAACATGCCGTCGACGATCACCAGATGCGAGACCCGCTCGGGATAGCGGGCCGCCACGGCCAGCGCCGTCAAGGCCCCGGCGGACTCTGCCGCCAGCACGCAGCGGTCGACGCCGTAGGCGTCGAGGACGGCAACGGCATCCGCCACCAGCGCCTCGAAGGTGATCGTGTCGGTGGCGCAGGTCGAGACACCGGAGCCGCGGTGGTCGTAGGCGATGCAGGCGTAGCGATCGCTCAGCATCGACAGCGGTTCGGTCCACAGCTCGGAACTGCCGATCCATCCCCCGATCGCGAGGATCGTGGTGGCGGACCGGGGCCCGTGGCGTGTCGCAAAGAGTCGGGCTCCGTCGGTCGTCACGAACATCGCGATCCTCCTGGGGTGTCTGGCTGGGGCCGGGCCGGGCTGAAGGGCGCCATGAAGAAGCTCATCGAGCTAGCGCCGATTGCGCGGATGCTCGCCGGCGAGGCGCTCGTTGCCGCGCTTGTAGTTGCCCGTGATCCGCGCCATGAGCTGCTGCGCATCGGCCGGCGAACACGACGCGATCTCGGCCAGGAAGTCCTGCGCCTCGGCGCCGCGCAGCGTGCAAGCCAGGGCGCCCCGGTGCAGCACCTGGACCTCGCCGGACTTGCGCGAGCGGTGGCTGAAGCCGAGCCCCGGCATCGTCGGGCCTGCCGCCGTCATCGCCCGGCCCCGCGAGCTTCCTGGATGCGAGCATCGAGGTCGGGCGGCAGGGGCATGGGCTGGAACGGACTGACCTTGCTGCCGCCGGTGTTGCCGTGCGGCACCAGCCCCAGCGCGGTCAGGGTCGCCGCGCCGGCCATGCGGGGCAGCTGCCCGAGACATTCACCCAGCTTCCCCTGGCGTGCACCCCAGAGGAACATCCGCCAGTGGACGCGCACGTGCTGCACGGTCGAGCCCTGGCCCAGGATGTGCGCTCGCTCCAGGTGCGTGAACGCCAGGCCGGCCTGCCCGTTCGATTCGGCAGCGGCCGATGCGCGGAGTTCGGCCTCCACGTACGGACGAATGGCGTGGCTGAAGCGGCTCATGCAACGGCTTTCGGGCTCACGGCATGTTCTCCATGGTCGCCCAGGTGAATGCCGAAGGATCGTTCCAGGAGAACAGGCGCGCCAGGATGACGAAGGCGCCGAGAAGCAGGACGCCGGCGGCGATGAGAGGGCAACACAATTTCGCAGGCTGGCAACGAAAACTCAACCTGGTCCGCGGAGAGTTTAGCCATGCACTCCGGCCAGGCAAGTGATCGCCGCGAGTGCCTCGATGGCGCCATGGGAGGGTTCACTCGTGATCGACGGACTGGGACAACTTGCTCTGATCGGCCTGTTCGGCGGCTTCGCGCTCGGCGACGATCCCGGTCCCCAGCGCCATGCCTTCGAGCTGCAGCACTTCAGGCCGACCACGCCGGAGCGGCAACTGGACCTCGTCAACGCCAGCTGGTACTTCTCTCGTCGGACCTTGTTCGACGAACGCCTTGAACTGAGGCTCGGGGCGACGCTGTCCAGGGCGACCGGCAGCATCGTCCAGACCTCGGGGGCGATCGAGGACGGGAGCTTTCGCGCGCAAACCCTCGAGAGCGCTGCCTGGGGCATCGGGCCGACGGTGGCGGCCTCGGTGCTGCTGGCAAGGGCCTCGACCGTCTCTCTCTCGCTCGAAGTGGCCGGCTCCTTGATGCTTCACGACCGAAGCTTCCCGGCGGGCGGCAGCCGGTACAACGGGATGGTTCAGATCGGGCCGACGTTGGCCTGGCAGACAAACCGGTCCGGCGAATGGCGCGTCGGGGCCCGCTGGCTGCACCTGTCCAACGGGCAAGGGCTGGGTGCGCACAACCCGGGCTACGACGGCAGGGGCGTCTCCGTGCGCTACGAGCGTCCGCTTCGCGGGCTGCTCCGCGGCTGACGGCCACGCTCGCAGCAACACGCGAAGCCCGCCGCAGCGAACCCGACGGCCCGGGGGCATCGCCGCTGCACCCCGCCTGGTGGACGATCAAGGGCGACAGGAGCAAGGCCTCAGGCCTCGGGCTCGTGGCACACCATCTCGATGTTGTGCCCGTCCGGCCCGATGACGAAGGCGGCATAGTAGTTCGCGTGGTAGTGCGGGCGCAGGCCCGGCGCGCCATGGTCCCTGCCGCCCGCCGCCAGGGCCGCGCGGTGGAAGGCGTCGACCTGCTGGCGATTCGCGGCCGTGAACGCCAGGTGAAGGTGCGCCGGCTTCTCGTTGGTCTGGCAAAGGCACAAGGAAACCTTGCCGCCCGGGGGGCACAGCTCGACCCCGTAGGTCGGCGGCCCCTCCGACACGACCGCCACGCCAATCGGCTCGAGCGCCCTGAGGAAGAACGCCTTGCTGGCTGCAAAGTCGCTGACGCCGAACTTGACGTGGTCGAACATGGGGAGTCCTGAAGTCGGTGCCCGAACGAAGGCTCAGTCCGCACCCTTGCCGGGCAAGAGGTGATCGAGCCGGGAATCACCGTAGACGCGAACGACCTCGGCGATCACGATCCGGTAGCCCGCCAGCCACTTGTCCTGCCCGGCCTTGGCTTCCAGGTGCCTGGGATGCTGCACGAGGCGTTGCAGGTCTTCGAGCGATGCCCAGTAGTACACGTTCGAGACCAGCCCGGTCGTGGCGTTCTCCCAGGCTTCTTCACCCAGGTACCCGGGAAGCGCTCGGGCGGCCTCGGCGATGACGTTGTCGAGCGCGTGGAACTCTTCGTCGAAGAGCTTCTTCGCGAAGACGAAGGTGGCTGTGTACATGGTGAGGCGCGCCCCTCGAGTTGAAGACCCGGTTCGGTGAAGAACCCGAAGATGAACGCTGCGGTGGCCTCCGGATGGGCTTCGATCTTCACGGTGCCGAACTCGAAGAGGCGTCGCCGGCGGCTGGATGGCGACGCTGGATTTCTGCGACAGACCCTGCGATGAGCTGCTCCAGGACCTTGGCATCGACGTCGGCGACACGCTTGAAGTACAGGCAGGACTTGCCCATCTTGTGCTTTCCCAGCCTGGCCAGCAGCTCGAGCTGGGCGGGGTTCTCGCAGCTGAGGTAGACGACCAGGTCCCGGCCGCGAACGGCGAACCCGGCCAGAGGCGCCTGACCCGAATGGCCACTCTCGTACCGGTACGCGTACATGCCGTAGCCGACGATGCTGGGTCCCCACATCCTTGGTGGCTGATTCGTGATGCGCTTGCACATGGCCATGATGGCCTTGCAGTCCGTCAGTTGCTCGGGACTGGCCCGGGATGCAAGGTACTGATCGACGCTGACGGCTGTCGGTCTGGTCTTGGTTTCGGCCATCGGAGCTTCCTTGGTGGAGCAGGTGCTGCGGGGGTGTGGGCTGCGACGCCCGGGGTTGAACCGAGCGAAGGCTCAGAGCGCACTCCGGGCTCGGCCGGGCTCACTCGACGAAGAGCTGCTCGCTTGCGGAGAGTTCATGGCCCCGATGTTCCTTCTTGCATCCCATCGCTTCCACGCATCGACGACTCCTTGCTCGCGTTCATGCCAGGCTATCGACTCGACCGCTCTCGCGCATCAGCAATGACGCGAGGAGAATTTCAACAGCCCGTGAGCCCGCAGAGGGTGCGCCCCCAGCTCCCGGAATGAACTTCGCAATATGAGCGCAGCATGCCTAGTGTCCTTTGCCCGCCCGGAGCACTGCTGGGTTGGACGTGAGCGCTTGCCGGAGTGTCCAATCAACTAGCTCTCAGCGCAGTTTGGATCTCGGAGGGAATCATCGAGCGCAAGCAGCAAGCTTGAACGATGGGCCTTAGATACCTCCTGCCAGGGGACACCCAGAATGGCACCTTCAAGCGCCCAAAGTAGATTGAGGGTGACAGAAGGTTCAAGCGCCTTTGCGCGGCAGTAGACATGGACTGAGCCAAGCTCCCGCAGCTGACCAAGAGTCCTGACACCAACGCGCCGAAGCACCGCCTCTGACTTTGGACCTAGGTTGGCAACCTCGCGCAGCCTCGGCGCCGGCTTCGCTGGAACTACGTCTCGGCGACTTAAAGCAGGGCGTGACTTTGGCATGGGTTCTCTGCGGCCTAAGGAAAGTGTGCACAACATGCCATCAGCACCTTGACTCGCGGCTCTCGCGTGATGGGTGGCCTCCCGCCCCTTTCGGTATCCAAGTACCAGCCGGCGTCGCGTGGTGCGGGTGTCGGCACGGGACGCGGAGGAGTCCACCATGAATGCTACGGGCCTTGCCTGTTCTGATCAATCGGCCGCCGGCTGCATCGTCGGTGTGGATCTGGCCAAGAGCGTGTTCCAGCTCTGCGTCGCCGACGCCGCCTGGCGCCCGATCGAGTCGCACCGCCTGAGCCGCAGCCAGTTCGAGCGCTGGTTCGCCAACCGCTCTGTTGCTCGGGTCGTGATGGAAGCCTGCGGCTCGGCCCACCACTGGGCGCGCTGGCTCACCCGCCTGGGCATCGAGGTCGTCCTGCTGCCGGCGCGCTATGTGCGCGCCTACGTGCGGCGCAACAAGACCGACGCGGCCGGGTTATGCGTCGCGTTCAGACGGTCAGCTCCCGGATGCTTGGCTCAGAGGAAGAAAAGATGCTTACGCATTCGTTGGCTGTGACCACGAGCCACTCTTTGCATTCCGCGCTGGCAACGGCAAGCAACCCGTCATCTGGCCTGAAGCTATTGAACCAGCCGCCTTCGGCTACGCCATAAACAATGTGATTTGTGCGGAAGCACTCAGCGCTTAGCCAAGAAGGCATATCACTCTCATCCAGCAGAACCAGGCCGCGGTGCTGAGGGAAGAAGACTTCCACGTGTACCGACTGAGTTGCGGCTCTTGGGTAGGCCTCAACGATAACGTACAGCCCAACAACGGAGAAACGTGTTTCCAACACACACGAATCCGTGCGCTCGTACTCTTTGAACAGTGGTGTGGCTTCAGGACGCATAACGTTCGACGTAAGGGGCAGGCGCAAGTGGGCGAAGCCCGCTTGTGCCTGTCCCCTTGACGGAATGCGAAGGGACTTCCCACATTCCTGCAACGGTGTCGAAGCGCCAAGATTGGTGGTGTTCGAAGTCATCAATCTGAAGCGTGGAAAGGGGAAGTCCGTGGAGCAGATTACACGAGGAGCTGGG
>Ga0268299_1003324_pt1 | contig 15214 bp, 13 predicted proteins | sample NOBtaG_FD_193484 | JGI IMG/M metagenome (GOLD analysis project Ga0268299, IMG submission 193484) | Activated sludge microbial communities from bioreactor in Nijmegen, Gelderland, Netherland - NOB reactor | ecosystem: Engineered > Bioreactor > Aerobic > Activated sludge | place: Netherlands...
CATGCTGATCAACACGCTCATCCGCAGCGTCGTCAACGTCCTGGCCATCGTGGGCCTGAGCTGGCTCGCGGGCCAGCTCGCCTGGCTCACCCGCGCCACCGGGGAGTTCCCGGCCTGGTTCGCCTGGTACAGCTGGGTGATGGTGCTGCCGGGCCTCTTCAGCTTCCCCTTCCCGCCGGCGGGCTTCATCTACCTGCAACTGACCATCGTCTGGGCCGCCGCGCTCGGCGTGTTCATGCGGCGCCCGCCGGTCACGGCGCGCCTGTAGGGGCGCCGCCAGGCGCGACGCCTCCCGGCTTGCCGACGCGCGGACGCGCGGACGCGATGCTTCGCCGGGAGGCGTCGCGCCTGGCGGCGCTCATACCGGAATCGTCGTCGTCTTCTGCTCCGTGAAGAACTCCACGCTCGCGGTCGCGCCGTCACGGCCGACGCCGGACTGCTTGTAACCGCCGAAGGGCGCGCGCAGTTCCCGCACCATCGTCGTGTTCACCCAGATGGTCCCGGCCTTCAGTTCACGGCTGCCGCGCATCACCACGTCCACGTCGCGGGCCCACAGGTAGGCCACGAGCCCGAAGGACGTGTCGTTGGCGACGTGGATGGCCTCGTCCAGCGTGTCGTAGACCAGGAAAGTCGCGAAGGGCCCGAAGATCTCCTCCTGGCACACGCGGCCCCGGTGGTCCCGGGCGAGCACGGCGGTCGGCTCCAGGTACCAGCCGCGCGGGAAGCCGGCCGGCCGTTGCCCGCCGGTGAGGAGCGTCGCGCCCTCGTCCTTCGCCACGTCCACGTAGGACAGCACCCGCCGGTGGTGGTCCGCGAAAGCCAGCGGGCCCAGCTCCGTCGCCGGGTCCATGGGGTCGCCGATACGGATCCGCCGCGCGCGCTCGACAAAGCGGTCGATGAAGCGGTCAGCGATGCCCCGTTGCACGAGGATTCGGGAGCCGGCGAGGCACTGCTGGCCGTTGTTGGAGTAGATCCCGGCCAGTGCCCCGTCCAGCGCCCGGTCCAGGTCCGCGGACGGGTGGATGATGTTTGCGCTCTTGCCGCCCAGTTCGAGGATGCAGGGCTTCAGGTTGCGGCCCGCCGCCGCCATGATCGCCGCGCCGGTGCGGGTGCCGCCCGTGAACCCCACCATGTCGATCCCCGGGTGCGCGACCAGGGCGGCGCCGGTCACATCGCCGCGGCCGTTCACCAGGTTCACCACGCCGGGCGGCAGCCCGGCCTCGTGGAACAGCTCCACCATGCGCACCATGGACAAGGGCGTGTATTCCGACGGCTTGAGCACGCAGGTGTTGCCGAAGGCGATGCAGGTGGCGACCCGCATGGACGCGAGGGCCAGCGGCGCGTTCCAGGGTGCGAAGAGCGCGCCGACGCCCTTGGGCTCCCGCGTCACCCAGGTCAGGTAGCCCGGCAGGCCCGACCAGGTCTCGCCCTTCAGCGTGCTTGCCACCTCGGCGAAGAACTCGAAGTTGCGGGCGGCGCGGCCGACCTGCTCGCGGACACGGATGATCGGCAGGCCGGCATTCAGGCATTCCAGCCAGGCCAGCTCGTCGGCGTGGGCGCGGAGCACGTCGCGGATGCGGTAGAGGATGTCCTTGCGGTCGTCCAGGGACATGCGCGGCCAGGGACCGGTGTCGAACGCGCGGCGGGCGGCGCCCACGGCGGCATCCACCTCCGCCGGACCGGCCTCCCGGAGCGTGCTCACCGGCTCCCCGGTGGCCGGGCAGGTCACGGGCAGCTCGTGCCCGGGCGCCGATGGCGGCACACGCACGCCGCCGATGAGGCTGGTGACGGACCCGGGTACCGGAAACGGCTGGTTCATGTAATTGCCTCCGCCTGGCGCAGGCCGGTGATCATGGAAGTCTTTAGCAGGTACTCCCGTGCGCGGACGGGATCGGCCGCGACGGCCTGCAGGTCCCGCAACGTGGCGCGCCGGTGTTCGGGATCCCGCTCCTGCATGCGGGTCCGGTTCTGGTGGGCCTGGGCGATGATCTGCTCGCCTGCGACGGGCCGCCGCTGGCGCCCGTAGAGGTCCAGGAGCACCGGGTCCTCGCCGCGCCAGACGCGCACGAGCTTGGCGCACAGGTTGAAGGCATCGTGGAGGCCGCCGTTCATGCCCATGCCGCCGCTCGGACTGTTGACGTGGGCCGAGTCGCCGGCCAGCACCACGCGGCCATTCCGGTACGCGGGCACGATGCGCTGGTGGATCCGGTACGGCCGCGCCTCCAGCACGTCGTAATCCGCAGCCGTCGGCACGATCCGCTGCAGCTTGGCCTGGATCGCGTCGGGGTCGAGGGCTTCCTCCACCGACTCGCCCTCGTCGGCGTAGAGGCTCACCCGCCACAGTCGCGGCAGGCGCAGGAGGCTGAAGGTGCCCTCCGCCGACCAGCAGTAATTGACGTTCGACAGGCCCTCAAGGTGCCGCTCGAACGGCGTGGTCGTGGTGGCGAGGATGGTGGTCTCGGGGTAGGTGCTGCCCTCGAAGTCCAGGCCCGCGGCACGGCGCACGACGCTGCGGGCGCCGTCCGCGCCGATCACCCAGGCCGCCCGCAGGGACGCACTGGACTCGTCCGGGCCCCGCACCTCCACCGTCACCGATCCGGGCGATTGCCGGAGCCCCGTCACCTCGACACCGCGCCGGAGGGTCACGGCGCCGCCCGTGGCGGCCAGGCGCTCCTCGAGGAGTTCGCAGTAGACCTGCTGCTCGCACTGCAGCCGGTAGGGGTGCCGGGTGTCACCGGCGAGCAGTCCCAGGTCGAACACGGCCCGCTCGCCCGAGGGATGCATGCGCACCTGCCATGTGGGGCTCACGAGCCCGGCCGCCACCAGCGGCCCGGCGACACCGAGCTCATCCAGCATGTCCAGGGTCGGCGGGTGCCAAGTCGATGCCCGGAGGTCGCGGCTGCGCTCGCGGGACGCCTCGAGCAGGAGCACGGGGATGGCCGCCCGTGCCAGCAGCGCGGCACAGGTGAGCCCCACCGGTCCCGCGCCGACGACGATGACCCGATCCGCCACGTTCGCTGCCCGCTCGTGACCCCGACTGCATGGTACACCAGCGCCCGCGGTCGCCATGCGATCATGCCGCCATGAGCACGTCGCCAAGCACCGGGACGCGCGCCGGCCCGCCCTGGTGGACGCAGAAGCGCTGGTGGGTCGCGATCATGCTGTGCGCCGTCACCACGATCGGCTACGTGGACCGGCTGGCACTGTCGGTGGCCGCGCCCCTGGTCCGGCAGAAGTTCGGCTTCACCAACGAGCAGTACGGGCTGATCACCTTCGCCTTCCTCGCCACCTACGCCGCGGGACAACTGCTGCTCGGGCCGGTGATCGACCGGCTCGGCAGCCGGCGCTCGCTGTCGCTCGCCGTGTCGTCCTGGAGCTTCGCGTCCGGCGTCCACGCCTTCGCCGGCAGCGTCGGCGGCTTCTTCGCCGCGCGGGCGGCACTCGGCCTCACTGAAGCGGTCAACTTCCCGGCGGCCTACAAGGTCGTGGCGGAGTGGTTCCCGCGCGCGGAACGCAGCATGGCGAGCGGCTTCATCACGGCGGGCACCGGCCTCGGGGCCATCGTCGCGCCACCGCTGATCGCCGCGCTGATCGGCGTGTTCGACGGCCTGCACGCCCGCGGCCTGTCGCCGGCCGAGGGCTGGCAGGCCGCCTTCATCGTGCCCGCCCTGCTCGGCTTCGTCTGGGTCTGGGCCTGGAAGCGGCTGCTCGGCACGCCCGGCCCGGAATCTGCCGCCGCGGCCACGGCCGGGATGGGGAGCGCCCTGCGCGCGTACTTCGGGCAACTCGCCCGGTGGTTCCGCTACCGGCAGACCTGGGGCCTCGCGCTGGCCCGCTTCTGCGGTGACGGCGCGTTCTACTTCCTGGCGTTCTGGATACCCAGCTACCTGGCCGACGTGCGGGGCTTCGGCCTGGCCCAGATCGCCTGGGCCGCCGCGATCCCCTTCGTGTTCGCCGACCTGGGCTCGATCGTCGGCGGCTACGCCGGCCAACGGCTGATCCGCGCGGGCTGGAGCGTCGACGCCTCCCGCAAATCGATGATCTGGGCGGGAGCGCTGCTGGTGCCGCTGGCGCTGCCCGCGGTGTACGTCGATTCGCCGCTGCTCGCGGTGCTGTGCATGGGGCTCGGCATCTTCGGCATCCAGGTGAAGAGCGCCTCCCTCTTCGCCGTGCCCACCGACCTGTTTCCGGCCGCGGCCGTCGGCACCGTGTGGGGCGCCAGCGGCGCCGCCGGCAGCCTGGCGGCCGCGCTGTCCCAGCCGGTGATCGGCTGGACCATCGACCACTACTCCTACGAGCCGGTGTTCGTGGCTGTGGCGCTGATGCACATCCTCTCGGCCCTGTGCGTCATGGTGCTGGTGCGGCGGATCGAGCCGGTGGTGGTCGAACCGGCGGCGTAGGAGCGGAAATCGGGGTCAAAATCGGGGTCAGACTGCTATTTCGAAGGAAATAGCAGTCTGACCCCGATTTTGAGTCATATGGCAGTCTGACCCCGATTCCCTAGATTTCCGCTCCTACGCCACAGGCACCGGCACCAGGGGGACGGCCGGCAGACCCGGAATGCGCGGCATGGGCCAGAAGCCGGGAATGCCCTCGACGCTCGCGACCCATCGGCGCACGTGGCCGAAGGACGACGTGTCCACGCCGCCCTCGGCGGCCAGCGCCACGTAGGGATAGCAGGCCAGGTCGGCGATGGTGGCGTGCTTCAGGGCCAGCCATTCCCGGCTGGCCAGGTGGTCGTCCATGATCTTCAGGATCCGGTAGCCCGCCCGCACCGCCTGGGTGTAGTCCAGCGGCCAGCCGAGCAGCTTGATGGCCCGGGGCATGGCGAGCCCGTTCTGGATCTCGTTGGCGGAGACCGACAGCCACCGGACCACCCGCGCCAGGCACAGGGGCTCGAGCGGCGCCCAGGCGTGGGGCGTGTACTCGGCATAGCGGCCGGCCAGGTAGAGCAGGATCGCGTGGGAATCCGTGAGCACCTCGTCGCCGTCCACCAGGACGGGAATCTGGCCGAAGCGGTTCCGCGCGAGGAACGCGGTGCTGAGGTGCTCGTTGGTCCGCAGGTTCACTGCCCGGGTCTCGTAGGGCAGCCGCAGCAGGCGCAGGAAGAGTTCCACCTTGTAGGCATTGCCCGAGCCAAGGCTCGTGTAGAGCGTCAGTTGCATCCATGTCCTCCCGTGCCGCAGAGGCCCGCATCGTCGGCTAAACTCGCCCCATGGTCCACCGCTACTACCATCGCCTGAATACCTCGCAGCAGCGGGCCTACCGGCAGAGCGACGAGATCACCACCGTGTCGGTGCCCGCCGCGACCAGGCTGCAGGACATTACCCTCGCGGTCGGCCGGGCCCTGGCACGGGGCGACGCCCGCGCCATCGCGCCGGCCTGCGACCAGCTTCTGCGCCGGGTCTGCGGTCGGCTCGGGATCGCCACCCCAGCCGTCACGGTGCTGGCCGAGCGGCCGGCGGGCCAGTGGGGCGAGCTGCACGGGCTCTACAACCCCACGCAGGGGCCCCACGGGACCATCACGGTCTGGATGCGCACAGCCAAGCGCAGGCGCGTCGTGGCCTTCCGCACCTTCCTCCGGACGCTGCTCCACGAGCTCTGCCACCACATGGACTTCGCGCTGCTCGGGCTCAGCTGCTCCTTCCACACGACGGGCTTCCACAAGCGGGAGTCGAGCCTGTACCGGCAGCTGCTGCCGGCCGGGCGCCTGGATGCGGGTGCCTCGACGGGTGGGAAGGGCTTCCCGCTCGCGACGCGCGGACGCGATTCTCGCGGGAAGCCCTTCCCACCGGTCGACGCTCCCACCACCCCATGAGCCCGTTCGTCACGTCCGTGCTCCTGCTCTCTGCCAGCAACGTCTTCATGACGTTCGCCTGGTACGCGCACCTCAAGAACCTCTCGGACCGGCCGTGGATCATCGCGGCGCTGGTCAGCTGGGGGATCGCGCTGTTCGAGTACCTGCTGCAGGTGCCGGCGAACCGGGTCGGCTACCAGGTGATGAGCCTGGGGCAGCTGAAGATCCTCCAGGAGATCATCACGCTGTCGGTGTTCGTGCCCTTCGCGCTCTTCTACATGCGGGAGAAGCTGACGCTGAACTACCTGTGGGCGGGGCTTTGCCTCGTCGGCGCGGCGTTCTTCATCTTCCGGGACAAGACCGGCGCGGCTTAGCAGCGCCTACGCCAGCGCGGGGATCACCTGCTCGCCGATCAGGCGGATGCCCTCGGCGGGCTCGTCGTGCAGTTCGAGCACGATGTCCGTGCAGCCGGCGTCGCGCATCTTCCGCAGGTGCGCGACGAAACGGGGAATGTCGGCGGGCGTGCCGGCGAGGGTGAGGTTGTCGACACAGGACTCGAGCAGCGCGTCCGGCACGCCGGGCACGGACCACCCCTTCCTCGGGACCATGCCGTAGATCTCGGCCTTGTGGGCTTCTATGACGTCGTATTCGGCGTCGGTCATGAACGTGTTGAGCACCCAGCGGCGGAACAGCCCCCGGTAACCGAGCCACATCTTCGCCTCGCGCACGGCCCGTTCCCGGTCCGCGTAGACGTGCCAGGCCACGAAGTTGTAGTAGCGGAACGGGTCGGCCGACCGGCCGCACTCGCGCAGGTGGCCCCGGACCCAGCCGATACGCTCCCGGCAGATCGGCGGCGTGAGGTCGGACAACATGATCCCGTCACCGAGCCGGGCCGCCATGCGGAGCATCTGGGGCTTGTTCACGGCAACGTAGACCGGCGGCTTCGCCGCTTTCGCCCAGGAGGGGTTGTAGCCCTGCACCCGGTGCACCTGGCCCTCGAAGGTGAACGGCGTGCCGGGGGTGACGCCCTTCAGGATCTGCACGCACTCGCCGACGGCGCGCACCCGTCGCTCCGGCTTGATGCCGAGGGCCTGCAGCGCCTCGCCGCCGCCGCCCACGACGATCCGCGCCCGACCGCCGGCCTGCTCGTTGAGCGTGAGCAGGCCCGTGGCGATGCGCACGGGATGCGTGTCGTAGGGGTTCACGGCGATGGCTCCCAGACCGATGCGGCGGGTGGCCTGCGCGGCCTCGACCAGGTTCGACCAGGGATCCCGGGAGGCCAGGTAGCTCGCCGTCCAGACCGTCCCCACACCGACGGCTTCCGCCTGGACGGCGAGCCGCGCCAGTGCCCCCGGCGCCGCCAGGGCATTCAGGACCACGTCGATGTTCATGCTTTGGTTCCGAAAAGGTACCGGACACTTAGTTTCGTTAGTTTCGGGGTATCTTGGCTGCGACCAAGGGCCAGCTGCAAGCCGCCCCGAAACTAACGAAACTAAGTGTCCGGTACCTTTTCATGCAGATAGACATCATCCTCGAGCCCGACCTGACCGCGACGCAGGTGGCGGAGATCGCCGTCGCCGCCGAGAACCACGGCTTCCGCACGCTCTGGCACTCCAACTACCACCAGAACCCCGACGCCTTCGTCAACCTGGTGCCCGCGGCACTGGCCACGAAGAAGATCAGGCTCGGCGTGCTCGCCGTCAGCCCCTACGAGACCCACCCGCTGAAGATCGCCAACGCGCTGCTCACGCTGAACGAGATCAGCAAAGGGCGGGCCGTGGTCGCGATCGGCGGTGGCGGCTCGGTGATGGGCGCCACCGGCATCAAGATGGACCCGAAGGCCCAGCGCATGCTCCGTGGCGTGCGGGAAGCCGTCGAGATGGTGACGCAGGTGACCTCCGGCAAGTTCGTCCAGGGCTACCCGGGCGAGCTGTTCAAGCTCAGCCGGCCCCTGAAGAGCACCTGGGCCAAGGCACCCAGGCCCCGCGTCTTCACCTGCTCGACCGGCCCGAAGATGCTCGAGATGGCCGGGAAGATCGCCGACGGCACCCAGATGAGCGACGTCACACCCGAGAAGATCGGCCACCACATGGAACACCTGCGCGCCGGCCTCGCCGCCCGCGCCGCGCCCGCGGAGGACTTCCGCATCGGCAACTTCTGGGCCTGGCACATCAAGGCCGACCGGGAGAAATCCATGTACGAGGCCCGCCGCGAACTGGTCTTCCGCGGCGAGCTGCTCCCGCCCAAGTACGACATGGAGCCCTACGTCACCGCCGAGGAACGCCAGCTCGTCATCGACAAGTGGCAGAACTTCGCCAAGGCCTTCTGGACCCGCTCCGGCAAGATCGAGGACGTGCCCGAGTCCATCGTCAACCGGCTGATCGCCGCCTGCTCGTCCGCCGGCGACCTCGACGACGTCGACCACCAGATCGAGCGCTTCCGGGTCTTCGAGAAGGCCGGCCTCACCGAGCTCTCGATCCGCCTGTTCGACGAGCCCATGGCCGGGCTGAAGATCGTCGCGGAGCACGTGCTGCCGCGTTTCGAGAAGGCCTGACATGGCGGGACGGGCGGCATGCGGGTGCGCTCGTATGCTGCTCCTCCTGCTGCCGTTCAACGCGGCAACGGCGGCCCAGGTCGAGTGGCTGATTCTCGAGAACCCCTACTTCAAGGCCTTTGCCAGCACCGACGAGCGTCGCGCCCGCGAACTGCTGGAGGAGCTGGACCAGTTCCGGGTGGCCGTCCAGATAGTAACGGACCTCCGGATACCCGAAGGCGCCCGGCGAACGGAGATACTCATCCTCGGCAGTGACTTCAACGAGCTTGCGGCATCCAGGTCCATTGGCGGATTTGCCATGGGTACGAAGGCGGATGCCGCCGGGCGCATCGGGACGCTGATCGTGATTCCCGCCGACAAGATCGGGGCCAACGAGCGGGTCGTGGTCCGGCACGAGTACGTCCACGTCCTCAACGCCTACCGTCCGCTTCGCTTCCCCAGGTGGTACGAGGAAGGGTCGGCCGAGGTCTTCGCCCACACCACCGTCAGGGATGGCCGGACCATCGTGATCGACGTCCCGGCGGGCAGGATCCGCAATTTCAAGAGGTCGGCTGGCGTAGGCCTCGACTCGTGGAAGTCCTTCGACAGCATCGTTGCCGAGCAGGATCCCGGCAGCGGCGGCATGACGGACCTTTACCTCCAGTACTGGCTGCTGACGCACTACCTGGTGTTCGGCAATCCCGCCCTGGCGCCGCAACTGGAGAAGTCCCTCATCTACTTCGACGCGGGCATGCCGGCCCTGGACGCCTTCACCAAAGCCTTCGGGCGCACACCGGAGTCCTTCTGGAATGGCGAACTCTCGCGCTACCGGCGCAAGATCCGGTCGACCCACTACACGCTCAATGCGCCGATCGCCGGGGCGCCATTCGCCGCGCGCCGCGACGACGAAGGTGAAGGAGAGGCGGCGCTGCTGGCCTTGCGGACACGTCTCGGCCAACCCGACGCCACCCCCTGATGCGCATCCACTTCATCCTCGAGCCCGACTCCCCCGGGCGCTTCCGCGACCTTGGCCGCCTCGCGGAGCAGCTGGGCTTCGACGCCGTCTGGGCGCCGAACATCATCTCGGCGCGGGATCCCTTCCTCGCCTTCGCGCTGCTGGCCCGGGAACCGGGCCGGATCCGCATGGGGCCGGTAGCCATCAGCCCGTTCGAGCTGCACCCGCTGAAGATGGCCAACGCGGTGCTGACGCTGAACGAGCTGTCCCAGGGCCGCGCGAACCTGGTGGTCGGCGGCGGCGGCGGCACCATGATCGGCATGGGGCTCAAGCCCGACCGGCGCGCCACCCACCCGCGGATGGTCCAGGGCGTGCGCGAGTGCGTGGAGTTCCTGCGGGCCGTGTCGCCGGCGACACCCCTCGACTTCGACGGCGAGCTGTTCCACGTGCAGAACTACCAGCCGGACTGGGCCACCGCGCCGGCGCCGCGGCTCTACGTGGCCGCCAACCGCCCCCGGATGCTGAAGCTCGCCGCGGAACTGGCGGACGGCGTCATGCTGTCCGACATCTCGCTCCCCTGCATCGGCACCACCATCGCCACGCTCAAGGAGGGCATGGCAGCGCGCCGTGGCGGCCTGAGCCGCGAACTCCCGATCAACAACCTCCTCGCCTTCCACGTGAAACCCGACCGGGAGGCCGCCTACGCGGAGGCCCGCCGCAAGCTCTGGGTGCGGGGCATCTGGGAGCGGGCCCGGAACGCGCCCTTCGTGGACGCCGCCGCCTGCGACCTGATCGAGAAGAACCTGCCCGGGCTCGCGCTGGCCTACCAGCGGGGCGAGGACCCGGCCGGAGTCGTGCCCCGGAAGATCCTGGACGCGCTGGTGGACGGCCTGACGCTGACGGGTGCCAGCAACGACCTCACCGCCATCGTCGACGAACTGCTGGCCTTCCGCAGCGCCGGCGTGACCGAGACCGGCCTGCGCCTCTACGGGGACCCGGAAGCGGCGATCCGGCTGGTGGCCGAAGCCGTCGCGCCGGCCCTGACGAGCACGAGCCGGGTGGGCTGACCGCCGATCTTCAGCCGGCGCTTGACCTTGCCGGCCTCGATGTCCACCTCGACGAGCTGCCCCTTCGGCGGAATCGTGATCCAGGCGGAGTTGCCGTCCGTGATGATCTCGGGCAACAGCGCCTTGTCCACGTGCTCGTGGTACTCGCTGGCGAACTTCCGCGAGATGCGCACGGTGCGCAGGGACTCGCCCGTGCCGCCGTCCCGGATGTCGAGCGTGCCGTCCCGGGAATAGAGCAGCAGGTAGCGGCCATCCGCCGTGATGCCCTTCTGGATGGCCGCGTTCACGGGGACCGTCTCGAAGGCGTAGGGCTGGCGCCGGCTGTCGAGGCGCAGGATTGCCGGGTTCGCGCCTTCCGAGGTTCCCCAGAGCACGCCGTCCCGCCCGTGCATGAAGGCGGCCACCCGCCGCTTCGACGGGTAGGGAATGCGCGCGACCTCCCGGTTGGCCTCTTCACCCCGGGTGCCGACCACCACCACGTCGGTCATGCAGGCGAAGAGCAGGCGCCCGGTGGCCTCGTCGTCGCACATCCCGTGCAGCACCGGGCAGCCGGGAACGCGCGCCACCTCGCGGCCGGAACTCCTGTCCAGGACCTGCACGAGGCCCTTGGCCAGGTGGCCCACGAAGAGATTGTCGCCCGCTTCCTGGTAGTGGTAGTGGTCCGGCGCCGCGAGCTTCAGGGTGCGGACGGGGACCGCCTCCAGTGACGCGAAGTCGTTGCGCTCGTAGATCTGCACCTCGCCCGCCGCCTCGTTGAAGACCGCGTCCTGGCCGCCGATGGACGCCAGGTAGCCGTCGCGCACGCCGCCCGGGGCGTCGCCCATCCAGGAGCGCACGATGGCGGGGAACACGAAGCGGCCGTCACCGCGGAGCCCGGTGTCGATGACGGTCACCGTGTCGCGCGTGGTATCCCTCCCCCGGAAGGCGAACAGGTACCGGTCATCGCCGGTGAGCCCCAGCGTGAGCACGTAGGGCGGGGTGGCGAGCCGCGTGACCACTTCGCCGGAAGGCAGGTCGATGGCGACCACCTCCCCCGTGGCGGAGTCCGACGTGAACAGCCGGGCGGCGGCGGCCTGCCCTTCGGCCTTGCGGGCCACCGGGCCGTGGGCCAGGGCGGGCGCCCCTCCCAGCAGGGCCAGCCAGCCGGCGGCGATCAGAGCCCTTCCTGCATACCGCATGGTCTACCGCTCCTCGACGACTTCCTCGTGGACGCCCAGCCAGGCCTCGTAGGTGTCGGCCGGCCACAGGCTCTGGAACCAGGCGATCACCGCCCGCTTGTCCGCATCGCCGAGGACATCCACGAAGGACGGCATGGTGCCGCCCAGGGGCCCACCCCCGGTGTCGAGGGTTCGCAGCATCTGCCCGATCGGATGATTCGCGGAGTGACCCGTGCCATCCAGCGGCGGCGCCGGGTAGTACCCCATCTCGTCCCGCTCCTCCCAGTTGGGCTGGCCCTCGGCGCGCGCGCCGTGGCAGGCCGCGCAGTGGCTCGCGTACACCTCGCGGCCCCGCTCCACCGCGGCCGGGTCGTACCAGCGTTGCGTCTCGGGATTCACGGGCAGCTCGTCCGCGGCAAAGGCTCCCGGGACCGGGAGCAGCAGGAGCAGGACGAGGCGACGGATGAGGTGGGCCGGCGAATGCACCCGGCTATTTGAACATTCAACCAAGGGTGAAGGTCAATACCGCGCTGGCGGCAGAAGCGGCAGCAACCGGTAGCCCTCGGCGCGCGTCAGCCAGGAAACGAAGGCTCGGCGGCCGTCGCCGGTCAGCACCGGGTGGTCGGCGTTGCCCGCCGAGCGTCCCGCCACCTGCGGAACCGACCAGCTCCCACCCCTGTCCGGGGAGCGCGACACGAGGACCTCCGTGGCTTTGCCGTCGAATTCCCTCCAGGCCAGCCACAGGTCGTCGCCCAGGGCAAGCAGCTGAGGCCGCGCGGGCTGCCGGACGGGGTCGCCGATCGGCCGCGGCGCAGAGAAGCTCTCGCCTGCGTCGGCGGAACGGGCATAGAACAGGCCCTTGCGCCGGTCGCTCGCCGTGAACCAGGCCACGTGATAGGTGCCGTCGCCCGCCACGGCCATGGCCGGCCCGTGGTGGGGACAGGCATCGATCTGCCAGTCGTCGTCGCTGACCCGGTGTACCGGCCCGACCGTCGCCGGAGCGCTGAACGTCGCGATGGCATGGTCCCGGGCCTTGCCGAACAGGCTCCGCCACAGCACCACCGGGCGCCCGGTGCCGGCGAAGTCCACGGCCACCCGGCAGCACTCGCAGGTGTGCTCGCGGACGGTGACCGGCTCGCCGAAGGTCATGCCACCGTCGCGGGACCAGGCGGCATACACCGCGGCGCCCGCGTAGGCCCGCCCGACTGCCTGCGCGGCGGCCAGGTCCCGTTTGTCGACCCAGGCGGCAAACAACGCCCCGCCAGGGTCGAGGGCGAGCGACAGGAACCGTTTTCCGGCCGGGTTGGCGCTGAGTTGGCGCGGCGCCGAGAACGAACGGCCGGAGTCGCTGGAGTGCGCGTGGAAGAGCTCGCCCTGGAACTGCACGTCTGTCATCACGACGTAGCCAACGGTCACGCGGCCGGACCCGTCCACGACAATCTGCGGGCGCGTGTCGGCGGAGTGATCGAGCTTTGCGGGGCCCCGCGTGATCTCCACCGGCGGCGTGAAGCTGTGGCCCTGGTCCGCGGAGCGGGCCGCGTACACGCGCGTGGCCGAACTCCAGGCGAGCCAGAGGGCGCCATCGGGGGCGAACGCCGGCGTGGCCTCCATGGCGCAGGCGAACTCCGGGCCGTCGCAGCGGACAGCGGCGCCGGCCGCGTGTTGCCGTTGCTCCGCGGACCATCCGGTGGCGCTCCAGGCGACGAGCGCTGCCAGCAGGACGATCCGGATCGGTGCAGCCACGGTCAGAACTGGCGGCTGACGCCGCCGTACAGGGTCAACGGCATTCCCGGCGCGTACTGGGGCAGGCCATTCGATACCTGCGCCGAGTTGGCCCAGCGCGTGTCGAGCAGGTTGGTGGCCCGGACGAAGAACTGCCATGCGCCACTCGTCTCGTAGTTGAGTCGCAGGCTGACCAGGTTGTGTCCGTCGTATTTCACCGTGTTGGCGTCGTTCAGCCAGTAGGAGCCGAGGTAAGCCAGCTCCGCCTCGACGGAAAGGCCGTCAAGCCGGTCGGGCGCATAGCCCAGCAGCACGTTGCCCACGTGCTCCGGCGCCGACGGCATGGTGTTGCCACTGAAGTCCACGTTGGCGCCGTTGACGAACGCCACCCATTCCTCGTACTCGCTCTTCGACTTGCTGGCTGCGACGTCGACGCGCCACTCCGGCAGGAACTGCCAGCCCAGCGCCGCCTCGATGCCTTCGTGGCTCGTCTCGCCGTTGTTCGTCTGGGTCGGGCCGGTGCCGTCGTTGTACGTGAGGATGTCGTCGCGCTTGGTCATCGAGTAGGCGGACAGCTCCCACGTCACGGTAGACGTCGGCATGCCCCGCAGGCCGATCTCGTAGCTGTCGGCCTTCACGGGCTCGAGGTTCGTCGAGTCCAGGTTCGCCCCCGGGCGGAAGAGCTGCCCCTCCTGGGGCACGCGGAAGGATTCCTTGTAGGCGACGAAGCCGTTCAGCGTGGGCGAGAAGGCCCAGGTCGCCCCGATGGTCGGACTGAGCTTGTCGTAGTCGACATCCTGGTCTTCAGGCCGATAGAAAGTACGCACGGCATTCGGCGGCACCGGCCCGTTGCTGGTCTCGAAGGCCCCGTCGGCCAGGTTGTTCTCGTAGTCGAAGCCGAGCACGTCGAAGCGCAGGCCGGCGGTCACGCGCAGCCGTTCCACGGGCGATGTCTCCACCTGCACGTAGGGCGAGACCTGGGAGAAGGTCACGTCGTAGTCGTAGATCCGCCCCTGGTTGGTGTAGCTCTCGTAGACCGGACCGTTGCGCGTTGCCCAGATCCGATCCTCCTCCCGTGAGCCCGGGCTGTAGTCGAGGTCCATGCCGGCGATCAGGCGCGTACTCCAGGGCGCAAAGTCCTGCCGGTACTTCACCAACGTGCCCACCGAATAGTAGGAGGTGGTGTAGACCACCGGGTCGAAGGCCAGGGTGAAGGTGGGAAGCAGGTCCATCTCGCTCCAGCGGAGGTACGGGGTCACCGTCATCACGCCAGGGCCGGCGTCCTGCTCCCAGTCCGTGGAGGCCCGGACGCTCTTGACCTTGCGGTAGGCGAACGGCGTGTAGTTCCGGGTGGGGTCGTTCCTGTAGTCGGCCTCGGAGAGGTAACTCAGCGCCCCTGTGCCCTGATCGATGTTGGTCGCCGACAGGACGGTCCTGAGCTGACCGTCCTCCGCCAGGGCGCGGTCGCCGCGCAGCGTGATGGTCTGCCGGTCGTAGCCGCTCTGGTCCCGCCAGCCGTCGCTGTGGGTTACATTGAGGTCTGCACGGCCGCCGAAGTCGCCCCAGGTGTCGCTGACCGAGAAGAGGCCCCGCAGCCAGGTGTACTCGCCGGCCTCGACCATGGTCCGCAGCTCCGGCTCCGCCGAGGGGGCACGGGTGAGGATGTTGACCACGCCGCCGATGGCGTCGCTGCCCTGGAGTGCCGTGCCTGGGCCGCGGATGACCTCGATGCCACCCGCCTGGGGCAGGTTCACCTCGTACATCGCGTTGTGATTGAAGAAGCCCGACGCCCGGACCGGTACGCCGTCCTCCAGGTAGAGGTAGACGGGTGCCGTACCGATGGGTTGCCGGATGCCGACGATGCTGCCCTCGCCGTTGGTCTGCTGCACCGACACACCAGGGACGCGGCCGAGGATTTCCGACGGGTGGCCGGGCCGCACGAGGTCGATCTCGTCTGCGGGTACGGATGAAATGGATATGGGC
>Ga0268299_1003325_pt1 | contig 15212 bp, 14 predicted proteins | sample NOBtaG_FD_193484 | JGI IMG/M metagenome (GOLD analysis project Ga0268299, IMG submission 193484) | Activated sludge microbial communities from bioreactor in Nijmegen, Gelderland, Netherland - NOB reactor | ecosystem: Engineered > Bioreactor > Aerobic > Activated sludge | place: Netherlands...
ATGACGTGTGGCACACCAGCGAAGAACCTGTCACCGTCGATAGGGTCGTCGCGACCATGAATCGTAATCTAGAAATTGCTCAGAACGCGATTGCCAAAGCGGTTGAAAAGCTGGATACCAGCGCCCGCTATGCCTGCCATACCGCACTGGATAACGCCGTGATGACGCATCCTGAACAGTTCATGTCCGCCGTCCTAAGCAAACTTCAGCCAATCGTCCAGCGATCATTGGGTCTATAACAGCGTGATCCCCGTCACCGAAACGGAAATCAGCGAAAAAAAATCGCTTCTGAATGCTGAGCGTGTCCTGCTCATCCTGACAGGCGCTTTTCTGCTGGTCAATTTTATATCAATGGCGATTCTCAATTCAGCTTTTAACCTGACCGACTGGCTTTTGTTTGTCGTGTGGTTGATCTGTGCAGCCGTTGGTGACTGGTGGCTGGCGCGGCGACTCCCCCGGCGCGATATGCTGATGTTTCCGTTGGCAATGTTCCTTAGCGGCTGGGGTTTGCTGTTGATTAACCGCCTCACGCAGCCATTTGCGGATCGTCAGGCGGTGTGGCTGGTTATTTCGGTGGCGGTAATGATGCTGGTCGCAGGCTTTCCACATGCGCTGCGCTGGCTCCGTAATTATCGCTATATTTTGCTGATGTTCGGCCTCCTCCTGCTGATAGGGACGATTATTTTAGGGCGCAACCCTTCTGGGCTGCTCGGCGCGCCGCAGTTATGGCTGGGGGTGGGTTCTGTTTTTTTCCAGCCTTCCGAAGCACTCAAAATTATCCTGGTCGCATTCCTGGCAAGCTACCTGGCTGAACAATACCCCGCCCTGCGCGCTGAAGAAATGAGCGGCGGGCGCGGATTTTTAAATGTTTCGCCACGAATTTACGGCCCGATTCTGCTCATGTGGGGCATCTCAGTCATCATCCTGGTCTGGCAGCGCGACCTGGGAACGGCGATTCTGTTTTTCATTGTCTTTCTGGTGCTGCTTTACGTCGCCAGCGGCTCGACCTTTATCCTCGCCAGCGGCGCGGCCTTGATCCTCATCGCCGGAGTTGTCGCTTACAAATTATTCGCCGTCGTCGAACTGCGTGTGGACATCTGGCTCAATCCCTGGCCTGAAGCGGATGGGCGAGCATTCCAGATCGTACAAAGTTTGCTGGCGTTCGCGGCAGGTGGCGTATTCGGGCAGGGCATTGGTCAGGGATCACCTGGCTATATTCCTGTAACACATTCCGATTTTATTTTCGCAGCGGTGGGCGAAGAATGGGGGCTGCTTGGCGTGATCGCGATCATTGCCTGCATTGCAATCTATGTCACACGTGGGATGCGGATCGCCATTTCACAACGCCCCCAATCATTCCTGTCGCTGCTGGCGGCAGGGCTAAGCATGTTAATCGCCATTCAAAGCCTGATGATTATGGGTGGTGTCCTCAAGCTGATTCCGCTTACTGGCGTCACACTCCCATTTTTAAGCTACGGCGGCAGTTCGCTGCTTGTGAGTTTTATTATCACAGGTCTGCTCCTGCGCCTGTCAGCCGGGGAGGATTGAATCGATGCGCTCATCTCGTGAAATTAATCGCCTCCTGATGGTTGTACTGGTCGGATTCACGATAATCGCGCTGGCAGCCATGTACTGGGCAATTTTTGGCATCGATACGATTCTTCAGCGTGAAGATAATCCCCGGCTGTTTGAAGCTGAAGCAGCGATTTTACGCGGCGATATTGTTGACCGCCGCGACCAAACCCTGGTCACGTCGGAAGCTGCTCAGGATGGAGTCGTCACCCGCAATTATATTTATCCCGAAACCAGCAGCGCTCTGGGGTATTACAGCCTGCGCTATGGAACTGCTGGAGTCGAAGCAGCCTACAACACCATTTTGCGCGGCGACAATCGAAATTTTACTGCTCAATTGATGCATCAGCCGCAAGTCGGCACAGACATCAAATTAACCCTCGACCTGGGCATTCAGCAGCAGATTGCTCAAGCGCTGAACGGGCGCGCGGGCGCTGTCGTGGTCATGGGTGTCCCTGGTGGAGAAGTTTTAGCACTCGCCAGTCTACCAACCTATAATCCCAATACATTGGACGCCGACTGGGAAATGCTGGTTGAAGCCCCTGGAAAGCCATTTTTTAACCGCGCCCTCCAGGCCAATTACCAGCCAGGCGGTACGCTGCAAACGCTGCTGATGGCGGCGGCACTTTTGAATCGACAACCGCTCGAAACAGTAATCGACAACGCAACGGACGCGGTTCAGCTCGACAATGTGGATATGACCTGTGCGGTGCGCCTGCCGGAAATGCCGCTGACGCTGCGCGACGCCTACGCCTTCGCCTGCCCCAAGCCGTTTGAAGAACTGGCAGCGACCCTGAATCGAGAAAAAGTTCAGGACACATTCGTGACGTTCCGGCTGAATCGCCCTCCCACGCTGGATGGCTTCCCCGCACAGCCGCAAATTGAGCCGTCGGTGACGCCCTTCCCGCTCATCACCACTGATAACCTGATCGAAAACGCGCTCGGTCAGGGGAATTTGACCGTTACCCCCCTGGAAATGGCGGTGATGGCGGCGGCAATCATCAATGATGGCAACGCGCCCCAGCCCTATACACTGGCTGCGACCCGCGCACCCGATTCTGAAACCTGGATGCCAGCCGAGGCGGTGCGACCAACCATCCCTTATGCCAACGCCAACACTGCCCGCCAACTTCAGGACTTGATGCGCGGCGCAGTTGCCAACGGTGCGGCCTTTAACGCGGCGCGTCCCAACATCGACATTGGCGGTCATGCAACAATTGCCTATTCCGGGGATGAAACACAGGCGTGGTTTGTGGGTTTTGCAACCATCGCGGGGCGGCAGGCGATTGCGGTTGCCGTTGTGCTGGAAAACAGCAACGACCCCGGCCTCGCCGCAGACATCGGTGGTACCGCGCTGGCAGCCGCGCATGAAGCTCTAAGAACGAATTAGCCCCCTGCCCACAAACGCCGCTTAAAACCTATTTTTTTCGACCATTTCGCGGCTTTACTGCCGAGGTGAACGTAAATTGGGCTGAGCCGCGTGGTATAGCTGGCTTCCTGCAACGCATCGAGAAAATCTTCAGGGTCGTCTGAAAAAGGCCGCATTTTGACCGTGGAACGACCATATTCCGGGCGGGTGTGCGCGTCTGAGCCAACCGTGCCGATCAAGCCATGTTTTTTAGCGAAGGCAATGGCTTTGTCATTATCGCTGTTGAAAATGCAGCGGGCATTATAAATTTCAATCGCGTCCACTTTGTCCACGATTTTCAGCAAATCTTCTTCTTTCCATGCACCCTTGCGCAGGCGATCAAACGGATGTGATACGCTGATAACCGCGCCTTGTTCGCGCAGGCGGCGAATCGTTTCCTCCGGTGTCAGACCAGCGGGGATGCTTTCACGCACAAAATAGGCCAGAATCTCGCCCTGCGTGGTCATGATTTCTTCCCCCACGATCACCCGCCCTGGCGCAATTTTTTGCAAGGCCAGCGCCCCCTCGGCGGTGTTATGGTCGGTAATCGCGATGCGATCAATGCCGCGCTGATCGCACAAGCGCAAGATCGTCTCGAATTCGCTCAGGCAGTCCTTTGACCACAGCGTGTGGGTGTGCAGATCAACATTCCAGATTTGACTCATATACTGCCTGTCTCCACGCTGAGCGCGGTGCGTTTTTGCGCCTTTTCCGCTTCCATTTCGGCAATCGTCGTTTCAACCTCCGGCGAAAGCAGCCGTTTGCGGAAAATCACACCGACCCCTAGCCCAACAAAGACGCGGAACCACTTGTGAAAAAAGCCCTCAACCAGCGCTGCTGTCGTGGCTACGGGGAGGGTCATCAGCGGATTTGTGGGCGCGACAACTGCCATAAGCATCGCACCGACGGAAATTTCGGTGACGCCCGCACCGTTGGGTACGCCGCTCAACGCGCCAATCGCCGAAGCTAAACAGACAATCACGGTTGTCTGCAAAAACAGCGTCCAATTCATCTCAATGCCGAAGCCCGTCAGGATAATCATAAAACCGATCACGTCGGCGACAGCAGCGACCATCCCAAATAATGTCGGGAAAATCACGTGCTTGAATTTAAACATTTCACTGCTGCTCTCATAAAATGTGACAAGCGGCTCATGCAGGCGGTTCACGAGGGGCATTTTTGCGATCAGATTCAGAAAAAAGTAGGCCAGCGGGCGGATTTGAACGGCAATCAGGCCAAAGATCAGCAGCGCCGACGACAAAATAACCATGAATCGATATTCTTCGCCAAGCTGTATGGCTTCCCCTGCGATCACAATTGCAAGAAAAGCCAGCATCAAAACGGCGATCCCATCCACCACCCGTTCCGCGATAATCACGGGCGCACTTTTCGCAATCGGTATGCCGGTCTTGGTTTTTAGAACAACGGCCTTCAGCATTTCCGCGATTTTGCCGGGGCTGACCGCCATCGAAAAGCCGGAGATAAACAGGACAGCGCTGTCGAATCGGCTGATTTTATCATTGGCGTCGATGATCCCCAGGAAATAATGCCACTGCATAAAGCGGCAAAACCAGGCAACAAATTTGAGCAGAATCACCGGAATAAGCAGTTCCCAGGGGTAAATCGTCAACTGTTCCAGTAAATCGCCGGTGTTGACGAACAGCAAAAGCACCACATAAATCACGAAGCCAATTGCAAATCCTGCGATAAGCCGATTCCGATATTTCTGCATAGAGCCGATTCCCTCAGTGGTTAATGAGCGTTCTCAAACATGAATGCTGCACGTTCTCACTATAGCTTATAAACATTAAAACTAAACGAAACCTTGCCCATTCTAACAGCGCCCACTATCGTCAACCAGCCTACTTCCGGCTATAATGCCTCAAATCGTCGGGTAAACGTCGGCAAGCGCGCCTGCAAAACAGGCATACTTGTGGCAAACTAAACCGATTATCGAGGAGTTAGAAACGCCGTTTAGGGCAGATAAAACCAATTTTTCGCCTCTCAAGCCGCGTTTCTCATTTTCTGCTCATCACTTTTACTGTAACCTGGTCGGAGATTGTATTGCATGATGTCAGAACAACAAACGGGACAGAGGCCAATCCAGGAGCGATATGAGGGAGGTGTAACACCGCCCTCTCGGCTTTTATTGGGATTGACGGTTGGGCTGTTTTTGTATTTTATCGCTGTCGCTGTCGCCGCTTACCTGGTCTATCGCAGCCAACAACGTCTTGTTGCTCTGGTGCCAGTGGCGATTGGTGCCGTCGCTCTGCTGACTGTCGGCAGCGTCATCGGGTCGATTATTTTCCGAAAATCGCTTCCTAAACGGCTGTGGCTGTGGCTACTCGTCGGCCTGTTTTTACTATCCATTATTGGCAGCCTGGGCGGTGTACTGCTTTTCCAGAGTTCGCTGATGCCCGAATATCAGCAAATCGTGGTCACGCAGATTCCGTTTATGCGCGTTTTTCTACCGCCAACGCCTGTTGGTGGCATACTGCCCACGCCCGCGCCACTGGAAAATGGCGGCATTTCCCCGGAAGATTTGCTGGCTGCGCCATTAATTCTGGCAACGGGATCGCCAACATCCGTGCCGACGCAAGCGCCAACGATCCTGGTTGAGCCAAGCGCAACTGCAACCTTAACGCCGACACTCCCGCCACCGACAGAAACACTCGCCCTGACAGAAACACCATCGAACGATGCCGCTGCAATTCCGCCGACTCAGGCCTCAGCCGATGTGCAAATTTCGGTTCCATCGCGCCCGTCATCGGCTCGGCTGTTTGCAATCACGCACGTCAAGCAAACCTGGAATAACTGCGGCCCCGCGAATATCACGATGGGACTCAGTTATTTCGGCTGGCAGGACGATCAAACCGTTGCCGCAGCCTTCCTCAAGCCAGATAAAGAAGATAAAAACGTCAACCCTGGCGAAATGGTGGCCTTCGTCAACGAGCAAAGCGGCGTGAAAGCCATTACACGAATGGGCGGTAGTATCGACATGATTAAAGATTTCATCGCCGCCGAATTTCCCGTCATCATCGAAACCGGTTATATGCCTGAAGGTTACGATTGGATCGGTCATTATCAGACCATTGTCGGCTACGACGATCTTTCCCGCGTTTTTTACCTGTATGACAGCTATTTAGGTGCGGGCGAAAACGGCACTGGCATCCCCGAAAATTATGATGAGATGGACGAGAACTGGCAGGATTTTAATCGCACCTTTATCGTGCTTTATTACCCGGATCGCGAAAGTGAAGTGAGCCGGATTCTGGGCAACCGCGCTGACTTAACATCTGCCGCAGAAAATGCGCTGTCTGTCGCCCAGACCGAAGCCCGCGCCAATCCACAAGACCCCTTCGCCTGGTACAACATCGGCACCTCACTCACGAAATTAGGCCGCTATGAAGAAGCTGCCGTAGCCTACGACCAATCACGGCGCGTTGGTGTTCTGCCCTGGCGTGTCACGTGGTATCAGCACGGCCCATTTGAAGCCTATTTCAATGCCGGACGGCTCGACGACGTGCTGGCACTGGTCAATGCGAATTTGACGAATGGCGCACAGTATGTCGAAGAAACCTACTACTGGCAGGGCAAAGTGATGGCAGCGCAGGGCGATACCGCCGGCGCGATTAATGCGTTCCGGCGGGCGCTGAGTCACAATCCGCGCTATGCCGCAGCCCAGCAGGAACTCAATGCACTAACGTAGCTTATCAGCTTTTTGAGGACTGAGGTCAAAGGACTGAGGACTGAGAAATATAGTGATGAGTGGCCAGTAATGAGTGTTGAGTAAAAGATAGTGCCGAGTATAAAGTGCTGAGTTTAAAGTGAAAATACAAGCCTGCGGGAAAGTTATCGATATTCAGAGATACCTTTTTCTCAGCACTCAGCACTTTATACTCATTTCTCGCCACTCATTACTTATAACTAATCTCAGACCTCAGTCGCAGAACCTCAGTCCTTTGTCTTTCAGAGGAATGTATGGAGACCACACCAACCGCCGAAAAGCGCAGTCGCAATGTCGCGCGCTCGACCATCATCGTCATGATCGCGTTCGGCGTGGCAAAAGTCATCAGTCTGGCACAGGTCGTTTTAATCGCGAATGTTTTTGGTGTCAGTTCAGAATGGGATGCCTTCGTCATCGCCAACCGCCTGCCAGAGCAAATTTTTAACTTGTTAGCGGGCGGTGTGCTGGCCTTCGCCTTTATTCCCATTTTCAGCGGAATGCTGGCGCGCGGTGATCTGGACAAAGCATGGCGCACGGCAAGCCACGTCGTCAACACCGTTTTCATTTTGACCTTTCTCATCAGCCTCGTGGTGTTCATCGCCGCGCCCTGGCTGGTCGCCAACATCGTCGCACCAGGATTTGACACCGCCAACCAGCAGCAAACCGTCGAGCTGATGCGGATTTTGCTGTTCAGTACGCTCATTTTTTCAGTCAGCGGCATTATCGTCGGCATTCTGCAAAGCCATGACCATTTTCTGCTGCCTGCCCTCGCACCAATTATGTTTGACCTCGGCCTGCTGTTTGGCGCGGCATTTTTGGTCGATTCTTTTGGGGTGCGCGGCATTGCTTATGGCGCGGTCATCGGCGCGCTGCTGCATCTCGGCATTCAGATTCCCGGCCTGATTCGTTTTCGGGCGCGCTGGACACGAGAATTCGGGATCAAAGACCCGGAACTGCGCCGCATTGGTCGTCTAATGCTGCCACGCATGGCTGATTTATTGTTGTTCACCATCACAGGCATCATTACCACCAACATCGTGTCGCGGCTGGGGACAGGTGCAGCCAGCGCGCTCGATTGGGGCTGGCGCTTGATGCAGATTCCGCAAACGCTGATCGGTTCGGCAATGGCAACCGTTATCTTCCCGACTCTGGCGGCGTTGAGCGAAATCGGCGACGAAAATGGCAAGCGCGAATCAATGTCCGGCGCGATCCGGTTTATCTTGATCGCGACGATTCCCTCTGCGATTGGCTTAATTTTCGTCGGACAGCCGATCATCAGTTTGCTCGAACGTGGCGCGTTTGATGCGTCAGCTTCGGCGCTGGTCTACAGCACGCTGCGATTTTTTGCACTTGGCATCATCGTCCACTCAGTTTTAGAAGTCGTCACGCGCGGCTTCTATGCCGATAAAGATACACTGACACCGCTGTGGACATCGCTTGGCGGGTCAATCATCTACACCATCCTGGCGATTACGCTGACCAATGTGAATGCTGTCGAAGCCAACAGCTTTCAAAATTTTGTCGTTCGTCAAATTCCATTTTTACCGCTCCAGACAGTAAGCGGAGGCGTGGGTGGGCTGGCGCTGGCAAATACGCTGGCCTATAGTTTTGAAGTTATTGCGCTGCTTATCATTCTGCGCCGTCGCTGGCATGGCATACAGGAAAATTCGCTGTCACAGACCGCGCTCAAGACGCTTGCCGCCAGTCTGGTCATGGCGCTGGCAATTGTGATCGTGAACAGCTTGTGGATGGCTCTAGGGCTAGTCGAACGGGGTTTGGCGTTTACCATCGCGCAGATTGCCGTCGAAATTGGCGTCGGAACAGCGGTTTTCCTGGGAGTCGCCACCCTGCTGCGCATGACCGAGCTTCGAACGTTACTGAACATTATTTTACGCCGAAAGCCGTTGGAGGCCGCTGCATGACCATTGAAATCAAAATTCTGAACCTGGGCATCGCATCCACCAACTGCTATATCGTCGGCGACACCGAAACCAAAGAAGCGCTGGTGATTGATCCCGTCGATAACGCGCCGCTGCTCTATAAAACGGCACAGGATTCCGGCTGGGCGATCAAGCTGATTTTAGCGACTCACGGTCATTTCGATCACGTCCTTGCCAGCAAAGAATTGAAAGAACTTACGGGTGCGCCATTTTACATCCACTCCGCCGACCTGTTCTGGCTCGAAGACCTCCCCCAGCGTGGGATGACTTTCGTCGGACATCTTTTCCCCGAAGCTGCCGAGCCGGATCGCCTGCTGACCAGCGAATCCGAAATTATTGAACTTGGCGCGATCAAATTAGAGACGATTTTCACACCCGGTCACGCCCCAGGTCACATTAGCTTTTACATGCGCGATCATAAGCTGGTATTCAGTGGAGATTGTTTATTCGCGGGAAGTATCGGACGCACCGATTTGCCCGCTGGTGATTATGATCTGCTGATGAAATCCATTTTCGAAAAATTGCTGCCCCTCGGCGACGATGTGCGTGTCCTCCCCGGTCACATGGAGCAAACAACGATTGGGCAGGAACGCCGGATGAACCCCTTTCTGCTGGAATATGCCCAACATCACAAGAATTAACGCAAGACCTGAATCAGCCTTTGAGAAACTTTACGCTGCGCCCCTTTCACGCTATGCTCTATGACTCACGAAGGGGGCGCTATGGATCGCATTTTTAACCAATATTCATACGTCATCATCAGTCTGGCTGTCCTGGTCACGACAATTCTGGTGCTGCGCTATTTTTTGACAAACTGGCGAGTCATCGCGGCGGCGGCAACAGGCTTATTGGTTTTGATGATCTCAGGATTTTTGCTGCTGCGCCCCGGCTTCAGCGATGTCAATAGTCTATCGGCGGCTGAGACAATGATCCAAAACGGCAGGCCGACTTTCATGGAATTTTTCAGCAATTACTGTGCGGGCTGCCTCGCGATTCGCCCGGTTGTCGATGAGATGACCGAAGAAATCGGCGACACCTTCAACATTCTCCGCGTGGATATTCACACCGAAACCGGACGCGGACTGCGTGAACAATACGATTTTTCGTATACACCAGAATTTCTCTTGCTCGATAATCAGGGCAACGAAATCTGGCGCAGCCACAGCCCCCCGACTGAAGATCAACTCAACCTCGTCCAACTGGTCGAAACGGAAAGCCCTTAATTGAAGCACATCCTCATGATTTTTCTGGATGGAGTCGGCCTCGGCGATGATGACCCATCCATAAACCCGTTTGCCGTCGCCAATACGCCGACGCTGAATCAACTTAGCAATGGTCATCGCTGGCTGCGCAATACCGGACGCCAGGAAAGTGAACGGGCGGTCTTTATTCCGACTGATCCGCGCCTCGGAATGCCCGGACGCCCGCAAAGCGCCACCGGACAGGCCGCCATCCTTACCGGACGCAATGTGCCGCAAATCATCGGCGAACATTACGGCCCAAAACCGAATCCGCCGATCCGCGAACTGCTGGCGGAAGACAATTTTTTTAAACAGTGTGTCGCGCATAGCAAAACCGCCGCGCTGATCGAGGCTTACCCCCCACGCTGGCACGCAGCCATCAACCGGGGCAAAGCGCTGCGTTCCAGCTACCAGCAAGCCACACACGAGGCTGGATTGCCGATTTTTGGCGAGGATAAAATTTACAGCGGCGAAGCTTTAGCCGTCGATTGGACGGGCGAAGGTTGGCACACGGAATTGGGCTACAGCGACACGCCGATTTACACGCCGCGCGAGGGCGGAATCAAAATGGTCGAAATTTCGCGCCACTACGATTTCGCATTTTTTTCGCACTGGATGACAGATGTAATCGGGCATCGCGGCGACATGAACGACGCCGTGAAAATTCTCGAATTATTTGACGCGGTGATGGCGGGCGCGCTCGAAGTTTGGGATGATGACGAAGGCCTGATGATTATCACCAGCGATCACGGCAATATCGAAGTGATTGGTGATCGCAAGCATACCGAAAATGACATTCCGACGGTAATCATCGGCAGCGAAAAAGAGGCTTTTGCGGAAGGCTTAAAAGATTTATCCGATTATGTCCCACGCATGGCACAGTTTCTATTCAGATAATTGTCCGGTGCGCGGTTGTCGATTGAAGCACTGTCCAATGGTACGGATTCTAGCTCGTTGTAATTTTATTACAGTATACTAGGCAAATATTCGCTTCAAACTTGCATGAAGGATTTTTCATGATTCATGACCTAACCGAAGCCATGCGCCTGACGATGCGGCTCTGGGCGTGCGGTGTCACTGTTGTTACTACCAAATATGGCGACCAGCAAGCCGGGATGACGGCGAGTTCATTCACCTCGATTTCGCTCGAACCCCCGCTGATTCTCGTCTGCCTGCACAAAAAATCCGAAACCTGCCAGCTCATTAATGAATCGCGCATTTTTTCGGTCTCGATTCTGGGCGAACAACACGAAAACCTGTCCTCACAATTTGCCGGATACATCCCCCTGCCCGAAGGCCAGGATCGTTTTTACAACGTCGAAACCGAAACGAGCATTACAGGTGCGCCCATCCTGAAGGACGCGGTTGCCTGGATGGATTGTAAGGTCTACGGCATTCAGGACGGCTTCACCCATTGGATTTTCGTCGGCGAAGTTTTGGCAACAGGCCGTAAGGGCGATCCCGCGTGGCCTCTGGTTTATCACAACCGTGCCTATCGCCACTTCGTCAAGGAAGATTGACAGGACACCCGTTTGGCGACGCGCCATAGAGGATTGACGTAGCGCCTGCCCTCATCTACAATTCGAATGCTTAAGCCAGAGGGAAAATCCGCATGTTTGAAAACCTCAGCAATCGTTTACAGGACGTGTTTGATCGCCTGAGCAGTTCGGGGCGTCTGACGGAAAATGATGTCGATGTCGTCATGCGCGAAGTGCGTATGGCACTGCTCGAAGCCGATGTTGCCCTGCCTGTTGTCAAGGATTTCGTCAAACGGGTCAAAGAACGCGCGATTGGTGCAGAAGTCACCAAGAGCCTGAAGCCCGGTCAGATGGTCGTCAAGATCGTCCACGAAGAATTGATCGAAACGCTGGGTGAAGCAGGCAGCACCAAGCCGCACGTCATTATGCTTGTCGGCTTGCAAGGCGCTGGTAAAACGACCACCGCCGCAAAACTGGCAACGTTCCTGCGTCGCGATGGACGCCAGCCGCATCTGATCGCCGCTGATGTGTATCGTCCGGCAGCCATTGACCAGATTAAAACACTTGGCAAGCAGATCAATGTCCCCGTCTATGACGAGGGGACAAACGCCAGACCGCCTGACATTGCCGTGCGCGGCGTGAAAGCAGCAGCCGAAGCGGGCGCAGCCGTCGTTATTATCGATACGGCGGGTCGTTTGCAGATCAACGAAACATTGATGACCGAGTTGCAGCAGATCAAAGAGCGCACCAAGCCAGCCGAGATTTTACTAGTCGCTGACTCGATGACGGGTCAGGAAGCGGTCAACATCGCGCAGGGTTTTAACGAGCGCCTGGGGTTGACAGGCTTGATCCTGACCAAAGTCGATGGCGATGCGCGCGGCGGTGCGGCTATCTCGATGCGCGCCGTGACCAATGTGCCGATCAAATTTCTGGCGACGGGCGAAAAACTCGATGGTTTTGAGGTTTTCCATCCTGACCGTTTGGCTTCGCGCATTCTGGGCATGGGCGACGTTATGGGCCTGATCGAAAAGGCCGAAGAAGCCTACGACGAGAAAGAAGCGCTCAAACTCCAGGAAAAGCTGATGAAAAATCAGTTTACCCTGCAAGACTTTCTCGATCAGCTTCGCAAAATGCGCAAAATGGGGCCGATCAGCCAGATTTTGAACATGGTACCTGGCCTGAGCAAGATGCAGGATCAACTGCCGCAGCAGGACGAAATGGAAAAGAATCTGAAGCGCGTCGAAGCAATTATCTGTTCGATGACGCTCAAAGAGCGCGCTAACCCAAAGATCATCAACGCCAGCCGCAAAAAGCGTATCGCAGCCGGCAGCGGCGTCGAAGTGCGTGATGTGAATCAAGTGCTTAAGCAGTTCCGTGACATGCAAACCTTAATGGGCCAGATGCGCAATGGGCGCTTCCCCAAATTTCCGGGGATGCCTGGCCTTCCGCGCTAGGGGGCGACCCTCCCTTCCGCAACTGTCGTCACGTTTTTATCAGACAGTGGCTCTCCGCTCAAATTGAGTGCATGGGAGCGTATCGAGTAGGAGTATCAGAAAAGATGGTTCGTATCCGTTTACGTCGGGTTGGCTTGAAGAAGCAGCCCAGCTACCGTATCGTCGTCACCGATCAGCGTAATTCGCGTGATGGTCGCTTTATCGAAAATATCGGGCATCATAACCCACGCACCCAACCGATCACGGACGTGATTGACGAAGGCCGCGCACTTTACTGGTTGAGCGTCGGCGCACAACCCACCGAAGCGATTATCTATCTGCTCAAGCGCACAGGCACGTGGGCGCGTTTTGAACGCCTACGTAAAGGCGAAACGATGGAAGCCCTGGTCGCAGAGGCCGAGGCAGCCAAAGCCAATGCAGCACCCACCAGCCCCAAAACTCGCTTCCCATCGCCTGGCCCAGGCCAATCGGCGAAGAAAGCCAAAGAAGCTGCCGCTGCTGCCGAATCCGCCGAGCAATAGTACGGCTTTCACCACGTTGATGAGGTTGAAGGATGAATTATGGAAGATTTGGTCGCGTACATCGCTAAAAGTCTGGTGAATGATCCATCTCAGGTCAAGGTGCGCCGCAAAGTCACCCATTCGGCCATCATACTCGAACTGCATGTTGCGCCGGAAGATGTGGGACGCATCATTGGCAAAGATGGTCGCGTTGCCAATTCCATTCGCGCGCTGTTAAGGGTGGCAGACAGCCACAACAACCGCGATAAACGCATCATCCTTGAGATCAACTAGCAATGCCCCAAAAATCGACAACCGGCCCGGCTGAAAACGCTGGGCCGCGTTATCTCCTCCTCGGCGAAATTTTGCGCCCGCATGGTGTGCGCGGCGAACTGAGGATGCGTATCCTCACCGATTATCCTGAACGCATCACCAAACTGAAAACGGTCTACATCGGCACCAGCACCGAAGCCAACGATATTCGCGAATTTCAGGTTCAGTACATGCGCAGGCATCAGGATTACGGCCTGCTCAAATTAGCCGAATTTGATGATCGCGATGACGCGGATACCCTGCGCGCCTTGTTCGTCATGATCCCGATTGAGAAAGCCGTCCCGCTCGAAGAAGGCGAATTTTATTTGTATCAGGTCATCGGGCTTACGGTGCAAACCACCGAGGGTCAGGTCATCGGCACGATTCGCGAAGTGCTGGAAACCGGAGCGAACGATGTGTATGTGCTAGACAGCCAGGAATACGGCGAAGTTCTGATCCCCGTGACCGACGAAACCATCGTCAAAACCGATATTCAGGCAGGGATTGTCACCATCAAACTGATGGAAGGTCTGCTTCCTGAATAAATCCCTTCTTGACAATCTCACAAAACGCTTGCTATGCTGTCAACAATCATCTGAGCGATTAGTCAAAAATTTTAAATGTGTTAGGCTAGGGTTTCACTAATCGCAAGTGACTAACGGCACAAACTTGGTGAACGACCACAAATATTGGCTTGGCTTCAGCCTTGTTCCTGAAATTGGCCCAAAACGCTTGCTGCATTTGCTGAATGTGTTTGGCGATTTGCCTTCTGCCTGGGACGCACACGAGTCCGAACTGCGCCAGAGCGGGTTAGAAAATCAGCCAACCAGGAATCTATTGCAGACTCGCGCACGTCTTGATCTGGACGCAGAGATGGCAAAGGTCGAGCGTGCTGGCGCATGGCTGTTGACTCTGGCAGACGACAATTATCCGCCGTTGTTAAAAAGCCTGCCCGATGCTCCGGCTGTGCTCTACGTGAAAGGGACTCTGCTGCCCAGTGACGAGCAGTCGCTGGCGGTAGTTGGAACGCGAAAAGCCAGCGTCTATGGGCGTGAGGTAGCGCACGATCTCTCGCGGCAGCTTGCGCGCAACGGCATCACCGTTGTCAGCGGTCTGGCACACGGCATTGATACGGCAGCACATCGTGGCGCGCTGGATGGCGGAAGGACAATTGCCGTTCTTGGCTGCGGGCTTGACCAGATTTACCCGCGCGATAACCAGCCGTTGGCGCAGGATATTTGCCAGAATGGAGCACTCGTCAGTGAGTTTGCAATCGGGGTGCCGCCTGAAGGACGTAATTTTCCGCGCCGCAACCGCGTCATCAGTGGGCTGTCGTTAGGTGTACTGGTCATCGAGGCCGCCGAGGGCAGTGGCGCGCTCATTACGGCTGGCATCGCTGCCGAGCAAGGCCGTGAGGTTTTCGCCGTTCCCGGCAATATTTATAACCCAGGCAATCGCGGCTCGAACCGTCTGATCCAGGACGGCGCAAAGCTGGTCATGGGCGTTGAGGATATTCTGAGCGAGCTAAAAATCGCTCATAACAATGTACAGGTGAAGACGACAGCCGAGCGTGTCGCACC
>Ga0268299_1003326_pt1 | contig 15202 bp, 12 predicted proteins | sample NOBtaG_FD_193484 | JGI IMG/M metagenome (GOLD analysis project Ga0268299, IMG submission 193484) | Activated sludge microbial communities from bioreactor in Nijmegen, Gelderland, Netherland - NOB reactor | ecosystem: Engineered > Bioreactor > Aerobic > Activated sludge | place: Netherlands...
CACTTTTACCGAAAACTCACGTTTATTAAGCTTTTAGTCGTATATGAGAAGTGTTTAAGATTACCTTCATAAAATAGCCATTCCTCTAGGCTCATCCATACAGGACAAGCAGCAAAATAGTTTATTATCACACTAGCTTTATCTCTAAAAAAGGATTCAAATCCTTCGTTTGTGTAGCTAAGTAGCTCATTTATATACTCGTTAATATTGGTACTTGGTACTTCTCTTAGCTCAGTTTGTGCTATAGGACTTACACAAGATGCTAAACTAGGTGTATTTGGCGACGATGTTTCTACTGTTAGCTCTTGTGCTGTTGGTAGTGTTATGCTAGAAATGCTCTGCATCATATTTTTTAAAGACAATACTATCCTAACACGCTAAATTTTTCAAGTATTTAGCATTATGGTTAATTACTATATATAATTAGTTATTTTACTTAATTAATTTAGTAGGTTATTGGTAGTTTTGTCTTTTCTCCTTTCTTCTTAATCCATTCAAATTAAATTGCTTACATTAATTACTGAGAACACGTTTGGGTACACTGTTATTTGGATTTGGTTGTGGTGTTTTAGTGAGTAGTTAAGGTGGTAGAGAAGGGGGATGATAAATACTTGTGTGTTTGCCTAAATAACTAGGTATTGGCAAAGCTATTTTGGCTTTAGTTAGCAGTAGCGAGTTTTTCCAAGAATAGTTAGCCAATGCAAAATTACTATTTTGTTGATTAATATATTTAATAGGAAATTTACTAGAATAGTTTGGTAAAACTTTAGTGGTATGATAATTATTGTTAGATACTATCAATGGTTTATTTATTTCATTTTGATGGCCTTGGTTACTGTTTGTATGTTGCAGACAGTTTTCAAGGCTATCACTATCTTGGCTAACAACACTTTCTTGATTAAGATAATTAATCAGGTGGTTTGTCTCACCAATCGAAATAACTTTATCTCTAGTAGCTTCTTTATCATTAAAATTAAAACCAGCTATATTAACATCATCAACATTGGTTAGTTTGTCGCAGTGAACTTTTTCTATTTGATTGAACGGCTCAATAAATCCAAAACTATTGCTTTGTTTAGCTGATTCTAATTGTTCAATAGCGTACTCACGATAAACTTGGCTTTGTGCTAACTCATAAAGAAAATCTTGATAAGGAATGTTGGGCAGAGATTTTTGATGTTGCGTTTTTAGAGCAAGTTTTAATCCTGTATCTGCTGTGGACTCCCATTGCTCAAATAATGAAATGGTCTTTTCCATGAGCGTGTCTTGCTCAACTTCTGATAAGTTTTCAATTATTTGATTTATTTGTTCTTCATAATCAAGCAAAGAATTATTGTTGGTTGTTTGGTCTGCTGATAAATCTGTTGGAGTAGCTGCTATAGTTGTTGCTGTTTGAGTGTTAGGAGTTGGAAAACTTATTGTCTTATCGTTAACAGAATTATTTGAACCAACTAAAGAAGCTTTATTCTTTTGCTCATTTAGTTTTTCAATCGCATAAGCTTGATAGATTTCCTCTTGTGCTACATCATAAAGCCAATCTGTGTAAGCAAATGTTGTCTTAGATTCTTTATATTTTGTTTGTAGTGATAGCTCTAATTCTGCATCCAGTGTTAACTCCCATGTTTCAGCTAATACAGAAATTCTTTCTATTAGTAGCTCTTGCTCATCTTCGGAAAGGTTCTCTATGACCTCATCTATTTCCCAATCCTGGTAGGGTAGGGAAGTGCTAGCCTTATTTGGATTGCTGGTTAGGTTTGGTGAAGGGAATTTAATTAAATTCATAACTTTTTAGACAAAGCTGTAGCTAAGGTTGGTGCAATTCATCCTTTAATTGGTATTAATACAATCGCTATTTAATTGATAAATTAAGGTTTTGACCCTTTAGTTGCTGCTTACTTTGTCTCTCTCCTTTCCAAAATGTCAGAAAAATTTAAATCATTAAATAAAATTTTATTAAAATATTAGTAGTATAATTAGTTAATAAATACGTTAGTAAGTTTATATTTTATTGAAAATAAATTAGTTAATATTTATTTATAGTTGGGATTTACTTGATGGAAATTAGGCAGAAAAAGACTATTGCACTAAGGTTCAGCTTTTTGTATATTAATACAACGCCTACCACTTATGTGTGTAGGGACAAAAATACCCTATACATTAGATAGTAGGGTACTTAATCGTAATAATAATTAAGTACAAAAGTTTATGCTACCCAGCATAATGCCTGAAGTGGTTGGCTGCCGAATTCAGGCTTTTCTTTTTTTAAACCAAATCTAATGATAAATATTTTTGATTATTCACTTTCTGAGTAATTCCTATCTAATTCCTTAACCTATAAATTAGAACCTTTCCTTAAAAAATTTGGCTACACTATAGCAAACAACTACTAAGAAATCTATTGATCAAATGATCATCTTGATCAAGTTTGCCTATTATTTGATCAAAGTAATCAAAAGGATCTTTAACTAACTGCCATCCACTTTTGCCTTTAATATTTAGAAAAAATGACATAGAGGATAAGAGGATAAGTACCCTCTATATCTAATCACTTTACTGAAAATTAATAACTTAAAACTGGCAAAAGAGAATGAGAAAAACTGGTAAATATATGTATTTCAAAGAGCTTGTTGGTCACTACCCAAATGTTTTCTAATTTAACGCTTAAATACTTAATAACTTTTGACTTAGCTTAATAATCCCCCGATTTTTAGGCTAAAATCTGCTTTTCCAAGTCGTTAGGCTTCTTAAAACATTAAGCCAGACGGGTTTGGTTATCTATTATTTTGAAAATAACTAACAATACTTCTTATTGATGATTGTTTTAAAAAGTCTACTATTGGGTCTTCAATGGTTTTAATTTCAATCATTTGAACTTCTTCTTTGTCCAAACTTCTAGGACTAAAAACATCGTCAACTTGAGCTAGTTCAAGGACTTTTTTCCATCCACCGTTTGCCCGTCTGAGTACGGTGTACATGCCATATTGACCATATTTTGAGTAATCTTCTTTTGTTGGTATTTTACCTACAAAAATAGCTACTTTTCTTACATCGTCAAATACATCTTCATCGCTTGCCCAAAGAGACTTAGATTTTGATTTGTAAGAAACTTCTGGCGAATATAAACCTGCGCTTTCCAGAACTTTAATCCACTTTCCGCCAAACCGTCTTTTATAAGTTGGAAAATTAATACTAGACATTTCTTCATATTCTTTTTCGCTTGGTAATCTTCCTAGTATTTTAGTTACTCGTCTAACGTCGTCCAAAATTTCTTCATTTGACATAAACTTGATTTTTGTACTATCAGGAAAGAAATTTTTATCTAAACCGGCACGCTTAATGATTCCTGGCCAATCTGTCTTAAGCCTGTTTTTTAGTATGCTAACGCTTATACCAGCATCATTGGCCTCTTTTGTTGTTGGAGTGTGACCAAGCTTGAGTGCCAGCTTTCTTAATTTTTCATAGTAAAATTCTGTTTTCCTTCGCTGGTTATGGGCAAAATTTTCTATCTTAGTTACATCAACATTAAATACTTTATTAACTATATCTATCCATTTTGATAGATTTGTAACCTTAAAAACAATTTTAGGTCTAAATTTTCCATTTGCCCTATATTCTGAAAATGTTGGTATTTTCTTTAGCTTTTCTTTAACACGTTTTATATCTTCAGCTATTTCTTCATATGTACGAGCGTCATTTTTTCTTCGTAAAACTTTGTAACCTAAGCTAGCTAAAATTTCCTTCCAAGTATCTTTTTGAAAAGCTTTTTTTAATGTTTTAGCTGAATGGTTGCTTATTTTTATAAATTCATCTTCTGATGGTTGATAGCCAAGGCGTTTAATGATTTCGTGAATTTCTTTTGTAAGCTTTGTCTTGCTAAGTTTGCTACCTGAGTTAGTGCAGTAAACGCATTTTTTATTTTCTTTATATTTTCTAAACTCGCATCGAAAGTTTTTCTTACACCCAACACAAATATAAATAATGAGTTGAGTCTTATTCAAAGGTAATTTATTCGTTGAATAACCAAATTGTTTAAGAGTTTCTTCATTATTTATCAAAGGTGAATATCCTCCTTCATTAAGTTTTTATCTGTTCTGGATGATTAAAAGTTAAAGCTACTTTCATTAGACATCACGCCGTCAACCACAACTTTTACTGTGTTAGCACCTTTAGACAAGTTGAGCTTTTTCTTATTACCTTTAAGAGTTAGTGCAGTGTTGGTTAATGTCTTAGGTGCGACGTTTGTTAGCTTCCCATTAATAAATATTTGCACATTGTTATTGTTGCCATTGGACATAAACCCTATTCCATTAATCGTTAGCAACTTAGCTGCGTAACTAGACATTGATAACATAGGACTGATAATAAATGTGCTATTGGATTGCCCTGTGTTACCTGCTTGGTCTGTTGCTGTAATTCGTACTATTGCTTGTGGCGTAGTTAAGCTAAGGCCATTTATATTATTGAGAAGAAAATTACTATCATTTGCTCCAAAGCTTGCTACTTGTGTAAAGCTTTGCCCACCATTTAGGGATAAGAGTAGAGATTGAGATACAACAGCGCGATTATCTGTACTTGTCCAATTAACTTGAATTGGCCCTCCTGCTACTAAGTTTGAGTTAGTAGTTGGTTGGCTTATAGTTACTGTTGGAGCAATATTGTCTACTGCTGTTTGGATAGAGAAGTTACTAGCCGTTACAGCTTGGGACATATTTCCCACAGCGTCCCTAACAACAAGGCGAAGACGTGCTTGAGTTGTTGTTAGAGATTGTGGAATTGCAAAATTAAAGCTTTGTGTTGAGCCTGGTAGCCCTGAAGCAAGATTGGTTGTAAAAGTCTGTCCACCATCAGTTGAAAGAGACAAGTCTTGAGAAACTACGCCTACATTATCACTTGATGTCCAAGTTATTGCTAAATTAGAACCAGTATTAAATACTTCGTTGCCAACAGGGGAGATGAAATTCACTGTAGGAGCATTTATGTCCCCTGGTAAACTTCTTAATATTCCAAAAGTGCCAGTAGTTGAGCTTGTTCTTCTTGCACCTAGGTCAACAGTGCTAACTCTGATTTTTGCTGTCAATGATTCAATATTTGGTACATTCCAAGTAAAGCTACGAGCATCACCTGGTAGTTCCTCTGCACCTGGTATCAAACTAAATGTTTGCCCATTATCAGTTGATAGCTCTATTTTATGGCTAGCTAATGAGTAACTTTGAGGTGTTACTGTTGTAGCCCAATTAATGGTAGTTGATTGATTAGCTAGTATGTTATCTCCACCAGTAGGAGAAATAGTGCTTAGTGTTGGTGCTTGCCCAACGGAAAAATCACCTGATATGGTTAGACCTAAACTGAATGGATTTGGAAACCCAATACCTGTACTTGTTAGAAGATTTTTGATAAAAACTTGCTTCTCGACATCAAAAACTGATATCCCATAGAAACCAGAAATATAAGCTAATCTCCCATCTGGTGAAATGTTTAGTGCTGTTTGTATTCCGGTAGTAGCAGGAGTACGAAAAGTTTTAATGTCTCTATTTTCTAAATTTATTACAACAAATTGCGCTCCTAAAGATCCTACTGCATAAAGAAATTTTCCGTTAGGAGTTAGCTTTAATAAGAAAGAACTTCTGCTAATAGGTAAAGGTATTGTTTCAGTGATAAATGAAGTTGTATTAACTATCGATACATTATCTTCTCCGCTAACAAATAACGCATTGCCATCAGAAGAAATTTCTAGCTCAAAAGGTCTAACTTGAGACTTGTTTCTTTCTGGAAGAGTGGATATAGTGCGGCTGATTCTATGATTCTCGTTTATATTTACTTCTAAAACAGCTTTATTCAATAAAGAAACATAAGCTTTTTGTCCGTTTTGACTAAAGATTACATCCCTAGCCGGTTCAGGAAGTTGGATAGTTTTGATAACTTGAAGCGTAGAAGCGTTAACAATTGCTACTTGCGAGTCTTCTTCTAAAAGTACCCAGAGCATACCATCCGTAGCTAGTCGTACTCCATATAATATTTTGTCTTCAAATAGGATTGTTTTAACAACTTGTTGGTTTAAACTTTGTTCTAAATCAACAACTGTTAATCCTTGTTCTCCAATTATAATTGGGCTGTGCAAAACAAATGCCCGTCTTCTATCTTTTGATAATGTTATAACTTCTGGGTTGGCGGGTGTTATTGCAATCTTACCTACTTGTTCAAGTGTTTGTGCGTTTAATATAGCTATTTGTCCGCCTTCAACCCCTGGATTTTCTCGCACAAATGTTTGATAGATTACAGGGAGATCAGTTTGTGCTTTAGCCGTGAAACACAAATTAATTAATGTTAAAAACACAGCAAAATAAAATTTATATTGTTTCATTTTCACTTACCTTTTAACAGAATCGCTCTTATTTCACTAAGTAGGCTTTGAGCGTAAAATTAACAATAAGCTTACTTGTATGTCAATATAATATTGCAATATTTTTGTAAAAAAACGTAATATTGCAATATGGCGAAGAAAAAACGTAAAATCAATAAACTTGACGAAATAACAATTTTTGATCAGGAGGAAAATCTAAGTTTTCCTGACATATGTAAGTTTATAAGAAAAACCCTTGGTGTTACCCAAGAACAAATGGCTCAAAAACTCAACATAACAACAACTGCTTATGGATATTGGGAATATGGCAAGTATGTTCCGAAAGGATGGCAAGCTTTTAACTTATGCCTTTTGTATCTTTATGCTAAAGAACAAGTTGAGGAACAAACTTCCTTAGAAAATCCTTGCCAAGAATCTATTCCTAAATCTGATTCGGATAATTATCAAGAGAATCAAGCTGCTTAATTTTAATTAAATGTACTACCTATAGAAACTAACCTTACTACAACATTGAAGGTGTAACCATCTGGATCTATACCCATAGCACTTGGATTTCCTGAGTTAACGGAAGCACATCCCCTTTTGACTCGGACGTTAAAAGGTTTGACTGCTCCAACATAACCACCTGTACCTGCTGCAAATTCACAATTTAAGTCTAGTCCTGTGCTACTAGTACAAGTTGGGTTATTATTTTGACCAACATTACCAATATTTCCACCACAGTAAGGGTCATTGCCGCAAGCTCTCTCATATTCTGGGCTTCCATAGGGATGAACAGTTCCATTTTCATCCACCACGCCCAATGGCTGGCAATCGACACCCAATTCACCACAAATTGACGTACTGCCATCAGGATTTGTCATAACAATACCTTTTCCTGTTGGATCTCCCGGCTCTGCTGCTGCTAATTGATCACAGTTATCACCACCACCATTAAAAGGAGTACCGTAGTATTTCTCTTCCACCACAACATCAAAATGAGCAATCATTTGGTTAATAATACCATAGTAAGTGCGCGTCTCAATATCTACGCGCGATGACCAACGGTAGCGATTTACCCTATCTGCACCAGCACCCAAGGTATCTTGTCCTATGAATAATGTCCTAAGAGTATAATCAAAATTGTTTTCCATCTGTTCAATGATGGACTCTCTAAGCTTATCCATTTTAGGATCGCTCAATTTGACTCGATGATCAGGATAAACAAAATCAATAAAGTTTACGCTTTTGTTAGTATCTCCATTTAACCCATCAAATATTGTGGTTGGATCACATATCCCAAATTGGTTTTGTAGATTCCCACCATTTTGGATTGTTGGAACTAAGGTGTTTTGACAACGATAACTGTCACTGCTAGACCTATTTGCGGCTAAATGCTGAATAAGTTGACTTTGCACCCTTTTATGTACCGTATTAGCGATATTATGCCTAATAGGACTCATTACGGCGAGTCCTTTATAATCAGCCATTCTCTTTGCAATAGGAATGTTTATTGCTCTAAAGTTTCTAATCCCAGAAAGGATAATAGGTTTACTAAATATTACTCCTACGTAGAAAAACATTAATACTAATATCAGTAGGGCATATCCGTTAGGTCTATTACTTTGAAAGATTCTCGTCAAATGTTTTCCAAGCTTACCTAGCTTCTTAAACTCATTAGGTTCATTATCAAGAATCCTACTAGTTTTACTAGTTCTATTATTCTTACTATCTTGTTTACTACTGTTACTACTAAAAATACTACTATTTATATCAGAAATATTATTAGTATTAACAATATGTTGTATGCTATTTACTACTAACTGTCTATCACTAGCATTTATTATACTATTTGTATTATTTAGGCTATTGCTACTCATTTTCTTCTCCTATTCTTTCTACACAAAAGCTATAAAAGCTATAAAAGCTACATTTGTTTGCTGATTTGTACTAGTAACTATTCATAGAATGAATAAGTTACAATTATTAACTATCTTAACTATTAATCTAAATTTCTAATCATAATCGGGAAGTTTACATTTACTCTGCGATTAAAAGTTTCATTAGGATTAGGGCTAGGCATTGTACGGACTAGATCTATATCTACTGAAATAACGTTATTTAACCAAGGAATTACTGGGTTACTAGGGGTTGGTTGAACTGAACCATCTGCTAGATTGTATTTCACGGCTAGACTATCTGCCTGACCAATGATTTTTTCAGTTCCACCAAATAGCTTATATTCAACAGGTTCACCATTATCATTAATACTGCTAGGGATAATTATTCCACCCTCGTTCATCACAATATAGCTACCAAAATTGTCTCGTTTTAAGTAAAAAGAAACTACTTTTAATGGAACCAATAGCCCGCCTACTCCAACAGTTCTAGGAGCATCAACAAAATTCATTACCCCAGGAAGCTGCTCAACACAGGGGCCGTTATTGCACAAATCATAATTAACTTGCACGAATTTTTGATTAAATGGGCCAACTCCTGCGGATGGGCTAAATGGTTGACTAGCACCAACTATTTTTACTAGTCTGCTACCTGTTTTGAATGCACCTATCACACCACTGCTATTTCTACCAATAAGGAGATATGGCTCACCCTCTTTGAACATACTAGCCGTTGGCAAGTATGGAAGCCCTGTTAAAGTAGAATTAAGCGGGACATTTGGTGGTTTTGGATTGTTATCATTAGGGACAACAATTCCACCACCCTTTGGATTAGGGCTAGTTGTTGGGCTAGGGTTAGGACTAGGGCTATCACTTGGTAAAGGAAAACGACTAGCCGCATTAGCTGTATTCTCGCCATCACTCACAACCCCTAATTCATCCAAACCCTTACCACCGCCGCCACCACCAGGAACAGGGAAAGAGCTATTAGTTTTTCCGCTACTAGCAATGATTTTTGCTGTACCAGTTTCACCATTAGCAACAGTGTTTTCCCCAACAGCAAACCTTGGTAATGTGGCATCGGTATAAAGAATCGTGAAAGCATCATTTCCATTTATTTTACTTGGAGTAATAACACCTAACCTAACAGGTTCTATCCGATTGGTTTTAGGGTTTTTGATTGTCCCAACAATAGGTAGTGCAGGTGTTTCTAAAGCGTCCACATAGGTATTTAGTCCACGACTGGGTAAAGTTAAAAGAGATTGTTCTAGTGTAATCTGTGTGTCCATCAAGGATTGCTCAATGTCCAAGATTCTTTGCTCCCTGGTATGAGTTTTAGCTATTTGTAGATAAACACTAGCTAATCCACCAACTATAATTATCCCTAAACTTACTGCTACTAATAATTCTAATAAGCTGTAACCCCGTTGAGCATTAACGAGCTTCCTATTTTGATTTAAGCTATTATTTTCTGATCGTTTTGAACATTTGTTTGACATATTTTTTGATATATTTTCTGACATATTTGTTCTCCTATTCATATTGATAATTTTTAACTAACTATTAACTAATTAGATCAATTAATTAACTAATTAGTTATAGAGTATTTTCCATCAATTTTAGTGATCAATTGTGAGCGTAGAATTGAATTACTGATTAAATCTACTAACACTATTGCTACAGTGGTATCTCCAATATCAGGTTTGTTTTTAACAACTACCCATTGACGGCGATAGCGAGCAACCAATGAACTAGTAGGAACTCCAAATGTAGCTCGTGAGCAATCCAAGCCTGTGATAGAACCGCTTCCACCGCTTCCATCATCGCCTTTATCATCACCACCATCATTTCCACCTTTACCACCACCAGTAAGACCACCACCAAGACCACCTTTACCATTTCCACCTAAACCTAAATCACCTTTACCGCTACCACCTTCTAGTTGATAGCCACTTGTGAGTACACAACCAGAATCATTAAGTAAATCAAAGTAACCATTAACAGGTTGTGTAGGATTAATTGATCCTAAAGTATTGACTCCATTAGGCGTATTTTTTATTTGTTTAGGAATATCCTTGAAAACATCACTAGCTTTTTGTTCTGTTAGGGTGGACATATCTGCTAAGGTAAGAGCAAATCTGTTATTTTTTACTCCACCCAAAGTTAGTGTCATTAATACTGCCATCACTGATATTCCTAAGATGATTGCTATGACTACCTCAAATAAACTAAACCCTTTGTTATCAGTTAAATGATGGTATTTACACTCATTTTTATGATGATGATTATTGCTATTATTACTATTATTGTTGCTCATCTTTTCACCTCTATTTTTATTTCTATTAGTATTACTATTATTTATTTTCATCCATGTTAATTACTAATTACTAATTACTAATTGCTATTTACTATTTACTATAATGATTAGTTACCACACATATCATTACTACAAACTATCTATTACTATCTCTTAGTCTTCATAGGCTCTATTATTAATTGCTGTAAATCCGTGCGGGAACGCCATTCATTGTTGGTATTCTCTGCTACTAGTACATCTCCTGTAGCAGTCACTATTAAAGCTAAATTACGCTTTTTGTTACTAAAGAAAATTATATGACTAGTGTTAGTACGGCCAGAAAATCTATTAAAAGTAAATGAGCTATTTGTGTCAAAACAAAAGCTTTGCCCTGATATACAAATAGCTCCTAATTGTTGAGAGGTTTGGGAGAAGTTATTGTTTTGTGAGAAAGGATCTTTTTCTTTAGTTGGGCTACCTGAAGTTACTCCTAAACAGCTAGCCAAATTACAGTTTTTTGCTCCATCAATAGTAGGAGTAGTTGATATTGTTACTGAATTTGTAATGTTTTGGATTTGCTGAATATTGAAAGTTCTTTTGCTATTATCTTCAAACCCTAAAAGCGCGTTCCTTTTAGCTTCTAATACAAAACTTGCTGTTTGTGCTAGCACTGATTCAGGCTCAACCATTGCACGACTAGCAGGAATATTTACTGCAACAGCAATAATTCCTAATGATACTAGTATCAATACCACCAATATTTCAAGCAAACTGTATCCTAAGTTGCATCTCTTATTAGTTTTATCGCTTTTGCTGTTATTTTTGCTGTTATTTTTACTGTTTTTTCTCATAACCAACTCCCAATTGCTATTAATTTCTACTGATTTTTTAATCAGTTTGATATTGATTTTTTAATCAGTTTTTAATCAGTTTGATATTAGTTTATTATTACTAATATCAAACTAATCAAAGTACATTATTAGCACTAACTATCTGATATTTGATAAAGCTGTACCAATTGCACTATAAAAACTAACTAGTAGTAATCCTATTAGTACACCACCTACCACAATCATTGCAGGCTCTATTAATTTCAATGCAACATCAATTTCGTCATCCACCTGTTGAAATAGATCCCTGGCATAGTTCTCCATGCTCTCTTCAAGTTTTCCGGTGTCATGCCCCGAAGCAATCCAGTAGCAAGTTTCTTTATCAAACAAAAAATGACTATTTTCCAGCGCATAAGCTAGAGGATGTCCGTTTTCCATATGAACGCGAGCTATCCCTAAGCATTTAGCAACTTCTTTGTTCTTGCAGCATTTAGCAACAATAGTTAGTGAATCTATTAAAGTAAGACCAGCAGCATATAAAACGCTTAGTAGTAATAGAGATTCTGCCAATAAGATTTTGGCAAATATTCGTCTGACTCCACGAATCCTGATTTGATAGCGTTGCCAAAGGTCACGGCCTGTAAAATCCCAAAATAGTTTTGCTAGAACTACTAAACCAAGTAATAGGAATGGAATTACTCCATAATTGACCGTTAGCCATTCTCCAAGACTAAAAAGTCCTTTATTTAGAGCATTTAGAGAATTATACACTTGTAAAGCAACAAAAATTTCTTTTATAACAGGTAATAGAAAGAAACTAAAAATTACTATTGCTACTGCTAATGCTCCTAGTATTACTGCTGGATAGATAATACCCATAAACAGTTTAGTTTTTGCTTGGTGGCTACGTTTAAGAAACTCAACTAGCATTGGTAAGATTGCGGCATCACTTTTTCGTGATTTGCCCTTGCCATTACCATTATTAGCTTTCTTTTCCGTCCAGTTTCCTGATTTTTCTCCTGCTTCAAAAAGCGAAATCATAAACTCAGGAAAGGCATTAGGGAATCTCGCCATTGCCTTACTTAAGGGTTCACCAAGACTTACATACTCATAAAGTTTAGTAAGTAAAAATTTAAAGTTTTTGTCCTCGGTCAGTTCAACAGTACGAGATAGATAAGTTTGTACAGAAACACCCGCATCCATATGTCTGTTAAAAGCTTGAGCAAACATAATGTGTTGTTTACTATTCAACTTTATATTAGGGTAAATAGTATTATCAGTAGCATTAATTAATATTACATCGTGATTAGTATTATTATTTATATCACTATTAATATTACTGTAAGTTTGTGACATAATCCCTCCCAACCTTTTAATTGATAATTTGATTAACTTATGAGTTTAGTTATATTTAGACTACACTAAACTAGATTAGCCTATGCTAGAATAGACCAACCTAATCTAGTTAATTTTCAAATTCTGATTCAACAGAATCGAGTGAAATAAGGGGATCTAGCCCTTCACTTTCAGGATCAGGATATCCTAGTTCGCTAATTACCGCGCTAAGTGGTACATCACCTAGTAATGCACGATGTAAACCATTGCTCCATAAGGTTTTAAACCCTTCTTTAACCGCTTTTCTACGTATTTTATTACTAAATTTCTTCTTTAGGATCATATCTTTTAACTTCATTGAGAATATAAGAATCTCAAATATTCCAACACGACCGTTCAAGCCTGAACCACCACAACTACGGCAAACCGAACCATCTGCCATATATCCGCTTCCTACTACAAATTTTACTGACTTTTTCCATCCTAGTTTTTGTACATATTCATTTAATCTAGGAACACTATCATATTTAGTATCAGTCTTTTTTTCACATACAGAGCAATTTTTTCTTACTAGTCTCTGAGATATAACACACTGAAGTGCAGAAGCTAATTTGGAACGGTCTGTTTTGGAGATTAAGCTCAACATACGTTCAATCACTTCTGTTGCGGTTGAAGTATGAATTGTGCTAAAACACGTATGTCCTATGATACCAGCATTTATAGCTAGTTCTGCACTACTACGACTACGTATCTCACCTATTGCTAGGCAGTCTGGATTATGTCTAAGTGCTGTTTCTAGGTAAATCAAGTCACCTTGCTCTAACTTAGTTTTCTCATCAACAGTAAATTGGGTTATACCTGGTATGCGTATCTCTACAGGATCTTCAATGGTGATATATTTCCTATCAGAATGGATACGTTGTTTTTCTCTAAGAATGGCTACTTGAGTAGTAGATTTACCGCAATTGATTTTCCCACAAATTAGTATCAAGCCAAATGTTGGTTGAATAACGTGGCGGTTAACTAACTCTACTTGATAAGGGAACATTCCCAACTCTGGTAGACTTGGAGAAAACTCTTGTGATGACTGAAACCGGATAGAGACAGATGCAGGAAGACCACTAGCAAGAGGAGCAACATTACAGCGCATCTCTACTTTAGGAGAACGACTACCATAAACTAATTGTGCTTCTATACGTCCAGTTACATAACTAAAATTATCGCCCGTGTCTAAATCTGCTACAACTTTTAGCACAGTAATTAGACGTTGGTAAATTTCTAGTTTAGTTTTCTCACGAGCAATATCAACCATTCTGCCATTTACCCTAGCTCTAACTACTAGGAAATATTGTTCGCTGGTAGTGCGAGAAGAATGAATCTCTAAATCAATATCTAAATCACTAGCACCCCATTCATGGCAGATACAAAACCAATCAGCTAACATATTACGTAAGGGATTTTGGTTTCCTTGCAAAGCAGAGTCTTTAGAGAAAATAACACTTTTAATTTTCTCTTGTGCTGAATCCCCAAGTCTTTGAAGTTGAAGTCTATGATGTTCTGCTAGCCGCTTTTGTTCTGCTACAAGCAGAGGGGAATTGGCAGTAGAATATAAATGATCAATTGTGTCTAACAGCAATGCCTCATCATTAACTTTTATAAAATTAACCTTGTACTGAGGGAATTGGTTATTTACATGTCTATATACTGTGCTACGTTGGCTATCATCAGAATGTAAAATAGTTAATTCGTTATTTTCCAGTTTGATAATTAGGGACTGAGTATCTTTAGAGACTGTTGGCCCTAGTATGTTAAGTAGCTGATCAGAAACATTAAAGGTATTTGCTAGTAGTGCATCTCCTTCAGAAAGAGGAGCATAATCGCTTGGTGGAATAAAGAACTGACCTTGGCTGTCTACTATTTCAGGTTCGCTAAATTCATCAAGGCCATCTATTACAAACGGTTGATTTGTATTAATAATACCTGTACCACCAGTGTATCCCATCCCATTGATACTACCTGTTCCATTGATGCTACTACTAGTTAAATAACTAGGTAACTCATTTCCATTATTTTCATCTAGTAAAAAAGCTGGTAGGTCATCGGCTGTTAATCTAGGTAACTGCTCATTTGTAATTAAGTTAGCTATATTTTTAGGCCCAGCTACAGATTTAGATTGATTAGACTGATTACTTTGATTATTTTGGTCGTTATTTTCTGCTAATTGATTGCCAGCTTTGTTTGCTTTATGTTTTGTCATAGCTGGAACTGCTGAATCAGCACTAGCTTTTACGCTATCGTTTTCACCACTAAAAAGCTGCTTTAAGAATCCCGTCACGCTCATTTTCTATTTCTCCCATCAGTAAAAGTACGATTGTATTTAGTAAGATAAAGCACAAAGTTTTAATTAGTTTTAATCAGTTTTTGATTTTATTATTTGGTAAACTATTGATTACATATACAGATAGGTTAATTTTGGCTTTTACAACATCATTGTTTTTGTTTG
>Ga0268299_1003327_pt1 | contig 15197 bp, 14 predicted proteins | sample NOBtaG_FD_193484 | JGI IMG/M metagenome (GOLD analysis project Ga0268299, IMG submission 193484) | Activated sludge microbial communities from bioreactor in Nijmegen, Gelderland, Netherland - NOB reactor | ecosystem: Engineered > Bioreactor > Aerobic > Activated sludge | place: Netherlands...
TAAGCAGATTAAAATCGGCATATGGCACCATCACATACTCGGCCTGCCCGCCGACCCAGCCGCCCATATCGACGTAGCCATAGGCCGCACCGGGACGTGCCGGATTGACATTGAGGCAAATGCCCGTCTGTCCAGCCTTGCAGTTACGGCAGCGTCCACAGGCAATGTTGAACGGCACAGAAACAATGTCGCCAACTTTAATAAATTCGACATCGCGCCCCACTTCGATCACTTCACCCGTAATTTCATGCCCCAGCACCAAACCTTCTGGCGCGGTGGTGCGTCCACGAACCATGTGCTGGTCGCTGCCGCAAATATTGGTCGAAATGATTTTTAGAATGACGCCGTGATGGCACTGACGGTTGCCAATCGCGAGTTTGGGATAGTCAATCGTCTGGACTTCCACGACGCCGGGTTTAATATATGCAACACCCCGATTACCTGGCATTTTTTTAAGCTCCTCATCAATTAAGTAGACGAAATATTTTCAACGTCCCCGCTATTCTACCGTTTATCAAGCATTTCACAACTTGAAGCCGCTTCAATGGCCTGAAATTTCATGTTTTCGAAATCATGCTGGCGAACCAAAAGTAAGCCTTTACAAGTCCTTTGGGCGTTTGGTATAACAGTGATGACCTGCCGTGCGCGTGATGACGCATCCCGTTTTGAGCCAACACCCAAATGAAGGGTATCGATTCCGGTGTCCAGGCGATAGGCTCAGGCCAAGGCCCCATCACCGGCAAGATGCCCGCCCCTGCGAAAGCAGGTTCAAAACACGCGACACACGGCATGGCGGGCTTTTTGAAAAAAGCTAACGAACAGCACACTCAAATTTGATGGGTGTGCTGTTTTTATTCAGTTTTGGCGGGATTGATACTATTCGGAATAATTTGTGCCGAAAACTTCGACCATCAGCGGGCCGATGCGTTCGCGGTCTGGCACGAGAACTGATGCACCCTGTGGAGTGGAATAGCCAATGGTGTACTGCTCATTAATCACGCCCGTGCGAATATTTTCTGCTGGAATATCCTTGAGGTAGAGCGCCAATTGGATAAGCTGGTCAATCGTGAGTCCGGTGTATAAACCGTCATTGACGGCTGCCAGCAGACTCGGCGATTGGATAATCAACTGCGGCAGCAAATCTGGACTCAAAACGCGATCTCGCAGTGCATACAACACAAGCTGCTGGCGTTGAGCGCGCACAAAATCGTTGTCACCATGACGGGTACGCGCGTATTTCAGCGCGGTTGCGCCGTCAAGATGCTGCGCACCCGCCTGGATATAAAACGGATCATAGCCATAATTCATATCGGGATACAGCGTATCGCTGATCGTGTACGGAATATCAACATCAAGCCCGCCGATCAAATCGATAATTTTGATAAACGAGTTGAAATCAATTACGACGTAATCGTGAATACGGATGCCGAGATTGTATTGAACCGTTTGCATCGCCAACTCTGGCCCTGCCCCCGGCTGGCGCAGTTCGCCCAACACCATCGGCGAATTCACACGTTGAAGCTGATTATAGCCAGGAACTTCGACGTAAAGATCGCGCGGGATGCTGAGAATGCCGATACTGTTGGTTGCCGGGTCGAGGCTGACGAGCATCATGGTGTCGGTGCGGTAAGCCAGCCCAGTTTCACCAGGACGCCGATCCAAACCCATTACCAGCACCGTAAAGCGCGATGTGCCGTTCCAGGGTGTGAGTGCGATGCTGCGACCATCGTTGAGGATAATCTGCTGCGCGGCAAAATCGGTACGGGCATCAACCGGAGTCGGCAGCACCGACGCCGCTGTCGCAATCACTTCATCGCCTTCTTGTGATGCCCGCAGCAGCAGCGATACGCTCATACTGATGGTAATCACGACACCCAGCATGGCAAAAGCTACAATCACCCACGCCCACTCACCGCCTCTTCTGCGCGGCTGTACTCGGCGGCGGCGTGAGCGCTCCCTGGCGGCTGATTCACGCTCTAACGGCGGCGGCGGCGGTGCATCGCTATAATGGGAAGTATGACGCGCATAACTCGTGCGCTCAGGAGGATTTTTGGGAGAGTTGGAATCGCCGTCGTTGACCAGATTGTCATTCATCATAAACTACAGCAGCCGCTACCTTTAGAAATTAACAACTCATTTCCAGTATAGAAAGGTCTGAGATATGCGTCAATGGCGCTTAATCTACGATTGCCCAACCTCTGGCGCGCAGAACATGGCGGTTGACGAGGCGATTTTGAGCGCTGGAATCCCGACCCTCCGGCTCTATGGGTGGCATCCGTCGTGCCTCTCGCTCGGCTATGGGCAAAAAATTTCTGATGTCGATTTTGAGCGCATAAATCCGAATTGGGATGTGGTACGCCGTCCAACAGGCGGGCGCGCGATTTTGCACATTGACGAATTGACCTACAGCCTTGCCCTGCCAGCCGATGACCCCATCGCATCCAGCGGAATTATGGAAAGCTATCGGCATATCAGTGAGGCATTGGTGACAGGGCTGAATCGGCTGGGCGTTTACCCCACTGCTGATCGCCGCACCGAGCGCGACTCTGCCCATAGTTCAGCCTGCTTCGAAACATCCTCTCACTACGAAATCACCGTCAATGGGCGCAAATTGATCGGCAGCGCGCAGATGCGGCGCAAAGAAGGCGTTTTGCAGCATGGTTCGCTGCCGCTCTATGGCGACATCGGGCGGATTTGCGACGCTCTGGCTTTCCCTGATGACAGCCAGGAACAAGCACGATCACAGGTGCGGGCGCGCGCGGCAACCCTGCGCGATGCTCTCAACGGCGAGATGCCCACCTGGGAAACCGCCGCCGATGCGATTGTCAATGGATTCCAAGAAATTTTTGAAGTCGATTTTTTTCGCGCCCCATTGAGTGATGCCGAGCATAATCTGGCAGCACACCTCGTTCGCGAAAAATACGCCAATCCCGATTGGACAAACCGCCGCTAGACCGCCGGACGCGGGTCTGTCACCGGGACAATCTCCGGTTCTTCAACCTTTGCGTGTTCGCGATTCGGGACGACGATCACGGGGCAATGCGAATGATTGACAACCTTGTTCGTCACGCTGCCAAATAACAGGCGATCCAACCCGGAACGTCCATGCGTGGACATGACAATCATATCGACGTGGGTTTTCTCCGCCAAAGCCAGAATCATATCGGCGGGGTCTCCTCCAGTGACTTCAACCTCAACATCATAACCGTTTAGTTGAAGATTTTTAGCAACGCGGTCAATATAAGCCCGAATCTCGCTGTCTACCCTTTCGAGATAGCCTGCCTCTGCTTCGATCTCGCTCAGTCCATCTGGCGATGAGTCGGCAAAAATGGGCAGACTCCCCTGTTGAACCACCGTGACCAGCGTCATTTTGCCCTGCTGTTTCAGAACAGTTTTGGCGACATCAATCGCTTTTTCGGCAAGCTGTGAACCATCCAGTGGGATAAGCACATGATTGAGCATGATGAATTCCTCTTTGAAGTATAAGATATATTGTAACAAATAAGCGCGTTTCGTGACCAGATACGACTGTTCGCTTGACACATGAATTGAGAACAGTTATTCTAAATTTGATGTGAGGATTTCGTTATCATGAGGTTTGAATGATGGCTGATATTCGACAAATGCCGCTCTTTCCGAACCAACCCGCGTCGGTGGAGGATTTAAACAAGCGCACCGAAATGCGCCATACCATCGCCCTTTTTCAGGATTATCTAATCAAAGAGGGGAAATCCGAGCATACGGTGAAGGCTTTCACGGCAGATTTACAGCTTTTGGCTGAACACAGCGGTGAGCGCACACCCATTGGTGAGTTTACGACGAACGGCTTAAACGAGTTTCTGGATTGGCTTGAGAATGGACGCGGTGTGCCGTGCAGCCGTAAATCCTATGCGCGGCGTGTGACAACGATTAAGGTCTATTTCAAATGGCTGCAATTAAGCAAGGCCATTCCCCACGATCCAGCCAGAGCCGTTTTGCAGCGCTCCGGCCCTGCCCCGCTGGCGACGATTCTGTCACCCGCCGAGATCGGCGATGCCCTCGCGTTTGCCCAAAGCATGGGACGCGGCGAAAAAGCCGACGCCCGCCCTGAAATGCTGTTCCGGCTGATCCTCGACACCGGAATCAAGAAAAGCGAGGCCACCGCCCTGACGCGCGAACATATTGACCGGACGAACCCAGCCGAACCGCTGTTAAAAGTCAAACACAAAGTTCACAACGTCTATAAAGAACGCACCATCGTGCTTGATCCGGATTGGCTGAATGTGCTGGACACCTACTTGATGCAATATGCGCCGCAAACCACGATTTTTAACTGCACCGCGCGCAACCTGGAGTACGTGCTGGAAGATATTTCCGATGGCGCGGGCCTCCCGGTGAAAATTTCATTCGAGATGCTGCGCTGGACATGCGGTGTGCGCGATTACCAGGCAGGCATAGAGCCAGAGTGGATTCGCGACAAGCTCGGCCTGAGCGATGCTAGTTGGCAGGAAACATTCGGAAAAATCAAGAAGCTTTCCGAGCTTCAGATCAAGGATCGGCTGTAAATTTTTCGTGAAATCCTCCACAAAGAGGTGCCGCCTCAACGCTGTAAGCGATTTTTAACATTACACTAGATTATGATGTATCAAACAAAGGGTGAAACAACTCGTCATGGTCATACTTTTGGTAGACGACAATCCCGACATTATCCAGCTTATCAGCACGATGATTAAGCGCATTATGGGCGCGAAGTGCGAAATTGTTTCTGGGCGTGATGGTCAAGAAGGACTCGATATCCTCAAGGCCAGCGATCATGCGCCCGACATGATTTTCACAAATCTTCGGATGCCCCATATGGACGGTTTGACCTTCATCAAGCAGGTTCGCCGGAATGACACCTGGGATAACATCCCAATGGTGATGATGACCGCCCACCAATCGCCCGATATTCGCCGTGAAGTCATGGCGAACGGGGCAACCGCATTCCTGGCAAAGCCTTTCAATTTCAACGAAATCAAGACCACGCTGGAAAATTTCGGCAAGGGGAGCTAACGTTTAGCTGTTCGCAAAAACAAAGACAGAAATTTAAAAAATCAATACACGCGCAGGAGTAATCCCTTGAGGTACGCGCCTTCGGGGAACGTGAGTGCGACGGGATGATCGTCGCCAGGGCCAAGATGTTTGAGGATTTGCGCCTGCCGTCCACTATCCGCCAATGCGCCGAAAACGATTTTCTGAAATAAATCCGCGCTGATCGCCCCTGAACACGAAAATGTCATCAGATAGCCACCCGACTTTATCAATTTGAAGCAGTTGAGATTCAGGTCTTTATAACCGCGCGCTGCTCTATCGACCTGCTGGGCATTGTGGGCAAATTTCGGCGGGTCACAGACAATCACATCGAATTGTTCGCCACGATCAACGGCATCATGAAGATACTCGAAGGCGTCGGCCTGGATAAATTCAACTTCATCCATCGGCCAATTATTGAGCTGATAAGTTTTCTCCGCTAACTCTAATGCCTCATATGAAGCATCAATATTTACAACCGGAATAAACGACAGGATTCCAAACCCTCCTGTATAACTAAACAGGTTGAGCATTCGTGCGCCAGGCCCATCCACACGATCCGTAAGATTTGACAGCACATTATGATTTTCAACTTGATCGAGATAAAAACCCGTTTTGTGTCCGTTACGAGCATCAACCAGACGGCGAAGCGCCTCAACGCCAAAATTGATTAAATCGGGCGGTTCTTCACCATAGAGTAAGCCAACTGTTGGAGGCAGCCCTTCTTTACCCCGGACATCGACATCGCTTCGTTCGTACACCCCGCGTATGGGCATCTGAATTTCTTGGAAAAGCTGGACAAGCTGCCTCGCAATTTCCACTTTATGCTGGTCAATATGGAGCGTTAGCGCCTGCAAAACCAGAAAATCATCGTAGCGATCAACAATCAGTCCGGGGATATAATCACTTTCTGCGTTAATGATTCGATTGCCGACACCGTATTGAGGATGTGGGTAACGTTGCTCAATGGCACGCCTGAGCATTCGACGCCACCAGTCCTCATCAATCGGCTCGTCGCGCCACGTCAAAATACGCACCTGAATCTGCGATTTGGGATTCCAATAGCCGCGCGCTAAAAATGAGCCATCGTGTGAAACGACGGTCACGATGTCGCCGGGAGACGCGTCCTGCGCGCGTTCAATCGCGCCGGAAAAAACCCAGGGATGCTGCTGGAGGATCGGTTTTTCGCGGCCTTTTTTGATGGTGACAACGCCCATGAAAATCGCCTATGGCGAGGTAATCGCCAGATAAAAGGTGCGCAGGCTGAGGATGATAATTAAGACGCCGATAAACAGCATCAAGCGTTGAGTGGGGAGCCGCTTGCTCAGATAGGCGGAAACAGCCGCAGCCGGGACACCGCCAACGATGAGGCCAATGACCGCTTCCCAACGCGCCGTCCCTAACAACGTCAAAAAGGTCGCAGCCTGGACGAGCGTTACAAAAAATTCGGCTGTGTTCACCGAGCCGATCACGAAGCGGGGTTGGTGTCCATCAGCGACCAGCGTCCCAGTGACAATCGGCCCCCATCCCCCACCACCAATCGCGTCACAAAAACCGCCAATAAAGCCCAAAGGCACAATGCGCCGCGTCACAGGCAAGCCCGATGACTGCCTGAGCGCTTTCCGCAGAATGATGATTCCCATCACCATTAAGTAGATTGCAACCAATGGTTTGATAATTTGCGTGGGCATTGATGTCAGCGTCAGCGCCCCTATAACGCCCCCAATCACGCCCGGAATCGCCAATCGAATCACCAGGTCACGTCGAATGTTGCCAAACTTGATATGCGCAAGCCCCGACGTTGCGCTGGTAAAAACACCAGCCGTGTGAACACTGGCACTGGCAAGCACGGGCGGAATACCAAAACTCAATAAAAACGTGGTTGAACTGACCTTGTAGCCCATGCCCAGGCTGCCGTCAATCAACTGTGCGAAAAAACCGACCAAAATGAAAACGATAAGGTTGTTGAGAGTGTCGTTCATAGCGCAGAACGATAGCACCACGATGCTATAAATTCAACCCGAAAGGTCAAGCAAGATTTGACGCAAATCTTATTCAACGAGCTTCCGTAATTCTTCCTCACCGATAATCTTGACGCCGAGTTCACGCGCTTTGTCGGCTTTGCTCCCTGGTGACTCCCCCATCAGCACATAGCTGGTTTTCTTGCTGACGTTACCTGTAACTTTGCCGCCGTGCGATTCGATAATTGCGGTAGCCTCGTCGCGAGATAATGTGGGTAATGTCCCGGTAATCACAAACGTCAAGCCTGTAAGCCCGTCCCCGGCGGCGACCTTTTCCTCGGCGCGCATATTCACGCCCACCGCCCGCAGCTTTTCCAACACTTTGCGGTTATGGGCACTCTGGAACCAGTCATTGATGCTTTGCGCCAGAATCGGCCCAATGCCCTCAATCGCGTCAATCGTTTCGACATCGGCGGCCATCAGGTTATCAATCGAACTAAACCGCCGCGATAACAGTTCGGCGATTGTCCAGCCCACGCCGTCGATTCCCAGCGCGGCGACCAACTGCGTCAGCGGGCGATGTTTGGCAGCCTCAATCGACGCAAACAGGTTATCGACTTTTTTCTGCCCATATCCCTCCAATTCCAGCAGCGGTTCGGGGTTGAGGTAGAAAATGTCACCCTCATCGACGATAAAACCCTTGTCGATTAGCGTTTTAACCGTCTGCGGCCCCATGCCTTCAATATCCATCGCACCGCGCGAGACGAAAAATTCGACTTTGCGGAAAACACGCTCCGGGCATGTGGGATTCGGGCAAATGTAATCGACCATCCCTTCTGGCTGGATAATAGCTGTCTGGCAGAAGGGGCAAAATTCCGGCGGTCTGATCGGCGTTTCGCTGCCGTCACGTGCGCCGAGTATTGGGCCGACAACATAGGGAATCACGTCGCCAGAACGCTTAATAACGACAGAATCGCCCAGGCGAATATCCAACTTTTCGATCAGGTCATAGTTGTGCAGGCTGGCGTTGACCACCGTCACACCGCCAACAAATACAGGCTCAAGCTGGGCTGTGGGTGTGATTTTGCCTGTGCGCCCGATATTGACGGTAACCCCTAATAATTTGGTTGAGGCTTCCTGGGCAGGAAATTTGTAAGCAATCGCGCCGCGCGGGTCTTTTCCCGAAATGCCTAACTCACTGGCGATCAATAAATCGTTGACTTTAATCACGACGCCATCGATTTCCAGATTAAGTTGGTTTCTGCGGGATTCCCATGTGGGTATTTGCTGGATAATGTCGGATAACGCGGGATAAAGGTGGGATTCTGGTGGGATATGAAATCCCATATCCCGCAAATATTCCAACATATCCCACTGTTTATTCAACATGACGCCGACGGATTCCACAATCGAGTAAAGATAAGCCGTCAGCGGGCGCGATGCGGTAATGCGCGAATCTTTTTGCTTGAGCGTACCTGATGCTGTGTTGCGCGCGTTGACATAGAGTGGTAATCCGGCTTCGGCCTGCTTGCGATTTAGCGCTTCAAAATGCTCTTTCAAAAACATCACCTCGCCGCGCACGACCAATTTTTCCGGCGCGGGTGGCCCGTCTTTGCGAACAGGGATACGCAGCGGCACGGTACGAATCGTTTTGACATTGGCTGTCACGTCGTCGCCCATTTCGCCATTGCCGCGAGTCGCCGCCCGTGTGAGGACGCCATTTTCATAGGTGATGACAATCGTCAGGCCGTCCAATTTCGGTTCAAGTGTGTAATTCAGCGCCGTGCCTGCCGGGAGCAGTTTGAGGTTGCGTTCTTCCCAGGCATTCAGATCGTCGGCGCTGAAGGCGTTAGAAAGGCTGAGGATCGGCGCGGGATGGCGCAGTTTGGGAAAATCTTCTGAGAGGTCATTGCCCGCCCGCTGCGTCGGCGAATCCGGCGTCAGCAGTTCCGGGTGTTCCTGTTCGATTTGCACCAACTCACGATACAAAAGGTCATATTCAGCGTCGGTAATCACAGGATCGCTGAGGACGTTGTAGCGATAAATATGATATTGAAGCTGCTCACGCAGTTCCGTCGCTCGGCTGGCGAAATCAACTGTCATGCTTGCCTTCTCCTATGGAACATATACTTGTAATAAATCCTGCGAATTATCGCCCCCGGCTGCCCAGCCCGTGCGGCTGGTATCCAGTGGGTCGCGAATTTCCCACCACGTCAGATCGCCCGCATCGCGCGGGCCGTTGATGACCATAAAGCGCTCGTTGCGGTTAGCTGAAAATAGGACAGGGCTTTCTAAGCCGGGAGCAGCGCGCACATTGACCCCCCCTGCGCCTACGACAATCACCTGCATCCCAACGGCAATCGCAGCCTGTGTGGGGGTAAACGTTAGCGTCGGCGCAAGCGTTGGCCCGGACAAAACGACAGACCCGGCGGGCGCTGAAGTCGCGGCAACATTGGGGATCAGAGTCGGTGCAGCTTGCGTGATTTGTGGCAACGATGGCGTTTCAAACGGCGCGGCGGTGAGGACGATAATTACAGGTTCGCCCCCGCTCACATTTTTCGGCCCGCCGAGTGCGATCACCAAAATAATTAACCCACCCGCGACGCCAAAAACGACCAGCAGCATCAGCGCCACTGACCACAGCGGCAAATAAAATCCGCTGTTACGCCGATCCGGTTTCGACTTACGTTTCCCCGGCGTCACATCATAATCAAGCGGCTCGATAATTTCGGTGGCGGATTCCGGCTTGATCGGCTCGGTATTATCCTGTTCAGGCAGTTTGAGCGGCGGTTTCGGCATCTTCTACTTTCCCCGGCTGGTTGTCCACTCGACAAAACGCTCCACCGACCAAGTATTGATAATATTTTTAGCTTCTGCCCAGCCGCGCCGCGCCGTCAGAATGCCGTAGGGCATCAAATCCATATGGTCTTCGGCGTGGGCGTCGGTGTTAATCGACAACGGAATGCCAAGTTCAATCGCGCGTCGGACGTACTGGGCTTCCAGATCGAGACGACGGGGGTTGGCGTTAATTTCCAGAACCGTGCCATGCTTTTTAGCAGCCTCGAAAACAGCGTCCATATCGGCATCAACAGGCTCACGATCAGGAATATACTGCGCGCGGGGATGCCCGATCATATCGACGTGCGGGTTACTGATCGCCGTCAAAAGCCGCTGCATAATCTGCGGGCGTTCCTGGCGCAGACTGACGTGCAGCGAAGCGATCACAAAATCCAACTGCGCTAAAATTTCGTCAGGGAAATCCAGGCCGCCGTCGGCGTTGATGTCCATCTCCGTACCGTGAAAGACTCGAAAATCCGGTGCCATCATCGCATCGACCATGCGTACTTCTTTCTGCTGCTCCAACAGCCGTTCAATCGTCAGGCCGTTGGCGATCCCCAGGCTGCGCGAATGGTCAGTGATGACGATATATTTTCGCCCGCGCCGTTTAGCCGCCTCCGCCATCTCACGCACACTCAGAACGCCGTCGCTCCAGGTGGTGTGCATGTGTAAATCGGCCTGCATGTCGCCTATAACGATCAGATTTGGAAGTGTCCCGGCCTTCGCCGCCTCGATTTCACCCGAATCTTCGCGAATCTCCGGCGGAATCCAGGGTAAGCCGACTGTCGCGTAGACTTCTTCCTCGGTAGCGCACAAAATTTTCGGCGCGTCTTCGATGATATTTTTATCTTTATCAACTGGGCTGAAAGCATGTTCGTTCAGGCTGTAGCCTTTTTCGAGCGCCAATTCGCGCATATGAATGTTATGCGCCTGACTGCCCGTGAAATAATTGAGCGCCGTCCCCCATCGCGCTTTTTCCAGCACACGCACGTCCACCTGTAAGCCGTTGAGCAGTTCAACCGAGCTTTTCGTCGGGCCATGCCCCAAAATGCGCGCGACATTTTCCATATGGACAAATTTATCCATGATCGGTGTGGCGTCATCGCTGGCGACCAGCAAATCAACATCGCCAATCGTCGGCTTTCCGCGCCGGATGCTGCCTGCGATTGCGCCTTCAATCGCGCCGGGGACAGTCAGCAGTTGGTCGAGAATTTTTTGCGCCGCCGGGAGCGCAATCCCCAGCGAAAAACGTCCTGTTTGCCGCGAAAGCGCCTCAATGCCTTCGATGACTTTCAATTCGCTTTTCGCGCCCATGCCCGCCAGATCACGCAGTTTTCCCTCGCGCGCCGCTGCTTCGAGTTCCTGTATTGTCGTGATGTTCAACTGCTCCCAAAAAAGTTTGGCTTTTTTCGGGCCAACGCCGTTGATGCGCATGATGGCGACCAGCCCCGGCGGAATTTCTTTCGTGAGGCGTTCGTAAAATTCCAGCTTGCCCGTTTCCAGCATTTCGGTAATTTTCGCCGCCAGCGTGTCACCAATGCCGGGGATTTCGGTCAATTTCCCCTCGGAGGCGATCATGTGCAAGTCACGCGGGAGTTCGCGAATCGCTTCCCCGGCGCGGCGGTACGACAGCACCCGATGGATAATTTCACCTTTGATTTGCAGCATATCGGCAACGGTTTCAAATGTATCGGCAATTTCGCGGTTAGAGAGCGTAGCCAAATTGATTAACTCCTGATTATGGTGCGAAACGTAATCGAAATGCGCCGTTCACGCTTAAAAGTGTGTCCTTCAAAATGATCTTCCGCGCGGGCGACAATACCGTGTGTCCAGTGATAGCGCGCCTCGCCGCTGAAAACCAGCAGACTCCCCGGCTCTAGCACAATCGGCACGTGACGTTTATCTGTCGTGTGACGGAAATCCATCACAAAGTAGGTATGGGTGCAGATAAGGAATGCACCTTTTCCTTTCGTATTCTCCAACTAGCTAAGGTTAATAGCCGGCAGTCTTCGGGTCTCGCATTCTGGCATAACCGCTTGCCATCTTGAAGATTGTGTAGGCTCAGGCGTCCGTTCAAGTTACCCCCGACAAAGCATGTCCCAAACTTCTGGTGTTTCACCCAACTCCCTCGCTTGAACCCCAGGCTCATCGTTCCGCCGTAAGGCTTGCGAACCCCGCCCTTTTCGGGCTGGAAGCGGTGTAGTTGGCGACGATGAAAGCGTAACGGCACGATGTAGAGCATCGTCGTGTTATCCGGTACGCTGTGCCCGCCTGTCCAGGCATTCGCCAGCACCCAACTATCCACACAATGGGCGCTAAAGTTATCCGACATTTTATTTTTGGCCTTCTGCAACCCCAAGCTTTTACGTTCTTCAGCGACCTCGTGGCCTTTGAGGAGTTCGACATGTGCGATTTTTCCAAGCTGCTGGTAGAACCACTGCTTGCCCACTTCTAGCGGAGTGAAACTTGTATTCCAACGGCTCTGTCCCCGTTTAGTGGCGGCTTGAATGTCCTCTACCACAAAAGCCCGGATGGGATAGTAGCGGTTCAGCCAACTGACCAGGCGTAGCTTCCATCCCCAGCGGGCGCGCGTGGACGGCGGCAACTTGAACTGCCCTTGATGGCGGTTAGGGCGGCACTTGCGATATGGCGTCTTGCGAGACCGTCGCGTCCGCCGCATCTGTGTGCTGACTGCCTCCGTTTCCTTCACCCATGTCACAGCATCAACCTGGATATTCAAGAATGTGTGTGCTTTGCTCTTAGCAGTAATCGCTTCTTTCTTTGAGCCAGGGTCAATCCCTACCGAGATCGCTTGGATAGTACCTGTCTTTCGATCCAGTAGGCGAATGTAGAACAAGCCGCGATCAAAGCGCCGAACCGCACGACCCTTGCGCACCAGTTCGCGTGCCCGCGCCGCATGGCAAGGCATCAGGCGCTCCCCTGTGCTGCTCAAGACTGGAACATATTGCATGATGAAAGTTACCTTTCTCTCCAGCACGAAGCCGGGCAACTGACCGCTTCGCCACAGGCACTCACAGATGCGTACAAACTAGCGGGACATTCGTACTGTGCTTCGGGCTGCCACGCCTAGAGCGCTTGTTACTATCTGGCTAGTCAAGGCGCTAGCGGTAACGGTCATTGCTCTACCATAGCGTCGGGTTAACGGGTTGGCTTCTCGCGCTCCACAAACTCCTCACTCAAGCGGGGGAGTCCTTGACATTTGTAGCCGTAATGCTGCACACATCACCTGATTTCGGTTGACCTCGTTTGCTCATCATTTTTTTGGAGTAGCCACGCTTACTGGAAGGCACTGAGCTAACCGGGGCGACATTACAGTCCATCTATTGTATCATTTGTCCCTTGACACTCACCACACACAGAACATCCGTCCTATTGTATCATAAAATTTATGGGATAGGAAAGTCGCCAAATTGAATGAATTCGAGTCTTAAAATGGGTATAAGAACAGGATAAGCGGGAGGGCATCAGTCAAAATTAATCTTGCGATTGTTTCCTAATCGCTGTCATACGCTCACGGATTCGCTGCTGATCGGCTTCAGAGTAGGACTCGAAGCGTTCAGGCAACCCATCATAATCAACAGCTACCGTTCCATAATAGCGATTACGGGAAAATGTGACATTGTAAACTGCGCCAAAATCAACGGTTATAGTGTCCGCATCTGCCAGGGGTATCGTCACAGTCGGAATCGGATCATCAACGAAAAATCCGTAAACAGCCATTTGCGCTTCTGATAATGAAGGGCCTGATTCGCTCACCAAAATCGCATAAGGGTAGGAATGCGGTTCGTGATTGGGGTAACGGGGTATGACACGGATTGGAGAACGTGTTTCATGCAGATAATCGAGTTCAACAATATTAATGCCGCTCTCTAATGTTTCCGTTCGCTTGACCATATATTGAAGATAGTGCGCCCCAGGCGGTTTATTGCCCGGAGAAAGCAGTTCTATTCGGGTCACTGGCAGCGTCGTTTTATCACTTTCCATCTTAAAAATGACAACACTGGGTAAGCGATCATCCTCAACGAGCGTTTCGATAACCGGAATTACCGCTGTCGGCCTGCTGCCTGTCAGGGAAAGCGCTGCTCCGTGCGTTTTTGATTCGCCATAAATTCCAACATCGGGTCGGGTTGGGCTTCGTCTCAACTCACCCGTGTCCGGGTTAAATGTGCTGAGTTGTAACGATTTTTCGTTGAGAGCGTAATAGCCCTCGGGCAACAGCAGATCAATCGCTTCGGTCAGGTTTGTGATATGCGCGTTGTGAAAACTCTCCCAACCTCTGCCTTCGCTCTGCAAAAGGCTATGCAAATGGGCATTGATACCCCGATACTGGTTCTCACGCAGTTGGATTGGCATTTACAAATATTCCACCATCATCAGCTTTGGACACATTTTACCTTAATTTCCCACTCAAAATGGAACTCTTTGCCCGCAACCCCCAACTAACTAAGAAAGAGGCAAGGAGAATGAATGGCTGACCCTGACCTGCAATTGGTGAAAGCGATGGCAAACGGCGACGTTCATGCGCTCGATGCCCTCTATGCGCGGCACGGACGCAGCATTCTTTCGTATCTGATCGGGCTGTTGAATGATCGCCCGTTAGCCGAAGAAGTGCTGCAAGATGTGATGCTGGCGGCATGGCGCGGCGCTGGGCAATTTCGCGCCGAGAGTCAGGTGCGCACCTGGCTACTAGCGATTGCCCGTTTACAAGCGTTGAACGCGCTGCGAAAGCGAAAATTCGCGCCCATTCCGCTCGATGAGGACATCCCCGGAGATGATACGGGACAGTTCAAAAAGATTGAATTTCGTGCCGAACAGGAATCGATCCACAACGCCCTGCGCCAACTACCCAGCGATCAAAAAGAAACACTGGAGTTGATCTTTTACCATGAGCTTTCCGGCGTTGAGGCAGCAGAAATACTCGGCGTCGCGCCAGGGACGATCAAAAGCCGCTTGAACCGCGCCAAGACGACGCTGCGGCGACTCTTGCAGCGAAAGGAGATCGACCATGAATCGTAAACCCTGGGAGGAACTCCTGTTCCTGTATCTGGCTGGCACACTTTCAAAAGAAGATCGCGCCGATTTTGAGCGCTATCTGGTCAAAAGCGAAAATCACCGCGCCGAATTGGACGAATGGCGTAAGCTGGCGGAATCGGTGCGCCAGGAAGCCGACGCGCGCGCCCACGATCTGCCTGCATTGACGCCAGCCTTTTATCAACGGCTGCAAATCGGGTCAAAGCCTTCTCTCAATGGCTCTCATTCCGCTCAAGCAAAGGAGAGAAATATTATGATGACGATGCAAGTCACCCCTTTTGAACCCCATCGGAAAAC
>Ga0268299_1003329_pt1 | contig 15195 bp, 11 predicted proteins | sample NOBtaG_FD_193484 | JGI IMG/M metagenome (GOLD analysis project Ga0268299, IMG submission 193484) | Activated sludge microbial communities from bioreactor in Nijmegen, Gelderland, Netherland - NOB reactor | ecosystem: Engineered > Bioreactor > Aerobic > Activated sludge | place: Netherlands...
CACCGAGAGCTCCCTGGAGGATATCTTCGTCAGCCTGGTGAGGGCCGGGCGATGAACCTGCACGCCATCCGGGCCATCTACTCCTTCGAGCTGTCCCGCTGGTTCCGGACGCTCGGCCAGAGCATCGCGTCGCCGGTCATCTCCACCTCGCTCTACTTCGTGGTCTTCGGGGCCGCCATCGGCTCCCGGATGGGCACCATCGACGGCGTCAGCTTCGGCGCCTTCATCATTCCCGGCCTCGTCATGCTGAACCTGCTGAACGAAAGCGTCTCCAATGCCTCCTTCGGCATCTACATGCCCCGGTTCTCCGGGACGATCTACGAGGTGCTGTCCGCGCCGGTCTCCGCCGTGGAGGTCGTCCTCGGCTACGTGGGGGCGGCCGCCACCAAGTCGGTCCTCCTGGGGCTGCTGATCCTGGCAACGGCCCGGCTGTTCGTGCCCTACGGGATCGAGCACCCGGTGTTGATGCTCGCCTTCCTCGTCCTGACGGCCATCACCTTCAGCCTGTTCGGCTTCGTGATCGGCGTGTGGGCCGACGGGTTCGAGAAGCTGCAGGTCATCCCGCTGATGGTCCTCACGCCGCTGGCTTTCCTGGGCGGGAGCTTCTACTCGATCAGCATGCTGCCGCCGGTCTGGCAGACCATCGCCCTCTTCAATCCGGTGGTCTACCTCATCAGTGGCTTCCGCTGGAGCTTCTTCGGCGTCTCCGACGTCGGTGTCGGCACGAGCCTCGCGATGATCCTGTTGTTCATGTTCGCGTGCCTGGCGGCGATCGCCTGGATATTCAGGACGGGCTATCGCCTGAAGAGCTGACGGCGCCGGCAACCTTAAGCTTGCCTTCAGGAAACTGGTCCACAGTCGATCCGGATGGGAGCCGAGCCCCGTGTACCTGCTGCTGGTCGAAGATGATCTGGGCCTGGGAAAGGCGCTGCACAAGCTGCTGCAGCGCCAGTACCGCGTGCATTGGGTCCGGACCCTGGCCGCCGCGCGCAGCCACGTCGACGCCGCGCCCTACGACGCCATGCTGCTGGACCTGGGCCTGCCGGACGGTGATGGCGTCGAGTGGCTGCGATCCCTCCGCGCGGCGGACTGCCGGACGCCCGTCCTGATCATCTCGGCGCGGGATCGTCTCGACGACCGCGTCACGGGACTCGACACCGGCGCCGACGACTACCTGGTCAAGCCCTTCGAGCCCGAGGAGCTCCTCGCCCGGGTCCGGGTATTGCTCCGGCGCCGGTCGGGGTCCGCTGACACCCGCCTGCGGGTTGGAGCCCTGAGCTTTGCGGCGGATACCCACCAGTTCTACCTGGACGAGGAGCCCGTCACCCTGTCCCCGAAGGAACACCAGGTCCTGGCGGTGCTCATCCAGGCGGGGGGCAGGCCGGTGAGCCGGGAGCGCCTCGTCCAGCAGCTCTACGGCCTTGGCGATGCCGCGGCTTCCAACACCCTGGAGGTCCACGTCCACGGCCTCCGGCGCGCGCTGGGCAAGGACCGGATCGAAACGCTCCGGGGCTTCGGGTACCGGCTGGTCGCGCGGTGAAGGTCCGCCTCTCGCACCTGGCGCTCCTGGTCGCCGCCGTCACGGTCGCGGCGGGAATCGCCGGCGTGGTGCTCACCTACCGGGTCGCCGACCACGAATTCCGGGACGTGCTCGACGACGACCTGGAACAGCAGTGCCGGATGCTGGCCAGGCTGCTGGAAACAGGACCCGCCGACGGAGCGGGCGGCCGGCTCGATACGCTGCTCCGGAAATCCTTCCGGCCCGACGACGAGGAAACCCTCTGGGTCAGCGTCTATGACCTGGCGACGGGCGCACTGGCCAGCAACCAGAAGCACGCCCTGGCGCTCGCGAGCCCGAAGAGTGGCTCCGTGCGCATCACGTGGGGTGGCCATGACTGGGAGGGTTGCCAGGAACGGGAGGGCAACGTTGTCGTGCAGCTGCTCCGGCGCACCGACCTCTACCAGGAGGTACGGGACGAAATCCTCGAGGACGTCACGACGCCGGCCCTGGCCGGCAGCGCGGCCATGCTCCTGGTGCTCGCGGCGCTCATCGGGGCGCTGCTCTGGCCCCTCTCCCGCCTCGTGCGCCAGCTGGAGGCCCGCCATGCCGACTCCCTGGCACCCCTCGAGTCGAAGACACCGGTCGTCGAGATCCGCCTGCTCATCGACATGCTGAACCGTTTGATGGCCGGCGTGGACTCGGTGCTGGGCCGCGAGCGGCAGTTCGCCAGCGACGTGGCCCACGAACTGCGCACGCCCCTCACGACCCTCAAGGTCGAGCTGGCCGATCCCGCCCCGGACCTCCCGGCGATCAAGGCGGAGATCGACCGGCTGGCGCGGCTGGTCGGGCAGTTGCTCACCCTGGCGCGGCTGGACCAGGGCCGCTGGCGGGCGTCCTTCAGCCGGGTCGACCTGGCCGCCCTCTGGGCCGGGGAGGAGCGCCGCTTCGCGTCCGCCGCAGCGGATGCCGGCATGACGCTCGCCACCGACAGCCGCGCGACGCTGGTGGACGGCGACCCCACGCTGCTGCAGACCCTGCTCCAGAACCTCGTCGGCAACGTGGTGCGTCACTGCCCGGCAGGCACCCGCCTCAAGGTCTTCGTCGGCCAGCACGAGGGCCTGCCGGCCATCGAGGTCAGCGATTCCGGGCCGGGCATTCCCGCCGGCCAGCGGGAGCAGATGAACACCGGCTTCACGCGGCTGGACAGCCGGAGCGGCGGCCTCGGGCTCGGCCTCGCGATCTGCCGGCGCATCGCCGACGTGCACGGCGCCGACCTGACGTTCCTCGCCGGCAACGGGGACCATGCGGGCCTGCGGGTGCTCGTCCGGTTTCGGCCTTAAGGAGACTTTAAGAGTCTGCCGCCACACTGGCCCCGTCCCCAACATCTGCTGAACGGAGCATACCGATGAAGACTTTTCTCCCGATTACCGCACTGTCCCTGGCCGTCACGCTCGCTGCCGGCACTGCCCTCGCCGACGGCAAGACGGGGGGCTTCACGGGCCCGGACAACATCCCGCTGGTCACCGCTGCGGAAGCGGCGGGCCTTGCTGACGAGACCATGATCAAGCTGCAGGGGTTCATCGTGCGCGCCCTGGGCGACGAGAAGTACGAATTCCGGGACAACTCCGGCACGATCACCGTGGAGATCGACGGTGACGACTGGGGCGGTGTCCAGGCCACGCCCGACGTGAAGGTCGAACTGCTGGTCGAGGTCGACCGGGACTTCCGGAGGGTGGAGTTCGACGCAGAATCAGTCCGGCTGGTCCCCTAGTTCGCCCGCCAGGGCCGCGCGGACCAGGATGAAGATCTCCCGGTACGCACGGCCCTGACGTCGCGACCCGCCCGTAGCCGCCTCGCAGGCATCCTTCCGCGCCTGGCGGACCAGCGCCCGCAGGTGCCGCACGTCGGTCCCGGGGAACTCGGTGAGCCAGGTGCCGAGCCGGGTGTCATCGCCGATCAGGTCACTCCGCCACTGCTCCGCCCGGTGCAGGAGGCGGGCATCTTCGGCCGACCGGCTGCGCTGGACCCGCAGCGCGGCTGCCACTGCCTCCAGCTCGCCCTCGTCAAGGCGGTGCATCAACTTGCCTATGAACTGCTTCTGGCGCCTCAGCCCCTCGAAGTTGGTGATCCGCTTCGCCTCGAGGACCGCATCCCGCAGCTTGTCCGGGAGCGACAGCGCCGCGAAGAGGTCCCCGCGCAGCGTGAGCAGCTCCTCCCCGAGGACCTGCAGTTCCTCGCTGGCCACTTTCCGTTCGGTGCGGCTCGGCGCCTCGCCGCCCTTCAGCTCGTTGCGGAACTGCCGGTCCGCGGGGCTGCCATCGGCAATGAACGCGCCCGCCACGTAATACCCCTTCCGGGATTTTCGCGCCATGGTGCTCGCCGTGCCTGCCTGCCAACCTCCACCAGTATACGGACCGGCGGCGCAGTGCGCCGAGCTGGGCCAGCGCCACACCGAGCTCCACACGACGCCAGGCACCGGGTGTAACCCGCCGTGACCAGGGCCGCCGCAGCCAATAGTATCTGCACACATCTCGTGGAGATCACCGCTAGGTGAGTTCACCATTTCGTCAAATTTGGTTCTGCTATTGAATGGACCGTCATCTGGCGAACTCCGGCCGCACCCGGAAGGCCACCCTGCTGCTGTGCCTGTACCTGGCGCAGGGCCTGCCCTACGGGTTCTTCACCCTGGCCCTGCCCGTGCTGCTGCGGGAGGCCGGCATGTCGCTCACCGCCATCAGCGCGCTCGGCCTGCTTGCCCTCCCCTGGGCCTTCAAGTTCCTGTGGGCGCCCCTGCTGGACCATCGCGGCACCCGGCGCGGCTGGCTGCTGGTCCTGCAGGGCTCGGCCATTGCCGGCGCCCTGCTGCTGGCACAAGTCGAACCCGGCAGCCACTTCGGCCTGTTGTTCGCGGCCGCGTTCGCCTTCAACCTGGTCGCAGCCTCCCAGGACGTCGTCACCGACGGCCTTGCCGTCCGGATCCTCGACACCCGTGAGCGGGGCATCGGCAACGGGCTGCAGGTGGGTGGGTACCGGCTCGGCATGGTGCTCGGCGGCGGCCTGCTGCTGTGGGTCTTCGCCCGGACGGACTGGAGCACGATGTTCCTCTGCATGGCCGCCCTGCTCGCGCTGGCCTCGCTGCCCGTCCTCGGCCTGGCCGAAGCCCGCCCGCCAACGCCGGCCCGCGTCGGCACCGCCGCGCTCGCGGTGGCCTGGATAAGCAGGGCCCGACAGCCCGCGATACTGACGCTGGCTGGCCTGATCTTCTGCTACCGCTTCGGCGACCAGATGGTGACCTCGCTGCTCGGACCGTTCCTCACGGACAGCGGGCTGGACCTGCCGACGATCGCGGTGCTGAAGGGCGCCCTGGGTTCCGCCACCAGCCTGTTCGGGGCCGCGCTGGGCGGAGCATTCGTGTTCTCCGTCGGCCGGCGCCGGTCGCTGCTGCTAACCGGACTTGCCCAGGCCGCCTGCCTCGGCCTCTACGTCGTCGCGGCGCGGGGCATCGGCGGGCCCGAGTTGCTCTGGGCGGCCACGATCCTCGAGGGCGTCGTGGGCACCATGGCGACGGTCGCCCTGTTCACCCTGATGATGGACGCTGCGGACCCGGACCACGCGGGCACCGACTACACGCTGCTCGCCAGCACCGTGGTCCTCGTGGGCAGCCTCGCCGGCCTCGCCGCCGGCCTGATCGCCGATGCCGTCGGCTATGCCACCACCTTTGCGCTCGGCACCCTGCTCGCCGCCGGAGGCTGCCTGCTGGTCGTCTGGTGGCTGGACAACCGGCCTGCACCGGCCCGGGTCGCCCTGGCGTGGCGAAATACCGACGAGCACGGTCGCCATTCAGAGCGGTGATTTAATAACCAGGCCGACATAATCCGCCGTCCGTGCCGTGCCAGGACTGCCGCCGCCAGCCGTGCGGATTAACATTCCGGGTGCTTGTGCCGTGCCATAATTCCAGCGAAGTGGTGTCAATCGACCTGCCAGCAACCGCCAGCACAAGAGCGACCTAGACCCCTTGCGTTCCAACCACCACAGTAGCCTGCACGTCGCCATCTGCGCCCTCTTCGCCGCCATGCCGGCGACGGCGGCGGACTACCGCGACGACATCGGCTACGCGGCCCTCACGGCTGAACTGGGCACGTGGACGCCCCTCGGCTCGAACGTGCCTGTGGCGCAGATCGAGGGCGCCGTGCAGGTCGGCGCCGATCTGGCCTGGATGCCCGAAGCCGGCAATGCGGAATTCGTCGGCAAGACCCTCACCGACCTTTCCGGCGGCCTGCCCGGCCTCTATTCGGCGCATGCCACCAGCGTCGGCAGGAACTTCTACGGCAACCTGAGTTCGATTGCTACCGGCATCTCGGCCGTCGCCGGCTACGAGACCAATAGCTGGATCGGCAGCGGCTTCCTGAAGACGCCGCTGTCCGGCAACGGGTCCCAACCAGCCTTCTCCGACTCCCGGGTCGCCAATCACAGCTGGGTGGGCTCGACCACCAACGGCGCCACGACTTACGACCCGGCAATACTCCGGCGGGTGGACTGGGTCGTCGCCCGTGACGAGGTCACGTCGGTGGTCGGCCTCTCCAACGGCGGCACCAATCTCCCGCTGCTCGCCAGCGCGTTCAATGCCATCGCCGTCGGCCGCACCGATGCAGGCCACGCCACGGGCACGCCGGCGGTGGGCCTGTCGCCCTACGACACGGTCTACGTCGCAGGCAGGACCCGGCCCGATCTCGTGGCGCCCGCCACCGTGACCAGCCTGTCGGCCCCGATCGTCGCGGCCGCAGCTGCCCTGCTGATCCAGACCGGCCACGCCAATCCCACCCTGTCGACCGACCCGGTATCCCTCTCGACCACGAACAGGAATCTTGACCTCATCAGGAACGCGGAGCGCTCCGAGGTCATCAAGGCGGCACTGATGGCGGGAGCGCTGCGCGCCACCAGTGGCAACGTGGCCGCGCCCGACATCACCGACTACCGGGTGGCACCGGGCAACCAGACCGCCAATGGGCTTGACCGCCGGTTCGGTGCCGGCCAGCTCAACGTTGCGAACAGCTACCACATCATCGTGGCCGGCGAGAAGAACAGCCTGCAGGACCAGGCTGGCGGCGGCGGCCAGGCCGGGCTGCGCGGCTTCGACTACGACCCCCGCTTCGGCGGCGCCAGCAATACGAACGACACGGCCACTTACTACTTCCCGGTCCAGACGTCAGACGCCCGGTTCACCTTTGCCCTGGTGTGGAACCTGCGCATCCACGGGGGAACGGTGAACTACTTCAACAGCACCGCATACTTCTACAACCTCGACGCGGAACTCTACGACGTCACCAATGCTTCGAATCCCGTGCTGGTCGCTAGCTCGGCCAGCACCGTCGACAACACCGAGAACCTGCACGTGGTGCTCACTGCAGGGCGGTCCTACTCGGTGCGCGTCGTCAGGCCGGCCAGCCAGGGCACGTTCGACTGGGACTACGCAGCGGCCTGGCAAATCGAGCCCGCGGTGCCGGACGCCGACGGCGACGGCGTGGGCGACAGCGTCGACAACTGCCCCCTGACGGCGAACGCTGGCCAGGCCGACGCCGACGGCGACGGCTTCGGCAACGCCTGCGACAATTGCATCAACCAGGCCAACCCCGACCAGTTCGACGCGAACGGGGACGGCTATGGCAACTACTGTGACGGCGACCTCAACGACAACGGCGCGACCAACAGCCAGGACACCACGTTGTTCCGCGATATGCTCGGCACTGGCAATGCCCTTGCCGACCTGAACAACAACGGCTACGTCAACTCGCAGGATTACGTGATCTTCCGCGCCCTCCTCGGATTCCCGCCGGGACCGTCGGGACTCGCGCCCTGACGACCGGTCGGTGGGCCGGGCGAACTACGGAGCCAGGGCCGAGGGTCCCGGTGCGGCGCCCAGCAGGCTCCGGAAGATCACGGTGTCCTGGGCGTTCACGCTCCCGGTGCCATTGAGGTCGGCGTCGGCATCTCCACTGCCGAGACGGCTGCGGAAGATGACCGTGTCCTGGGCGTTGACGACGCCGTTGCCATTGAGGTCGGCATCGCAGCGGTTGCCATAGCCGTCGCCGTTCGAGTCGCGCTGGTCCGCGTTCGCGACGGCAGTACAGTTGTCGCAGGCGTCACCCACCAGGTCGCCGTCTCCGTCCGCCTGGTCCGCATTGGCATGGGCCGGACAGCTGTCGTCCAGGTCCAGCACGCCGTCCTCGTCCCGGTCGATGCCGATGCGGATTCCGGAGCCCGGTGGCACGCACGTGTAGGTGAGCTGCTGGCCGGCGAGACCGGCTTGGGCCCGCAGCTCGGCGTCGCCCTTCGGCGGCTCGGCCGCCCTGTCGCCACGGAACGTCCCGTCGGCCAGGCGCACCCAGCCGCGAAGCTGGCCCGCCTCCCGGCCCCTGGCCACCAGGTCGCAATTGCCGAGGGCCGCCTGGCCCACCAGGAGATTGAGCCGCGGGGTCACGACGGCGCCATTCGCACCGGCAAGGGTCACCTGCTGGCCCACCACGGGCTTCAGGTTGCTGTCCATGGCGAACATGAACTGCTCCATCTGCCGGCGCTCCGCATCGCCGCCGGCAAAATTGAAGACCGTCGCCCGGAAGAAGCGGAAGAGCGTGTCCATGCTGCCGTCGTGGAGGAAGCCGAAGCCCCGGATCTGGTTGCCCGTGTTGCCGTTGTCCCCTGCCATCGTGAAGGGCACCGCGGGCATGCCGAACATCCCCACCCTGGAATAGAGGTTGCGCAGCTGGGGAATCTTGAAGTGCTGGGATTCGCCCTCGAAGCTGGCCCGCCCGTCGGAACCGAAGAAACCGGCCCCCGTGCTCAGGACGTGGCAGCCGGCGCAGGTCGTGGTGTCGACGATGCGGCTGAAGTAGATCTGGCGGCCGGCGTCCTGGGCTGCCGTCAGCCCGTCGTCCAGTTGCCGGATCGGGTTGGGCGGCGGGGTCAGCGCGAGGGCGAAGTCGGCGAAGGCCTGCATCTCCGGGCCGGACAGGGGCGCCGCACGTCCCAGCAATTCGGGGAACGCCACGTTGAACTTCAGGAACGCCGCCACCTCATCCAGCGCACTGCCGCCGGGATCGTTGCCGCCGGTGCGGTCGCCGCGCCAGTGCATGGAGCCGTGGTTGGCCATGCCGCGCAAGGTCTGGGTGGCCATGGGACCCTTCAGCGGGTGGAAGTCCCGGTAGACGAGCGGTGGCTGGTTGACCGGCCCCAGGGTGAAGGCCAGGGGATTGCTGAGCACCCGGTCCAGCGGGTTGCCGAGGTCCCAGGCCAGCGAATCCAGGTCCCCGTCCACGTGGCAGCTGCCGCAGGCCGCTTCGCCGTTGCTCGACGTGAGGTTGGCGTCCTGCATGAACGCGCGCCCGTTGACGACGGCGGGCGGCTCCGGGTTCGGCAGCTGGTAGTGACCCGTTTCCGTGCGGCTGGCCAGGTTCACCACCGAGATGCCGTTGTCGAAGCGGGTCAGCACGTAGAGCTGCCCGCGGGCCTCGTCCAGTGCCAGTCCGCCCGGACCGCCGCCCGACACCGCGATATGGTCGGCGGCACTGGGCGTGAACGTGTTGTTCTCGAGCTGGCCGGTCGCGAGCACCGCGACCTTGCCCGAGCCGGCCGCCGCCAGGTACAGCGTGTTCCCGTCGCTGCTGACGGCCAGGCCGCGCGGCAGTGCCAGGCTGCTGGCCCGGACCGCCTGCGGTGCGGGCCGGACGGCGTAATCGATGTGCTTGTTGAGGTGACGGGGCAGCACGGTACCCGCCACGGGGTCGATCACGGTGACCTGCGTCTGGTGTTGCCGGCCGATGACCGTCGAGAAACCGCTGCCGGGGCCGGTCAGCGGTCGCGTCCCCTCGAAGCGCACCTGGTTCTGCGCTTCGGTGTTGCTGACGTAGAGCTTGCCGGAGACCGGGTTCACGGCCATGTTGAAGAGGATGGTGCCGACGTGGGCGAAGGCGGCCTCCTCGAACGGCACGGCGGCGTCGGCATCGATCGCGAACACGTCCTGGTCCGGGAGGCTGAAGCGCACCACGCCGCTCCAGTTGCGGCCCAGCTCGTCGACCCAGTTCGTGCCGTCGTGCCGGACGATCAGGCCGACCTCGGGCTGGAGCGCGCCATCGGCATCTGCATTCGGTGCAGGCAGTCCGCCGGGAGCCGTGGCACCGCTCACGGTGCAGGGGGCAGCGGCAGCTCGGCCGTTGCAGACCGCGCCTTCGTTCACCGCGGTGGTCCGGTTCCCGGAGTGGAAGACGGCCGCGTACACCCGGCTGCCGTCGGGCGTGGCCGCCAGCGCACGGGGCGTGTCGCCGAACAACGTGATGATCGTGAGGGGCGTGCCGCCCAGTCCCGCGCCCGGAGCGTTGGCATCGAACACCCAGACGTCTGCCCGGCCGATGCCCGGCGTCGTCAGCTCGCCGGGATTCGACTGATCGTTGTACGGGCTGTTCTGGCCCCGGTGGGCCGTCGTGACGAACGCGCGCCCGCCGCCGGTGCCGGCGAACACGATGTCGCGCGGCTCATCACCGACCAGCAGCGTGCGCACGACCGCGGGCGAGGTGGCCGCCGTGTCGACGATGCTGATGCTGTCGGAGAGGTGATTGACGACCCATACCTGCCCGCCGGGCCGGGCCGCGACGGCGACGGGCTCGAGGCCCACGGGCACGGCAGCGGCATGCCGGAGGCCATCCGGCAGGATGTCGAAGATCTCGAGCCGGTTGTCCGGCGTGTTCACGGCGAACAGGCGGGCGCCATCGGCGGACAGCGCGAGCGGGCGCACCTGCCCGGATTCGAACGCGACGAAGGAGCCGGCCCGGGCGGAGCCGGCCAGGCACGCCCAGAGAAGCAGGCTGACGGCCAGCACGCGGGACAGGCAGGTCACGGAACGCCTCCTGGCGGGTCCTCGTGGGACGGATGGCGACGCGGCCATCATACCGTCGCGCCCGGGCGGCCGGCACCCGGCCAGCGGACACGCCCCGCCGGGGGTGCCGGCAACCAGCGCCCGCCCCTTACAATACCTCAGCGGTCCGTATTGGCAGGAGACGACCCCGTGCACGATTTCAGAGGCCTGGTGAAGATGCTCGAGGAGCGCGGGGAGCTTTACCGCATCAGCCGTCCCGTGGAGCCCCGCTTCGAGATGCCGGCGGTCATGGAGCAGGTCGAGCGTGAACGGCGGGCGTTCCTCTTCGAGAACGTGGCGGGAGCGAAATTCCCCGTCGTCGGCGGCGTGCTGAACCGGATGGAGTGCTACGGCTGGGCGCTGGGCAGCAGGCCCGGCGAGCCCTTCACGGCCCAGGACCTGGACGCCCGCTTCGAGCAGGCCAAGGCGGCGGGCATCCCGCCCCGGCACGTGGGCGGCGGCCCGGTGCAGGAGGTGATCCGCACCGGTGCCGACATCAACCTGGCCGACCTGCCGGTGCCGACCGTCTTCGAGCTCGACAGCGGCGCCTTCATCACGGCCGCGGTGGGCATCTCGCGCAATCCCCGCACCGGCAAGCTGAACGTCGGCGTCTACCGGACCCTCATCCTCGGCAGGAACATCGTGGCGGTGAACGCCAGCTCGCTCTCCGACCTGCGCAAGTTCTACCAGCATGCCGAGAAGGCGGGCGAGCCGATGCACATCGCCCTCGCCATTGGCGTGGAACCGGCGCTGCAGATGGCGGCGTCCTGCAAGCTCCCGCCCGACCAGTCCGAGCTGGACCTGGCGGGCGCCCTCCAGGGCAGGGCCATCGACCTGGCGAAGTGCGCCACCAGCGACCTGCTGGTGCCCGCCAACGCCGAGATGATCATCGAGGGCCGCGTCGACTTTTCCCGGAAGATCGAGAACACCCTGGGCGAGTTCGCCGGGCAGTACGGCCCGGAGACGGCGCCGGTCACGGAGGTCACGGCCATCACGCACCGCAGGGACGCGATGTTCTACTCGATCCTCGCCGGCAAGAACCCGGAGCACAACACCCTGGGCTCCGTCGCCACCTTCGCGATCCAGCGCGCTCTCGCCGGCGCCCTGCGCAAGCAGCTGCCGGCCATCCGGGACATCAACGTGTACCTCGACCCGAAGTTCGGGTCCATGGCCCACATCGTCATCTCCATCCGCAAGCAGGACGATGCCGAGCCCATGGCCCTGATCGAGGCCGCGTTCCGGGCCGCCGGCGGCTTCTTCCCGGTCAGCCACATCACCAAGCGCATCGTCGTGGTGGACGACGACGTGGACGTCCACGACCTCAACGACGTGGAGTGGGCGATCTGGAGCCGCGTCGCGGACGCCGGCAAGTTCCGGGTGATACCCGACGTGGAGAGCTGGGAGCTGGAGCGTTGCGCCAAGGAGGGCCGCGGGTCGTTGCGCCTCGGCATCGATGCGACGATGGACATGGAGGACCGGGAGAAGCTCCAGCGGCCCGTGATTCCCGGCGCCGACAAGGTCCGGCTCGCCGACTACCTCGACAGGAAGTCGGCCGCCTGATGATCGACCCCTACATCGCCGTCGCCCTCCAGACCACCGTCCGCCATTGCGCGAAGCGGAGCGAGGTGGAGCGGAACCTGGCCCACATCGGCAACATGGCCGACCTGGTGTGCCACATCTGCGCCCTCGAGCTGCCGGTGCGGTTGATCGCCCTGGGCGAGGGCTGCATCCAGGGCTTCGCCGACGAAATCCTGCACCTCTCCTCCGCCGAGTACACGGCGACGATGGCCGCAGAAATTCCCGGCTGGGAGACGGAGTTCCTGGGCACCAAGGCGAAGCAGCACGGCGTCTTCATCCTCGGCCAGCTGAAGGAGAAGCTGCCGGAATACCCGGACCGCTTCTTCAACACCGTCTTCCTGGTGGATCCCCACGGCAAGATCGTCTACAGGCACCGGAAGAACGTCGTGCTCTTCGTCGAGCATTCCACCACGCCCCACGACGTCTACGACCAGTGGGTCAGGACCCATGGCGACACCCTGGAGGCCTTCTTCCCCGTCGCGAAGACCGAGATCGGCAACATCGGGGGCAGCGTCGGGGTCGAGGGCTCGTTCCCGGAAAGCTACCGGGGCTTCGCCCTGAACGGCGCCGAGATCCTCTACCGCGCCTCGCTGCCGGAGCCCTGGGTATCGCGGGAGATCTGGGACGTGCAGAACCGGGCGCGGGCGGCCGACAACACCGCGTACCTGGTCGCCCCGAACTGCGGCGCCCTGATCATGCCGGGCAATCCGCCCACGGTGATCGGCGGCGCCCTCGGCGGCAAGTCGATGATCGTCGGCTACAAGGGCGAGGTGCTCGCCCAGAGCTCCGTCGTTGACGACTGCTACGTCGCCAGCGAGGTCAATATCGAGGCGCTGCGGAACTACCGGGAAAGCGCCCGGTTCCAGAACTGGCTGCCCTACCTGCGGACCGAGATCTACCGGAAGATCTACGACCAGCCGGTCTGGCCGAAGAACCAGCCGGCGATGGACGATGCCGGCACCGAGCAGGTCTTCGACGAGTCCGTCCGGGCGCTGATCGCCCGGGGCGCCTTCACGCCGAAGTCGCGCTAGGCCGGCCGGCGGTTGCCCGCCGGCGGCCCGCGAATCCGAACAGGCCGAGCGCCAGCAGCGTGGCCGGGTCGAGGGCCGAGCTGCCCCCGCCGCCCGCCGGTGCCGGCGCCGGGACGCCGTCGCCGCTGAGGTTCACGACGACCGACGCTTCGTCCGGGTCGTTGGACGGGATGTCGAAGCTGTCGTTGTAGGCCTGTGCGGCAGCCGGCTCGAAGGCCACCACGATCGTGCAGCTGTCAGTCGGCACAACCGTCTGGCCGGAGCAGTCGTCCGTCACGACGTCGAAGGGCGCGGCCAGGGCGTTGAGCCCCGCCACGGTACCGAGCACCAGGTCCGCGGTACCGGCATTGGTGACGGTGATCGTCTGGTTGACCGAAGCGCCGACATTCACGTCCCCGTAGGCAACCTGCAGGTCCGCAGCCGGGCTCACCGAGTCGGTGACAGAAATGTCGGCCACGGGCACCGGGGAGCCGGTGCCGGTCACGCTGACCGTCACCGCGGGCGAGTCCGGATCGTCCGACGGCACGTCGAAGGAATCGGGGAAGCTGCCCAGGGCCGTGGGTTCGAACTGCACCTGGATGGTGCAGCTGTCCGTCGGTGCCAGGATCTGGTTCGAGCAGTTGTCGGTGCCCAGGCTGTAGGGCGCCAACAGGCCATTCGCCGAGGCGACCTGGCCTATCGTCAGGTTGGCATTGCCCGTGTTGCTGACGGTCACCGTGGCCGTGGCCAGCGTGTTCAGCGTGACGTCGCCGAACGGGATCAGGTCGTCGGTCGCCGGCGCCAGCGAGTCGGTGACCTCCACGTTGCCGACGGGCATGGGCGTTCCGGCACCTGATAGCGACACAGTGACGGTCGGGAGATTGGAGGGGATATCCACGGTAGTGCTGAAGTCCCCGGTGGAGACGGGCGTGAAGTCCACAGTCAGAGTGCAGAGATCATCGGGCGCGAGGGTCATGCCCGAGCAACTGTCCGCCGTCAGGGCAAACGGATCGTCAATGGCCGCAACGAGGTCGATGACGAGATCTGCATCGCCCGTGTTCGTCACCGTGATCGTCTGCGGAGCGGAGGTCGTGTTCTCCGTGACCTGGCCGAAGGGCACCGCGAGGTCGTCGGGAGCCCCGGCCGAGTCCGTCACGGTGATCGCAGGCGCGCCCGCGCCGGCCACCACGACCTCGGCCTGTGTGTAGTCGTTGGGTATGTAGTCGGCCGTGTCCGCGTCGAACCAGCCCGACACACTGCCACCATCGTCATCGATGAGGATGCCGGCCGCGCCGGCCGCGATGGCCCGAAAGGTCAGTACCGCGACGTCGTAGGTGCCCGGGTTCGCCGCAGTCGCGGTGGGCGTTTCCACGTCGAACACGGTCGGATTGGCGTCCACCGGGCTGTTCTTGACGAAGACGTTCCAGGGCGCCAGGGCCGTTCCGCTCACGTACTCCACCTTGCTGGCGTCGAAGGACAGGCCCATCGTCGCGGCGAAGGTATTCGGCACGTCGGCGGTGATCGTCATCGTGAACAGGTCGTCCACGTCCGGCGTCAGCGTGCTGGCCGTGATGGTGACCGTCGCGGCCATGGCTGCCGGCGCGCCGAACATGGCCAGCAGGACGGGCAGGAACCTCGCGTAGCGGATTGTCATATCGGGTACTCGCATGGTTTTGTGATGGTGATGACTGGAGTCTGGAGGAAGCACTGACCATAATCCGCGACCGGGTTCACAGTCAGGGCAACGCCCGGGCGCCGGATCAGGAACTGTTTGAATGCCGTCACCCTCACCCCGCTCCGAGTTCACCCTGGGCTGGAAAGTCCTGGTGGCCGCCATGCTCGGCGTGGCCTGCGGCGCCTCGCCGATTCCGTACAACACCATCGGCTTCATCCTGGGGCCGATCCACGACGAGTTCGGCTGGTCGTTCCGGGACATCAGCCTCGGCCTCACCATCTGCGGCATCGCGGGTTCGCTCCTGGCGCCCGTGTACGGCTCGCTCGCCGACCGGCTGGGCGTCCGGCCCGTGGCCCTCTTCTCGCTGGTGGCCTTCGGCATCTCCTTCGCCGCCCTAGCCCTGGTGCCGGCGTCGCTCCCGGGGTACTGGCTGCTGTGGCTCCTGGTCGGCATCGTCGGCTTCGGCTCCACGCCGGTGACCTGGACCCGGGGCGTCAACCTGTGGTTCTTCCGCCGGCGCGGCCTC
>Ga0268299_1003330_pt1 | contig 15181 bp, 19 predicted proteins | sample NOBtaG_FD_193484 | JGI IMG/M metagenome (GOLD analysis project Ga0268299, IMG submission 193484) | Activated sludge microbial communities from bioreactor in Nijmegen, Gelderland, Netherland - NOB reactor | ecosystem: Engineered > Bioreactor > Aerobic > Activated sludge | place: Netherlands...
ATGATCCGTCCCGCGAACGGGGCGACGATCGGGACATGAGATCGAATGGTCCGACTCTGGTCGAGGCGGCGAAATTCCTCGTCGTTCATACCGAGCAGCTTGAGGTGGTCGCGCGCCTCGTGGGCTTCCGCCTGCATGCTGAGCAGCTCGGCCTTGCGGCGCTGCGCCTCCGCTTCACCGATGACTTTCTCCTGCAAGAGAAACTTTGCCCTGGCATAGGCCTGCTCGGCTACGTGCAGCTTGGCTTGCGATTTCAAATAGGCCGACTGGGCGAGCCCCAGTTCGCTGCTGTACAAGATGGCGAGCAGGGCATTGGCTTCAACCTGCTGCCCCAGGTCGGTATAGACGTCGACCACGCGGCCGCGAACGAGTGTGGTGATATCGGCTACGGCCCGCTGGTTGGGCTGTATGATAGCGGGAAAGTCACGGTGGGTCCGAAACTCGCTGCGGGCGACCGGTTGGACGACCAAACCAACCCGAGAAGAATCCTCCGGGGACAGGATCACGACCCCTGCGGTCGAATTGATCGGCGGCTTAAATTTGACCGTGTCGCTGGGTGTGCTATCGCAGCCGGTGAATGACACCGCCAGGCCGGCGAGCACCCAGCCGAGCAAAGGGAGAAAGCCATGCTTGGGTCGTTCGCGCATGTCAGCCCATTGTCCCGATCCGGTCAATATCATAGCGCTCCGCCGACCGCGCGCTCAAGCCGGGCCAGGGAGACCGATAGCTCGTATCGGGCTTGGGCATAATCCATCTGGATCTGACGCTGGACGCGCTGGGCATCGAAGACTTCCAAGAGACTGGAGGCACCCTGCTGAAAGCTGAATTGAGCGAGCCGGAGGGCTTCCTGTGCCTGCTTCAGAAGTCCCCTGTCGAACACGTCGATCAGCTCAGCCGTCGTTCTGGCATCCTGATAGTACTGGTGAACCGCCCGGGCCAGTTCATTGCGGGCCCGCAATAATTCGGCCTCTTCCCGCCGCTTGGTGCCCAGTGATGCCGCGATCTCTCCCTGCCGTCGGTACCATACCGGGACCGGAATAGACAGGCCGCCTTGCACGGCCTCGCGGCCGATCTCGCGCCAATAACTTCCGTTGACGGTCACGTTGGGCACTCGTGACTGTCGCTCGAACTCGATCCGCCAATCCGATTGCTGGACCGATTGGAGCAGGCGTTGAATGGTCGGATGCTGCTGGGCCATACGGGACATCAGCCGATCGATCCGCAATTCCCTGGACATGATCGAGAAGTCGCCCTGAACGACATATGAAGGTCCGAGCCCGCCGCCGGTCAAGGTGTCCACGACGACCCGATTGACCCTGACGACGTTCTCGGCACGGACGAGGAGCTGTTTGGCCTTGAGGATTTCCACCTCTGCTTTGATCAGCTCAAATTGCGGGGCTTCCCCCGACTTGACCCTGGCCTTGACGATTTTGCCGACACCCTCGACGATTTCGAGGTTCTGCTGGGCAAGTGCCGCATCCTGCTGGGCGAGCAGCAGATCATAAAACGCGACCTTGACCTGCGTCGTCAGGTTCAACCGGATTTCGGACATGCCGGCGTTGGCGGTAGCCAGTCCCGCATCCGCGACCCGCTTGCGGGCGGAACGCATCGCCGGCCATTCCACCGGCTGCCCGACGATGAAGTTGTATTCGAAGATCGATTCACGATTGAGCGAGTCTCGAATATCGGCGCGTCCGGTGTCGCGAATTTCCCCGTATCCCGCGTTCCCCATGACGGTTGGATTGGGATAGGCGCCCGCCGCCGTCTGCTGGCCTCGCTGCTGTTCGATGTCCCCCTCGGCGGACGACACGACGGGGTTTCTCGCAAGCGCCATCTCGACAATGGTGCTGAGCCGATAAGTCGGAGCTCCTGACGGCTCAGCCGCCTGGGATCGAGCATTCAAGGCACCGATCTGGAACGCCGCAGTCAGGCAGATAAGCAAGCAAAGCCGTCGGTGTGTCATAAGCATCCTTTTCGAGCGGTTGTCCGTCCCGAGGTTACGTGCGTACGGGCTGATGTGGTAGGACGCGCGCAAAGCGTCCTCGCAACGTAGTCCGATGAGAGTTTGAGGAAAGCAAGTTATTGCGACGCTGTTCGCGCCTGATCCTTTCCTTCGAGGAAGACGCGCAGGCATTTGCGTCGAAACAGCTCGGAGTCGAACGGCTTGACGACGTATTCCTTCGCTCCGGCATTCATGGCCTGTCGAAGAGCCGCCACATGCAGGGAGTCGGCCATCACGATGACGGGAACCGATGGGAAGCGCGTGCGCATCTCTTGGAGCACAGTCGATCCATCGGTGTCCGGCAGATACAGTTCAAGGAGAATCCCATGAAACGGGTTGGTGCCCTGGTCGCGGGCGATGCGCGACAGTCCCGATGTGCCGTCGGATTCTACCGAAACGTCGAAGCCGAGGGCGGTCAGTCGGTCGCGGAGGATACCACGGACATCGTCGTCCCCGTCGATCACGAGGATACGCCGCGCGCGGGACCGTGCCCTCATGGGGTCCGCATGCGAAGGTCGTGCGTTAGGGTTCACCGGCATCCTTCTTGAGACGCAGGGCGCGGGCTGATTCGTGGGGGGTGGGTCGGGGGCATGGTCCATCGTCCTTGGTCTTAGCAGGTCCCGTGCTGCGCCACGCGATTGCTTCCCGCAGGGTCCATGACGGGAAGGTCAATGGTGACATGTTGGGCAACGTGCTGCTCGCTCGACCAGATGTGTTGTACGACCAATCGGATGGACGAAAGGAGAGAGTCGGCCGTGCCGTTGATGAGATACCCCGAAGCTCCGGCCGCAAAGGCCGCGGCCATCGTTTCGGAATCTCCGCAAGAGCCATAAAAGATGATTCGACAGTCGGGCAAGAACTTACGGATTTCGCGCGTCGTGGCGATGCCGTTCAGAACCGGCATCTCGACATTCGTGAGAAAGACATCCGGATGCAGGCTCTTCGCCGCTTCGATCGCGGCCGGTCCGTTTCCTACGGCCGCGACCACGTCGTGGTCGGACTCCAACCGGAGGCGGAGAAGGGCGACCGTTTCCGTCTGATCGTCAGCCAACAAAATGCGTGCGCGTTCCACGATGTCCTTTGTTCCGGACGCAACTGCCGCTGCATTCAGGATCGAGCTCTTCGTCGGAAGTAGGATTCTAGCCGGTCCACCGCTGGAATTGAGAGCGGGACGTTACCGGGGCTCATTGAGGAAACTACCGGTTTCGGCGGGGACGATTACGGGGATCGCCGTTCGTCGGCTGGCTATGAGCTGGCGACCAGGCCGTGTGCGACCGCGTATTTGACCAAATCGGCAGTCGTGTGCAAATCCAGGAGTTCCATGATCTTGGCCTTGTGGAATTCGACGGTGCGATGGGACACTTTGAGCTGCGCGGCAATCTCTTTGGCGGAGAATCCTTCTGCCACAAGTTGCAGGATCTCACGCTGCCTCGTGGTCAAGTCGTCCGCCGCGGCAATGCGCGGTTGACCGGGAGTCAGAAACGAGCCGATGACGTCCTTGGTGACGAGGGGGGTCACGTAATAGTTTCCCCCCATGACGCATTGGATGGCTTGCACCAACTCCTTGCCTGCCGATCGTTTCAAGAGGTAGCCGGAAGCGCCGGCTTTGAATGCCTCGCCGATATAGGCTGTATCCGCATGCATGGTGACGAAGATGAGCTTCACATCGGGAAGCAGCCGTTTCAGCTTCTTGGCCGCGTCGATGCCGTTGAGCCTGGGCATCGCGATATCAAGCAAAATCAGGTCGGGACGGACCTGCTCCGCGACTTCGACGAGGGCGCGCCCGTCTTCGACGGTCCCTGCAAGATCACAGTGATCTTCCAACAGTTTCTTGAACCCCTCGAGTACGAGGGTATGGTCATCAGCCAGCAAGATGCGAGGTTTCTTCATCGGCGGCGACTCCTGGAAGTGGGACGAGCACAGAGATCCGCGTGCCATGGCCGGCTTGGGAGTGAATCTCCAGCCGGCCCTGTATGGCGCGAACCCGCTCGCGCATGTTGATCAATCCTAACCCTCGTTGGTGGCGATGCTGTTCGGGGGCGAACCCCACCCCGTTGTCGTGAAGGGATAGGGTAACCGCGGAGCCGTCGCAGGTCAATTCGAGTTCGACGCGCGTAGCCTTGGCGTGTCGTGAGACGTTTGCGAGGCTCTCTTGTGTGATCCGGTACAAGCATGAGGCAATGTTCCGCGGGAGCGGCTGTGTCAGCTCCTCCTGGACCACGATGGTCTTGACGCCGGTTCTGGAAGAAAAGTCGTCGGTCAGCTGTGCGAGCGCCGCCGAGAGACCCAAATCGTCAAGGATGGAAGAATGGAATTCGTATGCAATGCGCCGGACGTCGTCCGAAATGGTCGCCAGACGCTGGGCCAGTGATTGGATGGTCTGGCGCGACTGCTCGGCGGACAGCGACGGGCCCGTTTCCATATTGCCCATTTCGATGGCCAGGATGGCCAGCCGCTGGTTAATGTCATCGTGCAGTTCGCGCGAGATTCGCCGGCGTTCCTCTTCCTGCGCCGTCATCAGTTGTGCCGTCAGTGACTGCAGCTGTTGTTCGGTCCGCTGGCGGTCGGTGATATCCCGCAGGATCACGGTAAAGGTCGTTTTGTCGCCGATGGTCAGCTTCGAAATGCTGGCCTCGGCGGGGAACTCTTTTCCGTCTTTCCTCAGGCCGAAGACCTCCCGCCGTTCGGCCATGGGGCGCGCTGGGTCGGCGCTAGACGCGAAGGCCTGAATATTGGGCGCATGGTTGAGCCGATAGCGGGTGGGCAGCAGCAGTTCGACCGGCCGCCCGAGGACTTCTTCCGGGCGATAACCGAACAATCGCGATGCGCCTTGATTGAAGAGCGAGATGGACCGGTCCTCTTCGATCAGAATGATCGCATCTTGGGCGATATCGAGAATGCCGGCGAGACGTCCCTCCGACAGTCGGAACGCATGTTCGGTCTGCATGCGTTCTGTCACCTCCGACACCAACGCCTCATTGACGCCTGCGAGTTGTCTGGTTCGTTCGACGACCTTCTCCTCGAGGCGCTCATTGGCTTTCTGCAGCGCGGCTTCGGCATCCCGGTGTTTCAGGGCGAACCAGACCACGACCCAGATGATGATGATCGTGAAGGCGCAATTGCCGATGGGAATCCAGAGCGGCAGTTCGTGGGTGCTGGGACTGAGGAATACGCCGAAGACCGTCAGTGCGGTGCTCAGGGCGGCGGTTGCCGACATCAGCCATCGGATGCTCGATCTGATGGCGATCACGACGACGATCGCATAGAGGAAGTGATCGGCGAATCCCAGAGGAGTAAAAATGTCCAGGACGAACAGTCCTGCAATCAGTAGCAGGATGGTGCCGATTCGCCACCATTCATTGCTCACGGATCACTCCTTGCCGACGTCGTAAACTGCCGTTCTGCAACAGGGCAGAGTATGAGCCGTTTCCGCTCGGCTGATCAAGGTGCGTGGCGGTTCGATTTTCTGATTGGCGGCTTCGATGTGCCGGGTTCTCCGGGGAAAGTCCTTGACGACCGGTGAGAAGGATTGTATCCCCTTACCCATGTCGAATCCTTCGCCGAATCCTTCCGCCGGACTCGCCTATGGCGCGATCATCTCGGCCGCGGTGCTTTGGGGCGGGTCGATCGTGGCGCAAAAGCTTGCCTTGAGCGGATTTTCCGCGGTCGAAGCTTCCGTGCTGCGCGATGTCGGAGGACTTGCCATCCTGCTGCTCACATGGTGGTGGAAGGAGCGCTCATTTGCCGGATTAACGACTGGAGATTTCCGCATTCTCTTTTGGCTCGGACTCGGGGTGCTCGGCAATCATCTCTTGATTCTGATGGGCCTCAACTACGTGAGCGGCGCGGTGGCCGGAGTCATCATCGGCTCCTCACCGGTCGTGACCGCGCTCCTGTCGGCGGTGTTGATTCAAGACGTGCCTCTGCGGGTTGTATGGGCCGGAAGTCTCTTGTCGTTCATGGGAGTCGCGCTCGTCTCTGTGGCGGGGTTTCGAGCGGCTGGGGAGCAGCCGCTTCTCGGCGGCCTGCTGGTTTTTCTTGGTGTCGTCAGCTGGGCGTTGTACAGCATTGGAAGTCGCGCCATCATGGATCGGGTGTCGGCCCTGACCGTCAATTGGACGACGCTGTCGGTGGCGACGGGACTCCAGATTCCGCTGCTGTGGACGGATCGCAAAGCATCCCAGGCGGGATGGGCTTCCGTCGGCCTCAACGACTGGGTCGCCCTCGGATACCTGATCGTGTTCGCGACCGCGGTCGCCCAGCAGGCTTGGCTGTACGGGGTCAAAGGCATCGGACCATCCCGTGCGGCTGTCCTGGGGAATCTGACCCCGGTTGCGGCGGTGGCCTTGTCTGCCGTGATTCTCAGTGAGCCGGTCGGTACGGTCGAGGTCGCGGGGATCATGCTGATTCTGGCAGGAGTGTGGGTCGTTCACCGCCGAACGCAGCGTGTGACCGAGTCGTAAGGCGGAGGGTTGCCTCGCCCTCTTCGAATGTTTCCAGTATGATGGCAAGAATGGCCGACGAGGGAGCTGTGATCCAACAACGAATTGAAGAAGTAACCAGAGCCAATGAGCGATTTTACGAAGCGTTCAGCTCGTTGGATATTGCGAAGATGGACGAGGTATGGGCCCATCTGGAGTACGTCACGTGCATCCATCCGGGCTGGACGCTCCGCACCGAGTGGGGGGCTGTCCGCGATTCCTGGGTGCTGATCTTCAACAATACATTTTCCATGCAATTCGATCTTACCGACGTGACCGTGCAAGTCGCCGGAGACATTGCCTGGGTCATCTGTGTCGAAAACATTACCAGCCAGCAGTCGGACGAGCCGAGGCATATGCGCGTTCTTGCGACCAACCTCTTTGAACGCATCGGCGATGAATGGTTGATGACGCATCACCACGGGAGCGCGGTGGTCGAGTAAGAGGGCTCGGTGTGAGTGAACGTCGAACTAGGGATTTGGGCTCGAAGCGGCGGGCGGCTCGACGACACGCACGGTCTGTTGCCATTCCGCGACGATCGTGTCGCGTTGGTCCATCGTCATGCCGGCATAGGTCACGAACATTTGGGGACCCTTGCGGCGGCGCCAGGTGAGATAGTGAAGAAAGTGTTCCTTGCAGACGTTGTGCGTGCCGGCAGGAGCATAGACTTTTCCTTGGCAGCCTTGGATGATGCAGTGGAGTTGGCTCACGGTGTTCCCCTTGACGTGCGACAGTATGCACGACCGACGGCCGGCTTTTCAACCGCCGGTCAGGTCTGACGGTGGCCGGCTCGTTTCGATATGGCATGGCGCATATGACGAGGGCGTCAAAACTGCCGCGGATCTATCCCCTGCGTCTGCCCCTGTGTCTGCTGAGCTTGGCCGTGCTGGCCGCGTGCCCTTCGCCTTCCCGTGAAGCGCTTCCCTCGGACGGTCCGTTTTCCGAGACGACGGTGCTCAGAGAAAAATTGTTGCCCGAAGGGCTGGCGGTCGGCGATGTGACCAGCCGGTCGGCGCTGCTGTGGCTGCGCACGGACGGATCAAAGGCCGTTCAGGTTCTCTGGGGATCGGTTGAAGCTTGGGAAAAGATGACAGCGATGCCCTCCGTCAAGCCGCCGGTATCGCACAGCCCCGTGTTTGTCACTGGACCTTACACCGACTTCACGCTCTCGATCCCTCTCGAAGGATTGATGCCTGCCACCCGGTATCGCTACCGCATCCTGGTGGACGAACCGGATCGAGCCTCCGGCTCGTCGCCCGGTTCACTGGCTGCGACAGGTGAGTTTGCAACGCTGCCTGAGCCGACACGCTCGGTACCCGTGACCTTCTCCTGGAGCGGCGACCTGGGAGGACAAGAGCGGTGCCGGCAGGGAGAGGCCGGCTATCCCATTTTCGACGTGATTGCCGCGCGGCATCCTGATTTTTTTGTCTTTCTCGGCGACACGATCTATAGCGACAGCATCTGCACCTCTCCCCCCAATGAACCGGGCGCAGATTTCGTGGCCAGGACGTTGCCGGAGTATCGAGCCCGGCATCGCTATCAGCGTGGCGCGGTGGCAATGAAAAGATTCTTGAGCGCCACACCCGTGTACGTGATCTGGGATGACCATGAAGTAAAAGACAATTTTTCCGGTCCATTCGAGGGGCAAATGACAGCCGGCCGGCAAGCCTTTCGAGAGTATTGGCCGATCCGAAAGGACCAAGATGAGCCACATCGGCTGTATCGAGCCGTCCGCTATGGAGCAGATCTCGAGCTCTTCATTCTCGATACGAGGCAGTATCGAAGTCGCAATTCGGATCCGGATGGTCCGACGAAGACGATGTTGGGAGCGGTCCAGCTCAAGTGGCTGCTGGATGGACTGCATGCCTCGACAGCAACTTGGAAGGTCATCGTGACCAGCGTGCCTCTCTCGATTCCCAAAGGGGGAGGGGGTGTCTCCCCCGGTTTCGACGGGTGGGCAGGCGGACCCCCCGGCGGATCGGCCAAAGGGTCAGACGAGACCGGTTTCGAACGGGAACGGCAGGTCATTGTCGATAGGGTTCTTGGCGACCAGATCAAGAACGTGGTGTTTCTCGCCGGTGACGTTCACTATGTGCAAGCCAATGCCTATGACCCGGACGGTGACGGCCGCGTCGATTTTCACGAGTTCGTGGCGGGGCCTCTGTCGGCGCGATTTGGCCGCATGACGCCGCCGAATCCAGGCCTGCATCCGACCGTTCTGCTGAACGATGGGGGATACTCCAATTTTGGACTCGTTCGAGTCACCGCCGAGTCGTTTGAGGTGGCGTTTGTCGATGATACCGGCAAGACCCGATTCTCCCACCGCGTGCAGGCTCGGTAACCAAAACCCTTGCATTCCCAGCCGGCAACCGGGTACGGTAACCACCTTTGCGGACCGGTGAAAGGCCCTATCGCTCATTCATGCTATTACAGCTCATTTCGGTGGTCGGGGCGCTGATGGTGTTGGCGGCTTACGGGCTCAATCAGAGTGGAGTTTGGCGTGAGCTCCATTCCGGCTATCTGACCCTGAACATAATGGGATCGTTGCTCTTGGGAGTGGTCGCGATCGCCGATGGCCGAGCCGGTTTCATCCTATTGGAGTTTGCTTGGGCCGCCTTGGGAATTCTCGGGGTGGTCCGAGCGGTCCGTGCGCGGCAGCATCATCAATAAAGAGGTTGCAGCACAGAGGATTCGAATACAGAACACGACAATCGCAGGGCGTTCAAACAGGCAGTCCAGCAAGGCCGTAGCGAGCGAAGTGACGAGGCATACTCTGGTTCGTATGTCGAGTCTCCGAGCGACGCGAGAACGCCGCTGGCGGCCTGTTTCAATGGCCTGCCAAGAGGAGAATAATTTATGGCAGGGTTAATGTCGGTGGATGAAATTTTCGAGAAAGCGCAGGAGGCCGCGGTGGCCGCCACGAGCCCCGATGAGAAGGCGCTGCAAATCGATTATCCCGCCCTAAAAGAAAAGATTCGCGCGGCATTGGGCGACCGCAAGGTGGCGCTGTGCCACGTCAATAAATTTCTCCCTGAAGGCTACGAAGAGCAGGGGCGGTTCAATCTGGTCCTGCTCACGGCCGGCAACGTCGTGTTCGACATCGTCATTGGTGATTCCTATTTCCGTTACGACGTCCTGTCCGTCGGACAGCTCGATAAGGTTCAGGTCATCGATGCCATGTGGGACAATCGCGAAAAGCGCCGCGAAGAGCCGTTTCTCAGCCTGCGTCTGATGCATGCGGAGGAGACGCATCTGCTGTTGGCGCTGGATGATGATGAGCGCAAGAGCCTGCTGGCATTCGCCAAGGCCGTTTCCGCGGCGAGGAATCCGGAACGCTGAACGCTCAATCGAGCGGGGCGTTCCGGCACTACTCAGCGTCTTACGCCGGGCAGTACTGGGTAGTGGGCGGGTTTCCGCTTCCTTGTGTATAGGGCTAACCGGGCGATGAGCCGCGCGTTCTCTTGACGTCGGTCTCGGGTCATCTTCATGTATTTCCCATCCGTGGGCCGTTCACCGACCAGCTCTGGCCGCTATGGCGAAGTGGAAAAAATAACGGTCAAGCGAGGCGAGATCACTGCCGTAGGTTGTCCCGCCGAACATGGCATCGCACAGCAGTTCGCGCGCACGGGTCAGTTCTTTCCGCCGGCCCTTCCACCGCTCGTCCGCGATCGTCAAATCCAGCAGTTCCACGGCTCGATCGAAGGCCTGTTCGCAACGCTGCGGATCCTTCCCATACCAACGAGCAGCTCGCGCCACGTCGCTGCCGACATGGGCCAGTTGCTCCACGAGCGAGAGCGTGTACCAGTGTCCAGCGGCTAATTGCTCGTGAATGGGTGCCATACACTTAGCCCTGCACGAGGCGATTGACGACGGCCGTTACCGCGTTTCGGATCTCCGCACCCTCGACGTATCGGGACCGGTTTCCCCCCGAGGGGCGCACATTGATCATCGAGTCAAATTCAATCCATTCGGAGGTCGGCCGTTCAGGGTAGAGATTGATGCCCCATAGGTTTCTCTGCAGCGAGCCTTGCTCTAGGAGCATGGCTTCCTCGTCGGAGTGCAGCTCCCCGCCGATGGCCATGATGCTCTGATCGATATCCACAACCGCCTTGACCATATCGCCGAACTGCTGCTGAGCCATGGCGTTCAGATCGGCCTTCGTCACACTCGTTCGAACGATGATGATCTCCATGACGCGTGTTTCAGAAAGTGAGAGTCGCCCGCGGCGCAAGATTGCAGGTTGTGCAGGCTGCCGTCAATACCAATTCGTTTGCTCGTTTGGGGCCGGATCTTGTCTGTGCATCGTCGATTACCTGCGGACTGAAAGGGCCGACCCCTGCTGTTGCAAAGCCCGACGGCAAGGATACTCAGTGCCCGTGACAGGCGAGAAGTTTTGAAGGCCGTTCTTGCCTACACGCACGCCTCCAGTTGGAAGGGGATCTGCTCGAGGTCGGCCGAGAACGGCTCGCGTCTGGTTTCCCCGCCGCTGTCCTTGCGATAGACCAGTTCGCCGCGGTCAAAGTCGTACTCGGGTATCGCGGGATTCGCCCATTGCTTCAAGAAATACTGGTACCACAACGCATAGAGTTCATGTTCCTGGCGATCGTGTTGAAAGACATACTCCGGCCGTGTCCCCACTTCGAGGTCCGTATGGTACGACTGGAGCCAGACATGCTCGCCTAAAATAGCCAGCCGGACCAGCGGCAGGTCCGAATAAAATTTGAGTTTGACCGGCTTCCCGGCATCCTTCAGCAGCCTCAGCATCTGGATACTGGTCTGCACTTCGTGACAGACACGATTCCACGCCGCGACCGGGTCCGGCTGTTGTTTCATCCTTCTATGCACCACCTCGCTGTAGGGATTGGCGAGAAGAATTTTCGCTTCCAAACAATTGTGTACGATCGGATGCAAATCACTGGCAGGATCGGCAAAGGTCGAAAAGCCGGTGAACCCGATCACGCGCAGCGGATTCCCGGCTCCGTGCTGGTATTTGCTCGCCGCGCTGCAACGTCGCGTATCGGTATCGACGGCATGCACGCACGCCACCAAGCCGGCCGCGCGTGCAGTGAGAGCCATTCGACGGTCCTGCAGTCTCCGCCAAAGAAAGTTGCCGAACAGCATCAAGACGGCTGCAACGGTGAGCTCCATGCCCATGACAAGCACGGTCTGCCGCTCGACATGGGTCCAGAACGCGAGGAATTGCCGTGCGATCCCGGGAAGAGATAACGCAAGCCCCGCGCTGGCGATGAGTATCACCAGATGCGATCCCATTGAAATCAAATGGTGGATGAACGAGTCTTCTTTGGCGGCGTGCTTCTTCAACCTTGTATTCCTTTCCTATTAAGAGCCTGAGGCAGTCCTCTCCGACCCCGATAAAAGCCCCGTCGGCACGCTCGCAAAGGGGTCCGGTTGTCTCGCCTGTATGGCCAGAGCAGAGAACTCAACCGCTGAAGGATAACGCGGGGCGAGCTAATGCTTGCTGGAGGAGAGGCTACACCAGGCCTGTGAACCGGCAAGTCACCTTTCGATTACCTTTCATGAACAGGGTTTCACGCGGCATCGGTCAGCTGATTTCGACGGCAGGAAACATATCCCGATGGCCCTTTGAGGTCGCTGCGGGAGATTTCAGGACGACCACGAGAATCGGCAGGATCGCATACCCTGTGAGTATGAACAGTACAGCCATCATTGCGCACTCCTTGTTATGTGTTCGCTATGAAGACTGTGCAATCCAAATGCCTCAAAGAAATCCTCCGACTCCTTGCGTCGAATCCGCCGAGTTTCCTTGGAATGTAATGCGGCCGTAATGTGTGACTGATCAAGAGTTAACGTCTCCGCGTCACAAAACTGTACAGTCGTGACAGTTTTTACTGAGCCGAAAGACCTATCTCCGATCCTCCGCACGATGCGTGCGTACGAGATACAAAGAATCCCGACCACGGTTCTGATCAGTGCCGATGGACGGTGCCGGCGCCAGGTGTTCGGACGCGACGGGTCTAGATGAGGAAAGAAGTTCTAACCCTTGGTGTTGAAGGGCAGCGCTTGCACAGTGGCGGGTAGGCGATTCCCATTGGCTTCGACGGTCAGTTCTGTGCCCGGCTTGCTGAAATCCCGGATCGGGAAGCCAAACGGATCGCGGCCGGTCGCTTTCTGCACATCGCCCCGCGTAACCAACGAACGAGCCTGCAGACCGGCACTGTGTGCGTCTGTCGACGCCAGCCATAGCGTGAACAGCAATGCAGCGCTGGCGGGTGATGTGAGCTTGCTGTCCATTGCATTCTCCTTATCGAGCAACGCCCCAGACTTAGCTGCGGATTGGTACAGCATAACGAGGGCCAGACGTCGGCTAGAGGCCCTTGTTAGACGTCTGACGACTTTCGGTTAGCGGATCTCCGCTCCGCACTTGGGGCAGACTACATCAGGTATCGCCTCAGATGCCTCTGGAAGCGCCAGCAAGCGACCACCAAGCACAAGTGCCGGCCTGTCGCCGCTGGTCTCAAGGCTCACACCCTTCTTCACCTCATCGGCGACACTATCCGCTTTGCGCAAGAGCATTGCGACTTGTTCCTTCAGAGACTCGTTCTCCTGACGAAACACTTCGGCGACCTCCCGCCATACCTCAGCAATGCGATTCTGCTTCTCGGCCTCCACGTGATCCCTCTGTTGCTCCGCGCACTCTTGGGCCTTGCGAGCTGCATCTGCCCTGCCTCGCGCGTTTTCCTCGCGCTCGCGCGATTCGCGGAGCCACTCACCAAAGCGCTGCCGGATCTCGTCGGTAAGTGCTTTAATGAGATCGATCACATACTGCCCGATGATCGGCCAGACGTATTTGCGAAACCAGGGCCAGACAGTGCGGATTACGAACCGTTGGAACGACATGGCTTCCTCCCTCGAGTTCCTGACGTCCTAACTATCAAGTGTGGTAGAGGCTGCCGGTGCGGCTTTGAGCATGGCAAGGCGGCTCAATATGCTGACGTGGGCAAGTCTAGTGGGCTCGCTCTGTCCCACACCGAGGCACCTTACGGCACCTGACGAAGCCAGTCCTCGAGGTACTGCTCAATGCGCTCGATCTCAGGTTCCGGTAACAGGTTCGCGTGGGCTATGACGTTCCGTGACCGTTCCAGCTCGTCTAGACGCTGCTTCACCCACGGCTGACTGGGGAATAGGTCGTCGAACTCGGTCCACTCCTTCACGATAATGGAGGCAAGGTCCCCAAATAGCGTAAGGTCGATGTTGCTCTGATAGACGGCTTGGTGCCACTTGTTCTTTTGCGTGTCCGCTCGCTTCTGTTCCACGCGCTTACGAACATTCTCCGGCACGCATGCGTTCCACCAATCAGTTCCCTTTCGTTCCTCCAGTCGCTGGGCTACAAGTTCTCGCACGAGGTTCTCGAAGCAGTAGAAGAGGCTGTAGACGTACGCCATCTTCTCGGACCGGTCCTGCATCTCACGCGAGAAGAACTCCTCGTAACGACCGAGGAGTGTCGGAGCCTTAGTCGGCTCCTTTGCGCGTGGCAACACTCCGGCCTCTTCCTGGCGTGCAACTTCGGAGTCCAAGAGCAGACCCTTGAATGCCCGAGCGTGGATGAAGTCGGAGGTCTTGTTGTCCATGGTCATTAGAGGAGATGTTCCCTGATGCTCTTGAAAATCGCGTCATAGACGGCGACATCGCGCGTGGCGGGGAGGTTTATGTAGATAGTATGGGCGAACGCCAAAGAGGACGGGCGTGGCGTGACCTGTTCGAGGGCTGGGGATTCCACGGGCTCTTCGGCAAGTCCGGCTGTCGTGGGTGCTGTCGCCTGCTTAAAGTCTGCAATGCCTGCCAGGGTCTTGAACGTGGAAGCCATCTTCTGCACGACCGACTGGTCTTTACCAGTGAGGGTGGCGAACTTCCCCTTGAGGTCCTCTACGCTCAGCTCATGGGCATTCTCGTCGGCGAGGAATAAGCCACGGTAGGCCTGCCGAAGCTGTCTGGCTAGCACTCCGCCGGCAGTCTTCTTGTCGCGGTAGTCTCGGTACGCCTGCGTCGGGACTGAATTCGCGTCCAAGAAGCCAAGCCCTTTGAGCACGTTGATGAAGGAGCGATCATTCGTGCTCTTGAATCCCAAGGTCCTCAGGAAGTCGTGTGTAAAGCGCGGAGGGACCTGAGCCTTCTGGATCGCCTCGAACATCTGTGACAGGCTCTTCACTGTGTACATGTAGGCGTTCGTCACATCCATCGTTCAGCTCCCTTGATGACCGAAACTTGACTCCCGCGCCGGCCCGCTAACGGCCGAGCTGAGCGCGTCGCACGCTGCGCCATTTTCGAGCGCTTTATCGCTCACGGCTGCGCTTGACGAATTTGTTAGCCCGCGAATTCACGCCAAGCCACCCACAATTGAAGCATGAGACCCTCAAGGATAAAGATACCTCCGAGCGTGGAAATTCTGGCGTCTAACGACACGTGCCGCTTGCTCCAGGGCAGATTTGCAACATCCTCGTATACCGCGATGGGCAGCGCCCCGTACACGAACATTGCAATAGCAACGGTCCCGACCTTTCCAGCTCTGTGCCACCCCGAGAAAAAGCCAAAACAAGCGACCAGAAACATCCCTATTGGCACTAGAACAAGCGTCCATGCAAATGTAAAGGAAAGCCAAGTTAAGACAAATTGCTTCAGCCCCTGTGACGCGGTGATGAGATGGGACAGAAGAAGCACG
>Ga0268299_1003332_pt1 | contig 15175 bp, 13 predicted proteins | sample NOBtaG_FD_193484 | JGI IMG/M metagenome (GOLD analysis project Ga0268299, IMG submission 193484) | Activated sludge microbial communities from bioreactor in Nijmegen, Gelderland, Netherland - NOB reactor | ecosystem: Engineered > Bioreactor > Aerobic > Activated sludge | place: Netherlands...
CGTTGACTTCATTCTGCATGTATTTGATGCCGAGCTGCGGGTTGCCATACATGGCGATAGCCTGAATGGTTTCTTCATTCTAAACTACCGCGATAATTATCGCGTTCCGTTCAGAGCAGCTTTTGGACAAGATTTCAGATTTTTTAAAACAGACAGTACAACCAACGTGGTTGATTTCTCCGGTACTTACCAGGTACGGTTCACCAATGAAAATGATACGACTCGGGCAATCGGTATGGTTCAGCAACGCGGTTCATACGCTGAAGGATCATTTCTTACCCCGAGTGGCGACTATCGATTTCTTGAAGGCGGTGTAGCCAATGATAAACTATACCTGAGTACTTTTGATGGCAACCACCTCTATCTCATAACTTCCACCAAACAAAACGACTCAACCCTTGTGGGCGATTATTGGGCAGGCCGTACTTTTCATCAGGCGTGGACAGGCACAAAAACTGATAATCCACAGTTACCAAAGACAGAATCTCTCACGTATTTAAAAGATGGATACGACAAAATTGAATTCAGTTTCCCCGATATAAATGGAAACAAGGTTAGCCTTACAGATGAAAAATATAAAAATAAAGTAGTTATCCTCCAGATCCTCGGTACCTGGTGCCCCAATTGTATGGATGAAACAAAGTTTCTTGTCCCATGGTATACTCAGAATAAAGACAGGGGTGTTGAAATTCTGGGCCTCGCTTACGAACGTAAAGATGACTTTGCCTATGCCAGCGGCCGTGTAAAAAAAATGAAAGAAAAATGGAACATTCCGTATGACTTTGTAATAGCCGGTGTTGATGATAAAGCAAAAGCTTCAGCAACCCTTCCGGCATTAAGCAGCATCACTGCGTTTCCAACTACAATTTTTATCGGTAAAGATGGAAAAGTAAAACACATTCACACTGGTTTTGAAGGCCCCGGAACGGGAATTTATTATCAGCAGTATATTGAACGATTCAATCAAATTGTTAATGCCTGCCTGGCGGAACAACAGTGAGACAGGAACTTTTGACAGAGGGTTTAACTTCTAAGAAATAGCCGCAAGCGACAAGCTTCAGGCTACAAGCTAAATTTGACCAAAAGCTTGAAGCTTGTCACTAGAGGCTTGAAGCCTAAGGAAGAGCATGAAAAAAAGAGTAGTAGTCGGTTTATCGGGTGGAGTAGACTCCAGTGTGACAGCATACCTGCTGAAAGAGCAAGGCTATGAGGTAATTGGTATGTTCATGAAAAACTGGCATGACGACTCGGTAACAATCAGTGACGAGTGCCCCTGGCTTGACGACAGCAACGATGCCATGATAGTGGCGCAGCATTTAGGAATTCCGTTCCAGGCCATTGACTTAAGTGTGGAGTACAAAGAACGAATTGTCGATTATATGTTCCGCGAATACCAGGCAGGACGCACGCCCAATCCGGATGTTCTCTGTAATCGTGAAATCAAATTTGACATTTTTTTAAAAGCCGCATTAAAACTCGGTGCCGATTATGTGGCTACCGGTCATTACGCACGAAGATCGGAGCTTGACATAGAAGGCAAAAAAATTTATCGATTGCTGGCAGGTAAAGACCCGAACAAAGATCAAAGTTATTTCTTATGTCAACTCACACAAGAACAACTTTCCAAAGCCTTGTTTCCGATAGGTGAATTACTGAAACCAGAAGTGCGGGAGATTGCTAAAAAAGCGGGACTCGCAACGGCTGCAAAAAAAGATTCTCAGGGATTATGCTTTATTGGCAAAGTTCACTTGCCTGATTTTTTACAACAACGATTGGAACCAAAGAAAGGAAAAGTGGTTGCCATTGATGCCAATTCTCCTGTTTATCTAAACGGTAAACAATCAGGTGATCTGGCTCACGTATCGGAACCCTATCATTACACAAAAGACCTGGGAAAAGTGGTGGGCGATCACAATGGCGCGCATTACTACACCATCGGCCAACGCAAGGGATTAAAGATGGGAGGTTTTGCTGAACCGATGTTTGTAATTGGTACCGACACCAATGAAAACATCATCTACATGGGTATGGGTGAAAACCATCCGGGCCTGTATCGCAAAGGACTATTCATTCCTAATGCAGACGAACATTGGGTTCGAACTGATTTGAAATTAAAAGTTGGTGAGAGTAGAAATTATATGGCACGTATCCGGTATCGACAGCAATTAGAGCCGTGCACGCTACATAAAAAAGCAGAGGGGCTTTATATTATTTTTGACAAGCCTCAAAAAGCCATCACACCCGGTCAGTTTGCCGCCTGGTATGAAGGTGAAGAGTTGGTTGGTTCTGGAGTTATTTCATAATTCTACCAGCCGCCTCCGCCTCCTCCACCACCTCCACCACCGGAGGATCCACCACCACCACTGCCCGAACTGCTACTGGATGGTGGCGTACTGCTGCTTTGTAACGAAGATGATAATGACGAACCAAGATTTGAGGTAATGGTATTGGCATTAAACATACTTCTGCCTACATACCAGGTAGGGGTATACTCTTTCCGTTCGATCGCTTGCGCAATAATCGTATCGAATTGCTTGCCCCATGCATTTTCAACGTCTAATGCAATGGCGTATGGCAACAGTTGCTCAAACAACTGCGGTGTTTTGTCGGGCGGGTTAAGCATATTCAAACGATCTTTCTCAGCCACTTCCATAAACATCTTCAATCCTTCAATCTCATCCATGCGTTGACGACCAAAAACCGTAGGGGCCTTTATCAGGTAAAAGAATAACGCTATCAAAAAAATCACACCAATAATCACCAGCAAGAAAGGGATCAATAAACCAACCCATGACATGTTGAACAGATTGAATTGATTTTGCAAAAACAAGGGTACACCAATGCCTGCTGTCGTAAGCCCCAGCGAAAAAATAAGTCCACCATAACGGGCACAACCTTTTGTTCTTCTGAAATTTGCAATGGAGGATGCGAGAGGCACAACAATAAAAATCGTAAAGAAACCCACTACAATGATGGGCACAATAATAATCTGGAAGAACATGCGAACCTCCCACAACATGATGCCCACGGCCCCTAATCCTAAAAAAATGGCGAGAACCATCCACCCGTAATTCTTATTAAAGTTTATTTTACGAAAATCGAATTTAAGTTGCTTGCCCAGTTCAGAAACACCTTTGTTGAGCCAACTGTCATAGGTACTGTCGAGCGTAACTGAACTGGTGCCGTGAAAAATATTCTCAGCAACTTTTTTTTCACCGGCCGTCAATTTGGAAACATCGTCAGATATTTTTTTCAACTGGTAGTCCTCTTTGCTTTGATCAATCACTAAAAAACCCTTCACCGCCATGCTTACAATGCACGCTGTAAATGCTTTTGCATCGTACGTCATCCGCAAAACATATCGGCATGCGGCTGGCGAAAATCCATCCGGTGGCACAAACCTGGGTATAATAGCACCCCGCATGGGGTCACGACCAACCTTGAACCAGGCAAATATCAGGTAGGTAAACAGCACCAATAAACCTGCTACTCCGTAAGTCAATCCGTTATTTTCTTTTAATGCTTCGTCTGCGAATTCCGTGTAAGTGTCAAAATAATCATTCGATGACTCCGCTTTTTCTTCTTCTGCCGTAGGCGGAAGTATAACTCCTTTCTGCCAACCTACAGCTATCGTCAGTCCCTCGTAAGGGTTTAGTGGAGAAGTAATTTCATAGCGAATAGCATTGGCTGCAATTTCTGAAGCCGTACATGAACATCCGGAACTCCCTTCAGGACCCGAATAGCCCGCATGCTGCGAAATCACCACATCTTGTGGAAGGTAAATGGTAACACCTGCTTTTTCAATCGCGAACTGCCATCCATTTCCGGTTGCATTCCAGTACACTTCATCATAGGTTTCAAAAAACCGCACCTGCCGGTTGAGTTTATAGGTTATCGTGTAAGTATAAACACCGTTGCCAAGCAGTACGTTGGCATCGCCAATTTTAATACGCGTGTAAATTCCATTCGATTCTGTTACAAAATTTTCAGGTTGATCATTCTTTAAAACGCGGTATACATTGAGCTCCAGATTCTGTTTTTTTCCCTGTTCATTTTGCATGGTTGTAATAATGTCGCGGAAAATTCCACGCTGAATATTGATCCCCTCTGCCTGAACGGTAATCACTTCGGTAACATCAACCGTCCTGTCGTCATTAACGGTTACCGTACTCTGAAAATCGAGGATGCGCTCCTGGGAAAAAGTTGTGTTTACAACGGTCGTCAGCCAAAAAAGTAAAAAAAGTCTTATCATTATTTCGAAAAGTCTACAGTAGGCGTTTCACGCTCCTTCTCATTTTCCAACTCAAAGTAGTCGCTTTTTGTAAAGCCGAAAATCGAAGCGACCAGGTTGCTGGGGAACGACTCTACCGTAATGTTTTTATCACGTGCTGTACCGTTGTAATACCTGCGCGCCATTTGAATATCGTGTTCAATCGTACTTAGCTGACTCTGTAAATCAAGAAAATTAGTATTGGCCTTTAGGTCGGGATAGTTTTCAGCAACAGCAAACAACCTTCCCAATGCCTGGGTAATCGCGTTTTCTGCTTTGTTGTGTTCTTCTACTGTTTTTGCGTTGATACCGACACTGCGCATGGCTGCCACATTTTCAAAAACTTCTTTTTCATGAGTGGCATAGCCCTTTATGGTGCTAACCAGGTTTGGAATCAAACTGTACCGCTTCTTCAGTTGTACGTCAATGCCGCTCCAAGCCTCTTCAACCATGTTCTTTAGTCTGACAAGTTTATTGTAAATACTAATAACGAAAATGAAGATCAGTACGACCGCACCGAGGAAAATCCAGGTAATCATAGGAGTAACTTTTTTATGAAGATAGGAAAATAAAATAAAGGAAAGTCTACAGGCCTGAAACCCCACCCGACACTATAAATTTCATGGCTACAGGGCCGGGAACATCCAGCACTTTCACATTTTCTTTCGGCACAACAAAGTGATCGCCTGCTACCGCATAGGATTGCGGAAAATACACCACCACCATATCTTTTAATCCCAAAGTGGAAAGATCATCTTGCGTGATGAATCCGATCCGGTGAAGCTGATTCTCTTTATTGATGGTCACGAGTACCGGTTTATTGAATTTCTTTTTATCGCCAACAAAGGCATTGATCAAATCTTTAATGGAGGAATAAATGAGTTTGACAAAGGGAATCCGGTTAATGACGGCATCAAACCAATTGCTGAAGGTTCTGAATACAAAATTAGAGGTGAGGTAGCCAAACAGGGTAATAACTGCCAAAATGATTACAAAGCCAAGACCGGGATAAGGCAGATTCAGCAAACCATCCAGCCACTGAAATGAAATAAAAATGAAATAGGCTGTAGCCACCAACGGAACAATAAACAATGTACCACTAAAAAAGTAGCGCAATATTTTCCGAAACGTGGTTTCCATCAGATGTCTTTTTATTCCTTCCTCAACTCAACTACTTTTTGCTCGACAGTTGAATGGTCGCACTCAACGCCAACCGGATCACTTCATCAACTTGTTCGTCAATGGTAATATGGGTGGTGTCAATCACAATGGCATCATCGGCTTTGCGCAGCGGACTTTCCGCACGCGTGGTGTCAATTTTATCGCGACTTTCAAGATTTTCGATAACACTATCCAGATCAACCATCCTGTCTAACTCCAGCAGTTCACGCTGTCTTCTGAACGCCCTTACGAGCATATCGGCTGTCATGAAAAATTTCAATTCGGCCTTTGGGAAAACAACGGTTCCAATATCGCGGCCATCCATCACAATCCCTTTTTCTTTTCCCATTTTACGTTGTTGCTCAACCATAGCAACCCTCACCTCTTTTATTGCGCTTACAGGGCTCACATTTTCTGAAACCCTCATCTTGCGGATATCTCTTTCTATGTTTAACCCATTCAGGTACGTTTCTGTTATTCCTTTTGAATTTACTTTAAATGATATGTTAATATTATATAGTGCTTTTGTTATTTCTTTTGGATTCGACAGGGAAACATGATGATCCAGAAAATAAACAGTTACCGCACGGTACATCGCCCCCGAATCGATGTAGCGATATCCAAGGATGCGGGCCACTTCCTTTGCGGTAGTACTCTTTCCGCAGGCAGAATATCCGTCAATCGCAATAACAATTTTACTCAGCTTCATTTAGCAGTCTTTTGTCGGGCAGGGAATCGGTTTACCAGGCTTCAGCTTTTTATGGTGTTTATTGGAGGCACAGCCTGCCATAAAAATTACAATCGCTATCAGTAAAAGAATGATTTGTTTCAAAGTCAAAACATTTAAAAAGCAATATAAAATTGATTATCCAAAATGAAAACCGCGCACTCAGAATAATAATCAACTCTTTATTTTCTCTTCATGGCTCATTCTAAACCCAATTTTTTGTCCACCGCCCATATCGGGTGTGTGATCAATTTTTTGATGTAGGGTAATAAACTTCACATCCGGGTACGGTGGCGCCATCAGATCGTTTTCGATGGCGATGGCCAGTGAAATTTTAACCAGGGCATCCAGTATTTCCTGGGTTATGGGTCCTTCTGATATTTTATTGAATAACGTTGCCAGTTGCCCTTCGCCCTCAATGAAGAAACGGTTCTCGTGGTTGATCATCAGGCGGGCCAGTAAATAACCAGGGTCATTGACCCGGTTAAATTTTAAGGAATCGGACATGAAGTTATAAATCATAACCTGACCAAAATACCGGTTCACTTCCTTTTCCTTCATATAGGCATCCCGCATAATTACATGGTCATCGTTGAAGGTGACAATGTTGGTATGCAGCACAAAAATCAACAGGTCGCCTGCCAGTTTAACATGAAATTCATGATCACCAATAATTTTAAATTCGATGGTTACATCCTGATCGTCAGGTTTGGCCATTTTCTTAAGTTCCGTAGTAATCCGCTGGGCTTCTTTCGACAACAAATTAAAGGCTCCCAACAAGTGCTTGTAGGTGGTTTGCTTGGCTGCCGACTTGCTTTCCAGCATCTTGGTAATATAGTTGAGATGGTCCTGATCAGTATTCATGTAAAAAAAGGAATTTGGTTGATTAACTTTAGGCTTTTAATTTAGGCAACTTTTCAATTGAACCCGTATGGAAAATAAAGAAGACTCAGGAAAAGCCGAAAAACTATTCAAAAACTTCGGAAAAAAGGTTGATGATTTTATGGCGGAATTAAATGATGCCGGATCGCGCATTAACAAAGAATTTGAAAGCCGATTTGAAGAGCTGAAGGATTCTGCTGAAAAGCTTAAAAATGAAGCCAAAAACAAAGAGCGCTGGAAAGAAGTTGAGGATAGCTTAAAAAAGGCAGGTGATGAATTAAACCGTGCGGTAAAAGCTGCTTTTAAGAAGAAGAAGGAGAGTTAATAGTTATCAGTTAAAAGGATTGCAAAAACTATTAACTGATAACTGATAACAATTAACCTTTAATCTTAACCGCTACCCTGTCACAATTGTTTTGGCATTCATAAACTCTTTGATTCCCAATTCAGATAACTCCCGTCCGTACCCCGATTTTTTTACGCCACCAAAAGGCAATCGCATATCGGATTTTACCAACGCATTAATAAAAACTGAACCGGAACTAATTTCACGCGCCAAAACGGTAGCCTTTTCTACATCCTGACTCCAAATGGAGGCTCCCAGTCCGTAGCGGGTATTGTTTGCATAGGCAATTGCTTCGGCTTCGGTTTTAACCGTTGTAATACACGCAAGGGGGCCGAAGGTTTCCTGGTCGAAAGCCGGCATGCCGGGAAGTACATTGTCCAGCAAAGCTGGTGTAAAATTGCAGCCGCTTCGCTCGCCTCCGGTTAAAAGGATTGCTCCTGCTTTCATGGAATCACGCATTTGCTTTTCTAATTTCTCTGCCAGGTCAAGCCTTGCCATCGGACCTGTTGTTATACCCGGCTCCAATGGATTGCCTTGCCGCAACGACAATATATTTTGCCTAAATGCCTCAACAAATTTTTCCTTTACTTGTTCCAACACAATAAATCGCTTGGCGCAGATGCAACTCTGTCCGGCATTTTGCATACGTGAACGTGTGGCAGTAGCAACTGCGGCCGCCAAATCGGCATCGGGCAATACGATGAATGGATCGCTGCCACCCAATTCAAGTACCGACTTTTTAATATTGCCACCGGCTATAGAGGCCACTTGCGAACCAGCATACTCACTTCCCGTTAACGTAACCGCCTGTACAACATCTGACTCAATAATTCCTTTCACTGCATCGACCTCTACCAGCAACGATTGAAATACACCCTCTGGGAAACCAGCTTCACGAAAAAGCGACTCGATGGTTAACGATGCCCGACCCACATTGGGTGCATGTTTCAGCAACGCCACATTGCCAGCCATGATGGCGGGGATTGCAAACCGAAGCACCTGCCAGAAAGGAAAATTCCATGGCATGATAGCCAATACGGCACCAATGGGTTGCCAGGCTACTATACTTTTGCGCGCCTCGGTGACAAATTCCTGATCGCGTAAAAATTGCGCGGCATGATTTGCGTAGAATTCACACGTGTTGGCACACCGGTCAATTTCAGGCTGGGCTTCATGGAATACCTTACCCATCTCCAGCGAGATCATGCGCGCATACATGTCTCTGTTTTGGCGGATGAGTTGAGCAAGTTTATTAAATCGATCGGCACGACTGGTGAAACTTTCTTTTCGCCAGCTCTGATACGCTTTAGCTGCTAAGTCTAACTTTTTGTGAAGAGTCGTGTGGTCTAATACTTGAAACTCTTCAATAACGGATTGGTCGTAAGGATGAATGGATTGGAACATGGCTACTTGATCAATTGGGATTATAGAGCTGCATCTAAAACAAAAATTCCTTAAATAAAGATCAAAATTTAAAAGATAGTTCGAATTGAACCATAAACGTAACGAAAGAAGCCGTCATTCCGATATGACGAAACATTGATCGGTCAAACGACTTCATCCGTAAGGATATTTTAAATCTTCACTGACTTCCATTTACCTTGGCGGAATATCAGAATGGATGCAACGGCCATCAGGGATTCTGCAAGAGCGATTGCCCAGTACAATCCTACCGGGCCGGTCTTTAATGTGTTTGCCAAGAAATAAGCCAACGGTATTTGAAACACCCAAAACCCAACAAGACTGATATAAATGGGTGTGCGGGTATCTCCTGCTCCATTAAACGATTGACTCACCACCATTCCGTAAGAATAAAAAATATAACCTAACGAAACGATCTGTAAACATCGTACTCCATTTTGCAGCGTTTGTTGCTCATCGGTAAAAAATCCAAGCAGCGGTTCCGCCAGCGTAAACGATAACACTGTAACCAAACCCATAAACAGCATATTGAAAAACGATGCCCGCCAAACCGATTTCTCCGCGCGATCGGGCTGACCGGCTCCCAGGTTTTGACCCACCAAAGTTGCCGCAGCATTGGCCATACCCCAGGCAGGCAAAATAGCAAACACAATAATCCGTATTGCTATTACATAACCTGCTTGCGCATCGCTTCCGAAATCTGACATAATACGCATCAGGAAAATCCAGCTGGCTGAGCCAATCAAGAACTGTCCGGTGCCACCGGCTGAAACTTTAATTAAAGTGCCTATGATTTTCCATTTCACAATCAAATCATCCAAATACAACTTGATGATTCCCTTGCCCCTCAACAAGTGATAGACCTGGTATACAACCCCGCTTCCCCGGCCAATAGTGGTGGCAATAGCTGCACCTTCCACACCATAGCCGGAAATGGGCCCGACACCAAAAATGAAAACCGGCCCTAACAAAATATTCAGTGCATTTGATAACAATAACGAACGGAATGCCAGCGAAGCATCACCAGCTCCTCTGAAAATTCCGTTGATCAAAAAGATCATCATAATCGGAAGATTTCCGATCAGCATCCAACGGGTGTACCCAACATTGTTGGCTACCAATTGTTCATTACCTCCCATTAACCTGAGCAGATCGGCTGAGAAGAAAATCCCCACGATGCTGATCAAAATTGAAAGTGCCAAACCAATATAGAGTGATTGTATGGCAGCTACCTCAGCCGCTTTGATATCCTTCTCACCTACCCTGCGCGCCACCATGGCAGTAGCGCCCATACTCAGGCCCATGGCAAGAGAATAGACAAGCGTTAACATAGATTCGGTGAGCCCAACTGTGGCAATGGCATCATTATCATGCAGCCGACTGATGTAGATCATATCGACCACGGCAAACACGCCTTCCATGGACATTTCCAAAATCATAGGAACAGATAACAGAAAGATGGCCCGATCGATACTACCCGAAGTATATTCCTGTTCCTGTCCGAGAATTGCTTGTTTAAAAAGACGTAAAAATTTAGTCGCTTTTGTATAAAAAGACATACCTATGAACCAATTAAAAATGAATATTAAAATGATAAAAACGGCCTCTTCAGAGGCAATTGCTGCGTAAGCAAAAGAAATTCAACGACATTCCTTGTCACAGGAGTGTGCATTGAATGTTAGATGAACAGCTTCATAGGCATTAAAATCAAAGAGCATTGGTTAGCTCACAGGCCAAATATCACGAAAAACCCGATGATCAGGTTACAATTCTTTTACATTTTTTTCCGTCAAGCCGTTTTTGGTTAAACTTTGTACTTTCTAATAAGTCTAAGCGCCATGGTTACACCCACCCAGCTAAAACACTTTTATAACCGCGCTGCATTTGGAATTTCACCTTCGCAGAAAGCTGTATCCAAGCCCAATATATCTGAATTACTTAAAAGCGCTGCTTCAAATAAACCAATCAACGTCATTGAACAACCGGAGGGCGATTACGATGGAGTAAAACAAAATACTGAGGCCGTCAAACTACTCCTGAAAAAAAATAAGGAAGCACAAATTAAATTAAACACCGCCTGGTTCACGCAGCTCACTCAATCCGATGCAGCCCTGCGTGAGAAAATGACTTTTTTCTGGCACGATCACTTTGCTTGCAGAGTTCGGAATGCTTACCTCGGTCAGCAACAAATCAATACCATTCGCACCCATGCCCTGGGAAAATTTGGTGACCTACTGATGACCATATCGAAAGATCCGGGCATGCTCCAGTTTTTAAATAACCAACAAAACAAAAAGGACAGTCCGAATGAAAACTTTGCCCGCGAAGTGATGGAACTGTTCACGCTGGGGCGTGGAAACTATTCTGAGCAAGACATTAAAAATGCCGCCAGGGCATTCACTGGATGGGCCTTTAATGCACAGACAGGTGAGTTCTTTTTTCGGCAACGGCAGCATGATTTTGGATCGAAAACATTCAGAGGAAAAACCGGAAATTTTTCGGGTGAAGATATCATCAACTTGATTCTGGAAGACAAGCAAACCGCTTCCTTCATTACAAATAAAGTCATCAATTTTTTTGTTGGCAGCAACATTGAAAAATCTGTTTTAGAAGAACTGACGAACAACTTTTACCAATCGGGGTATGATATCGGTAAGCTGATGCTAAGCATTTATTCCAGCGATTGGTTCTATTCAGAAAAATTAAAAGGCAACCGCATCAAATCACCTGTAGAACTGATTGCCGGAATTCAGGTGCACACCAGCGGAACCTTCAACAACCCACTCAATATGATCTTTCTTCAAAAAGCCCTGGGGCAGGTATTGCTTCAACCACCCAATGTGGGAGGATGGCCCAACGGAAAAGAATGGATTGACAGTTCCAGTCTCACTTTCAGAATGTCGTTACCAACCCTGCTGATGAGAAATACCGCCAGCAACTTTGAAGCAAAAGATGATGGCGATGCCAATAATGCAACTAACAGCGCCTCTAAGCCGGGTCAAATGTCATACTCAGTTGATTGGGTAGCGCTTTCTAAAAATTTTCATCAACCGAGCTCCGAAAAAACACTCGGGCAAGTTGAAAATTTTTTACTGGCCCAGTCAACGACAGATGAAAACCGAAAAATAATTGCTGCCTTTGCAGAATCAGGAAAGACAGAACCCGAATTTCTGAAAAATGCCTTCATTGGTTATATGTCGCTACCAGAATATCAATTGAGTTAACATGACCTCTCGCAGAAACTTCATCAAACAATCAGCATTGGCAACAGCCGGAACCATGCTATTGCCAAACTTTCTGAAAGCACTGGAAAGTCAATCATCTGTTCAGGTAAATGCACAGAAAATTCTGGTAGTGATTCAGCTTTCGGGTGGCAATGACGGACTGAACACCATTATTCCGTACAGAAATGATTTGTACTACCAACTCAGACCTCAATTGGCCTTACCCGATACCAAAGTTTTGAAGGCGAGTGACTCATTGGCCTTCCACCCTTCCCTTTCTAAACTGAATGAATTGTATGACAAAGGCTACCTGGCAGTGATCAATAACGTTGGCTATCCAAACCCGGATCGTTCACATTTTCGCTCAATGGACATCTGGCACACAGCCAGCAACGCAGATGAGTACCTCCAAACAGGTTGGATTGGACGGTATCTTGATTCCAGTTGTACCAACTGTCATGTGGCACATCAGGCCATAGAAATTGACGACACCCTGAGTCTCGCATTAAAGGGCGAATCCATTAAGGGGCTTGCTGTTAAGAATCCAAAAAAAATGTACGATATATTACACAACCAGTTTTTTCAGAAAGTCAGCAAAAACATTCCTCAACCAGGGGCCGATCCTTCCCTGCATTATTTGTACAAAACGCTGGCTGAAACAACCTCCTCGGCTGATTACATTTATGATAAGTCAAAGGTGTTTCAATCTTCCATAACATATCCAAACAACGAGTTTGCCGGGCAATTGAAGACCGTGGCCGAGCTGATCAATTCAGGTATTGAAACAAAAGTGTATTACGTTTCGCTTTCCGGATTTGATACCCACGTAAGGCAGCAACCTGCTCACGAACGCCTGCTGGCACAGTATGCTGAGTCGGTTGATGCTTTCATTTCAGACCTGGAGAAGAACAACCGATTTCAGGATGTCATGATCATGACCTTCTCAGAATTTGGAAGGCGTGTTGCGCAAAATGCCAGCAACGGAACCGATCACGGAACCGCCAACAACTTGTTTATCATGGGCAAAAATCTAAAAAAGAAAGGGTTCATCAACGAAACGCCTGATCTTTCAAAGCTTGATGATGGCGACCTGATTCATCAAGTTGATTTTAGAAGTGTATATGCAACGGTGTTGAACAAATGGTTGGCAAGCAATGATCCTGCAATTTTAAATGCATCGTTTAAACTCCTCGATTTTATATAATAAAAAAGGAGCCTCTCAGCTCCTTTTTTAATTCTATTTAAGATCAAATTACCCAATCGCTACGCGCCTGAACTCAGCTACAGTCAAACCTTTTGACACGCTGTCAAGATACTGAGCAACTGTTTTTGAATTATCTTTTACAAACGTTTGTGGCAACAAAGTGCTTTCCTTGAAAAACTTGTTCAGCTTACCGGCCGCAATTTTCTCTACCATATTTTCAGGTTTGCCTTCGGCTAAAATCTGAGCTTTTGCAATTTCCAGTTCTTTTTCAATAACCGTCTTGTCAACAGAAGATTCATCAACAGCTACAGGATTCATGGCTGCGATTTGCATGCCTACGTCTTTACCTGCATCGGTAACTTTTCCGTTCACACCTGCCTGACCGGCAGGCAGGCCTTTCAATGAAACCAGCACACCAAGCTTTGCACCTGCGTGGATGTACGCCACGACAGCTTCACCTTTCATATGAACGTATTCGCTCACTTCAATCTTCTCTCCAATCTTACCAACCAGCTCAACAATTTTATCGTTGATAGAAAGATTACCTGCTGTTAACGCAAGCAACGCTTCTTTTGAGGCCGGCTTGTTTGTGAATGCAGTTTCAGCAATCAACTTGCCTAAGCTCTGAAACTCTTCGTTCTTACCAACAAAATCAGTTTCGCAATTCAATGCGATCAACACAGCCTCTTTGTTATCGGATGAAGTCTTTACGAACACCGAACCTTCTTTCGCATCGCGATCAGAACGCGATGCAGAAACTTTCTGTCCCTTTTTTCTTAATATTTCAATGGCTTTTTCGAAATCACCCTCTGCTTCGGTAAGCGCTTTTTTACAATCCATCATACCGGCACCGGTCATCTGCCTTAATTTGTTTACATCTGCTGCTGAAATTACTGACATGTTGATTTTATATTTAAGATTTACAATTCTTTTGATCTTGATCCGATTATAAAAAGAAAGAACACCGGTTAGCCGATGTTCTCCCTGATATTAAATTGACTAATTGATTAATCGGCTAATTAACGAATTACGCAATTGCTTCGTCAACTTTCTTCTTTTCTTCTTCGTCCTTCTTCAGAGTAGCCTCTTCCTTATCCTTCTTACGCTCTTGTAAAGCCTCCTCAATTACTTCACCAATGTTTTTAGTCAGTAATGAAATTGATTTGAACGCATCGTCATTAGCAGGAATCGGGAAATCAACTACAGAAGGATCTGAGTTTGTATCTACCAAAGCAAATACAGGGATGTTCAGTTTTTGTGCTTCTGCTACGGCAATGTGCTCGCGCTTCACATCAATAACGAACAATGCTGCAGGCAGACGGTTCAGGTCTACGATACCACCCAACTGCTTTTCCAGTTTTGCCTTCTCGCGAGAAAGGGTTAAACGCTCTTTCTTTTGAAGATTCTGGTACGCTTCATCCTTTTGTAACTTCTCGATCTGAGAAAGTTTCTTTAATGATTTACGAATGGTCGCAAAGTTAGTCAGCATACCTCCTAACCAACGCTCCGTTACATACGGCATGTTCAGGCGTTTTGCTTCTTCTGATACGATGTCTTTCGCCTGTTTTTTTGTTGCCACGAACATGATCTTACGACCAGAACGCACAATGTTTTTCATTGCGAAAGATGCCTCCTCCAGACATGTCATAGTCTTGTTGAGGTCGATCAGGTGAATGCCATTATTTTCCATGAAAATGTACTCGGCCATCTTCGGGTTCCATTTGCGGGTAAGGTGACCGAAGTGTACACCTGCTTCCAGCAAATCTTGATAGGTAAGTTTCTTAGCCATGTTTTTTCGAGTTTGGGATTAACGTTTAGAGAACTGGAATCTTCTTCTCGCTTTTCTTCTTCCTGGCTTCTTACGTTCCACCATACGGGAGTCACGTGTTACAAAACCCTCTTTTCTAAGAGGTGCCTTGTTTTCGCCATTGAATTGAAC
>Ga0268299_1003333_pt1 | contig 15175 bp, 18 predicted proteins | sample NOBtaG_FD_193484 | JGI IMG/M metagenome (GOLD analysis project Ga0268299, IMG submission 193484) | Activated sludge microbial communities from bioreactor in Nijmegen, Gelderland, Netherland - NOB reactor | ecosystem: Engineered > Bioreactor > Aerobic > Activated sludge | place: Netherlands...
CGAGGTACAGGCAGGTCGGCGTCTTGCCCGAGCGGGACACGCCCAGCAGGATCACGTCGGCCCGGTCGTACTCGCTGGTGCGCGTGCCGTCGTCGTTGTTGAGCGCGAAGTTGGTGGCCTCGATGCGCTTGTCGTAGGCCGAGGGATCCTTCATGCCGTGGGCGCGGCCCACCGTGTGGGACGAGCGCATGAGCAGCTCGCGCTCGAGCTGGCCCAGGAAGGTGGAGAAGAAATCGAGCATCAGGCCGTTGGCCCGGCCGAAGCGCTCGCGGATCTCGTCGTGCACCAGCGTGCTGAAGATGATCGGTCGCGTGCCGGACTCCGCGGCGACGGCATTGATCCGCTGCACGGCCTCGTCTGCCTTGTCAACAGAATCGATAAATGGCACAGTCACCTGGTCGAAATCGTACCCTTCGAATTGAGTTAAAAGGCTGCGGCCGAGCGTCTCCGCCGTGACCCCGGTCTGGTCCGAAAGAAAAAAAACGACGCGTCGATTCTTCTGTGGCGTCATCTGCGGCGTCATCTGCGCTCTCAACACTGCACGGGGCAACAGCCTGGATCATGGCCGGTCGCGACACTGGAGGCAATCTGGATTCCTGCGTGGTCCCGCTCCGCTCTCTGGGGATGGGCGACATCCACCGCGTGGGCGGGAAGAACGCCTCCCTGGGCGAGCTGCTCGGGCAGCTGTCGGCACTCGGCCTCAGGGTCCCTGACGGCTTCGCCACCACGGCGGCTGCCTACCGGGAATTCCTCGCCCGGGACGGCCTGACGGGCCGCATCGACGCCGCGCTGGCCAGCCTCGACGTGGACGACGTGGAGCAGCTGGCCCGGACCGGCAGCCAGATCCGCGACTGGATCCTCCGGGCACCGCTGCCGGCCCGGCTGGTCACGGAGCTCACCGCGGCCTGGCAGGCCATGGCTGCCGGCCACCCGGGCGAGCTGGCCGTCGCGGTGCGCTCGTCCGCCACCGCCGAGGACCTGCCCGAAGCCTCCTTCGCCGGCCAGCAGGAGACCTTCCTCAACATCCGCGGGCTCGATCGCCTTATGGAGGCCGTCCACCAGGTGTTCGCCTCCCTCTACAACGACCGCGCCATTGCCTACCGTGTCCACCAGGGCTTCGACCACCGGCAGGTGGCCCTGTCCGTCGGCGTGCAGCATATGGTGCGCTCCGACGTGGGCGCGAGTGGCGTCATGTTCACGCTCGACACCGAGTCCGGGTTCCGCGACGTGGTCTTCATCACGTCGTCGTGGGGCCTCGGAGAGACGGTCGTGCAGGGCGCGGTGAATCCGGACGAGTTCTACGTGTACAAGCCGGCGCTGCGGACGGGACGGCGTCCCGTACTCCGCCGCAAGCTCGGCAGCAAGCGGCTCCGGATGGTCTACGCGGACGCGGCCGAACCGGGCAGGACCGTGCGCACCGAGGACGTGGCGCCGGCCGATTCGGCCCGCTTCTCGCTTGCGGAGGCCGACATCGAGTCCCTCGCCCGCCAGGCACTCATCATCGAGGAGCACTACGGGCGGCCGATGGACATCGAGTGGGGCAAGGACGGGGTCGACGGCGAGCTCTACATCCTCCAGGCGCGGCCCGAGACCGTGCAGAGCCGGACTGGCAACACCCTGCTGCGCTACCGGCTGCAGTCCCGCTCGAAGGTCCTGGTGACGGGCCGCAGCATCGGCCAGCGCATCGGCGCGGGCACCGCCCGCGTCATCGCCGGGACCGCCGACATGAACCTGCTCCGCGACGGCGACGTGCTGGTGGCGGACATGACGGATCCCGACTGGGAGCCGGTTATGAAGCGCGCCTCCGCCATAGTGACCAACCGGGGCGGCCGCACCTGCCACGCCGCCATCATCGCGCGGGAGCTCGGCATACCCGCCGTGGTCGGCTGCGGCGACGCCACCCACGCCATCCGGGACGGCACGCCGGTGACCGTGTCCTGCGCCGAGGGCGACGAGGGCTTCGTCTACGACGGCATGCTCGACTTCGAGCAGCAGCGCATCGAGCTCCGCCGCCTGCCCGCCCTGCCGGTGAAGGTGATGATGAACGTCGGCAATCCCGACCGCGCCTTCGACTTCGCCAACCTGCCCCACCATGGTGTCGGCCTCGCGCGGCTCGAGTTCATCGTCAACCGGATGATCGGCGTGCACCCGAAGGCGATCCTGGACTTCGACCGGCTGCGCCCCGAGTTGCGCGAGGTGATCCGGCAGCAGATGGCCGGCTATGCCGACCCGGTGGAATTCTTCGTGTCCCGCCTCGCCGAGGGCATCGCGACCATCGCCGCGGCCTTTGCGCCCCATCCGGTGATCGTGCGGTTGTCCGACTTCAAGTCGAACGAGTACGCGAACCTCATCGGCGGCCAGCAGTACGAGCCCCACGAGGAGAACCCCATGCTCGGCTTCCGGGGCGCGTCGCGCTACCTGGCCGCGAGCTTCCAGCCCTGCTTCGAGCTCGAATGCCGGGCCCTGAAGCGGGTCCGGGAGGACATGGGCCTCGCGAACGTCGAGGTCATGGTGCCCTTCGTGCGCACGGTGGCCGAGGCCCGGGGCGTGACGGAGCTGCTGGCGGCGAACGGCCTGAAGCGCGGCGAGAACGGCCTGCGCCTGATCATGATGTGCGAGCTGCCGACCAACGCCCTCCTCGCCCGCGAGTACCTGCAGTACTTCGACGGCATGTCCATCGGCTCCAATGACCTGACCCAGCTCACGCTGGGCCTGGACCGGGACTCGGGACTGGTGGCCGGCCTGTTCGACGAGCGGGACGAGGCCGTGCGGGTGCTGCTCAAGATGGCGATCGACGCCTGCCTCGCGGCCGGCAAGTACATCGGCATCTGCGGCCAGGGGCCCTCGGATCACCCGGACCTGGCCCGCTGGCTGGTCGACCAGGGCATCGGCAGCGTGTCGCTGAACCCGGATTCCGTGGTGGAGACCTGGCTCATGCTGGCCGGCGAGAAGATCGGTTGACGGAAAGGAGGCGCCAGTGACCATCGCCTACTGGTGCGTGCTGGCGGCGGCGGTGCTGCCGATCCTCTGGGTCGGGGCCGCCAAGTCTGGCGCCCGGGGCTACGACAACGCCCGGCCGCGGGAATTCATGAGTTCCCTCGCCGGCTGGCCGGCCCGGGCCAACTTCGCCCAGCTGAATTCCTACGAGACGTTCCCGCCCTTCGCGGCCGGCGTGATCATCGCGCACCTCGCCGGCGCGCCCCAGGCCACCATCGACGGGCTGGCCGTCGCCTTCGTCGTGGCGCGGATCGCCCATGGCCTGTGCTACATCGCCGACCGGTCGACGCTGCGCTCGCTGGCCTGGCTTGCGGGCTTCGGCTGCACCGTGGCGCTGTTCGTCACGGCGGCCGGGTGACGATCAGGTGCTGGCGGTAGTGCCGCAGCTCCGCGATGGAGTCGTGGATGTCGGCAAGCGCCAGGTGCGCGCCGCCCTTCGTGACGCCGGTGAGGACGGCGGGCGCCCACAGCCCGGCCAGGATCTTCAGCGTCGAGACGTCCAGGTTGCGGTAGTGGAAGAACGCCTCGAGGGCCGGCATCTCCCGCGCGAGGAACCGGCGGTCCTGGCAGATGCTGTTGCCGCACATCGGTGACACCTTGGCAGCCACCAGGGGCGCGAGGAACTCCAGCGTCTGCCTCTCGGCCTCCGCCGCGCTCACCGTGCTCGCCCGCACGCGCCCCGTGAGGCCGGACTTGCCGTGCTGGCGGGTGTTCCACTCGTCCATCGCGGCGAGGACCTCGTCGGGCTGGTGGATGGCCAGCACCGGTCCCTCGGCGACGACGGCCAGGTCCCGGTCCGTGACGACGGTGGCGATCTCGATGATCGAATCCCGCTGGGTGTCGAGGCCGGTCATCTCGAGATCGATCCAGATGAGCCGGTCCGCTTCCGAAGCCTTCTCCTGCGAGTCCATGCCCTCTGCTCCCCAACCTGCGTCCCGGTCCGGATGAAGCCCGCCCCGGCAGGCGCGGCGGATTCTAGCAAAGGCGCGGAGGCGCCCGCCGTGGTCGTTGCCGCCCACGGGCGGCGCGGCATCCTCGCGCGGGCCGACGGCTCCCGGCTTCCCTACCTGATCCGGGGCCGCCAGCTGCGGGTGGTGTGCGGTGACCGGGTGCGGTTCACGACCGCCACCCCCGGCGCTCCCGCGGTCATCGACCGCATCGAGCCCCGGGACAACGAGCTCCAGCGCCTGTCGGGCCACGGCGGCAGGCCCGAGACGATCGCGGCCAACGTCACGCACCTGGTCGTGGTCATGGCCGCCCTGCCCCAGCCTGACCTCTACCTGACCGATCGCTACCTGTGCGCGGCGCGACTGATGGGCGCCGCCGGCGCGCTGGCCTGGAACAAGGCCGACGTGGCGGGACCGCCGATGGCCGGACTGGCACCGTACGAAGCGCTGGGCTGCCCGGTCTGGCCCGTGTCCGCGGCCACCGGCGACGGCCTCCCCGCGCTGCGCGCCTGGATCGGCGCGGGCACCGGGATCCTCGTGGGCCAGTCCGGCGTCGGCAAGTCCTCCCTGCTGAACGCACTGGCGCCGGGAGCCGGCGCGCTGACGGGCGAAATATCCCTGGCCAGCGACGAGGGCCGCCACACGACGACCGCGTCGGTCCTGCATCCGCTGCCGGGTGGCGGCGGCCTCGTGGACACGCCCGGCGTGCGGGACTTCGTGCCTGCGATCCCGGAGCGGGCGGCGATCAGCAGCGGCTTCGTGGAGGTCGGCGAGTTCGGCCGTCAGTGCCGCTTCACCGACTGCAGCCACCTGCGCGAGGACCATTGCGCCGTGCAGGAAGCGGTCGCCGCAGGCCGGATCGATCCGCGGCGCTACGAGAGCTACCGGCGGCTGATGAATCTGGCGAGGCAGGCCGCCGGGCGCGGCTACTGATCCGCCAGCACCGGCGTGCGCGCCGTGATGGCGTGGGACAGCGTGCCCGCGTCGACGTACTCCAGCTCGCCGCCCATGGGCACGCCATGGGCGATGCGCGTGGCGCGGATGTGGCGTTCCCGCGCCAGGCTGGCCAGGTAGCCCGACGTGGCCTCGCCCTCCACCGTGGCGCTGGTGGCGAGGATCAGCTCGCGGGTGACGCCGTCGCCCAGCTGGGCCTCCAGCAGCGGCACGCCCAGCTGGTCGGGGCCGATCCCGTCCAGGGGCGACAGCCTGCCCATCAGTACGAAGTAGCGACCGCGGTAGACGCCGGATTCCTCGATGGCGATGACGTCGGCCGGCGTCTCGACGACGCACACGAGGCCGGCATCACGGCGCGCATCGCCGCAGATGCCGCACAGCTGCGCCTCGGAGAACATGCGGCAGCGTTCGCAGAGGCCGATCCGCTCGAGGGCGGCGTGGAGGGTCCGGATGATCTTCTGCGCGCCATCCCGGTCCCGCTCGAGCAGGTGGAACGCCATGCGCTGGGACGACTTCGGGCCGACGCCGGGCAGGCAGCGGAGCGCGGCGAGGAGGTCCTGCAGGAGTGGGGTGAAGGCCATGTCAGCGCGACCGGTTCAACCGGGACCGGTCAGAAGGGCAGCTTCAGGCCCGGCGGCAGGCCGAGGCCCGCGGTCATCCCGCCCAGCTTGTCCTGCACCGTGCGCTCGACCTTGCGGAGCGCGTCGTTGAAGGCGGCGACCAGCACGTCCTCGAGCATGTCCCGGTCGTCGCCCACGAGCGACGGATCGATCGTCACCTGGCGCACCTCGTGCTTGCAGGTCATGCGGAGGCGCACCAGGCCGCCGCCGGCCTCGCCGGTCACTTCCAGCCCGGCGAGTTCCTCCTGGGCCTTCTGCATCTGGGACTGCATCTTCTGGGCCTGCTTCATCAGGCTGCCTAGGTCGGCTTTCATTCTTCACTCACTTCCGGGGTGGCGGGTTCTTGCGGATGGATTCGGGAATGACCTCGGCCCCGAACAGCTCGGCCATCTGGCGCACGTTGCTGTCGGCGGCGATGCGCTCGCGGGCCTGGCGCAGTTCCTCGTCCTCGGATTCGGCCTGGCGCGCGGCCGGCGTGTCCCGCGGTGGCTCGCCGATGGCGAACTGCACCTTGACGGAGCTGCCCAGCCGCTCCTGCAGCGCCGCGACGAGTCGCGCGCGCAGGTTGTCGGTCATCAGGTGCTCGTTGCGCCGCGCGAGGGACAACTTCAGTTCGAAAGGCGACTGGGCAGCCAGGGCGCAGTGGGCCGCCAGCTGCCGGGCGGCGCCGTCCAGGTTCAGGGTCGCGACGAAGGCCGCCCAGTCGCCGATCTCGCCGCTGACCGCCGGAGCCCTGGGCGCCGGTGGCGCGGGCCTCGGGGCTGGAGCAATGCCGGGTGCCGGCGTGGCCGCGGGCCGGGCCGGGGCTGACGACGGGACGTCCGGCCGACGCTCCGGGTGGAAGGCCACCATGCGCAGCAACGCCATCTCGAAGCCGGTGCGCGGATCGGGGGCGAGGGCCAGGTCCCGGCGGCCGGTCACGGCGATCTGGTACATGAGCTGGACGGTCTCCGGCGCCAGCCGCCCGGCCAGGCCGGCGAGCAGCTCGCCATCGCCCTCGACGCCAGCCTCGGCGTCCAGCGCCTCCGGGCCGGCCACCTGCAGGACGGCGACCTGCTGCAGGAGTGTCGCGAGGCCCGCGAGCACGTCCTGGTAGTCGGGCGCCAGCTCGTCGAGCTGCCGTACCTGGCCGAGCAGGCCCGGCGCGTCCGCCGCCGCGAGGGCCTCGAGCAACGCGCCGAGCCGCGCCCGGTCCAGGCTGCCGAGCATCTCGGCCACGTCCGCGTCGCGCAGTACACCGTCGCCGAAGGCCAGGGCCTGGTCCAGCAGGCTCAGGGCGTCCCGCAGGCTGCCCTGGGCCGCACGGGCCAGCCGCGCGATGGCGCCCGCCTCGGCGCGCAGGCCCTCGCTGGCGCACACCGCGGCGAGCCGCTCGACGATGGTCGCCCGGGGCAGGCGCTTCAGGTTGAACTGCAGGCAGCGGGACAGGACGGTCACCGGGATCTTCTGGGGGTCCGTGGTGGCCAGCAGGAATTTCACGTGGGGCGGCGGCTCTTCCAGCGTCTTCAGGAGCGCGTTGAAGGCCGGCTTCGAAAGCATGTGCACCTCGTCGATGAGGTACACCTTGTAGCGGCCCGCGGCCGGGGTGTACTGGGCGTTGTCGAGCAGTTCCCGGGCGTCGTCGATGCCGGTGCGCGACGCGGCGTCCACCTCGAGGAAGTCCACGAAGCGGCCCTGGTCGATGGCCACGCAGCTGCCGCACTCGCCGCAGGGCTCCGCGCCGACGCCCCGCTCGCAGTTCAGGGCCTTGACGAAGATGCGGGCGATGGTGGTCTTGCCCACGCCCCGGGTGCCGGTGAACAGGAAGGCGTGGTGCAGCTTGCCGGAGTTGAGCGCATTCTCCAGCGCCCGCACGACGTGGCCCTGCCCCGCCACGTCGGCGAAGGTCCTGGGACGCCATTTGCGTGCAAGGGCGAGGTAAGCCATGGGATTCCGGGTGTTCAGTGCGCAACAGTGAGCCCGCGCCAGCCGCACCCCGGCGCCCGGCATCACCGCTACCGCTGCTTCCTTCCGGACCTGACGGGGTTCACGGCCAGCCGCCGCGGGGGGACCAGCGCGGACCCGCGGACAGGGTATGCGGTGGCCCCGCTTTGGGCAAGCCGGACCAGGGCCGGGCTAGGGCTCCCGCGTGTAGTGAATGAAGCCGCTGCGCCGTGCCACCCTGTCGTAGAGCGCCCGTGCGCCGACGTTGGTCTCGTGGGTGAGCCAGTACACCCGATCGGCGCCCCGCAGGTCCGCTTCCCGGTAGACCGCCGCGATGAGGGCGCGGCCCACACCGGCTCCCCGGGTCGACGTACAGGTCCTCCAGGTAGCAGTGCCAGGTGGGGGACCAGGTGCCCCGGTGCAGCACACCGTGGGCGAAACCCGTGAGTGTCCCGCCCTGCTCCGCCACCAGCGCGAAGAGCGGCTCCCGCGGGTCCAGCAGCCGCTGCCACGTCAGCGCCGTCACCTCGTCCAGCAGTTGCGCGCGATAGAACGTGAGGTAGCCACGCCAGAGATTCCGCCACGGGGCCTCGTCAGCGGCCACCGCCGCCCGGATCAACGTTTCTGCCATGCGGGCCATCCCAGGTGCGTGTGCGCGGAGTTAACGGGCGCTTTGCTTTCGCAAATCGTGTCGCGCCGGAAGTCCCCGTATCATGGACCTGGAAGGAACGCCCGTGAACCGGACCCTGATCGCCGTCGGACTGCTGGCTGCACTCACCCTGGGGCTGGCAGGCACCGCCAGCAATGCCCAGGGCTTCGACCCGGCGAAGGTCGACTGGGAAGCGCTCAGCAAGATCCCGATGAAGGACCTCTTCATCAGGCAGTTCAACGACCAGTGCGCCGCGTGCCACGGCGAGGACCTGCGCGGCACGCCGCTCGGCACCCCGCTGGTAGGCCGGCCGCTGAACCACGGCGACACGGTCCCGGACATCGCCCGGAGCATCGCCGGTGGTTTCCCCGACCGGGGCATGCCGGCCTGGTCCGAGACGCTGGACGAGTCCCGCATCTGGAACCTCGCGCTCTACGTGGCGGAGCAGCGGCAGGGCACCACGATCCTGGACAAGCGGGCGGACATCCCGCTCGCCCTGCCCGCCGGCACCGTCCGGACCGGGCGCGCGTCATTCCGCGTCGAGCTCGTTGCCGACGGCCTAGACCCCATGCCCTTCGCCATCGCCCCGCTGCCGGACGGCCGCATCCTGCTCTCGGAACGGATGCGGGGCCTGCGCATCATCGGCACGGATGGCAGTGTCTCGCCGCCCATCCGCGGGACGCCACCCGTCTACGCGGACTCGACCGTCTTCCTGGGCCAGGTCATGGGTCTCGGCTGGCTGCTGGACGTGGCCCTGCACCCGGACTACCAAAAGAACGGCTGGATCTACCTGCACCACACCGACCGGTGCAGCGACTGCAACGCACAGAGCCGCAGGTCGAAGCGGCCCGTGTCGATGAACCGGCTGATCCGCGGCCGCATCCGGGACGGGGCCTGGGTGGACCAGGAGGTCCTCTGGCAGGCCGACCCGGAGACCTACACCGACACCTCCGACCTGGCGGCGGGCGGGCGCATCGCCTTCGACGGCCGCGGCCACGTGTTCTTCAGCGTCGGCATGAAGGCGGCCCTGGACTTCATGGGCATCCAGGACCTCGCCCTGCCCTACGGGAAAATCCATCGCCTGCAGGACGACGGCCGGATTCCCGCCGACAACCCCTTCGTGTGCAGGCCCGGGGCGCTGCCCTCGATCTGGACCTACGGCCATCGCAGCCCGCAGGGCCTCGAGTGGAATACGAGGACCCGGGAGGCCTGGAGCACCGAGATGGGCCCGCGCGGCGGCGACGAGCTCAACCGCCTCAAGCCCGGGCGCAACTACGGCTGGCCCCTGTTCACCAGCGGCGTCAACTACGACGGCCGGCCGGTGGACGTGGGCAAGGCCCTCGGCATCACGCTCGACCGGGCCGACGTGGAGTTCCCCGTGCTCGACCTGACGCCGTCCCCGGCAATCTCCGGCTTCGTGTTCTACGAGGGCCGGGACTTCCCCCGCTGGCGTGGCGACGTCATCGTCGGCACGCTGCGCGCGACCGACCTGCTGCGCCTCGAGATCGAGGACGACCGGGTCGTCCACACGGAAGTGCTGCTCAAGGACCTCGCCCGCTTCCGGGACGTGGCGGTGGGCCCGAAGGGCCAGCTCTATGTACTGCTCGAGAACGCAGCCGGCTCGAAGGTGATACGGCTCGTCCCGGACTAGCGCCGTATCCCGGGAATCCCGGGGGTCACCTTAGCGCAGGCTCAAGGCGTCTAACACGGTCTCAGAAATCCCGCGAGGTACGCGCAATAGCTTCCTGCTCATCAAGCCGCTGAATCGTCTCGATGATCTGATCGAACAGACGCGGTGGCAGGAAGCCGTACTCCACGCGACCATCTTTCTCCTTGATCGGGCGCAGGTCGTACCCCGGCCATGCGAAGACGTTGAACTCATCCAAGATGGCCCAGGAGCGCTCGCTGTCGAGACCCAAGTGCTTCTTGACTGGCAGTGGAATCTCGATGGCAACGGCGGGGTCGCTCGGCGGCGAGTGCGTGATCGGAACCACCGCAACCTGTTTCGGCTTGGCGGGCTCAGAGAAATCCAGCGCGACGACAATCGCACAGGGTCGATCCTTGCGGCCTTCCACCTGCCCTTGCTCCGCTTCCTCGCTCCACAGGAACGAGTACGAAATCACGAGACCGGGCTTCGGGTCGGGCAGACCCAAACCCTACTTCTCATCCAATAGCGCGTTGAGATGATCGTGTGAAGCATCCATGCGCGCGTTCTTGATGGCCGCCAGCACGTCTGCCGGCAATGCCTTGAGCTGGTAGACCCGACGCTCGAACTCGCGCAGCCGGCGCAGTTCCTCGTACTCATGGGCGGAGACGAAATACCCGCTGATTCGCCCGTAGCTGGTGATCGCCACAGGCTCACGCTGGGCTTCTTCCTTGAATCGCCCGAAGCCTTTAGCGAACTCGGTTGCAGTAACAGCGCTCATTGGCTTAATCCCCGTAATTTACGGAACTTGAGTAAGTTACGCTCTACCAGCCGGGATATCAAGCCGACAGCTGTCTGATTTTAGGTCACTTTATGTAAGACAGGCCGGCGAACTCGCCGGTGCCAGCGGCCTGCAGCGCCGCCCCAGCTGGTACTACGTCATCCCAAGGTCACCCACCATGGAGTTCCGCGCGCCGCTCGCGCCAGTCCGGCAGGAAGCGGTCGAGAAGCCCGTAGAAGCGCGCGTTGTGGCCCCGCTCGAGCAGGTGCACCAGCTCGTGGACCAGCACGTACTCCAGGCAGCCGGGCGGCTGACTCGCCAGTGCGGCGCTGAGCGAGATCCGCCGCGCGCGGATGTTGCAGGAGCCCCAGCGGGTCTTCATGCGCCGCACGCGGAAGCCGGTGACCGAGACGCCGATCACCGGCTCCCAGCGGGCGAGCAGCGGCGGGATAAGCGCCGCGAGCTGCCGCCGATCAGCCTCCGTGGGCGGCGCCGGGGATGGCGGGCGGCGTGCCAGCCGGGCCTGCTGCCGCCGGATCCAGGCCTGCTTGTCGCTGACGAAGCGGCGGACCGCGTCGTCGCCGGCACGGAGCGGCGCGGATACCCGCACCGGACCGTCCGGCGAGGAGACCACGAGACGCAGGGTGCGCATGGGCTTGCGCAGGACGCGCACGGCGATGCCGTCCACGTGGATGTCGGCGGGGATGGCGGTGGACGCAGTCACGTGCGAACCGGTCTCCTGCACCGCATTCCCTGAGGTGCAGGGAAGATACAGGGAAATCCCGGGGTTGTCGGCCCCCTTTCCGCCCCCCTAACACCGTCGACTCCGCGGCATTTCCCGGCCCGCCAGAGCAATTCTCCTGCTGGCAGAGGCAGGGAATGCACTGGCCCTGACCAGGGGAATGGATCGGGGGGCTCAAGATGAGGAGCCGGCGCCAATTGCATAATTGGCCAAGCCCGCGGCTTCAACTGCCAACTCAGTTCCTGTCATTGTTTCGGAGGGGCTACGAGCATGAGTGTAGGTGGCGGCCAATGAGAACCGTAGTTGCTGCATCGGTCGGGGTTGTATGCCTTGGTCTAGCTGCTTGGTCGATCTATGGGATGTGGTACCAAAGAGTTGTGTTTCCCGCTGAGACGTTGGCTCAGTACATGCCAATTCCATTACTCGCTCCTAGAGTTCAGTTCTACGACTCACAGCTTTTTCTGGGGCAACATGTACATGTGTGGCGCATAGAACTTTCATATCAAGATAAGGTTCGGGTCGCGGAGTTCTGCGAGCAGCGACCCATGTGGGTTCCGCCAGCAAATACGGACAATCCGGATAGTTTGCTGATGCACAGCCTTTATCTTGGGAGACGGTTCGCCCCCTGCGAGCTGGCTATCATCCGACCCCCCGGAAAAGGCTCGCAGGTCTACATAACCTATGACGGGCGGTACCTTACGTTGGAGACAGTCACATTCTGGTAGCGACTGGCTTGCAGTCTTCGAGACGCGTCGCCTGCGTTCCCCAAAGACCTGAGATCCAATGTAGCCCCCTTCGGAAAGTCGAACCACTTGGAAGTAGAGTTTTCCATGAAGGAGAACTCTCTGAAGAAGTCCAAGTTCACTGAGGAGCAGGTCGGCAGGTCGGTGACGACTCCAGCAGGCGCGCTCGGGCTTGTGTAGCCCTCGGCTTCGCCGGGACCGCCAACCCGTAACAGCTATTTCGGCGGCGGAGACGGGACTATTCGCGGGGAACCCGCCGAGCGACGCGGAACGGAATCCCGTCAGGCCGGTCGTGGACCGCTGCATTCCGAATGCCTTCGAGAGAGTCTGGAAGACTCTCTGAAGACAATGATTACTATCAAGTATTGAGTGGCGGAGAGGGTGGGATTCGAACCCACGTTACGGGGTTACCGTAAACACGCTTTCCAAGCGTGCGCCTTCAGCCACTCGGCCACCTCTCCGTGTCGTTCTGCGGGAAACCTGCCGCCGGCAGGTCGAAAGCGGGCTGCAGGGTAGCCCACCGGCATGCCGGGGTTCAATCGCCCGGGGGCGCCTGGCTGGACGGCGGAGCCGCCGGGGCGGGCGCGGCCGCGGGGTCGGGCCGGAAATAAGGCGGCGGCCGGGCCAGGCAGGCGGTGCCCTTCGGCTCCGGGTCGACGCCGGGCGGCACCACGTAACCGGAGGTCTGGCCCGGCAGGGTCATCCCCTCGGGGGCCCGGATGCCGGGCGCGTTGATGCTGGCCTGGTACTCGGCCAGCTCGACGCATTCCTCGTCCAGGTTCTTGCCGCCGAAGCAGCCCGCCAGCGACGTGGCCGCCAGGACAACGGACGCGATGAGGAGATGCCGGATCAACGCTGGCCGCCGGCGGCCACCCGTTGGCCCGCGGAAGTCTCCAGCAGGCCGGCCTTGCGCAGGGCCGCCTCGACGACGGGCTGGGCAGCGGCGGACAGGCGAGTCAGGGGCAGGCGCAGGCCGCCCGGGATCAGTCCCATCCGCTCGAGGGCCCACTTCACGGGAATCGGGTTGGACTCGATGAAGAGGTCCCGGTGCAGGTCCGCCAGCGCGGCGTCCAGGTCGGCAGCAAGGGTCGCATTGCCCTCGAGGGCCGCCTCGCACATGTCGGCCATGCGGGCGGGGGCCACGTTGGCCGTCACCGAGATAACCCCCTGGCCGCCCTGCAGGATGAACTCCCGGCAGGTGGCGTCGTCGCCGGAGATGAGCAGGAAGTCGTCGCCGCAGCCGGCCCGCAGCGGCGCCAGCCGGGAGAGGTCGCCGGTCGCCTCCTTGATGCCGATGATGCCCGGGTGCTCCGCAAGGCGGACCACCGTCTCCGGCCGCAGGTCCACGCCGGTCCGTCCCGGCACGTTGTAGAGGATCACCGGACGGTCCACCGCGTCGGCGATGGCCAGGTAGTGGCGGCAGAGGCCCTCCTGGGTCGGCTTGTTGTAGTACGGCGTGACGATCAGGTAGCCCTCGATCGGCAGGTCGGCCACGGTGCGGGAGAGGTCGATGGTCTGCGCCGTCGAATTCGAGCCCGTGCCGGCCACGACCGGGATCCTGCCGGCCGCCCGCTCGGCGGCGACCCGGATCACCTCGACGTGTTCCGCCTTGGTCAGCGTCGCGGACTCGCCGGTGGTGCCGGCGATGACCAGGTAGTCAGTGCCCGCGTGGACGTGGAAGTCCACCAGCCGCCCGAGGCAGTCGAAGTCCACCGCCCCGTCGGCCGTCATGGGGGTCACGAGAGCGGCGCTGCTGCCTGAAAACATCGGGGAAACCGGGCGTTGTGGAGGCGGGATGGTACTGCCCGACCCCCGGCGTCGCAAGGCCAGTGGTGCGGGGCACCGCCCTCGCTTGCCGGTCGGTGATTTCCCGGTACACTGGCTTTCCTCCCGGAACTCCCCCAGATCGCATTCATGGAAAAGCTACTCGCGGTCACCGCCATCGGCCCGGACCGCGCGGGCGTCGTCCGCGATCTCAGCCAGGCCGTGACGTCCGCGGGCGGCAGCATCCGCGAGAGCCGGATGATCGCCCTCGGCTCGGAATTCGCGGTGATGATGCTGGTGTCCGGCAACTGGCACACGGTGACCAAGCTGCAGGCCGCCTTCCAGTTGCTGCAACAGCAATCCAACCTGACGGTCACGGTGCGGGAGACCCAGCCCCGGCCGGCGGAGACTGCCGCGCCCTACCTGGTGGACGTCGTCACCCTGGACCACGAAGGCATCGTCTTCGGCCTGTCGAACTTTTTCGCCGCCCGGGGACTCGAAATCGCCGAGGTCAGCTCGCGCCGCTACAATGCGCCGCACACGGGCGCCCTGATGTTCGGGGTGCAGATGACCGTCAATGTCCCGCGCACGGTGCACGTGGCGACGCTGCGCGACGAGTTCCTCGAGTACTGCGACGAGCAGAACCTGGACGCCGTCATGGAACCGGCCCACCGCTGAGGCCAGGAGTTGAGGCAGACAAGATGACCACCGTCGCCCTGGGCAAGACCGTGCCGAATTTCAGCCTGCCCGCCACCGGCGGCAGGACCATCGACCTGAAGGGACTCCGCGGCAGCAACGTCGTGGTGTACTTCTATCCAAAGGACAGCACGCCGGGCTGCACGACCGAAGGCTGCGACTTCGGCAGCCTCCACGACAGGTTCCGGCGACGGAAGACCGTGATCCTCGGCGTGTCGCGCGACTCCCTCGCGTCCCACGAGAAGTTCAAGGCGAAGTTCGAGTTCCCCTTCGACCTCCTCTCCGACGGCGACGAGACCCTCTGCCGGCTGTTCGACGTCATCCGGGAGAAGAACATGTACGGCAGGAAGGTCCTGGGCGTCGAGCGCAGCACCTTCCTCATCGACGCCGAGGGCAAGCTGCGCTCCGAGTGGCGCAAGGTGAGCGTCAAGGGCCACGCCGCCGAAGTACTGGCCGCGGTCGAGGCGCTCTGAGGGCCGGCCGCCCGCAGGCCCCATGCGCCAGCTCATCGCCCTGACCCTCTCGCTCGCGCTGCTGGTGCCGCCCACCGTGCCGGCGGCCACCGGTGACGACCTGCCGGACATCGGCAGCCCCGCCGATGCGGTCCTCTCCCGCGAGAAGGAGCTGCAGATCGGCAGGTCCATCTACCGCAGCCTCGTGGATACCGAGCGGGTGATGAGCGACCCCGAGATCCAGGAATACGTGCAGGACGTG
>Ga0268299_1003334_pt1 | contig 15173 bp, 16 predicted proteins | sample NOBtaG_FD_193484 | JGI IMG/M metagenome (GOLD analysis project Ga0268299, IMG submission 193484) | Activated sludge microbial communities from bioreactor in Nijmegen, Gelderland, Netherland - NOB reactor | ecosystem: Engineered > Bioreactor > Aerobic > Activated sludge | place: Netherlands...
ACCTGGTCGAGCGGCACTTCATCGAAGCCGCCCTCGAGTTGACCGGCGACAACCGCACCACCGCCGCCGAAGTCCTCGGCCTCTCTCGTCAGACGCTCTACGTGAAGCTCCGTCGCCACGACTTGCTTGGCAGAGATGCGGATGCCGAATCCGGCTGAGGAGGCACTCCAGCGCAATCGCCGCTGGCCTAACAGCGCCGTGATGGCCGAGGTCGCGGAGGCGCTGGACAGCGTCACACCGTGACGGTCGGGGAGGTAAGCCGGGGATGAACGAACGGGGGGCCCATCCGGGCCCCCCGTTCGTTTCGTATGGTCGTTGAGAGGCGCCGGTCGGAATCGAACCGACGAATAGCAGATTTGCAGTCTGCCGCCTTACCACTTGGCCACGGCGCCGTGTCCGGAAGCTAGCCGACCGCAGGTCCCGTCTCAAGCGACCCGTGCGGCGGCGGCGCGAAAGCCGTGGAAACCGATGTCCAGTTGTGGCGAGGTCGGGGGGCAGGGCGTCTCCAAATGAGCTCGGTCCGCAGTCCGGATCGCCAGGCCAGATGTTCCTTTCTCAGCGGAGTCCCCACCCATGTCACGCACCCGTTACCTGCGCTTCCTCCCCCTCGCGGTCCCCGCACTCCTCGGCGCCTGCAGCTGGCTCGGCCTCGGCGGAGCCAAGACGGCACCGGCATCGTCCGCGGCCGCTGCGCCCGCCGCCAGCTCCGCTGCGGCGCCGGCCGCCCGCCCCGGCTCGGGGCTCACCGATGCCAACATCGCCGCCATCGTGGTGGCCGCGAACAACGCCGACATCCTGTATGCGGACCTCGCGCTCGCCAAGAGCCAGGATGCCGCGGTGCGGTCGTTCGCCACGATGGTGAAGAAGGACCATGAGTCGGTGAACCAGGCCGCCGTGGCACTCGTGACGCGGCTCAAGGTGAAGCCGGTGGACAACCAGATCTCGTTCGACCTGCGCGACGACGCCGAGACGAAGCGGCTGATGTTCCGCGATCTCGAGGGCTTCGCGTTCGACAGCGCGTATGCGGCCAACGAGGTGTCGTATCACACCACCGTGCTCGGGGCGATCGACGCCGCGCTCATCCCGTCGGCGCAGAATGCCGAACTCAAGTCGTTGCTCGTGGAGGTACGGCCGGCGGTGCAGGCGCACCTCGACCACGCGCGTGAGCTGGCGGCCTCCAAGACGCGGCGTCGCCGTTGATCGTGCGGCGACTTCGCTGGATGCTCGGCGCGCGCCGGCTGCGGTTGCCCTTTTTGCCGCGGTTGCCCTTGGTGTCCGTGGTGTCCGTGGTGTCGGTGGTGTCGGTGACGCCACTCGCGGCTTGGGGCTGCCTCTCGGCATCGGCTGCCGAACAAGGCGCGCCGAGGACCCACGAGGTCGTGATGAAGTCGGTGGCTTTTGCGCCGGCCGAGTTGGTGGTGGCGGTGGGCGACACCGTGCTGTGGCGGAATGCGGACATCGTCCGACACAATGCCGTGCGGCCGAACGTGTTCGACTCGGACGAGCTGTCGCCGGGCTCCCGGTACGCCTGGATTCCGGCCGATACGGGGAGCTTCACCTATCGGTGCACCATCCATCAGCGGATGCGGGGCAAGGTGACGGTGGTCCCCCGGGCCAGCGAGCAGTGAGGACACACCTAACACGTTGATTTGCAACGTTTTATAGGTCTGTATTCGATAGGAAGCCTGCCGAGAACCCCGGAGCCGCTGGAGCGGCTCCGGGGTTCGTGTTTGGTGGATGGCGGGCGCTAGCGGTGGACTTTCTGCGTTTCGTGCACGATTCCGCAGGCGTTTTGCCAGTCTGTGGCTTGAATCCTGCAAAGTGAGCGTCTAGATTTGCATTTTCTGCACAAACACCACATCAAACACCTTCATTTAATGTCCTCCTCCTCAAATCGCGCGGCGGTCCTGCACGCCATCTCGACCCGTGTGCCGATGACCCCGGACGTTCCGGCGATGGCCAAGGATCCCAAGCCCACCTCGGCCTACTTCGGACAGAACACGTTCGGCGCGCGCCAGATGCGCGACAAGCTGCCGAAGGACGTGTTCGAGAAGCTCTCCGAGTCGATTCGCCTGGGCAAGAAGATCGATCGTGAGATCGCGCCGGCCGTGGCGAAGGCCGTGAAGGAGTGGGCGATCGCGCACGGCGTGACGCACTTCTGCCACTGGTTCCAGCCGCAGACGGGGCTCACGGCCGAGAAGCACGACGCGTTCCTGACGCTCGATGCCTCGAAGAACGCCGTGGAGCAGTTCACGGCGGAGCAGCTCATCCAGTCCGAGCCGGACGCATCGTCATTCCCGTCGGGTGGCCTGCGTGCGACCTGGGAAGCGCGCGGCTACACCGCGTGGAACCCGGCCTCGCCGCTGTTCATCATGGAAGCGGCCGGCACCAAGACGCTGTGCATCCCGTCGGTGTTCATCGGCTACAACGGTGAGGCGCTCGACGAGGTCACCCCGCTGTTCCGCTCGAGCGAGGTGCTCTCCAACGCCGCACGCGAGCTGCTCGAGCTCATCGGTGACAAGGGTGCGCTCCGCGTCTACACCACGATGGGCACCGAGCAGGAGTTCTTCGTGATCGACCGCTCGCACTTCGCGCTGCGCCCGGACCTCGTGATGGGCGGGCGTTCGCTCGTGGGGGCGCCGCCGCCGCGTGGGCAGCAGCTCGAGGACCACTACTTCGGTGGCATCCCGGAGCGCGTGCAGGCCTTCCTGGCGGAGGTCGAGTACGAGCTCTACAAGCTCGCCGTGCCGATCGTGACGCGGCACAACGAAGTCGCACCCTGCCAGTTCGAGATGGCGCCGATGTTCGAGGAGACGGACATCGCGACGGACCACAACCAGCTGGTGATGTCGGTGCTGAAGGACGTGGCGCTGCGGCACGGCCTGCAGGTGCTGCTGCACGAGAAGCCGTTCGCCGGCATCAACGGCTCGGGCAAGCACTGCAACTGGTCGCTGTCGATCACGTCGGACAACGCGCTCAACGGCATCAACCTGCTCAAGCCGGGCAAGACGCCGCATCAGAACCTCCGCTTCCTGATGTTCCTGGCGGCGGTGCTCAAGGGTGTGCACAAGCACCAGGGTCTGCTGCGCGCGGGTATCGCGACCAGCGGCAACGAGCATCGTCTGGGCGCGAACGAAGCGCCGCCGGCGATCATCTCGGTGTTCATGGGTGCCGCACTCACCAAGATGATCGAGGACATCATCGCCGGTCGCGCGGGCACCAAGGCCGAGCAGGCGATGCTGCAGCTCGGCGTGGCGAAGCTGCCGGAGATCGAGCAGGACAACACGGACCGCAACCGCACGTCGCCGTTCGCGTTCACGGGGGCCAAGTTCGAGTTCCGCGCGGTGGGCTCGTCGCAGAGCATCGCGTTCCCGGTGATGCTGCTCAACACGGTGGTGGCCGAGGCGATCGTGGAGATCACGGCTGCGCTCAAGAGCGAGCTCAAGGGCGGTGGATCGGTGGACGACGCGGCACTCCGCGTGGTGCGCAAGGTCTTCAAGGAGACCTCGGGGATCCGCTTCGAGGGCAACGGCTACAGCGAGGCGTGGGTGAAGGAGGCCAAGAAGCGTGGCCTGCTCAACCTGCGTCGTGCGCCCGAGGGTCTGGCACAGCTGCAGACGAAGGCGGCGAAGGACCTGTTCAAGTCCACGAGGATCCTCACCGAGGCCGAGCTCGAGAGCCGCTACCACGTGCGCGTGGAGCGCTACGTGAAGGACGTGCTGATCGAGATGGAGACGTTGGCCGAGATGCTCGAGACGCAGATCCTGCCGGCGGGCTACGCCTACTTGAACTCGCTGGCCGAGGGTGCGGCGAAGTCGAAGCAGGCGGGCATCAAGGTGGTGCCGCAGAAGGCGGCGGCCGAGGCGACGGGCAAGGTGGTGGCGGCGCTGCAGGCGAAGACGGGCGCGTTGCACGCGGCGATCAAGCGGGCGCATGCGCTGCATGAGGATGGGGCGAAGTGTGCGGCGTTCCTGACGAGCACGGGGTCGGGTGCGATGTTGGCTTGCCGGGAGTTGTCGGACAAGCTGGAGGTGTCGATCGGGGATGAATATTGGCCGCTGCCGCGGTATCGGGAGATGCTTTTCCCGGTGTGAGGTGGGAGGTGGGAGGTGGGAGGTGTAAGGGGGGGCGGAGCCCGGGGGCTTCGCCTCCTTGTTCGTTCTGGAGATCGCGGGATTTTGCCGCGGCTTCGTATTCTGCGAGGGGCGATTCTCGGGATGCCGCTGCGCCTCGTTCTCGCGCGGCGGAAGACGCCGTTCACGGACGCGCATGGGATGATGGTCGGCGCCGTATTCGACCTGGCGGTGTTGCGAGGTGCGGGTGCGGGAGGATGTGATGTTTGGATTGGTCGGCCGGCGTCTCCGACGATTCGGCCCGTAGGGCGACATTGCGGCTGGTGTCGCGATCGTTCCGCCGTGCGCCTTCGCGGTGATGAAGGCTGCCATCCCATGTCGCCAACTGAGTACGCGCAAGCCTCCTTGGCACCTCCCGCCCAGTTGGCAGCCTAAGACTGGAGAAGAGGCGGGAGGACCCTCAATAGTTCTCCCGCGTTGAAGCGGTGGAAGAGACGGGTCCCCACCGTTCCCCGGGAACGGCGCGCGCGCCGATCGCTGGGGCATTTCGCGCCCAATAGAGAGACAGACAACTCCCAGCCCTCGAGCCGTCGAGCCAGCCGGAGTCCTCGGGCCATCTATCGATGCCCTCGTCGGCGGATGACGGCAACGTCGAAGAAACGTCATCCCTTCGCTGAGTGCCCTTTCGTCGGAAGTACGGCAGGCTTCGAGCTCACTCGAAGGTCTGCACACTCAATCCGAAATCGGGGACCAGCGAACCACACCTCGTGCACCAAAGTGCCCTCAGCGCCGAGCCGGAGTTCGTCTGCGATCCAGTCGCCATGATGGGCTGAGCGCCGATACTTCCCGAGCTGATGCGCATGAGAGTCTAGCTCATAGCGAATGACGTCCACGTACTCGAGGGTCGTCTGCATCTCGTGCGTCGGCCCGCGAACCAGCATTTCGAGCGAAACTGATCTCGGTGATGCGCTCCCTTCAGATGCAGATTCACGTACGATGATGTGGTCCAGCCAAGAGTCGTGGAGTCGCCGGGGATCATCTGACGGATCGTACCACCACGGTTCTGAGGCAAACGCGCGAGCGCCCGGCGGAAGAGAATCTCTGATACTTCGGAGGTACGCCCGGTAGGCTTCGATCGCAAACGTGAACTGAGGAGAATCATCACCCTCGGGGGCGAAGCTCAGATACGACGGGGGATCATACCTTGTCATTGGTGGGTCCATTCTGACGATGAAGCAATGCCCCTTCGCGGCAAACAATAGGTCGGCGATCCCCCATGAATCTCCGCGCAGCGAAGCGCATCGCGACCATCCAAGTAGAAACCCGGAATGGCAAACACTGACAGTGCACCTCGCAAACCCCGGACCGCTGCGCGGCTGTTCGGCTTTCCTACAGCTGGAAAGTTCGCTCCATCTATCCGCCGGAGCATGTTTGCACTGGTGCCTGCGACTTGATCCAGCAGTGCGAGTTGATTGGTTGTCCGAGACTCTTCACCCGCATTGGTCATCGCAGAGCAGTGTTGCGTTGGCTGATTTGAGGACCCGCGGCCGCCGCTGCTACAGCCTGCCAGCTGAGTACTCGTCGCGGATCCACTGCACCACTTCGGCATTCGTGAGGCCCATATGCCACCAGTGACGACAGTTCGTCTCTGAGTCCCTTCGACGCGCGTCCGCCACCCTGAACAGGTACATGAAGACCCAGAACGCATCCTGAGCGTTCTGTGCATCCTGCCCTCCTAGTCTTCTGAGTCTGTTGAAGACATCGGCATTCACGCCCTTAGAAAGTATGACACCCGCTGGGCGGGTAGCCTGAAACGGCACGTTCGCCAGCACGAAGGGAATATCGCCGTCGGTGGGCGACGCTTGCTTACACAGCTCCGAGACGAGCCCGAGCAACACTTCCCGGTGACCGCTCCACCGGGCGAAGAGGCCAAGAGCACTGCTGTTTGATTCAAGCTCCTGCGCCCACCGATTGATCAATAACTGATCGTCTAGCGACAGGTGTTTCACTCGAAGTTCCGTGGGAAGAGCGTAATATGCGGCCTGCTTGGATCGAGCGTTTCCAGGAAGTCGAACTTGCTCGGAGTTCCCTCGGTCCTGTTCGGTGCACCCGGCAGTGAGTTCTTGATTTTGTCCTTCTCGCACTTGGTGAGGCCCTCGATAACATAGTCCCAGTCGTCGGGGTTCGGTGCGCCTCGCGCGCGACTTCCAACCACATCACTCCGTTTGCCGATTCTGTCGGCTGCGTTCTGGATTCGTTGCGCTTGCGCCGGACCAATGGCCGTGTTCGCGAGATCGACTACTTCATCCGCCTTGGAACATCCACCGCCAGAAAGAAGGAGCCCCGCAAGCAGCAGCCCTAGCGACGCAGCCATTGCGGCGGGCCGTATCCATGGAGTCGATATGGTCCCTCATGTGTCGAGAACATCGAAGGCGGGTAGCCAGGCTTCTAGGATCACCCGGGCAAGCAGGAACAGCGGAACAACCTCCCCTGTAGGGTCGATGTTCTCAACCGGATACACGTGTAGTCGGCCGTTGGCGGGCCGTTCCGCGTCAGGCTGCTCAACCGGCCTACCGAATGGTAGTTGAAGGCGACCAGCTGTGTGGTCCCGTTCACGCGCTCCGTTAGTTGGGTGTTGCGCGAGAGCGAGTCGCGCGGGCAGCCGACCGCAGTGCTGGTGTGGCCAGTCGGCTGCTGACGGCGGGTTGACGTGAATCAGAATGCACGCCAGCGCGCCCAGCGGGGCCTACCTCGGCGCCGGCACCGGAAGCAGTACGTCGATCTTGGACTCGAGTACTGTCCAGAACTCCTCGACGTCCGCAGCGAGATTCTTTGTCGCGGGTATCAAGCCGTCAGGATTCTCAGTCAGCGCCTTCACTTTCGCCCTCTTCTCATCGACGAAGTACCCAAGTCGCCGAAGAGCCTCAAGAAGGTGAAGGTCCGCCAACTGAGACTGTTGCCCAAGTGGCATGTTACCGTCCGCGGCAAAGGCAGGTCGATGCAACACCGCAAACACCGCACAATCCGACAGCTCATACTCGAAGCGCACCCCGAGCGCTGAGCCAGTTAGCGACACCTCGAAGGAGGTATTCCGCAACACGCGCAGCGTCGGACCGCGAAGATTGAGTCGCCTCGCGGTACCTGTCAGAAGCTGGTGCACCTTCTGCTGGAACTCAGTCACCCGGTACTCCTCAGTCCGGCAGAATGGTCTTAGTCTGACCGTTGCGGACGAATCGCTTCTCATCGCTCGCGAATCCGTCAACCTCGCGTCGTTCGGCCTCGCAGAAGGTACTCGCACCTGTTTCAGCGTGCCGGGGCATATCGGGACGAGTGTCCAAGATCATGTATTTCCTCTTCATCCGATACCGTATGAACGCAAATGTCGTGACGGCGACCGCACCGCTCCTCCCTGCCCCTCACGAAGCCTTCAAGCACCTCACAGTACTCTGCGCCGTACTTCGAGACGTATGCGATCACCCTTGCGGTGTTCTCACTGATGTCGACAACGGGCTGACCTTGCCTCTGTGGAGCTTACGCGTCCCCCGCGAGCACTGGCCAGGTCCATCGTCGCCCGAACACGTCGAGGGCATGCTGAGGAGACGTCACGTGCGCGACGGCGCCACCACGTCATGGCACCGCTGGTGGCGAGCACCCAACGCGGATGAGAAAGCAGCTTGATGAGTGGGCGCCGCCACCCTCAAGGCGTACCTGCTTCGCGACGGCGCGCCTGCTGCAGCAACATCAAGCGAAGGCCCAGGCCCAGGAAGACGAAGAGGCCACCCCCGACGTGAAGGAAGCTCGCACTGGAGAAGCGACCTGAACCGTCGCGCGCCACCAGGGCGATGTTCACGAGGAAGTAGGCCGCACACTCGACCAGGAAGATCGTGAACGCCAGGCGGCGCGTCCTCGCGTACACGAGCGCCCCAAGCGCGAGTGACGCGACGAGGCACACGGCGAACAGGCCTTGCCACGACGTATCTGGCCTCGCGCTCGCACGACTCCATCCATAGCCGGCATGGCCCCAACTGTATGGGTCGAGAAGAATCATCGCGGCGCACATGACCACGAGAGCGAGGGGAGCTTCGGACCAAGCCCACAGACGTCCGCGCTCGACCGGGTCGATGACGGGCCCGCTGAGTTGACGTAGCAAGTAGAGCCGAACCGCAAGGCCGACGAACGGGTCGAGTCCCACACCAACGTGGCCGTAGCTGGCATCGGCGATCCGTCCGCTGCCGTCGCGCGCGAGGAGAACTAAGTTGACAACCAAGTAGGCGGCGGATTCAACGACTAGTACATGAAACGCCTTGCGCCGCTGCAGCGGAAGCAGGGCCAATCCCAGCCCGAGACATCCGACTAGCAATGCGGCGATGGGACCTTGCCACGCGACATTCGGCACCGCGGACGGGCGCAACTCTCCGTACGGAATGCCCCATTGACTCCAACTGTACGGATCGACGGCGATCAACCAGGCACAGAACAGAATCGCCATCGTCTCGACATATGATCGCTTCATACGTAACCCGTTGTGCACCCGATCGCGTCCCTTTCCGCGTTGTGGCGGACGCGAACGGCATCCGCATCGGCATCGAGCACGTCATGCCTCTTCTGCGTACGTTACTCGGCTAGCGGGTCGAGCATCAGCCTCTCCGGTCTCCAGCCTGACTCGATGCTTTCAATCAAGACAGGCAAGCTCGGCAAGCTGGCGACGGGTAGCTTTCGCTCCTCCGACGACAGTTCGGTTCGCGGGAGCCGCGTGCCGCCGCCCGAGATGCTCCATGCGCGCACTTTGCCATCGTCGCGGTCGACGTACCCCAAATCCGCAATCATCAGGACATGCTCCGGGACCGGGATCACTGGTCGCGATAGCGTTCCGACGCGGCGGATCTCGGGTTGCCGCGAGATCGCCTTGCTCGGCAGGAAGGTGACCCATCCCGAGGCTTCGAGAAGCAACTCCAGGTCCTCTGGGACAGAGCGGAGTACCCCGTCGAATACCCAGAACACTCCTCCGAGTGTGTGACGCTCTCCAACGTACGACAGCAAGCCTATGCCGGAGCCGAGCTGGATCGAGAGCACGTCACCGGGTTCAATTCGAGTTGTCGTCATTCGTGGACAGTTGGCGGAATCGCGCCCGCTTCGCGAAGCAAGCTTCCCTGGAGCAATGCGCGCTGGATCGTCCTTCCGACGCGGAGAACTGGGGTTGCGTCTTCTCGGCAGATCCCCCACTCCTCTCGTGACCTTCGCATACTCGTACAGCGCGTGCTCCACCGCTAGTCTCTTCGGCGCCGCGAGACGCTCGACCACGGGCTCGACGCGAGATCCAGTCACGCACAACTGATCAGATTGGCGACACGGAGGACCGCTCGTCGATTCGACGTAGGCCTCGGGAGCAGTGATCGGTGAACGGTGTGGTTTGGCGACATGCCCGACTGCACCTGCGTAGGCAGCGACGACGACCGCTGCTTTAGCCGACGCTCGTCCGAGCGGACCAGTTCAGTGGATGGGGTCGGCCGCTGCATTCTCGTACTGGGTAAGCGCACCCCCACAGACCCGATCGGGTCCTTCTCCGTCTACCGCCCGCTACCGGACCATAGTCCCGCGCCCCAAATCGCACGAGCCCCGTCTGACTGTCGGTGAGCCCGCCCGCATACCCGAACGGCTGCCACCCCGGGTTCGGGTTCTCCGTCTCGATCCCGAGCTGATCATGGCTCACGCGCTGCGCGATCGTGCCGATCGCGTACACGTACCGGCTCACCGCAGTGCCCGCGCCATCCCGCTACGCCACCGGCGTCAGTTGCGCTTGGTACAGCCACGCCCGGACCAGCGTGTCGTTCACTGTCTTCCTGATCCGCCGGTTCATCGCGTCGAGCAGGTTCCCGATCACGGCGCCGGTCGGGAGTTCCGCTTGCTTCAGGTTCCCCAGCGCGTCGTCGGTGTACTCGGTCGCGTCCATGTACACGATCTTCCGCAGCAGGTCGCCGTGCGCCGTGTACTCCGCGCCCCGAAGCGCCGCAGGCTGCCCACGCGAGATTCGCAGTTGCTGACGCCCCGCTCGACCTCCGGACGTGCACGCGGAGGTCGAGCCAACGAGTGCGGGAGAACTGCGCGGGCATCAACAGTTTCTTGGAGTACTCATCGCGGTCACGCAGAAGCGTCAGGCAAAGGGGACGCTGCAGGCGATTGCAAGAGCAGACAGGGCGCGAGAGGCAACGGCGATCAGCGACCGCTGCGCGTGGACGAGTGGCCGACTGCAACCCCAGGCCGGCGAGCGCTTGCTGCGCGAGCGGAATGCGATGGTGGTCTTCTCTGCCTACTCGCAGTGGCACTGACGACCGCTGCGCGGGACCGACATCATCGAGTCCACCTTCGCGACAAACCACCGTTGCGCGTTGGCGGCGCGGCGTTTCGCGGTCGTGAGGAACGCGATGTCGCCGGCCCGCGGAACGCGGCTTGACGTGGTCACACGACTCCGACAGCGCGCGTCTTCGCGAGAACTCACTGATCGCACGCATGGAGAGTAGACGCCTCGTTGCTTCTGCTCCAAGCTTACAGACGGTAATGGCGAAACAACTCTTCGAGTGTGCGCTGCGCGTAGTCTCCGAAGACGGAGAACTGCCTGGCAATAGCTTGCTTCTGCGCGGCGAGATCGGAAGGGACTTCAGTTGTGTCACTTCGTCGCGCCAAGTCGATGAGTGTTTGCAGAACCTCGATCGCCGTGGATTCGTCGGTCTGGTGGCAGAGCACCGTCACCGTCGGCCCTATTGCGCCAAACGCTTCCGCACTGGTCATTCGACTGATGAACTGTTCCCGAAATTTCTCGAAGAGCCACTCATCGTCGATAGGATCTTTGTTCCACTCAGTGATTGCTCTCAGCAACGCCTTGTCGAAGTTCATAGCCCGTCCTTGAACTTGAAGTCGAGCACCTGCTTCGTTCTAATGTTCTCCACATAGTGAATCTCGATACCATTCACTCTTTGTGTGCGCTTTACCCAGCCGTCCTCTGCCAGCAAGCCGTTCTTGGTGTCAGACATTGCGGGCATTCTCGGCGGTGTTGTGCCCATAGGGTTCGACATTACCTCTTCCATCGCCAGCTGCTCCCTGAGATCCTTGGGAACGGTTCGTCCCGTGCTTACGCTTCGTGCAGCATCGAGGGCGTCATCAGCCTTCTCGAGCACGTCGTCCGCTTTCGAGTATCCCCCTCCAGGAAGGAACAGGCCCGCGAGGAGCATTCCAAGCGATGCCGCCTTTGCTGCCGGGCGAATACATGGATTCGTTACCGTCTCCCACGCATCCAGGATGTCGAGCGCCGTCAGTCCTGCCTCAAGGATTGCCCAGCCAAGCAGGAGCAGCGGAACAACCTTCCCTGTAGGGTCAATGTTCCCAACCGGATCGTTGAACGCATATGCGTAGAGATTTGTATCTCTACCAGCGAACCCAATCGGATCCTTGGCCGTCCACCGCCCCGCCACTGGATCATAGTCCCGCGCCCCAAACCGCACGAGCCCCGTCTGGCTATCGGTGAGCCCGCCCGCATACCCAAATGGCTGCCACCCCGGGTTCGTGTTCTCCGTCTCGATCCCGAACTCATCATAGCTCACGCGCTGCGCGACGGTGCCGCTCGCCACGTTCACCACGAGCCGCACCGACCCCAAGTGGTCGCGGATCAGGCGGTAGGTGCTGTCCCCGCGCACCAGGTAGTCCGGCACGTTCACACCCGTCGCGTACACGAACCGGCTCACCACGGTGCCTGAGCCGTCCAGCTCCGCCACCGGCGTCAGTTGCCCCTGATACAACCACGCCCGGACCAGCGTGTCGTTCACCGTCTTCCCGATCCGACGATTCATCGCGTCGAGCAGGTACCCGATCACGGTCCCGTTCGGGAGCTCCACCCGCGTCAGGTTCCCGAGCGCGTCGTAGGTGTACTCGGTGGTGTCCGTGCCGACGATCTTGCGCTGCAGGTCGCCGTGCGCCGTGTAGGCATAGGTCGCCCCGCCGTAGCTCGTCAGGCGGTCCTGGTCGTCCACGACAGCCGTCTGCGTGCCGCCGCTCGTGGTCTTGGTCGCGCGGTTGCCGTTCAGATCATATGTGTAGCTCGCCGTCGGCGTGCCGTTCCGCGTCACGCTGCTCAACCGGCCCACTGAGTCGTACGTGAACGCTACCACCTGCGTGGTGCCGTTCACGCGCTCGGTGAGCTGGGTGATGCGGCTCAGCGAGTCACGCACGTAGCTCGTCGCGAACAGCGTGTCGGTGCCGCGGCGCGCAGTCAGTTGGTTGAGCGCGCCATGATTGTCGTACCCGTACGTGCTCCGCTGTGTCGCGCCGCTCACCGTGATGGAGTCGGCGTCCAGCCGACCGTTGTTGCTCGCGCGCCGGAGCCCCAGTCCACCCGCCTGCGTCAGCAGGCCGTCGGCGTCATAGCCGAAGCTCACCGCGTTGGCGCCATTCACGGTCTGACTCGTCACACGGAAGTCGCTGTTGTACGCGACCGCCGTGCTCCCGCTCACGGTCCCGCTCCAGGTCACGCTCGTCGGCAGCGCGCCGTCGTACGTGAACGCCAGCCCCTGACCACCCGGCGCACTCATCGACGTGAGGTTGCCGGTCGTGCCGTTGTAACTGAAGCCCAGCGTCCCGCGGTCGAACACCACGCTCGACGGCCGGCCGGCTCCGTCGTACACGAAGCGGATGGAGTCGCCCACCGCGCGCCGCAACACGGTCACCTGGCCGGCGGTGTTGTACACATACCCCGTCGCACTCACCGGCAGGCCGTTGGTGGGCGGATCGTACTCCGCCAGGCGATCGGCCGGCGCGTACACGAACGTGTGCGCTGGTTTTCCCGGCGGGGTCACGCTCGTGAGGTTGCCGGACGAATCGTACGCGAACGTGACCGCACGCCCATCCGGCAGCACACGACGCGTCAGACGGTCGGCCGTATCATAGAAGAGGCTGTCGCGGCGGCCGAGCGGGTCCGTGGTGGACAGCAAGCGCCCCTGCGCGTCATACGCGAAGGTCGAGATGCGCCCTCCGCTCTGGGCCTGCGTCAGACGGCCGCGGCTGTCGTACGTGTACACGGCGCTGTCCAAGCCCGGCACCTTCGTGCGGAGCACACGACCCGCACTGTCGTACACGGTGGTCGTCGTCCGGCCCGCCGGTGAGGTGGTCACCAACGTGCGGTTGGCCCGCGTGTACTGGCTGCGATACACCCGGTTGTTCACGCGCACAGTATCGAGCAGCGTCGTCAGCGAGAGCGGATCCGCCGCGTTCGACAACGTCGCCGTCCGGCTCGCCGTCACCACCGAGGTCATCCCGCTCGGCAGACGCGTCTCGGCGCGGCGCAGCACGGGCGCCTGCGACCCGAAGCGCGAGTCGCCGACGTTCACCGCCATCATCGTGGTGCCGTCGGGCGTGACCGTCACCGTCGAATCGTTCTGGAACGTCGTGGAGGTCGTCACCAGGCCAGCCGGACTGGTCACCGTGCGCTTCTCCGAGGTCAGCGAGAAGCGATCCCAGCGGTAGCTCGTGCTGCGACCGAGATTGTCGACGTGGGTCACCGTACTGCTGGTATCGGTGGCCGTGCGCGACAGCGACTGCACGTACCCCGCGGCACTCGAGTCACTGAACAGGCGACCGAGCGTATCGTACACGAACCGGTACTGTCCACCGCGCGGGTCGGTCATCGACTGCAGCAATCCGTTGGTTGCCGTCGTCATCGCGACGCGCTCGCCGCGCGGGTTGGTGACCGTGGCGAGGAAGCCGTTGCTATCGTAGGTGAGTTCGGTGCGATGGCCATCGGGACCGACGATCGCAGTCGCGCGACCGTTGCTGCCACGTTCAATCGTGGTCTCGTCGCCATCGGCGTCACGCACTTCGACGAGGCGAGCGCGGGCTTCGACCGCTTTCACACGCTCCACAGCACGCGCCGACGCCACTTGAGCCTCGCGGACCGCACCCCCGACGCGGCATACTTCCTCACCGAGCGGTCGCCACGCTTGGTGGCCGCGCAGCCGCCGTCCGGTCTCCATAGCGACGCTGCTCTTGCTGTCCGAATTGACGAAGCTACGCCTCCTCATCGGGGCGCGCCGTACCGACTGTGCGGATCGCTCTCACGGCTCCCCGGGACAGATGGCACCCAGGGATATCGCCGTGTCACGTCGGCGGCTGAGCACCCCAGTAGCGGCCTGACTCTGGCGACGGCTGTCTCGTCTGGGACCGAAACCGGTCCGTCGACATAGTCGAGCCCTCAGTCGTCCGCTCCGCTGGGTAGAGGACACTGGCGCTGCGACAGCGACGTCGCAGCGCGAGCTAGGAGTCAAGAGTGCTGGAGACTCGCCGACCGACTTGAGTGCCCAGACCCGAAGAGCAGCGCGCAGGGAACACGCGCGCGCTTCGTGCACAACTCTTCATGACGCGAAGTGCACGCCAGACTACGGCGAGTTCTTACGTCGTGAGGCGAGTGCCTGAACCGTAACGGTCGTCGCGCGGCCAGAACCGATGCCGTTTAGGGTCCGCGATCGCGATGTGTCCAGTCCACGTAGGATCGACTCCGCGCGCTCTAGTTCAGCGGGAAGGAATTGGAGTTGCGATGGTGCAGGCTGAATCACGCCGCGAAGCTCTTTGCTAAGGTCATCGCCGATGCGCTCGCGCATCATCCGAAACGATCGAATCGCCATCGCCAAGTCTCTGGCGGTCGTCACATCCGAAACGAGGATGACGTTGCGGTCCTCGCCGCTGCTTCGACGAACGATCTCCGCGACCGCGGTCGCATCGGACAGTGCGCCTACGCGAATCACAATGAGAGCGACAGCTGTCTGCGGGGGGGTTTGCGTTCTCGCAGGCCTCTGTGCTTGAGCCTCAAGACCGATCGCAAGTGACGCCGAGAGTGCCGCGATGTGAAGCATGCGCTTCAGGGAGTTGCGATTGATTGGTGCCATCTGCTGGAGTGCCCTCGCTCATGGATGGGTGGCCTTCTGATCGACCTGCACTACTCGGCGTACTCTTGATGACAGAAGCACTCCCACCACTCGAAGATTGGGACTCCGTCTTCGTACCAGAAGTACTGCTGGCACTCCCAGACTACACACTCTCCAGACCCGCCGCCGCCGCCGC
>Ga0268299_1003335_pt1 | contig 15163 bp, 11 predicted proteins | sample NOBtaG_FD_193484 | JGI IMG/M metagenome (GOLD analysis project Ga0268299, IMG submission 193484) | Activated sludge microbial communities from bioreactor in Nijmegen, Gelderland, Netherland - NOB reactor | ecosystem: Engineered > Bioreactor > Aerobic > Activated sludge | place: Netherlands...
GGATGGGGCTTCGCCGCGAACACGTGATTTTCTCGTGGGCGGGGGTTCGACCTTTGACCAAATCTGTCGGTCATGGCTTGAGGAGACGCGTTATGCACGATCTGGCCGATCAAGGGATGCCTGGTTTGTACGCGATGACCGGCGGACCGCTCAACAGTCATCGATCGGCCGGGCAAGACGCGATGGCGATCGCCAAAGCATATCTCTCCCCCAGCGGCGCCGCAAAGCAGCTATCATATGCCGCCAAGTTGCCGCCAACCGGACGAACATGGCAGCTGTTTGAAAATTTTGTGCCGACGGTGACGCCCGAGGAGGTCCGCAACGCTGCACGAGAGGCGACGCCACGAAGCTTGGTCGACTTGATGTTTCGTCGCCTGCATATGGGGTGGTCGGCCGGCATGGGGCTGGCTGAAGCACCATGGGTTGCTGAAATCGCCGGGGAAATCCTAGGCTGGGATAAGTCGCGCACGGCGCGGGAGGTCAAGGACTATGCTGAATATCTAAAGCGCATGCACCTCTATGACCCCGCTGGCGCAGAAGTTCCAATCGTCGGAGGCACGCTTAGGCAAAGTGGTGAATTGAAATGATCCCGCCATTCGTCCGCCACCTTCAATTGCGCGCCAGCACCAGGAAGCAACGCTACTGAGCGGCCACTCCGGGTGGGGACGCACTAACGGGCAGTCCATGCCAATGGTGGCACTAGGTGTTGCCGGGCGCGTCGCTATCCCGAACCGCGTCCCTGCCGGCCAATAAGAATTGCCGGCCTCGCTAAGGCGAGTGAGCCACCGACCGAGCTGTGCAAGGCGGGCAGCCCATCCCGAGGGTTTTTGAAATTCCGTGCCGATGGATGGCCCAATACGGATGATCCCCGCCGAATAGAGGAGAAAAACGGCAGCGAAATCCGCCAGTCCAAGAGCATTCTAAGGTCCGACAACATCGGCACTTCCTATGGTCCCTCAACTCGAGCGAGACACCTTAATCCGTCCGACGCATTCCATAATCAATTCTTTCGCATCGACGTCAGTGCCGAAGATGGCTTGGGCGACTGGCTCGAGCCCTGGGCCTTTAGAGGGTTAGCTCGGCGACCGCCATGGTGAAGGGCAGTGCCGCGTCTCGGAAGGCGCAACCCAAATGTATGCGTTGGAAAATCAGCCGTTCACTTAGGAAACCAGATGATGAACAAGATGTCAGTAAACCGTGCAGTGACTGGGAAGGCGGAGACGATCTACGCCCTGGTTACCCCGGCACTGCTCCTGGATCGCGGGCGGCTCGAGCGCAACGTCCAGAAACTGGATGAGCGCGCCAAGGCGCTGGGCGTGGTGCTGCGCCCGCATATGAAGACGGCCAAGAGCATCGACGTGGCGCACTGCGCTTTTCCCGGCGAACCAGGTCCGATCACCGTTTCGACCATAGCCGAGGCGGAGTATTTCGCAGATCACGGTTTTCGCGACATAACCTACGCGGTAGGCCTATCACCGGCATCGGCAGGGCGTGCCATGGAGCTTTGTCGCCGCACCGGCGCCGACGTGAAACTGCTGCTGGATTCTGTCGAGCAGGCCGATGCCCTGGCCGATGTGCACGAGGCCACTGGCGTTCAGCCAACCGTTTTCATCGAGCTTGACTGCGATGATCATCGCGGCGGTCTCAAGCCAGATGATCCGAAGCTGCTTGAAGTGGCCGACAGGGTCGTCTCGGCCGGTGCAAGGCTTGTCGGCGTCCTCGCCCATGCGGGCGAGTCTTATGGCCTGAACACACCCGAGGCGTTGGTCATAGCGGCGGAGAACGAGCGAGCCGCAACCGTGCGCGCTACCGAAATCCTGCGTGCACAAGGCCACGCCTGTCCCATCGTCAGCATAGGCTCGACGCCGACCGCTCATTTCGCCCAGAATCTCGATGGCATCACCGAGTTGCGTGCTGGGGTTTATATGTTCTTCGATCTTGTCCAGCATGGGATTGGCGTCTGCGCCCGTGAGGATATCGCGGTTTCCGTGTTGGCCACGGTGATCGGGTCCAAGCCCGAAAAGGGCTGGGTGCTGGTCGACGCTGGATGGATGGCACTCTCACGCGACCGGGGCACAGCAAATCAGCAGATCGACCAGGGCTACGGCGTTGTCTGCGACGAGAAGGGCAGGGCGCTTGACGACGTGATCGTGGCCCAAGCCAGTCAGGAGCACGGAATTCTTGCCATCCGTCCCGGATCTGGAAAGTCGATGCCAGACCTGCCGCTCGGATCGCGCGTCCGGATACTCCCCAATCACGCCTGCGCCATGGCCGCTCAGCATGAGTTCTACAGTGTAGTAAACGGGGACAGCCCCGTGATTGAAGCGCGCTGGCAGCGGATGCGCGGCTGGTAAGCCCACGCGACTACTCCCCGATACTGCGGCATGAAGGACCTTGTTGGATGATGACGACCCTCGCACACCTGTCCAGCAACGGCCATCTGGACAAGTTCTTTATTGATGGCAGATGGGTTGAGCCACGTGGCGCCGCTCGCGGCGCCCTGGTGAACCCGGCTACGGAAGAGAATGTGTGCCAGGTCCCCCTCGGCGATAGCGATGACGTTGACGCGGCCGTCGCGGCAGCAAGAAAGGCGTTCGCCAGCTGGAGCCACAGCGAGCCCGCCTCCCGAGCGGCTTTGCTCGATCGCCTGTGGGCATTACTGGAGGCGCGGGGTGAACTGCTAGCACAATGCATGAGCCTCGAAATGGGCGCAGCGATTGGCTATGCGCGCACCGCGCAGGTGCCCCTGGCGATCGCCCATGTGAAAGTCGCCAGCGAGCTCCTGGCGACGTTCTCCTTCGTCAAACAACGCGGTCAAACCGCCATCGCCCACGAGGCGATCGGCGTCTGCGCCTTGATCACGCCATGGAACTGGCCGCTGTACCAGGTCACCGCCAAGGTTGCCCCGGCGCTTGCGGCCGGCTGCACCGTAGTGCTAAAGCCCAGTGAGCTTTCTCCGCTAAGCGCTCTGCTGTTCGCCGAGGCGATCGAGGATGCCGGCTTCCCCGCCGGGGTTTTCAACCTCGTGCAAGGTGACGGTCCTGGCGTCGGTGCGGTTCTCGCCTCCCATCCGGATGTCGACATGATCTCCATTACCGGCTCCACCCGCGCGGGCATTGCTGTGGCCCAGGCGGCAGCGCCGACGGTCAAGCGTGTCGCGCAGGAACTCGGCGGCAAGTCGCCAAATGTGATCCTACCCGATGCCGATCTCGATCGCGCAATTTCCCTGGGCGTGGCCGCCGCCTTCCGCAATCTAGGGCAGTCATGCAGCGCCCCGACGCGCATGATCGTGCCACGCGCGCGGCTGCCGGAGGTTGAGGCAATCGCCAGGAGGGCGGCAGCTCAAATCGTCGTCGGTGATCCGCTTTCTGGGGCTACCACGCACGGCGCAATCGCCAACCGCGCCCAATTCGACCGCATTCAAACCATGATCGGTGTCGGCATTGCTGATGGCGCCAGGCTCCTCACTGGCGGACCGGGTCGGGCGGGCGATCTGAACGTTGGGCTCTTTGTAAAGCCGACTATCTTTTCCGACGTTCATACGAGCATGCGCATTGCCCAGGAGGAAGTCTTCGGGCCGGTTCTCTGCATCATCCCCTACGATACGATCGAGGAGGCGGTGACCATCGCAAATGACACGGTGTACGGCCTGGGCGCCCATGTGCAGGGTGGGGATATGGATGCGGTCAGGGATGTTGCGACGCGGATCCGCTCCGGTCAGGTGCATATTAACTACCCAGCCTGGGATCCGCACGCTCCGTTTGGCGGCTACAAGCAGTCCGGAAACGGACGTGAATATGGTCTTGAGGGCATGTTAGAGTATCTCGAGATCAAGTCTATCCTAGGCTACTTCTGACCGGTCCCATTCGCATCGGAGATCGCGGACGGTCTGCACCAGCGTCACGACAGCGCCATGTTGAACGGCGGGCCCCTCCGTGGACCTCCACAGGCGCGTTTGTGCCAAGCAGGTGCCTAGCCGATTTATTGCTGACGGTGTGATCCGCTTTTTCCTCGGCCTAGTATCAATCGTGCCAGATCATCGCAGCGCGCCAAGGACCGCCGCGGTGATCGTGTCGGTCTTGTCCTTGCCGGGCACGGTGCCGACTCCGCCTGCAGTAACCGTTTCAAGCGCAGCCATTACGCGTGAAGCGGCGACCGTCTCGCCGAGATGCTCCAGCATCATCGCGCCGGACCAGATGGCGGCCATCGGGTTGGCAATGCCAAGATGGGCGATGTCTGGCGCCGAACCGTGGACTGGTTCGAACATTGAGGGCGCGGTGCGGTCCGGATTGATGTTGGCGGACGCAGCAAAGCCCAGTCCCCCCTGAATTGCGGCGCCCAGATCGGTCAGGATGTCGCCAAACAGGTTGGAGGCCACGATGACATCGAGGCTTTCAGGCGACATGACCATGCGCGCAGCCATGGCGTCGATGTGGTAGCTGGAGACTTCCACATCGGGATAGTCTGCCGCGACCTTGGCGGTGATCTCGTCCCAGAACACCATGGAATGCCTCTGGGCGTTGGATTTCGTTACCGACGCGAGCTTGCCACGGCGCGTGCGGGCCTGCTCGAAGCCGAAACGCAGGATGCGTTCGACGCCCTTGTGGGTAAAAATGGACGTTTCGACAGCGACCTCATCGCTTGTCCCCTGGTGCACCCGTCCCCCGGCACCTGAATATTCGCCTTCGGTATTCTCGCGAACGCACAGGATATCGAAATTGTCTGACTTGAGCGGTCCCTGAACGCCGCGCAGCAGCCGGTGGGGACGGATGTTGGCGTATTGGACGAAGGCCTTGCGGATCGGTAGGAGCAGGCCATGCAGGGAAACCGAATCCGGTACCTCCGCCGGCCATCCCACAGCGCCCAGCAAAATGGCATCGAATGCCCGCAGCGTTTCGATGCCGTCGACGGGCATCATAGCCCCGGTCTGCTCGTAGTGGGCGCAAGACCAATCAAATCTAACGCTCTCGAGTTCGGCACTGGTGCCAGCCGCCGAGAGGACCGCCCATGCGGCGTCCGTGACGGCGGGACCAATTCCATCTCCGGGGATCAGGGCAATGCGGTGCGTGTTCATGGTGCGTCTCCTCAAGCCAGCTGGTTGGCATCAGGCTAGTGGAGTAGAGAAGTTTTCTCTGCTGAATTGCCCCCGGAGTTCCGGCGAAGATTTTGATTGTCGGCTTGTATTGAGTTTTGCGTTGATTGCCCGTCGCCCAACCCTCCGTGCGCCGCCGGTAATGCGCTAGCCTGGCTGACGGTTGAGGTGAATTTCGCGGCATTGTCATGAAGGCCGGATATGTCGGCGCGTAGCGACACCAACGAAGCACCAGAGTTTGCGTAATTGCGCGAGGACTAATCGTCGGCCGTGGGGAGGCGGTATAATCGCCTTTGATGACCCATTCCAACGGGATGCAACACCGTAGCGCCATTCATCTTCAATGAAAAATGCGGCGCTAACTCCCCTATCATTCCATGACGCTTGCCCTGCGGCGCCCCTGTGGCGAGCGGCAAGGGCCGGCACTACCGAATTCAACAAGGGCAGGCCCGCGTCCGCGGTCCTGTCGAAAGGACGGAGGAACATCATGAATGCAGTGGCAAAAATCGGCTTCCTGAGCGACGCGGACCTGTTCCGCCAGCAGGGCCTCGTTGGCGGCGCCTGGCGCGATGCCGCCAGCACATCGGTGGTCGACGTTGTTGATCCGGCCACGCTCAAGGTCTTGGGCACCGTTCCAGATATGGGCATCGAAGAGACGCGCGCCGCAATCGCCGCAGCCGAGGTGGCCTTCAAGAGCTGGAAGAAAAAAACCCATGCCGAGCGCGCGGTACTGCTGGAACGCTGGCATGACCTGGTGATTCAGCACCAGCAGGATCTGGCGCTGCTGCTGACGCTTGAGCAGGGCAAGCCGCTCGCCGAGTCCGCGGCGGAAATCCGTTACGGCGCGTCGTTTATCAAATGGTTTTCCGAGGAAGCCCGGCGCATCAACGGGTCGAGTATTCCCTCGCCGGGTGCGGATCGTCGTATCCTTGTGCTGAAAGAAGCGATTGGTGTCTGCGCCATCATCACGCCGTGGAATTTCCCCAATGCGACAATCACCCGCAAGGTGGCGCCGGCACTGGCGGCCGGCTGTACGGTGGTGATCAAGCCATCGGACTTTACACCCTTTTCGGCGTTGGCGCTTGGTGTGCTGGCGGAGCGGGCCGGCATACCGCCAGGCGTCATCAACATTGTCACCGGTATGCCGGGCGAGATCGGCAAGGAATTGATGGCCAATGAAACGGTACGAAAGATTTCCTTCACCGGATCGACCCGCGTCGGTTCGCTGCTGATGAAGGGGGCGGCGGACAGTATCAAGCGGCTCAGCCTCGAGCTGGGCGGCAATGCGCCGTTCATCGTGTTCGATGATGCCGATGTCGATCTGGCCGTCGAAGGGGCGATCAACTCCAAATTCCGCAATGGTGGGCAGACCTGCGTCTGCGCCAACCGCATTTTGGTGCAGTCGGGCATCTATGACGCGTTCTCAACCAGGCTTGCAGCCCGGGTCGCAGCGATGAAGGTGGGTCCCGGCACCGATGAAGGCGTCGAAATCGGCCCCATGATCAACGCCCCGGCGCTTGAAAAGATCGAACGGCACATTGCCGACGCTCTGAGCAGGGGCGCCTGTATCCTGGCGCAGAGCGAAACCATGCCCGACGGCAAGCAGTACGCTCGTCCAACTGTGCTCGGCGAGGCGACAACGGATATGCTCCTTGCCTCCGAAGAGACCTTTGGCCCGGTGGCCCCGCTGTTTCGCTTCGAGACTGAAGAAGAGGCCATCGCCATCGCAAACGGCACACCCTTTGGTCTTTCCGCCTATTTCTACACCGACAACTTCAAGCGTTCCTGGCGCGTTGCCGAGGCGCTGGAGTTCGGCATGATCGGGCTCAATACAGGATCGATTTCCACCGAGGTGGCGCCGTTTGGCGGCGTGAAGCAGTCTGGCCTGGGCCGCGAAGGCTCGCAACTCGGCATCGAGGAGTATCTCGAGGTCAAGGCGCTGCATATCGGCGCGCTCAACTGATGGTCAGGTGGCCTATGAGATCGGTCGCCGCAACTCTCCACGAAAGCCGGAGGAACCGAGGCTGCATAACTCGTTGATCGAACTCGACCGCGCCCGCACTTTTTGGGGCTACCGTTGACCAAACGTTCGAGGAAGGGCATGCGGGTAGCGGTGAAGGATTGACCCCGGCGCGTCCCGCTCGTTGAGTGGGCGCTGCCGGTACGTCGCAGCGATCCCTCGTTCTCTGAACTTGCATGGCGGCGGCCGGTCGATGTCGTGTTGTCGTTGGCTGGGCTTCGGATCCTATACCAATGAGAGTCACGACACGTCTGGGTTCAGCGCGCCCTTCTTTACCAATGATGCCGTCGCCGCCCCTTTTGGTGGGATGAGGCCCGTTCGATCGGGACCAGCGCTGACGATATTTCCTCCTCCACTGAAGTGGCGATCATCGGGGTGGCTCTACGAGTCTCAACGCTGATCTTGTCCTTGCAACGGCCGGCAAGCGTTGCCCGGTCCAGCTGGGCAGCGGATCGCCAACCACATGCTCGGCAATGGCTGGGGCAAAACCGTCTACAGCGAACTGAGCTTCCATTCGCTCCCGCATTTAATGGAAGCCCTAGTTCCTGCCCCTGGCGCTTCGGTACTATAGCATGCTGGACAAATAGGATCAGCGATGATGCCCCACGCCGTTACCGCGGATCGAGCAGCTTGATCTGGAGGTCCGCCCAGTGCTCAGTGAAGGCCACCCGTGCCGTCTCATAGTGGCGGCTTCTGAGGCTGCTGATAAGCCGCTCGTGCTCTGACGCCATCTCCTCGGCCGTGCCGTAAAAATCCTGCCGCTGGACGAGGAGAAGCTCGATCTCCCCTTCGAGCCCTGAATAGGTGCGCATGAGGCGCGTGCTCCCGCTCGCCGCGACAATGGCGCGATGGAAGTCGCGGTCTGCGGTAACCAGCGCGGACTTGTTCGAGGACAGGGTCGAGGTATGCATGACCTGGACTGCCTCAAGCGCCATGGGCGGAATGACCCCGGTCAGCACGATCAAACGGATGGCTTCGCCCTCTATGGCGCCGCGCACGCGCGTAATGTCGACAATGTCGTCCGGCCCGAATTCGGGCAGCATGAACCCGCGGTTGGGGATCTGGCGCAGCAAGCCCTGGGTCACGAGCGCCTGGGCCGCGGTGCGGTAGGTGTGCCGTGAGGTCGAATGCTCGTGGCACATCCTGGCGTCGCGAAGAAACTCGCCGGGCCGGAAGTCCCCCGACAGGATCCTTCGTCGCAAGTCCTGCACCAGGATCTCGACGGCGCTAAGGGGCACGGGTTCGGCGTTGGCGTCGAGATCCTGAACTTGCTTCATGGCCCTGGTCGTTGATGATGCTGCGCGCGCAGGTGTTGGTACCGCTGCGCCGGCAATGGATACTCCTAGGTCTGCACCGCCCGCAGGGCATTGTCGACACCTTCGAGCAGACGCCCGGCATTGGCCGAGGTGAAGACAAGCGGGGGCCTGATCTTGAGAATATGGGCGTCGGCCCCTGTGGCGGAGATGAGAATGCGCTGGTCGCGCAGAGCATTGACGGCCGCGAGCGCACGATCCATGTCCGGGACTTTTCCGTCGCGATCCTTGACGAGTTCGACGGCAAAATAGAGGCCCGCCCCACGCACATCACCGACGAATTCGAATTTGTTCTGCAGCTCGCGGAGGCCGTCGAGGATTTGACTGCCAACCCTGGTGGCGTTGTCCATCAGATTCTCTTCGAGGATCGTGTCGAGCACGGCCCGCGCAGCGGCGATGGCGACGGAATTTCCGCCAAACGTGTTGAAGTAGCGCATGCTGGCCCCAAATTCGGCAACCAGTTCGGGCCGCACCACCAGACCCGCTACGGGGTAGCCGTTGCCCATTGGCTTCCCGAGAGTGACGATATCCGGATCGACCTTGTGGCGGGCGTGTCCCCAAAGGTGGGTACCGGTCCGTCCGAAACCGGATTGCACCTCGTCGGCGATGAAGAGGCCTCCGGCCTTGCGGACGATGTCGGCCACCGGCGCCAGCACGTCGGTGGGATCGACATACAGACCATCGGAAGAGAAGACGGAATCGGCGATGAATGCGGCCAAGCCGTCGCCGTGCCTTTCAAGGTCGGCAATCTGCCGGGCAACATCCTCCGCCATCCGCCGGCCGATTTCGGCGACGGGGAGGCGATAGGAATCTGGCGCAGCCACGGTGCGAAGAAAGGGATCGAGGACCGACTTCTTGCCGAGTGATGGCGAGATCGCCGCCACCGCGCCGCTATTGCCGTGATAGGCCTCGGCCGAGACAATAACGCCGGTCTTGCCCGTGTGGTAACGGGCGATGCGCAAGGCAAGATCGTTGGCTTCCGAACCCGTGCAGGTGAACATCGCGCATCCGGTGCGGCCGAGTTCACCACCGAAGGTGCCGATCAGAGCTTCGGCGTAGTCCAGAAGGGGCTCCTGCATGTAGCGCGTGTGGGTGCAGAGCGTCTCGAGCTGCTTCTGGATTGCTGCGACGACGCGCGGATGTGCGTGTCCCAGCGATACCACGTTGTTATAGGCGTCCAAATATTCATTGCCATGCTTGTCATAGAGAAAGACGCCCTTGGCACGTGAGATCTGCACCGGCGACTTGTAGAAGAGCCGATAAGCGGGGCCGAGCAGCCTCTGCCGCCTGGCCACATGCGCCGTATCTTCACTTGGGAGGTGGGCCGCATCCTGCGGATTGAAGCCATTCGCCATGTCGCCACGGAAGCCCTTGGGCAAGGTAGTCGCTTGCTCGGACATTACGGTTCCTCTCGGGTCAGAAGGTCTGATATTTGTGCGGTCGACATCGCGTTGAACCACTCCAGGTGAGCCCACCCCGCTTCGGTGTTTCGCAGGATGTAGCGGCTGTTCTCTGGAAAGAGCTGGGCGCGCCAGCAGGTCAGAAGCGCGCGCACGGCAAGTCGGCCCTGTGCCAGGAACGGGATGAGTTGGAACTCCTCGTCCGTCAGTTCTGCGTGGCGGAGATAGCCGCGCAGAACGTCGCGCGGTTCGTCGAAGAGGTCACGCCGGTTTCGGTGGTCGAAGGTTTTGGGCATCTGATTCATCAGAGCCGTGGAGACATCGACGGCGATGGCAGTGCGAACCGCATCGCCGAAGTCGATGACGCCAGTCAGGAACTTTGGGCTGGCCTGATCAACAACCAGGTTCGACGTATTGAAATCGTTGTGGAGCACCTGCCGCCGGCACAGGTCGAGCCGCGGCTTGATCTCTGCAAACCGCTCCAGCGCACGGACAGTCCATGCGCGCTTGCCCCCTGCTGGAATGAAACTCATTAGATCGGAGAGATCGAGCAGATGGGTCACGTCCCAGGCCAGTGCCCGACTGTCTGCTGGATGAGAAAAATCGGCCATGGCGTGGCGTAGTTTCGCCAAGACCTCGCCGATCCGTTCGCGCTGCGGCCCGGTGGAAACTGTCCGGTCGAGCGGGGTGCCGGGGAGAAAGGTGATGAGCCGCGAGACACGCCGCTCGCCGGCATTCGTCATGACGAAGGGCAGATCCACGCCGTCGACGTCACGATGTGCGCGGGGGATGGGCAGATCCGGGGCGCGCTTGGCGATGTGGCGCAGCAGGGTGACCTGGAAATTGAGTTCTTCAACCCTCTCCGATGGATGAGCGATCTTGAGGACGAACTTCCCCCGGTCCGCACAGTCGAGGAGAAACGTGTCGTCCTTTTCGGTCTCAAAACGCGTCGCCGAGCCGCGAATATTATAGAGGCGTTCAGCGATTACTTCGGCCTCTGCCGCGCCAACGGGATGGCAGGCTTCGGAAAGCTCCGACGCGCGGGCCGGATTGGTCTGTAGATGATGACCCATTTTCTACTCAATGCAGGTGCCGCCGAACGAGGTTCGACGCTGCGTGGTTAGTGTGCAACATCAATTTTGTACAACAATTTTATCCTGGGTACAAGGCGCAATGCTAACTGTGCGTGGTAGGGCGCTCGTTGCATTCGAGGCAGTCGGGCTCCAGGGATCGTAGTTGGCGCTCCCATGCGCAACGCAAGACCAATGCGGTCAAACGCTGAGCCCAGCTACGAGTGTTGTACAATCGCGCGAGAGAAGAAAGAGCCGGAAGTGGTGCAAGCGCCGGGCCGCCGTCCGGGCTCGCAGGCGCCTTAGCGACAGATTCTGCCTGAGAAGTGGCCGAAATCGGAACAATGCACTTCAGGCGGCGAACGTTCGGAGAGTTATGCTCCGCTCTTCGTACAAACATGACGCGCCGAGAGCGGCCAATCTGGGTCGTCAATTTGAAAGGATCGCACGCCATGACCAAATTCAGGCCAAAGTACATCACCTTCGACTGCTACGGGACGTTGACCAATTTCGACATGGCCGGCGCCGCGCGGCGCGTGTATTCCGAGCGTCTCTCACCCGAGGCAATGGCCAGCTTCGTCGAGGCTTTCAGGGGCTATCGCCTGGACGAGGTCCTGGGGGCATGGAAGCCTTTCGCCGAGGTAGTTCACAATGCTGTGGAACGCAGCTGCAAGCGCATTGGTATCCAGTTCAGGGCCGAAGACGCGCAACGCATCAGCGACGAAGTGCCGACCTGGGGCCCGCACCCGGACGTGCCAGCAGGACTCATCAAGGTGGCCAAAGAAATTCCGTTGGTGATCCTGTCGAACTCGATGAACAACCTGATCATGTCGAATGTGGAAAAGCTCGGTGCGCCCTTTCACACCGTCATCACCGCCGAAGAGGTTGGCGCCTACAAGCCGCTGATGAAGGGCTTTGAGTATATGCTCGACAAGCTCGGCTGCGGTCCCGAAGACATCACCCACGTATCGTCCTCTTTCCGCTACGACCTGATGCCGGCCTATGATCTGGGGATCAAGAGCAAGGTCTGGGTCAACCGCGGCCACGAACCCGCCAATCCATTCTACGAATATACCGAGATCAAGGATATCGGCGGACTGGCGGCAGCCGTGGGTTTGGAACCTGCCCTAAAGAGCGCCTGAACCTGCGTCGGCGGCCTGCCGTCTATTCGGGAATGGGGGCGGTCCGTCCGCCCCCCTTTTTGCGAATCGCAAGGTGCCGCGACAGCCGCCGTCCGCGGCTGCCCCGTTGAGCTGAGGCTTGAAACGGATCGACTTCGCCATCCCGCCGGCTGGACATCGCACTGTCGAAAGCCTGGGACTGTGCAGGTCTCTTCGCAGAAAAATGGGCTCGGTGATGATGCCGGGCCTGCCTTGCACCCGGGGACTGTATCGCGCTGGGCGCAAAGACTCGACCCGATGCCTGGCCCACTGGCTGTGTGTGCACCCGTCTATTCCGCGCGGCTCGGCTGGGTTGGGGGAGCGATTACGTGAAGAGAGGACGCCTCGTGGCCCCAGCCGGTTTCGATGCCGGGGCAGGGTAACGCATGCTGCGGAGTGGCTGAGAGAAGGATGCACTCGATCTTGCGTGTAGGCCAATTACCTGGCCGAAGAGGCTGCGGCGGTTCGCGATCACTTTAAGGCGTGACCCGCAAGGCCATAGAACCAAGGCTCGTCCTTCCCGCGGTTGAGGAAGCGACGCCCCTTGGACATAGTGGTGACCACCTCGGCAATTGAGAGCCCGCACAACTCAAGAAAGGCCGGGTAGGGACCGTCTCCTTGGCGCGAAGAAGCACGAGTATCTAAGCGAACAAAACTGACCCTTGAGAGTTGCGGTGAGGTGGAGTGCGTCCTGGTCTGCCACCGGGCCGTCGACGTAATCGCGTCCGAAATCGCGCTTCATCGAATAGTCGACGATTTTGGCCCTCGCGCCGCAGGCAAGCGCGACAAACCGTCGGCGCGGCGGGACCTTGAAGCCCTTGGCGCTGTCCACAGATTGATGACTCCATTGTGAACGTGCTGCACTTTTGCTGTGCACCCGCAGTTTCGGCTCTGCATAGCCAACACTAGCGAAGACATGGCCAAGGCACGGCCTCCGTCGCGACCTTGGATATCGGTGGATGGACTACCACCTCGACCAGCTGGCCCAGCATGTCGACGACGATGTGGCGCTTGCGTCCCGCAATCTTCATTCCACCATCGAAACCCCGAGTTCCGCCTGCCGATTGGCCGCAACGCCGGTCCTTGGACTGGCTTCCCACCCCTCTGTTCCCGCGCCGCTACGACAAGGGGTTGTTTACTGCGTTCGACGGAAATATTTCTGCAGTGGAGGACGTTAGTAAATCTTTGGCAAGGAGCCGCCGTGTGCAGTCCGCTGATGCGATGTAAGCAGCTCCGTCACGATCTCGCGGGGTCCGTACCGCGCGGACCTATGAGGTAGGCCTATCACGGCGCGCAATCAATCCCATGCCAGGCTTCACAGTCCCAAGGGAAAACGCCGAGCGGCCGTGATCTGTGCGACTATCTCCACCTGTACACAAAGCAGTCCACTGGATATCATACAACCCCAGCAATTTGCGAGGAACGCATGAAAACTGAAGCCAAGCCCAAACTGGCCCAATCCGCTAGCCGAGTTTATGATCGTGTCCAACAGATGGCGATCACTTATGCCTTCAAACCAGGTGAACGAATCAATGAGGTTGAGCTTGCAGCGAAACTGAACGTAAGTCGCACTCCGTTGCGGGAATCACTAAATCGGCTGGTGGCCGAGGGATTCCTGGTGGTAAAGCCTAACCTCGGTTTCTTCCGCCGGTCTCTGGACCCCGAGGAAGTATATCACCTCTACGATTTGCGCTGCTCACTAGAGATCCAATCCAGCAAACTGGCAGCAGAACGGGCAACCGATGAGGCTCTGGAAAGCTTAATTCAAATGGTGTCGGCCGACGAAGAGCCAGACAATGAACTTGAATTGCTTCGCCAAGATGAGGCCTTCCACATCAAGATTGCCGAACTGACCGGCAATCCGGAACTCGTCAACATGCTGCGCGGCGTGAATAATCGAATTCACTTTGCGCGTTGGATCGATAGGCGCGCGCGGCGCAATTCGCGCGAGGAACACATTGCCATTGCGCGCGCTATCGCTTCACGGGATCCGGATGAGGCTGGCCGACTGATGGATAGCCATATACGCCGCCGCTATCAACAGATCGTGGAAATCATCAAAATCGGCTATGGCGAAATATTCGCAGGGGCGAACGAAATTAGCAGTGTCAGCGCGCATGACACTAAGACTGCTGCAGAATGATCGTAACGAAGTAGTTGGGCTGCGCGAGCGAAGACGGCATCGCTTGTCTAATTTCAACGTACGGACTGCCCGACTGCACGCGATTCGTCATCTGTCCTGGTCCCTCCGCATCAACGTCTCCGGCCTCGGAGTATGCTCCCCGCCAAGATGAAGTAAGCACCTCTTTGTCGGCTCGGCCAGTAAGAGGCCATTGAGAGCTCCCAGGTAGGACCGCGCCTCAGTGTTGAGAATGCGTCGGTGACAGTAGGGTTTGCGATCAAGTCAGGTCACTTTGCCACCGAGACTTGGCGGTGGGCGTGGAATGCCGCCATCAAGACGGCGACACCTGGGCCCGAACCGCCGTGGAACGCGCGCGCAGCGACGCAGCCACCCACAGATGCAAAAATGGCGTGCCTATTTTTGTGTGCGTCGTTCTGTCTACACTTTTGTATTGCGGACTGGAGGCATTTCTGCAATTCTCCTCCCAGCAGCGGTCGAAGGCGCCCACTAGGAGCTGTCGGGGGTGGTCGATCATTCGGATCGATCGCAGTGTAAGGTTAATTCAGGCTCACGCGCGACTGCGCTAGCAGATGTCGATCTGTCAATTATTGCAGGGTGAATTCCTGACGCTGCTTAGCGTGTGCGCCTCGGCATGGCCGCGTATGCAACTATTCTCCTCGCCGCAAGCGAAGAGACTTCAAAATGATTGGGAGTTTCCAGATGAAGAGTCATGCTCGTGTCGTCGTGATCGGCGGAGGCGTTATCGGTTGTAGCATCCTCTACTACTTGGCCAAGAACGGTTGGACAGATGTGGTGCTGATCGAGCGTATGGACCTCACCGCAGGAACAACTTGGCACGCTGCTGGAAACGTCTCTCTTGTGGACGGCAATCCAGCCGTCAATCAGTTTAATGTGCTCGCCCATAAGCTCTATCGCGAAATGGAGAACGAGACGGGAGAGCATCTCGGTTGGACCCGCACGGGCTC
>Ga0268299_1003337_pt1 | contig 15161 bp, 13 predicted proteins | sample NOBtaG_FD_193484 | JGI IMG/M metagenome (GOLD analysis project Ga0268299, IMG submission 193484) | Activated sludge microbial communities from bioreactor in Nijmegen, Gelderland, Netherland - NOB reactor | ecosystem: Engineered > Bioreactor > Aerobic > Activated sludge | place: Netherlands...
ACGGCCACTGTAGACCCACGAGTGGCATCCGATTTCGTAGTAAGTGGCTGCACACGCCCCCTCAGCACTCTCGCCAACGCCGGTGCTCCAATCGGCCAGGCAAAGCCCCTGGCATTGAGCGTGATCGGTGCAGCGTGAGTCACCATCTGTGGTAGGGACGATGCACCGTGGTTCGCTACTCTCCCCAATAACCCCCCAAGAGCCGTTGGCCGCTTGGCAGTCAGGAGCGCTCGATATTCGGGGGCCAAAGTGGGAGTCCGCAATTTCGGGGACCGCGGCAGCCTCAACGACGACCGCCGGCCCCCACGATGGATGTGCCGAACGTGTAGCGTCCGGGCCAAGGCCACAACCCCCGAGCGCTACTGCCAGTACAGGGAGTGTGATGCGCATAAGACGTGGCCTAACGGCTCGCATGAGCGCCGCATGCGACGCCGTCCGATCTGTGCCGACAGCAATGAAGCGAGCGCTCCATGCGTTAGTTAGAGGGTCCCATCGATACCCTGCCGTTCTGGTCGACGGTACAGCGATCAAGAACTAACGCCTTGATCTCTTCGGCGGTCTTGTCAGGATACCTATAGACAAAATTGATGGCGGAAAGCGTATACCGGCGCGGTACATCCAATAGCCTCGGATCTCTAGTCCCGGCTTCGGAGTACAGCACTTCGGTCTGCTGCTCCTGTGAAAGTCCGGCATCCTTACTCTTGGCAATAAGGTAAAACGGAATAGAAAAGCGCTCGCACTTGGCCAGAGCATCATCTAGCGATTGCGCAAGGGCCTGCCCCACGCACAAGGAGAATAAGACTAGGGATCGAGCAACAATTGGCATGCGCGGCCCTCTAACGTCCGCGATCAGCGGCGGCGCGCAGTCGGCGCGCCGCTTGCTGATCGAGCCCTTGAGAAGCCGCTTGCAGTCCCTGCAAGCGGCGTGACGACGCGCGATGACCGCTGCATCGCATAGTTAGGCAGCGTAGCCACTACTCCTCCAGCGTGCCCACATCTAAGAACTCCCATTCAGTGTCGTGGCCGGTGAAACGGTAGATCCTCGCGGTATCTGTCTGCTTCTCCTTAGTGGATACCCATACCATCCCATCGAAATCGCGACCCATACCGTGAACAGACTCTGACTCTAGCTTTCGACCTGACACCAACGTATTGAGCGCATTCCGCTCGACGTCGGTCAACAGGGGTTGCCCATAGTTGGCGTATCTGATTTGTGGATTCATTTCAGCGGGCGTGCGCCACGTCAATCCATATTCCATCTGCAATATGCGCTTCTTCTCGCTCCAAAACTGGGTGATAAAGCCGGAGTCGCGCTTGGTGTTCCCGACAAGACGCTCCGCCTTACGATCAGTAATCGCAAATGTCCGGGTTAGCTCAGGATCCGACTCGCTCGGATCAAACATTTCACCGTCCAGTCGAGGCCTGGCGTGCCTGACTTCGGTCTCGCGATACACGGGATCAAGTTGAGTCGTTGCGGCTGGCCGCTCCGCAGATGCACATCCGCCTAGCACACCAAGTCCGCAGACAAGTACCGCAAGTAGGCGCATAGATACGCTGCCTAACGTCTGAGTTGAGCGGCGCGCATGCCGAGGTATGAGCTTGGCACTTTATCTCTCACGCGTCCGCTCGAACGAATTGTTAGAGGGCATTCCTATGGCTCCTCGTAGGCGATGAATCGAAGGCGCTCCGGCACCGGCGTCTCAGGCGGGAGAGGAAGGTCTCCGGCAGCCGAGGACAGCGGGCGCGAATTATCGAGGTAGTGGAAGAAGAAGCACCAATGGCCATCGGGGCCTTCGACGCGGCGCTCGTCGTATGGGACTTGCCAGTAGCTTTGATCGCGGCCCGCAAGTGGCTGAGTAATTGCGCCCCAGTCAACCGGCAGCTCGCCCGAAGCGACAGCGACCTCAACGAGGTGAACTGGTTCGCGAGCGGAGATGGGGTGAATGCCGACAACGCGCATGAGTACTCGAATGCCCTCTAACGGTTGAGCTGAGCGCCGCGTGGCGGCAGGGACGACTTGGCACTTTATTCTTCACGCGCGCGCTCCAGCGAGGTGTTAGAGCTCATGTCGCTATCGTTCGGGCTAAGGCCGCAACGCGGGCAGCGCTTTTCATAGAGCGCGTAACCTACCCAGTTCCCTAGGCCTTGAGTTCTCATGGAATGAAACAGCAGCCGAAGCTGACACCTTGGGCAAGTTACTGTGTAACCAAGCACAAGGAGTGCAAGCAATAGGACAACTGCCCCGATGCTTCCGGCGAGTTCGAAGCCTGGCTCACTTGATACGAAACTCAGAATGAACGCGATACCCGCTACAAGCACGACGCCAAGGCCGACCCACAGCTTCGCGGAGTGGTAGGACCATGCCAGTGACGAGTCGCGCGACATTGAGTGAGCTCTAACTATAAATAGACGACCGAAGCGGTCGGATAAAACTGGACGAAAGTGGGGGATAGTCTGGTGGATCGGTGGGCAAGTCCCTGATTCCATTCCATGGCGGGCGGCGCGGTGTCGCATAAACCGCCGGGGGATAGGGCGCATGCCGGACGGGCCGGGATTGCTGCAGGTTGCGCGGGACAGGATGCGGACCCGGCACCTGGCCTATCGGACGGAGCAGACGTACCTGCAGTGGATGCGGCGCTACGTGCAGTTTCATCGGCCGAAACATCCCCGGGACCTGGGTGCGGAGGGCGTTGAGCAATTCTTGACCCATTTGGCGGTCCGCCGCAAGGTGAGTCCCAGCACCCAGAACCAGGCGCTCCAGGCGCTGCTGTTCCTTTACCGTAATGTGCTGGGCGTGGACCTGCCTTGGCTGGAGAACGTCACCCGGGCGACCCGGCCACAACACCTGCCCGTGGTGCTGAGCCGCGCGGAGGTGCGCTCGGTGCTGGCGCGGCTCGGCGGCACGTCGTTGCTGGTCGTGCAGCTGCTCTATGGCAGTGGCCTGCGGGTCACCGAGGCCTTGCGGTTGCGGGTCAAGGACCTGGCCCTGGAGCGGGGCGAGCTGGTGGTCCGGGACGGGAAGGGGGCGAAGGACCGGGTCACGGTGCTGCCCGACGCCGTGGCCGGCGCGCTGCGGGAGCATCTGGCGCGGCTGCAGGCCTGGTTCGGGGAGGAGCGGCGCCAGCGGGCGCCCGGCGTGTCGGTGCCCGGGGCCCTGGCCGCCAAGTATCCCGGGCTGGGCTGCCAGTGGGGCTGGCAGTTCGTTTTCCCGTCCGCGACGTTGTGCCGCGATCCGTACTCTGGCCGGCCCGTCCACCTGCTCGAGGACGGCTACGACATCCGCACGGTGCAGGAGCTGCTCGGCCACAGTGACGTGAAGACCACGATGATCTACACGCACGTGATGGGGAAGGGGGCGAAGGGGGTGAAGAGTCCGCTGGACCGGGGTTAGCGGTCAGATCGCCCGGATCTCGACGAGCGCGGCCCGGGAGGAGGGCGGCGGTATGGCCTCGCCGTCCCTGGCCATGCTCTCGATGTGCAGCCCCACCGCATCGGCGATGAGTTGCAGCGCTTCTTCCGGCGACGCGCCGGCGGCCACGCAGCCGGGCAGGTCCGGCACCCAGGCGCCAAACCCCTCCGGGCCGGATTCAATGATGACGAGGTACTTCATCGTTCGTGATCCTTCTCGATTCCCGCCCGCTCCAGCACGCTGGCCAGGGCGCCATGAGGAAGTGCGGCATGGGTGGTGCCGGATACGGTGACGGTGCCCCGCTTTACCGGGTGCTGATACTGGCGGTGGTTGCCGCGCCAGCAGGCCAGGCGCCAGCCGTCGTCCCGGAGCAGCCTGCTGAGGTCCCGGACGCGCACCTGGCCATTGTCCGCGGTGGGGCGCGGGTGACCAGTCGGGAAACTGCCGTCTTCATCCCGAAACGTCGGCTGTGAAGCCAATCGGCCGGCTTCCGGATTCGGGCACGGCCATGAGTTGCCGGATAGCGTCGAACAGGCTGGTGATCGCCGTGTCGTGGGAGGCAATCTGGCGTTCCAGTTCGGTCAGCCGTTCGGCCAGTTCCTGGTTGCTGGCCAGCAGGGATCGCACCTGGACGAAGGCCCGCATGATGGCGATGTTGACCGCTATGGCGCGATCACTGGAAAGGACGCTGGACAGCATGGCAACGCCCTGCTCGGTGAAGACGTAAGGCAATGATCCGCCGAGGTATTTTCGGGATGGTGTCACAGATTGTGACACCATCTGACCGACCTCTTCGTCGGTGAGCTGGAACATGAAATCGCGCGGAAAGCGCTTGCTGTTCCGCTTCACCTGCTGGCGGAGTGACCTGGCGGGTACCCGGTAGAGTGCGGCCAGGTCCCGGTCGAGCAGCACCCGTACGCCGCGCACGACGATGATGCAGCCCGCTATCTGCGCCGTGGCAATCCGGGGGCTGGTTGGCATCGTGTCAGGTTATGGTGGGGGACGCACCGCGCAACCCGCGAATCCGGCCTGTACATGAGGATTCTCAGTTGGTAGGCCGGTACTCGCCCCGCTGGAGATATGCAAAGGGCCGGCGCCTTGCGGGGCCGGCCCTTCGGGCAGGAGCGCCGACCGGCGCGAACCGTATCGCGCCTGAAGGCGCTCCTACATGTTGGCGATCAGCTTGTCGCCGAACTCGGAGCACTTCACTTCCTTCGCGCCGTCCATGAGGCGCGCGAAGTCGTAGGTCACAGTCTTGTCGCCGATGGTCTTGTCCATGGCGGTGATCACGAGATCCGCGGCCTCGGTCCAGCCCAGGTAACGGAGCATCATCTCGCCGGAGAGGATGACGGAGCCGGGGTTCACCTTGTCCAGGTTGGCGTACTTGGGCGCGGTGCCGTGGGTGGCCTCGAACACCGCGTGGCCGGTGGCGTAGTTGACGTTGCCGCCGGGCGCGATGCCGATGCCGCCGATCTGGGCGGCGAGGGCGTCGGACAGGTAGTCGCCGTTCAGGTTCATGGTGGCGATCACGTCGAACTCGGACGGGCGGGTGAGCACCTGCTGCAGGGTGATGTCAGCGATGGCGTCCTTGATCAGCACCTTGCCGGCGGCGAGCGCGGCCTTCTGCTCCTCGTTGGCGGCCTTCTCGCCCTTGTCCGCCTTGGTGCGCTCCCACTGGTCCCAGGTATAGGTCTGGCCGGGGAAGTCCCGCTCGGCGAGGGCGTAGCTCCAGTTGCGGAAGGCGCCCTCGGTGAACTTCATGATGTTGCCCTTGTGCACGATCGTGACGCTCTGGCGCTTGTTCACGATGGCGTACTCGATGGCGGCGCGGAAGAGGCGCTCGGTGCCGTCCTTCGAGATGGGCTTGATGCCGATGCCGGAGCTGCCCGGGAAGCGGATCTTGCCGAACTCCTTGGGGAAGTTCGCCTTGAAGAGGTCCAGGAACTTCCTGTTGCCCTCGCTGCCCGCCTCGAACTCGATGCCGGCGTAGATGTCCTCGGTGTTCTCCCGGAAGATCACCATGTCGACTTCCTCCGGCTTCTTCACCGGGGAGGGCACGCCCTTGAACCAGCGCACGGGGCGCAGGCAGACGTACAGGTCGAGCAGCTGGCGCAGCGCCACGTTCAGGGAGCGGATGCCGCCGCCGATCGGCGTGGTGAGCGGGCCCTTGATGGACACCAGGTAGTCGCGGCAGGCCTCGACGGTCGCGTCGGGCAGCCAGGTGTTGTAGTTGTCGTAGGCCTTCTGGCCGGCGTAGACCTCGAGCCAGTGGATCTGCTTCCTGCCGCCGTAGGCCTTCTTCACCGCGGCGTCCAGGACGCGCACCGAGGCGCGCCAGATGTCGGGGCCGGTGCCGTCGCCCTCGATGAAGGGAATGATGGGGTTGTCCGGGACCGTCAGCCTGCCGTTGCCGATGGTGATCTTCGCGCCGCCGGCCGGCGGCGTGAGCTTGGGTTCTGCCATGAGGTCTTCCTGTGCGATTGCTGCGTGAAGCCGCGCATTATCGCAGCCTCGCGTCCCGGCCGTAAACGTCAGGACGGAAATTGACCACGCCGTCCGGCGTCACCCAGGCGGTCAGGTAAACCACGTATAGCGGCGTTGGCGCCACCAGTGCCAGCGTTTCGGTCCGTGTGCCCGCCAGCGCCGCGGAGAGGCGCGCCGGGTCAGCGCCCAGCGCCCGGGCCAGGGCCTCCGGCTCCTCCAGTCGCACGCAGCCGGAACTCAGGGTGCGGCTGTTCAGGTCGAAGAGCCGGCGGGACGGCGTGTCGTGCAGGAAGATGTCCCAGGGGTTGGCCAGCACGAACTTGAGGCGGCCGAGGCTGTTCAGCGGCCCCGGGTCCTGGCGCAGGCGCCAGGGGAACCGGTCGGCGCTGAGCCGCTGCCAGTCGACGCGGGTCGCGTCCTGCTCGCGGCCGGCCGGGTCGAAGACGCGGATGCCGAGGCGCGCGAGGAAGGTGGCATCTTCCTGCTGGGAGGGCAGCAGGTCCTCCACGGCGATCGTCCGGGGCACCGACCAGGGCGGGTTCACGACGACGCGGCTCACCGTGTCGGCGAAGCTCGGCGTCGGGCGCTCCGGGTGGCCGGCGATCACGCGCATGGCGAGCGTCGGCGCACCGTCCTCCACGAGTTCCAGGGAGCCCCCCGGCACGTTCACCCACAGGTAGCGGGGCCCGAAGTCCGCGGGCAGCCAGCTCCAGCGCAACAGCGTTGCCTCGAGCTGCGCCACGCGCTCGCCGGCGGGCACGTTCAGCGCCGCGAGTGTGCGCTCGTCGGGCACGCCGCTCGCGGGCAGACCGTGGCGGGCCTGGAAGCCCTCGAGCGCGCGCTGGAGCTTGCCGTCGTAGAACCAGGCGTCGGCGGTGCCGGCCGGGCCGCTGAAGTCGCCGCTCACGCGCAGCCGGTTTCGGAGCGCCACCACCCCCGCGTCCCGGTCTCCCGGCCGGAGAGTGCTGTCGGCGGGTAGCGCGGGCCAGCCGCCGGCCGCGGCGAGTCGGCGGTAGTGTTCCAGAGCGGCTTCGAGCCGCTGTACATCCGGCCGGCGGGGTGCGGAGGCCGGCGTCGCGGCGAGGGGAATGTGCCAGTCGGGGTCCCCGGCCGGAGCGGCAGGCGTGATGCCGGGCAGCAGCAGCGCTAGCGCCATCGCGCAGGCGCGCAGCATGGCGGACTCAGCGTGGGGCGCGACGGAGGCGGCGGACGGCCAGCGCGCCGACGGCGGTGCCCAGCAGCCAGACGCCGGCGGGCAGCGGCACCACGGTGACCTGGGCCGGGACGAAGTCCGGGTAGAAGCGCTGGTAGGTGGGCACGTAGCTCGCGAAGCTGCCCGAGAAGTCGTCCGCGTCCACGAGGCCGATGCTCGCCACGCTGCCGACGGGCCCGATGGCCGTGAAGCTGAACATGCCGACGGTGCCCGTGTCCGGCGCGTTGTCGAAGCCGAAGCTCACCGTCTGGGTGTTGCCGTTCGTGCTCACCTCGATGGGCTCGAAGTAGCTGAGGTCGCCGTCCAGCACGAAGCCGCCGAAGCTGAGCAGGGTCGTGTTGAAGGTCACGACGATCGCGCCGCCGTAGAGGCCCGGGTGCGCGCCGGGGGCGTCCGTCGCGTCCAGCACCAGGTTCACGGTGAAGTTGCCGTTCGGCGCCACGGCGGTCGCGGAAGGCACGAGCGCGAGGCTCGCGGCCTGGGTTGCGCCGGCGGCGAGCAGCAGCAGGGCGGATGTGAACAGGCGGAGTTTCATGGCAGTGCTTCCCTTGATCAGGGTTGGATGACCGGGCCGGCCACCACTTCGCGGAGCAGGCCCACGTCCTTGATGCGGCCGTGGCCTTCGAGCGTGACGTCGATGATGTGGGTGATGCCGGTCCGGCCCGGCTCGCCCACGATGGCGCCCTGCACGAAGTTGCCGGTGCCGGTGACGTTGCCGGTGAACTGGTCGGGCCGGGAGATCAGGTTGACGCCGGTGACGGTGCCGCCGGCGCCGAAGCTCCAGGCCGGGTTGGTCCAGGAGCCGGTCCAGCCCGGGCTGCCGCCGAAGTCGAGGGTCATGTTCGCGACGGTGGCGTTGTCCACCGACATGGGCCCGCTGAAGTTCAGCGTGACGTTGCCGGCGTTGAGCGCGTCCAGGCCGGCCTGGCTCATGGCCGTGCCCCAGGCGAAGTAGCCGGACCGGGCGTTCTCCCGGGTGCCGTGGGTCCAGACGTCGGCGGCGAGCTGGATCGCGCCGTCGTCGCCCTGCACCACCCGGGCGATGAGCCGGGAGTTCACCTCGCCGTCCCGGCCGGTCGCCCGCAGGTTGCCGTAGCCGTCGGGCCGGGGCTGGATGTTGGTGGTCATGGGCACGGACACGATGGGCTCGCCCGTGACCGGGTCGATCGTGAAATTCGTCCCTTCCGGGTCCAGGTCGATGCGGCCGAATCCGGTGTCTTCCGCCGCGCCCGTGCTGGTGACGCCCGCGACGATGGTGGCGAAGCCGCAGGGCGTGCCGGGCTGGCAGCCCTCGACGGGCAGCACGGGCTCGACCCGGGGCACGCACTGGCTGGCCAGTTCGGCAACCTGGTCGCACTCGAAGGGGGTTTCCGGCAGGGACAGCGTCGCGAGCGGGGCCGCGGCGGCGGGCGCCAGGGCGGACCAGGGGCCCCAGCAGAGCACCGAATCCGCGGCATCCGGCCCGGAGCAGGGGTCCACGTTGTCGGCTAGCGGCACCGGCAGGGGCGGCGGCGGGGCCGCGGCGGCGAGCTGGTCCTTGCAGGCATTGATCTCGCTGCGTGGCGCGGCCTTCGGGTCCGTGGCCCAACGTTCGAGCAGCGCGCTGCAGTCTGCATCCGAGCGGGCCGCGGCCGTGCCGGCCGATTGGGCGAAGGCCGGCGCGGCTACGAACAGCACGGCGGCCAAGGCCAGTAACTTCTGCATGGAATCTTCCCCGTCTGTCCGGCTCCCGCGTCTCAAGGCGCGGTTCACCGGAATTCCTGTTGTTCTCTGTCCAGCGTTCTACACGATGCCGCGGCCCAGTTCACGGCGCATTGCGGGATAGTGCGAACCAGTTCGCAGTTGACCTAATCCGGCGCCGCCTCAGAAGCGCCGGGCCCCTAGAAGCGCCGGGACAGGCCGAGCCCCACCTGGTGGCGGTCGTAGTCGTAGAGCGGCACGTCGGAATCGTTGTTGGTGTAGGTCCAGCCACCCACCAGGGACCAGTTGGCCAGGGCGCCCTCCCGGTAGTCGTGCTGAAAGCCCAGGGTGGCCCGGAGCTCCTCGTCGTCCCGCGGGATGCCGAAGCCGGGCTCGACCTCCTCGAAGTCGTACCAGCGGTAGTTCACCCGGCCGAAGACCGCGCCGTTCTGCCAGGCCTCCGTGGTGAAGCCTAAGAACACGTCCGGGCCGGAGTAGCTGTAGCGGTCGTCGTCCGCGTCGAAGTCCGGGTAGCCGGCGCCCGCCTGCACCAGCAGACGGCGGTCGTTGAAGTAGCGGCCTACGGTGAGGTAGGGCGCCACGTAGGTGCCGTCCCGGCCGCTGTCCTCGTCGTCGTGGTAGTTGCGGTCGGTGACGATGCCGTCCAGCGCGATTTCCCAGTCGTCGCCGACCTGCCAGGCGATGCCGGGATTCAGGCTGCCGAAGAAGGCCAGGTCGTCGCCGCCCAGGAAGATCTCCTCGCCCTGCAGGCCCACGTAGGCGCGCCAGCGGCCGGGCACGATCCAGGCCGGGCCCGTGCGCAGCGTGAGCACGCCCAGGTTGAAGTCGTTCTCGTCGAAGTAGGCCCGGTAGTAGGCGTTGGCCTCGCTCTGCCAGACGAAGCTGCCCGTGTCCTCGCCCCAGTCGAAGCGGCTGCCGGGATTGTAGGTGTGGGCGATGCCGGTGTTGATGACGCCCGCCCAGTCGCTGGTTTCCTGGGACTCCGGCGTCACCAGGAAGGGCAGCCCGCCGATGTCGATGATGTCCCGGGACGGCCCGATGTTCACGTTGGAGTCGTAGAGCACGCCGCCGTAGAAGGTGGGCGACCACTGGTGGCGGGCGGCGAACTGGCGCTCGTCCGCGTCGATCTGCGCGAGGAAGGCCAGCACCGTGGCCCGCACCTGCGGCGGCGTGTCCGGGTCGTCCAGCACCCGCTGTGCCTCTTCCCGCGCCGGCCCGTAGTCCCGGGACAGGTAGTGCACCTTTGCCAGCTCGAGGCGCGCGCGGCTGAGCGACGGGTTGGCGGCGAGCAGGCGCGTGAGGCCCGTGCGGGCCGTGCGCAGGCGCCGCTGCTCGATGGCCGCGAGGGCCGCGTCGAATTCCGCCTGCACGCTGGCGGCAGTCTGCGCCGGGGTCGCCGGCTCGGCGAGCGCGAGCCCGCTGCAGAGGAGCGCGCTGGCCACGCCGAGGAGAAGGGAAGGGCGCAGGACGGCGCGGTTGCCGGTGGACATAAGCTTGCTTTCCATAAGCCTTTTTGTTGTAGTTTCGAGGCCTTGCAACACACTACTCTACCTCGCTCCAGCACTCCACTGCTCGTGTCGCAATCCGCCGTCGTGCGGCGGCTGGCGGCCGGCGTGGTGTCCGCCCTGTTGTGCCTCGCGGCAGGGGTCGCGGCCGCGTTCCCGGCGGAACTCTTCGGCTACCGGCAGCTGCCCCAGGCGGCGATCAGCGATTTTCCCCAGTGGCTCGGCGTGCTCGAGCGACAGCTCAGGGACAACCTGCGGGACGGTCCCGAGGCGGGCGACTGCACGGCGAAGCTCTTCAACCGCTGCCACATGGCGGCCTGGCAGCGCTTCCTCGGCGAGGCGCGGACGCTGCCGGCCCGCGAGCAACTCGAGGCCGTCAACCGCTTCGCCAACACGCGGGACTACGAGCTCGACATCGACAACTACGGCATCGAGGACTACTGGGCGATTCCCCGGGAGTTCCTCGGCAAGGGCGGGGACTGCGAGGATTACGTGATCACCAAGCTCTTCTCGCTCCTCTGGCTCGGCTACCCGCCGGGTGAGCTGCGGCTCGTGGTGGTGCAGGACACCAACCTCCGTGTGCCCCACGCGGTGCTCGCGGTGGCCCGCGGCCGGGAGACGCTGATCCTCGACAACCAGGTGCAGGCGATCCTGACGGACCGGCAGGTCGTGCACTACGTCCCGGTGTTTTCCCTCGACCAGACCCGCTGGTGGATCCACCTGCCACCCACATGAGCGGGCCGGCTGGGAATCGCCCCCTGCTGTCGCCGGTCGCCCTGGCGGTGCTCGCGCTGCTCGGGCTGGTCGGCCTGGGGGCGCTGCTGATCAACTTCTATATAGAAGGCGAGCGGCAGCGGGACCTGCTGCAGTGGGAGTCCCGGCTGGGCCTCGTGGCGGATGCCCGGGCGGACGCGGTGTCCCGGCTACTCGCCGGCGACCGCCGGGACCTGGAGGAGCTGGTGCGGAACGCGTCGCTGCAGCTCTACCTCTGGCAGGTGGTCAGGGCCCGCCAGTCCGCGGGGTCCGCCGAGCCGGGCCAGCAGGCCTACCTGCGCAACCTCATCCTCGCGGCCGCCGACCGGGGCGGCTACCTGCCGGACGCCAGCGCCCGCGTGCCTGCCAACCTGCCGCGCCCGGCCACGTCCGGGCTCGCGCTCTTCGACGCGGAACTGCACCCGGTGGTGGCCACGCCGGGGCTCGGCGCGAGCGTGGGCGCGGGCCACTACGGCGACGTGGCCCGGCGCGCCCTGGCCGCGCCGGCCCGGACCATCGTGGACCTGGTCCTCGGGCCCGACGACCGGGCCATGCTGGTCATCGCGGTGCCGGTGGCGGCCGTGTCCGGCGCGCTGGCGGGCGGCGTCGGCGCGGGCGGGGCGGCGAACGGCGGCCCGGTGGGCGCGCTGGTGGCCGTGCGCGGCGCAGACCAGGAACTGTTCCCGCTGCTCGGCCGGGGCCCGGCCTTCGCCGAGGACAGCGAAACGCTGCTGCTCACGCGCCGGGACGACAGCGTGCTGTTCCTGTCGCCCACCCGGGAGGGCGCGAACGCCCTCCGGCGCAGCATGCCGCTCGTGCGGCCCGCCGCCGACGCGGAACTCGCCGAGGTGTCGGCGGTGCTGGCGCCGGACCGGTTCGCGGCCCTGGACAACTACCGGGGCACGCCGGTGCTGCAGGTGAGCCGGCGCATCCGCGGCCAGGCCGTGGACCGGGAGTCCTGGGTCCTGGCGCAGCAGGTGAATGCCGCGGAGGCCCTGAGCAGCGCGAATGAGCGGCGGACGTTCCTGCTGGCGACCCTGTCCCTGCTGCTGGTCGCGATCGCCGCGCTGGCGGTGGCCGCCTGGCGCCACGGCAGCAGCGTGCGGGCGCGCCACCAGGCCGAGGAACTGCGCGACAAGGCGGCCCGCCTGCAGAAGCAGACCGACCTCCTGCACACGATCACCGACAACCTGGACGTGCTCACCGTGCTCGTCAACCGGGAGGACGAGATCGTCTTCACCAACCAGGCCACGGCGGGCGCCGCGAAGAGCAGCATCGCGGGCCTCGTCGGCAGCCGGCTGTCCGGCGTGTTCGGTCACGCCACGGCGGCGCTGCTCGCGGACCTGGCCGACCAGGTGCGCCGTCGCCGCGAGCCCCTGCACCGGGTGCTGCCGCTCGCCCTCGGCGGGGCGCTGAAGAGCTTCCAGGTCAGCCTGCTGCCGGTGGAGCGCATCGGCGAGCGGCGCCAGCTGGTGCTGCTGGTGCTGAGCGACGTGACCGACCTCAAGGTGGCCGAGCAGCAGCACGCGGACCTGCTGCGGGAGCTGGTCGGCAAGCTCTCGGATGCCGTGGCGCTGCACGACCCGTTCTCGGCCCACCACGCGAGCCGGATGGCGGAGGTGGCCCAGGCGGTGGCGCGGGAGCTGAAGCTGCCCGACGACGAGCGCGAGACGCTCGGGCTCGCCGCCACGCTGGCCAACATCGGCAAGATCATGCTGCCCGGCGAGCTGCTCACGAAGACGGAGCCGCTGACGCCCGCGGACCGGGAGCTGCTCCGCCGGCACGTGGACTACAGCCTGGAACTGCTCGCGGGCCTGGACTTCGAGGGGCCGGTGCTGGACGTGATCGCCCAGAAGCAGGAGCTCCTCGACGGGACCGGCTATCCCCGCGGCCTCACCGACGAGCAGATGACGCTCCCCGGCCGCATCCTGTCGGTGGCCAACGCCTTCGTCGCCCTGGTGAGCGCCCGCGCCTACCGGCAGGGCGTCTCCATCGACGCGGCGCTGGAGGAGCTGCTCCGTGGCGCCGGCACCCAGTACGACCGCCGTGTCATCGCCGCGCTCTTCCACGTGGCCGCCAACCGCCAGGACTGGACCCGCTGGGCGTAAGCCGAGCTACCGCGCCCAGGCGATCTCGACGAAGAGCTCCCGGTCGCGGCCGGGGAAGTAGCGGTAGTCGCCGAAGGCGAAGTCGGCCCGGTCGGCGTAGAGCTCGTCGGTCACGTTGTTGACCCGCACCGTCGCCGTCCAGGCCGGCGTCACGACCCAGGAGGTCCGCAGGTTGAGGAGGTCGTGGCCGGGATAGTCCTGGTCCTCCTGGGCCGTCAGGTAGTAGCGACCCTGGTGGACCCACTCCGCCTCGGCGCGCCAGGCCTCCCCCATCCAGGCCTCGCCGGTCCAGCCCAGGCGCAGGCTGCCCAGCGTGCGGGGGGCGGTGTCGATGTCGTTGCCGTCGGTGATCGTCTCGCCGCCCGTGATCACCTGGCTGAAGGCGTAGGTCTGCTTCGCCCAGGTGCCGGCCAGCGACGCGTAGAAGCCGGCGTCGCTGGTCAGGTCCACGCCGAGTTCCACGCCCACGTGCTCGCTCTCGCCGTTGCTCACGTTGAAGCGGTTCGAGTCCTGCAGGACGTAGTCGGTCTTGCGCATGGCGAAGGCGGCCGCCTCCACCTGCACCCGGGCCGATTGCCAGCGCCAGCCGGCCTCCAGGCTGTCGATGGACTCCGCGTCCAGGTCGGCCACGTCCTGGCCCGCCTGCAGGCGGTAGAGTTCCGCGGCCTGGGGCGCGCGGAAGCCCCGGGTCAGCGTGGCGTAGACCGACGAGTGCTCGCCGGCCCGGTAGTTGACGCCCACGTTGGGCGCGAGGCTCAGGAAGCTGTCGCTGCGGTCGGCCGGCCGGGTGAACAGGCCGACCGTGTCCGCCGGCAGGTGGTTGTTGTAGTCGTAGCGCAGCCACTCGAGGCGCAGGCCGCCGGTGAGCGTCAGGCGCTCGCCCAGCGGGTACTCGGCCTGGGCGTAGGGGGCGGCGAGCCACTGCCAGGCGTCGTAGTCGTAGTGCTGGCCCTGGGGCCGGACGGGGTTGCCCACGTCCGGCTGGGTCTGGGTTTCCTCGAGCCAGCCGTTCGCGATTTCCACGTCGAAGCCGGCGGTGACCCGGGCGCCGCCCAGCGTGGCGTAGCGGAGCAGCGTGAAGCCGCCGCTTGCCTGGCCGTTCTTCTCCGTGGGCTGGCCGAGGAGGAAATGCTGGAGGAAATCCATGTCGGAGCGGCGCAGGAAGCCGATCGCGTCCCAGCCGTCCGTGTCCGTGTTCGACGCCGGCCGCCAGCGGGCGCTGAGGCGCTGGGCATTGGCGTCCCGGTAGGACTCCGGGTTGGGGTTGGTGAGCCGGACGGCCTCGTCCTTGTAGCTGTCCTCGCCGATGATGAAGCCGGCGGTCTCCTGGTCGAGCACGGTGCCGCTGAAGCCGAGTTCCAGGCGGCCGGTGGCGAGCGCGGTCGCGTACTTCAGGAAGCCCTTGGCCTGCCGGTAGTCGGACTCGGCGCGAAAGCCGCCGTCGTGGTCGTAGAGGAGGCCGCCCACCAGGCCCGTGCCGTCGCCGCCGTCAGCGGGGTTGCCGCCGGCCGTGCTCACCAGGACCTTGCCGCGCAGGAAATCGTTGGGGCCGGCTTCGCCGCTGACGGCGATGCCCGGCCGGCCCGGTTCGGGCAGCAGCACGTTGAGGGTGCCGTGCACGGCGTTCGAGCCGTACAGCGCGGTGCCGGGCCCGCGGATCACCTCGATGGCCGCCGCCTGCTCGGAGGGCAGCTCGAACAGCTCGTTGACGTTGCAGAAGCCGGTGGGCCGGGTGGCGATGCCGTCCTCGAGGATCAGGAAGCTGCCGCAGGAGCCCGGGCCGGTGAGCACCGGCGAGCGGATCGCGGTGAGGTGCTCCTGGCCGCTGCCCCGGGAGAGCCACACGCCGGGCAGCTGGGTCCCCACCTCGTGGATGTGGGATGCGTTGAGGAAGTCGATGCGGTCCGCGTCGACGCGCGCCGTGTTGCCGGCGAACTCGAGGGCCGGCGTGGGGTAGCGCGTGGCGGTGACGATGATCTCGCCGGGCA
>Ga0268299_1003338_pt1 | contig 15138 bp, 19 predicted proteins | sample NOBtaG_FD_193484 | JGI IMG/M metagenome (GOLD analysis project Ga0268299, IMG submission 193484) | Activated sludge microbial communities from bioreactor in Nijmegen, Gelderland, Netherland - NOB reactor | ecosystem: Engineered > Bioreactor > Aerobic > Activated sludge | place: Netherlands...
GCAAATCTGCATAAGACTCACGCCAACCTCTGACGATTCCTCCCGCACCATATCACGTCTTTCTGCGTTCTGCAGTAGGGGTGAGTATGGGGCATTCGGTATACCCTCACGGACAAAACGCGGACAAATTTCCCCTCTTTCTAAAGCATTCCTCGTGGAACGTCCCCCTGGTGTTCGATCTCAAGGGGTTTGACCGGAGGAGCCAGTTTATCTCGCTGACAGTAAGGCGGTTGGTGTCGGTAGGTGAGAAGTGCCTCTGCCGACTGTCTAATTTTTTGATCTACTGGTGCAGCAGCCACAAAGACAATATTTCCGGATCCGTGCATAGCTGCTTCTACCATCCAGCCCGTTCCACCTCGGTAACGACTCCTAAGACAACCAGACTCACCTATCCTGAGAACTCGCTCCTCCTTGTCGGTGAGCACATAGAGGCAAGCAACGCCTTTATGTTTCTTGAGTGCCTCCTGGAAGGTGACGAACCTCTGCCAGTTGAGGGAAACCTTTTCGGACATTCGGACCTCGGAAAAGGTGGAAGTGGCGAGCCAAGAATAGACCGACTGTTCTGGCCCCTACAAGATCTTCCTACATGCGCCTATTGGGCTGCTGACCCAACGCGCCCTCACACTCGATTGAATATCCATGGCTTTTTGTTGGGCTGTCAGTGATCTGTCCGTGATTCGTGCCTGAACTGTTCCCTGTGCTCAAACGTGCAAAAGGCCAAACGAAGGCCAGAAAGGTAGAGACCTATGCAAACAGTGATGGAGAGCGATGACGAAGCGGGACATGGGGCCGAGTGTGAATCATGCCAGCGAGGGGAGACGCAGGCGTTCCCCTGCTCGGGGGAAATGCAAGCCGAGATCGAACGCCGCGCCGCATTCTACGGCCGGACGTGGGATGAGGAACTGAATTACACCTTGGCTGTGATGTACGAACAAAGGAAGCCTGACCCAGATGACGACGACATGAACCGGCGCCTTCGGTATATGCGCACTCGGGGGTTTCTTCCAAGTCAACAGCGGGCGGAGGCAGATGCTCGGTTGGCGACAATTCGCCGGCTGCCAAACGGCGCCACGGTGTTGCGCCCCACTACCGTACGGGAAGCCTGTGAGATTTACCTCGAGTATGGACTGAAAGGAAGGCCGTCATACAACAACACCCGCAGGACCATTCGGCACACGATTGAGAATAGCGGAATGGGCGAGATGAGACTGAGCGATCTGACACCCGGATTTATTAAGCAGTGGCATGCGGGCATGGCATCGCGCCACGTGACCGGAAATAAGGGGCTGAAGACGCTGCGGACGGCTCTGCGTCTGTGCCGGGAGTTTGAACTGTTCGACGGGGAAGATCCAACCAAAGGCATTCAACGGTTTCGGGAAGACGCCCGCAAGCGCTACGTGACGCCCCGCGAAATGCCTCGGCTGTTGTATGCCTTGGAAACGTCCGATCCGAAGCCTCGGGCCTTCTTTCTTACATGTCTCTTCACGGCCTCACGTCCTGGCGAGGTCAGTCTGATGCGATGGCGTGACCTGGATTTTGTAGACATGCGGTGGAGGAAGCCGACCAGTAAAACAGGACAGGCGCAAGAAATCGTGCTTCCGCCGATAGTCTACCGCTTGCTTCGCGAATTGCCGGAAGTGAGCGAGTTCGTGTTTCCCGGCAATGACCTGGCGGTTCCCTGGGATGAGAGCACATATCGGAAGGCCTGGAAGAGAGTTCGGGCAGTGGCACAGCTGAACGACGTGACCGCCTATGACCTGCGTCGTACCACGGCGTCATGGTTGGCGAATCATGGGGTCAACCTCTCTACCATTCAGTGCGTGCTCAATCATGCCACCTTGCAAGCGACGCATCGGTACGCTCGGCTTGACGTCCAGACGGCCGGCAAAGCGCTGTCAGGAGTCGCCAAGCACATGGCGGCCTCGAATCCCTTTTTTGCCAAGCTGTGCGCGCCGCTTACGTTTGAAGACTTGCCCCTGGAAGCTCAGGCGTCGCGTGAAGCCTGGTCGTTGTCGCACAACTCGGAGCAGGAAGCTCCCTTAGGTGAGGGGCCAGCTGATTTGGATCGGTCAGATATGGAGTTTCCAGGGTAGCCGTGTAGCTGACCGAGAGCTGCCTCCTTGTCTCCTGCCGGATGCAGCCGTGATGCTGCTCCGGCAGCGTGGTGAGGCGTACGAAGGGAGGATCCTGACCATGAAAGCCTCAATATTAGCTGTCGTCGCGGGGGGCCTGTTGTTGCAGGGGTGTGCGGGCTTGATCCTCCGGGATCAGGATTCAGTCGGAATGAAAACGGCCAAGGTGGTGGCGCGAGTTTTGTTCGCTGTCCCCACGTTCTTGATGAGCGAGGTCGGAATCGGCACCATCGAACAGCGGGAAGAGCGGGAGGCCAGTCAACAGCAGGCTCAGCTGAGTCAACGGAACCATTTCGATGGACTGGTCGGCCGGCTGAGCTACTCAGACGCGCTTGTGAGGTGGGGCCCTCCCGCGCAGTCACAGGCACATGGTGGGATGATCATTGCGGTCTGGCAGAGTCGCCGGGCCAGTCCTGGCTATTTGCTCATGCCGCCGATTCCCGGCAATCCTTGGTCGTCGAGCTTGGCCGTTGCGATTCCTGAAGGTGGGTCACGGCTTCAGCTGGTCTTTGATCGAGAAACGGAACTGCTCCGGTCGTGGTCGACACAAGACTGGTGAGGCAGCTCAGGCGGAAAGGAAGGGGCCTCGGATCCACAACCCTCTGAGGAAGGCGCACAGAAAGCAGGATGAGAGAACGCGGGATGTCCTCCCGGGCTTGTCACGATTGTTTCCATATCTCGCGTTGAGTCGGGCAAAAATCGAAAAGGGGGGTGTTTTATGGCAGGGCTGCAGAGTCCTTTGCGAGCGATACGAAACAAATGCCTAGATTGTACCTGCGGCAGCGAGAAGGAAGTGCGTGAATGTTCGGTGGCGACGTGTGCTATATGGCCCTTTCGAATGGGAACTAATCCGAATCGAAAAGGGCTCGGTCCTAAACAGCCCAGTTTTGTTAAACGAGGTCCGTAGTCTCAACGCTCATCTCAGTTAGAACGGCCTCGGATCGGTAAAGGTCCGAGGCCTTTTTATTGACCTTTGAAACGGTATTCAGTCGCCAGACGTCTTCCCTGTTCAGGCGGAACAACCAATAACACTTACGGAAGGCGACCAATCGAAACGATCAGGAAATTGTTTAGATCGCGCTGTTTTGGTTTGTGTCAGATGAAGAAAGCTTCGCTATTTCGTTTTTCCTCAGCTTCAGTAAGGGAAATAAAAGACTGAATGCGAAAAGCCCTTTAGACTCAAACGATTCTAACCTTCGAGCAATTGTGTCGGTATCATACGCGTCCGAAACGATCTCGTGAAGCACAATGGAAAACAATTGCACATGCTCATGCAGTTTCCTGCGGGCCTTGGCACGAGAGAAGCTTTGCCAAATCTTAAGCACATAATGGTAAACGATGTAGGTACCTACGAGAGCCGCCCAGCCAATCTGTTCATGATTCAATAGGTAATAAAGAAGGCTTACCAGCAAGAGGAAATAAACGATACCGATAACTGGAGGTACTATACGGTTGTACGGCTCATCCAATGAGTTCCTGATGGAGTATTCTGGATAGATCCCCCTGTAGAACTGATATGCAAGACCTTCTCCCTGGCAGGTGGCGAGCTCTTTGATCATGTATCTGGTCAGCCAAGGATTGTGTAGCCAAGGCCTGTTCAGATACGTGCGAGCGTTCTGTCTGACCTCAGAAATCCAGGTTTCTGGACATCCCTTCGGATTGAAGAGGTTCTTTATTATTGGATTAAAGTACGAGTTCCTACTGCTCACGACCTCCAACAAGAAATCCTTAAAAGTGTCCTGATGGCTTTCGTCTTTCCCTTTGAGGAAATCATGTATTTCGGATTCGCGAAGAATTGAGGCGACTTGGCTTTCAACACTTGCTTCATTAGGCATTGCTCTAACCCCAGGTCTGCATAGCAATCTCAGCATCGCTCGTTTGCGAGGGGAGAATATGCCTTCTGCGGTAACTCTTCAATGTGAAGATGATTGTTCGTGGATTTATAGCCAAAACCTTCATATCGTCGATGATTGGCCGTAAGGTCCATGAAAGCGAGTTGGTGGTTATTCATATCGGGATAGGGCAGAGGCACGGATAAAAAGAGAGCAGCCTTTCCCGGGTTCAGACTGAGAGGGAGTATACGGAACGAAGAGGGGTAAGGGAAAAATGGGGGGATGGGGGGTGTGTAGGTTATGCCCTTCTCCCTCCGCCTAACTTTCGAAAAACCGCGGTTCCACCGTTTTTCATGGTTCTAAGTGCATATATGAAACCGTGTCGAGAAACCATGGTTCCTAGAAATCCGTGATACTGGAACTCTCCTCAAGCCTGAGAATGAATTGAAATCCTTCCACCTGCAGAGTGCCCGATGGTTCTGGTTGGTACCTAGACGGAATCGATAACTAGGAACGGGCTTTGTTCAGGAAGGTTTCAAGTAGGGTGAGGGCCTCGGGGCTGTCGGTAAGGCTCGCGGCATCGAGCACCGCCGTTTTACCGTACCGCACCTTCCCCGTATCCCGATTCTTCCACCCGGCTGAGATCTGGAGCTTTCCTGCGATTGGGTAAAAACAGATTCGGACTTTGTCGGTGGTTACCTTGAGAGGGGACTCGTTCTCCCAGTAGTGGTCTCCGCGGTAACGACGAGGCTGTATGGTTACCGGCATGAGAGATTTCCTATAAGGCTGCGCTCAAATGTACAAGGTTGGAGAATTGGACAATGAACCGCTAGAGTTATTAAACGGGTCAAAAGCATGTCCACTTCTTAGAGAATATAACAATCCGGTGTCACTACATAATATGACATCATAAGTGATCTCATTATATAGGGAGACTTTGCCCATCAACCGACGGCCTATAGTTTGATAAGCCACCAAATGACCTTCAAAGTATTTCTTGTCCCCAGTTTCGCTACGCAACATTCGATTCTTGCTGACACGAACGAGAGCATATTCGCATCTAATTCCTCGAATGAAATCACGAATTGGATCAAATAATTCGCCCCTCACATACGAAGAGCCTTCTTGATGGGCGAGATAGTTAAAGGCGATTTTTGCTATCGCTCTCCATGTGGGCACCTCTATTCGACCCTCAATCAGGAGTTTTGCGTCTGGCGCCAAGACTGCTGGTGGCGGCTGGAGAGGTGCACAGTCGGGAATGGCGATGCCGCGGTTTCGAGCCATCGCAATTAGTTCACAGATTGCAGAATGATTCCATCCCACTACTCTCACCCCTCCAGGTTGAGAAGTTGGTGGAGGGAGGGTGTCGCAATTTTTGAATTCATCTGCAAGAAACGTATGTGTCTGGCCCGATTGATCACGGATTATGATTTGGTCACAAAGTGAATGTGTATAAGTCTTCCAATCAATCTGCATCCGAGCCCCTCTGAGCAATCCGAATTCCTCTTCGTCCGGAAGGAACTGCCAAATGCGTCGTGACACGAAGCGTTCATTCGGCCTGTTCCGTCGTTCGACATAGTTCATCCTCATCAAAGCTTCGAAAGAGTCACGGCTAAGAATCTGATCCACCTCTTTGCCTAGCTTCGAATTGCACTCTTTGCAGACGGCTTCGTTAAGTACCATGGTGTCGGCACCGTAGGAGCCAAATGCCTGAGGAATGACGTGCTCAGTGTTGAATGGAACGCCTGTCGCCTTACAATAAATACAGCAGGTCTGTATCGTCATGAGAGAACCAGAAGGGGGTTATCCATTGCCCGCGATCTCACTGCCCCTCACTTCTGGGCATTGAGGTACAAACGACTTATTGAGCGTGCCACAATCGGTGCAGCCAGTGTGAGTCACTGTTGCCGTCTATTAATCCGTTCAATGGCGAGGGTCGAAAAGGCCCAGACTTTATCATCTGGCCATCGAAGCAGTTTTAGAATAAATCTTTCTATCAATATCTGAAGACGCAAAAGGTTTTCATGGGTAGAAGTAAGATCGTTTACGATCGCCTGATGTATGAAGGTATTTCTGATCTCCAATGCCTGTCTCAAACCCTTCTCGAACCCACTCAAAGGCCATAGATCATCTACCTTCACGCCAAGCGCGTCGACATGATGTTTAATCAAAGCTGCAATAGGAGGCCTTCTTAATTCCAGAAGTTTACTTTTTGAACGGCTTATGAGAGTTGTATCAACTCCTTTGTCTCTACCAAATTCATCCAAGGCGACAACCAATCTATCCCTCAATTCGTTCCATTCCTGGTCTTGGTAGCAAGGGATCGATGGATCGTCCAATGACAGGCCGCTGGCCAATGCGTCGAGCGCCGCGTGGCAAAAGATATAATTTTCCTCTATGCCTCCCTCCTTCTGACGAGAAGCGACCTGGTATGCAATAGCCCTTTCCAGAAGATTTCGGTGAGTCGATGATCTGAAAGAATCAAGGAGATCTTTAAATCCCCCTTCTATCAAGGCCATATGGTCTATCAATGGGTCTTGCGATTTCCTTAACTCGTAGACAGGTACTCCCCCTCTTGATTGAGCCCGTGGATTGAGCCGAGGCTGCTGTTGTGAACGATAAGTTTCTATGGTTATGGCGTACCAATTGACTCTTTCCCGAGAGCAAAATGACACCATCCTGACAATATCCTTAATTTCCCCCTCGGTTTGATTAATCATGTTGTTGAGGCTAGAGCGGCCATCCGATACGAAGCTCCGCACGAACACTGGACGTCCAATTCGGATGGATGCTTGATTCGTTCCCACAGCGTGCTCTTCATGCTCGTGTTGAATTCTCAATATTGCGTGCCCTCGATCATCGTCCCATTCGATGTCTTTGCCTGTCTGATCGCCGGGGAAATTGGTTATTGTTCCATCGTACGAATAGCAGAGCGAATCTCTTCTACGTAGAACTTGTCCTCCTGTCAGATATACAAATATAGTCACTTCCTCATTGGGTGGAAGTGGTTCTGCGCTGCAGCCAATCTTGTACCCTATCACTCGAAGTTCGACCTTCCCCATCATGTAATGTGACCCAAGAATGCCCCAAAAACTTATGGGAAACTGGAAGGGGATTTGACAGGTCATGTGAAATTCGTCCTGCTCATCAAATAAACCCATTCCAGGGAAAGTTGGGCCAAAATCTGCATGTAGCAAAGTTATTCGTGGGTAGGTTGGCTCATAGATTTCATGTTCAATGCGTAACCATGCTCCAGAGAGATCGCATTGCGGCAAGTGTATGGTGACCTGGTAATCTTGAATTATTCGCGAAGCTCCACCGTCGAACGCTTTTTGGGTTGCCATAGATATTTTGATTAACTCTTGGTGAATGCCTGAAAATGTGTGCCTTGGCTGGAAAGCATAATTGCGCTATCGTTAGCCCTTATGAGTTGTGGGGTAGGGCCGTACATCAATGCATTTGCCACGGGCGAGAAACGTATCTCCCGCTTCTAGTTCTAACTCTGTAAATGTTTCCACATTCGGCAAAGAGCGGCCTTCGTCATCATAGTCCGTGCTCGCCACATCTTCGCTTCGAGCATCCACGCGAAATTGAGCTTTGCTAACAGATTGAATCTGAGCCACTGCGAGATAGTCTGTCTCACGCGGAACATGTGAGAGAAGATTATTGATCGTGCCCTCTGGACAATCGAGAATCACTCGCAAGCTGACTCCCGTCCATAGTGCCTCCATGTCCAAGTGGAAGAAATCTTTGTTCTGTCGAATGTCTGTGATTTTGCCGGCGAACAGAATCGGACGACCATCCTTACGAATCAGGGCCCGCTGCATCTCGATACTGTAGGGCGAGGCCGGTAGATCCTTGGCCCACGCCTTGACCACGTTATGCTTTTGTTCAAGCTCAGAAATTAATCGGGCTATCTGGGGCTCAAGTGACACCTTTGACGGTGTCTGTGTGGATTCCTTCTGATTCGAGACCCACCAATAGCCTGAAGCCACGACGCCGAGAATTATCACCCCTTTCCACCAATGCACAGTCGACGCCTCCTCTGACGACAGGAAGGCTAGGGGGTTGTACTGGGGATGTCAATAACATCGTGTGGCGATCTCGCTGCTTAAATAAGGAAAGCATGCCGGGGTATTCCAGGCAGACCAGCATCTGTGTAGAATTCCTTCGAGGCAACGGCTGGGCTTGATCACCTGGCCGGCGGGCGTTCCTGGCGCCCGTGCCTCTCTCCTCACCAGGACCCGACAGGAGGGGACATGCCGACTACTCGACAACCAAACACTCGCCGCACACGCGCGAGCCGGGACCGGTCCTCAGTATCACTTTCTTCTGATGATGAACGTACAGCGGAGGTCCGTGATTATTATCTGTTTGCGAAACGTCTTCTTGAAGAGCCTGACCGGACGAAAGCGATTCAGCGACTTGACAAGAAGCGTCGAGAATATCTGGAGGTTCATCCAATTGCAGCAAAACTTCATGGGATGGAGTTTCCTAAGAAGCGGGGCAGGCCTAAGACCTCAACAACCGTCAACGCTCAATCGCTGGCCGTCTATTTGGCTGTTAGGACAGGTGTGGTCTCACAGGCAGATATTTTGCGTGAGTTAGGCCAGGCGCCCTCGGTTGGCACAAATGCGAAGGGGCGTTACGAGTGGCTGAAACGTCGAATCCAATCAGGAGAGGAAACTTTTTCCGAAATGACACCACAAGAACAACTTAATGCTGAAGCAAAAATCCGCGCAATGGACTCAACTAAGCTCCTTAGGCTTCTCTCAACTCTCCCCTCCCACTAACACCCCCTCACCTCCCCCCTAATTCTGACAGAATTAGGGGCCAGAGACAGAACTCCATTCCATCATTATGCTGTCTTCCATGAACTATGGAGGTGCAGCGATGAAAACTCTTCTGACGAGTGACGTAGCGCGTACCCTGTGTGTAAGCGGGGATCTCGTTCGATATTACGAACGGCGCGGCCTTCTTCGTGCGAGTCGTAGCGAAGGCGGAGTTCGACTTTTCGACAGACGAGACGTTGAAAAATTCGCAGCGATGCGGAAGGCGAAGAAGGCTTGAAAACAAGAACGCCATCCCAACTTTGCGGGCAAGGATGGCGTTCACAAACAGGGAGGATGTTGGAGTATGCAAAATCTATCATCAAGTTCGCGTTCGTTCAAGGTGGGTAATAGCCGGCTCCATCAGGATCTATCCGGCTATGTGACGCTTGGTTTGGTCATTAAAAAAGTTCGTCGTCTTCAACGGCGCCTCGCTCGGATCCAATTTCTGCAATTAGCTGGCCGGGCGGAACTTCGGCAACGCTTGGATTCGCCCAAATGAGAAGCTACGCCATCTTACTCCCCGCCTTTTGGACGGGTTCCACCGGTAAGGCCATCACAGCAGCCGGCAAAGACGCCCGAATTGTTGCCGCATACTTGCCGACATGTGAGCACGCCAATATGTTGGGCCTCTACCGTCTACCCTTGCTCTATGCGGCCGAGGAGACCGGCTTGAAGCGTCGCGAGGTCACTGCCGCATTAGAACAGCTTAAGGCGCTCGGCTATGCCCGTTACGATGCTGCGACGGAATTTGTGTGGGTCCTAGAAATGGCGAGGTTTCAACTGGGACTACTTCCAAGTGAAACCCTCAAGGATGGCGACAAGCGGGCGAAGGGAGCGGCACGGCTCTATAAGCAGATCCCTAGCAACCCGTTCCTTGGTTCCTTTCATGATCGATACTCTCAGGTTCTCAGGTTACCTCTCAGACGAGACTTCCTCCTAGAAACAAAGCCGCATACAAGCCCCTTCGAAGGGACTTCGGAGCCCCTTGCAAGGGGATATGATCCTGTTCCTGATCATGATTCTGTTCGGAAGGGGGAGAGGGGGGAACCCAAAACGCTTTCAAACCCAGAAGCCGAACTCACTATCGAGGACGTGCGGGCTCAATGGAACTCACTCCCCGGAGTGAAGCCCTGCAAGGAGATCGGGAAAACGATCCGTGATCGGGTACAGGCACGGATACAGGACCATCCAATCCGAGGCTGGTGGGAAAGTTTGTTCGAGCGAGTCCGAAGCTCTGACTTCCTGTGTGGACGGACAAACGGGAGCCAAGGGCCTTTTCAAGCATCACTCACATGGATCCTTTCCCCTAAAAACCTCGACAAGCTATTGGCCGGTGACTATGACCCGATCATCTCGAACGGTCAGGGCCAGGCTCGAACCTGCACGAAACGGGTTCAAGGCCCAGAGGACCAGTTCTTGCGTGACTGTGGCAAGCCCGCCAGCCCCCAGAGTAGACCGAACGCGCCTCGTTGCGCTGAGCACTTCATCTCCACGCCGCAACAATCAGGAGTAGCCACATGCTGACGCCAGAAATTCCGAAGGTTCAACCTCATGACCATGAAGCTGAGCAGGCGGTACTTGGAGCCATTCTCATCGAGTCCACAGCCTTGGCGCGAGCGCAGGAGCTCCTGGAACCGGCCGATTTCTACGACAGCCGGCACCAGCGGATTTTTAGGGCCATGGGTGAACTGGCGGGAAAGAGCGAGCCCCTTGACCTGGTGACCCTCGGCAACACCCTCGAATCCAGCGGAGACTTGGCCGGGGTTGGAGGGCGAAGCGCCCTAGCCGAAATTCTCGCAGCTGTCGCGTCCGCCTCGAACATCACACAGCACTGCCGGATTGTCGCAGATCATGCCAAACGCCGAAAGCTGATCAGGTGCGCTGCGGATATGAGCCGCCAGGCTTATGAGAAGGCCCCTATTGCCGAAATTCTTCGCGAAGCTGAGCGCTCCTTGCTCCAAACAAATCGGAGTGAGCGCAGCTGGTGTTCCTTAGCTGAACTGACCAGCGAAACGGCCACCTATGTGGATCATGTTCACAAGCAGGGGAAAGCCTTGATCGGCATTCCCTCCGGCTATGCGGCAGTCGACTCGTTGTTGGGTGGGTGGCAACGATCGGACTTGATCATCATTGCCGCAAGGCCAAGCATGGGAAAAACTGCCTTTGCCCTCGGATCTGCTCTCGCTGCGGCTCAGGCCGGCTACCATGTCGGCGTGTTGTCTCTGGAAATGTCTCGCCTTCAAGTAGGCCTACGCTTGCACGGAATGGGCGCGCCATTAGATGTGTATGCACTCAGAACCGGATCACTGAGCATGCAGGGCTGGCGGCTCTTCGCCAGCACTGCTCAGAAAATGGAGGCGCTCCCGTTCTGGGTCGATGATTCGGCTGTCCTGACTGCGGAGCAGGTTTCCGCAAAGGCCAGGTACCTCAAGGCCGCGAATGGCCTGGATCTCCTGATAGTGGACTACCTGCAACTTCTCCAGCTGTCGGACAGCGAAACGCGACAGCAAGGCATTGCCGACGCATCGCGAAAGCTCAAGCTGTTAGCGAAGGAACTAGACATTCCCGTTCTCGTGTTGTCCCAGCTGTCTCGGGAATGTGAGAAGCGACCTGATCCCCGACCTATGCTTTCCGATCTCCGTGATTCAGGGGCCATTGAGCAGGACGCTGACGTGGTTCTTTTTTTGTATCGAGAAGAGGTGTACGTGCGGAACACCGAGGAGAAGGGGGTAGCTGAGGTACTGATTCGTAAGCATCGCAATGGCCCGATCGGAGATCGAAAGCTGCAGTTCCGTGATCGATATGCTCAATTCAGCGAACTGGAGCACCATGACAACTGAACGCCGAGACTTGCCAAGCCGTCGAAACCACAGAACTCAGAAGGTGCGTATTGCCGGCCAGCGCACTGCCTATATCTCGGTACATGACGACCCGGCGCCGGCTGAGCTCTTCATTCGCGTACGAGGCGTAGATTGCACGTCGGAAGTCGTGGGCCTGTATGACGTGCTGGGACGCTTGGCTTCCCTCGCGTTGCAGTATGGGGCCCCATTGGAAAAGGCCGGGGAAATGCTCATGGGGGTCAAATTCGAGCCGGCCGGACCTGTTCAGCTGCACTCCCGAATCAAGAATTGTGCGAGCTTGCCGGATCTCGTCGGCCGACACCTACTTGTGGAGTTCTGTAACCGCGCGGATCTCGCGCATGTGTCTGAACCTGACCCGGACAAGGAGGGGTAAGCATGGAACCGTTCACAATGATGGCGCTCGGTGGAGGCGCCATGAGTGTAGGCGGCGGAGTCGCCAAGATGTTTGGCGGGCAAAGCCAGGCCAAGGCTGCGCAAAAAGCGGCGCAGATGTATATCGACTACCAGGAGCGGGAGCGAAACAAGTTCCTCGGGGCAACCAGCCCGATTCGTGAAAAGCTCATGACGTATGCGGATGGGAAGTCCGGATACGACGAGGATCTGCTCCGCGGTATGAAGGATGACGTCAATGAGGACTACGGGCAGGGCCTCGCGGATCTGTCTAGGATCTCCGCCGGTTCAGCCGTCGGGAAGAATTCCGGCGGCGGCAACGTCTACACGCCTGGGCGGTACGATCGGGCCACTCGGCAGCTCGGTCAGAACTTGGCGGCCAACAAAGCCAAGATGATCAGGGACGTGAACCAGAAGAATGCAGACATGGCGGTGAGCAACCAGCGGTTTGCGGTCAGCGCCTTGCCGACCTACACGCCGGGACTCTCGGCCACGCCACAGATTGGGTACGAGGCCTTCCAGGGACTGAACGCCACGGCGCCGGTCGGTAACTACATCGGGGACATGCTGCAAAGCTTAGGAAGCCCGGCGATGAGCGCTGGGATGGATGGGCTCGTCAGGGGTCCAATTGCGGAGAAGCTTGCTCGGATCCAATCGCAGAACGATCAACGAAGAAGTCAGCCGCAGTCTTGGGACGGTTTCTACACGTCGCCATATCTGCAGTACTGAGGTGGACCATGGAGCAAGAAATCACGCTCCCTCAAGAAGTCTCCGACGAGGTGTTAATCTCGCGGCTCCGGCAGTGGGCATCAGAGCTGACGCCACTTGAGGCCGCAAATATTCTGGCGAACTGTTCGGCAGAGTCACTGATTGCTTACCAACGAAGTCAGAACCGTCCGCTGCCAAGTGACCCCCATAAGCTCTGGGGACTGTTTGAAGTCGAGCTTTTGGCACGGACTGAGAGTTTGAACGCCTCTCACGGGAACGTGGGGACGGCCTAAGGACTGCCAATGGTATCCATCCCAACCCTCAACGATCTGGCGGCACATCCTGAGGAGGCTACCAATCTTCCCCCGCATGTGGCGGCACACCTTCTGGCGCAAATGGCGAGCATCCAAACTGTCCTGCTGGGGCGACTCTTTGTGGGAATGTCTCCTGAGGCGCGTCGAGAAGATTCAGAAGACCGGCTCCTGACCATCGACGAAGCGATGACTATGCTCAAAATGTCGAAAGATTATCTCTACCGCCACGCCGACCAGTTGCCCTTTACCGTTCGTCCTGCCCCCAAACAACTTCGCTTCTCGAAACTCGGTATTCAGAAATACATCCGAAATCGACAGGGCAAGTAATTGTCGGTGGCATGTCGCAGTCCAGGTACTGCCGTAATTATGTATTGACAGCAACCCGTAAAACCGTATATTCTTGAGCCATGAAGTCAAAACGCAAAGGAGGGGAGACAGTGAAGACAACCGTTGAGTTGCCTGAAGAGTTGTGGCGTAAAGCGAAGATTCGGGCGATGGATGATCGATCGGATTTGCGCTCTGTGATCATTGAGGCACTGGAAACGCATTTGAAGCAGAAGGCAGCCAAATAGGAGGCGGCATCATGGAAGCCCTCGCCAATCCTGAACAGGCCTACAGGGAAGCAATTGAGCGGCTTAGACTGATTGCGCCCGACTTGGCCAAGACCCTTCCTGTCCCATCCGACCTCATCAGCGAACAATCTCCCAAGCGGCCGGCAGAGCATCCTAAGAAGGTTTCCACGAAGAGTCCGCGAGGAAGCGGGCGAGTGTTTCAGCGTGGCGGTCAATTTTGGATTAGCTATTACGCTCCAAAAGACGGGAAGAGTGCCGAGCATCGAGAGCCGGGAGGGGCAACCGAGAAGGAGGCGCGCAAGAAACTGAAGAGCCGCTTGGAAGAGATTATTGTTGCCCGAAGAGGCGGTCAGCGGTTTCAGGGGCCTCGACAAGAGCGAATCACAGTCGACGAGCTGCTTCAGAGCCTCGAGCAGGACTATGTCATTCACGGTCGGAAGTCCTTGCCGCAACTCCGCTCGCATCTCGCCCACATTCGGAAATTCTTCGCGATGGATCGTGCTCTTGCGGTGACGCCCGATCGACTGCGGAGCTACATCGCCTCCAGGCAAGAAGAGGGCGCCCAACCTGCTACCGTTAATCGGGAGTTGGAGGGGTTGAGGCGAGCATTCGCCTTGGCTGTTGAGGCTCAAGTGTTGACGACCATTCCGGTGTTCACCTCCCTTCCAGAGAACAATGCGCGGCAGGGCTTCTTCGAGCGAGGAGATTTCCAGGCCGTCCTGGATCGTCTGCGTGATAGTGACGTGAAGGATTTCTGTGATTGGTTCTATCGAACTGGCATGAGGCCGGGAGAGATCCGCGCGCTGACATGGGATACATTGGACCGAGAAACCTGGACTCTTCGCCTCCACGCGCGAGACGCAAAGACGCGACGAGGAAGGGTCATTGCGTTGGCTGGTGAGGTGCGAGCGATCATTGAACGTCGTGTTCAAGCTCGGCGGTTGGAGTGTGCCTTGATCTTCCACCGGGGAGGAAAGCCATTCGGCGATTTCCGAAAGGTTTGGAATCGAGCGTGCCGAGAGGTCGGTGTTGCCGGAAAGCTGATCTACGACCTGAGACGGACGGCCGTAAGAAATATGGTGCGTGCCGGAGTAGATCCCGCGGTTGCGATGAAGATCAGCGGGCATCGCACCCGGAACGTATTCGACCGTTACAACATCATCAACGAAGACGACATTCGGCAGGCCGTACTGAAAACAGACGCGTACGTTGAAACGCTTCCGAAAATGTCGTCGGTCATCGCATTGCGTGCAGGATCTGTGGGCTGAATAGAAGCGAGAACACGGACAAAACGCGGACAATTGGTGCGGGGAAAGAAAAAGGGGCTGTCCGATGAACGCCGGACAACCCCTTTGAAAGTCATGAGTTACGTTGGTTGCGGGGGCCGGATTTGAACCGACGACCTTTGGGTTATGAGCCCAACGAGCTACCAGGCTGCTCCACCCCGCGACCGGATACTAACAGGCGTGTGAAACGAGAGTCAAGGAACGTCCGGGG